>FUFK010044974.1_pt1 | contig 78899 bp, 59 predicted proteins | sample 1021851 | NCBI WGS metagenome assembly FUFK01 (sample SAMEA51879418, study PRJEB19060) | metagenome | reverse complement strand
GGAAACTATGAGTGGTTGTAAACGCCAGTGTGACTGGGATGACAATCAGGTCTGCCGTTCGTGCGGAATTGACTATTCTCCGCCTAAGCCNCCAGANGAGTCCTCACAAAATGAGGCTAGTAAATCAGAAGCTGGAGCCGTAGAATCAGCATCAACAAAATCTGATGATGAAGAAATGTCAGAGGAATCTGAACCTCACGAAACGGGAAAATCACTGCGCCCATTTCACCTAGCATTCCCTGTGGANGATCTACCTGCTGCAAGGAAATTCTACACCGAAGTTCTAGGNTGTACAACGGGTAGNGAGAANGAAGAATCNTNNGTNTTCAATTTCTANGGNCACCAAATTGTGGCACATAGAGTTCCAAAAATGCCTGAACTTTCCACTAGCCCTGTTGATGGAAAGAAAGTGCCTGCAATGCACTTTGGCTTAGTGCTTGAGTGGGAAGATTGGCATCAACTAAAGGGAAAATTCGAAACAGACGGCATCGAGTTTGTCATTGGCCCATACACTAGATACGAAGGCCAACCAGGATCACAAGCTACAATGTTCATCAAAGACCCATGCGGCAACCACTTAGAATTCAAATCCTTCAAAGAAGACTCAGCAATCTTCGATGGAACGGGGTGAATACGCACCATTTAATGATACTTATTTAGGCCAAATAATTACAAACTTCTTCTCTCTTTATATGCATCTCCCTTACCACCATAGACGATTTACCATGAGTAAAGAAAATAGTAGAAAAAATATCGATGCAAGCATTGAAACAGACCAAATCGACAATGATGGAACGGTTCATCTTCAAGATGGTACAACGCTGGATTTAGTTAGCTGTAAATTAATTCCGCCTGAAGGACACAAGTATGTGGGCGTCTTGTTAATGTTCAAGCGGAAACATATGATTAATCCAATTTCTAGATGTCCTAGATGTAACAAATTCATTCCTTGGGAAAGACCAATCCTATTGATGGAAGATGGCAGATTTGTCTATCCTTGTGAGAAATGCGTATGGGTATGGGAAGAGCGGCCTTTTGACCATCTTTCCTTTTTGCAGGAGTGGGCATAATGTTATGCGAGGAGATGGTGCCAATTATGTTAGGCCGTCTACTAAAAGGCCATGTTAAATCTAGTAATGCACGGAGAGTGTTGCAATGAGTAAAGTAGATTCGAATAATAGAGGGAAAGGCTGGTTGTGGAAATGTTTCCCTTGTGAAAATAATCTAAGGATGAATACGAAATTAGAAGTCAAATGGGATAAAGATTGCCGGCACTGTTGCATACAATCAACAAAAGTGCTACGGGAAAGGATAGATGCTACAGACATCGATCAGAACCAGGTTAGGACAGTTCAGTACTTGCTAATTAACAAACTCGAAGAAATAGAGAAAATGCAAGTTAAATCCGAAGAAGATGAATTACCAGATCTATTTGATGAAAAATACTCTGGAGAAAACGAACCTGTAAGCGACTTACATTCAGACGTAGATCGCACTCCTAGAAATTTTAATCCAGAGTGGGACGAAGTCCGCCTTCCTCCTCATAGGCCACAATGTGGAAAGTGCGGGGGGAATATGCAAAGGTGGCGCGATGTCATGAAATGTAGGGATTGTGGGGAAGAAAAAATTGTTCTGTGATTCTACAAATCAGTACTGTTCCAATACTAGTTCTGTAGTCGTACTCGCAATTTCTGTTGGAGCAGCCATCCACATTCTGTCTAGAAGCGCACGCAGTGCCATAGTATCATCAACGTGAACAAGAGCGATTAGGTCAGCTTCACCAGATACTTCGTACAGGATTTCAACGCCTTCCCAGCCAGTAACTTCACCAGCAAANGTTCCGATTTCTGCACCAGGTGAAACTTTGATTCTGATTAATGCAGTNAGTCCGACACCACCTTCACGNATNGTNTATCCNCGAATAGTNCCCATTTCTTCCATGCGTCGNACGTGNGTGCGNACTGTGCGNTCACTTGCNCCAACCAATTTCGCNAATTCGACATANGACATNCNNCCGTTTTTTCTTAATTCNGCGAGGATTGCACGATCGATTTCTGCGATTCGGACCATGTTAGTCCGTGCCGGTTTATGTTTATGAAAGTGTCTAATTTTTATTATAAACGGTAAAGTTTAGACCATTTTCTGTAAAAATATGGAAATTAATTCTCCAAAATAATTTTTAATTTACATTATTATTATCATTTATTTTGTTTTATTTTTGCATCAAAGTAAGAAACCATTTACTTAAATGGGGCCTGTGTGTCAGATAACTCGATGAACACTGCAGAGACAGTTTCACATGCAGAAGTACAAGCCTTCCTTGACGAGGTCTTGGCGCTCGANATTCCTAAGAAATATTCAGACTGGTACCAGGTCGATGTATCTGCGGTATTGAATGATTGTCAAATTCAAGCACACGAAGTTGANGAAACNTCAGGAGANTCTCTNGTATTTCTCAAATCNTCTCTNCTATTTTGCTCCCCNGAATTNGGTGTTATGCGTCACTATCCTCGTAGCCTAGTTCACTGNTTTGTTGAAGATAAAAGNCCTGAACAAAATAAAGNNGNAGNNTTACTTTTCAGAGGAGAATTATTCTCAATCACTCCAGAATCNGAACAGCTTTGCTGGGTAAGAGATTGTACAAGTGATCACGAGATTCCAGAAACACAATCAAAAATTTCTGGATGGATGAAGTGGCTCAATCAAGCCTGATTTCCTCCGTTTGATTCAAGGACGAGTTATCCCTCGGCCAATTTAGAGGCAATTCAATGTCTGACATTATTTCCGGTCTCGACGCTAGAATGGTACTAGATAGCCGTGGCAATCCTACTGTCGAAGTTGATTGTTACGTAGGAGGAAGCCTCCTTGGTCGTGCAATGGTTCCTAGTGGAGCATCAACAGGTGCACATGAAGCCATTGAATTGCGTGATGGAGATTCATCTCGCTGGCTAGGAAAAGGTGTTGATAGTGCGGTAAACAATGTCGTTGAAGCGATTCAAGAAGCGCTCGTCGGCATGCCGGTAGACGACCAAAAAGCGATTGATGAAGTCATGATTGAATTAGATGGCACTCCAAACAAAGCTAATCTAGGAGCGAATGCGATGCTAGGCGTTTCTATGGCCTGTCTTCACGCAGGCGCTGCACTCCATGAACTACCATTGTGGAGGTATGTTGGTGGAGTTGCTGGTGGATTAATGCCGGTTCCAATGCTCAATATCCTAAACGGTGGAGCGCATGCAGCATCAAATGTTGATGTCCAGGAATTCATGGTAATGCCTCATGGATTCGATACTTTCCCCGAGGCTTTGCGAGCCGGAGTTGAGTGTTATCACTCCTTAAAGCGCGAACTCAAGGCTGATGGTTTGCTTGGAGGAGTGGGAGATGAGGGTGGATTTGCACCAAACCTTCCTGCTAATGAAGCGGGCCTAGGATACATGGTTAGGGCGATTGAAGGTGCAGGTTACAGCACAGAAGAAATTGGAATCGCTCTCGATGTTGCTTCAACAGAGTTCTACAAAGATGGAGCATATCACATGGACGGCAAGGAATTGTCTGGCGAGGAATTGTCAGACATTTACGCATCATGGGTTGACGAATATCCTCTACTTTCTATCGAAGACGGGTTCGCCGAAGATGACTGGAGAAGCTGGTCTCATTGCATGCGCGATATCGGCGACAGAGTACAATTGGTTGGTGACGACCTATTCGTTACTCAATCTGAACGCCTATCCATGGGTATTGACTCAAAGGCTGCTAATGCTATTCTAGTCAAGGTAAACCAGGTTGGAACCATAACTGAAACCCTCGAAACAATGGATTTGGCATCCGCTCACGGCTTCAATAGCGTAGTCAGCCACCGCTCGGGCGAAACTGAAGACACCACCATTGCAGATTTGGCAGTTGGTACAAGGGCTGGACAAATCAAGACCGGCGCTCCGGCACGCTCAGATCGTGTTGCTAAATACAATCAATTGTTGAGAATTAGTAACGAAGTTAGCGAATATCGCTCACCATTTTGAGGCGAGAAGATGAAGGTAAGGCGGGAACTTCTCCCGATCGTCATCTCCATAATTTTCCTGATATTAGCTCGCGAAATTTATCCCTATGCAGGAGTAATGGTGGCTGAAATCCACGATGATAGATATGAGCAAGAAACCATTGCAACGGGATTAGGGGGGCCAACTTGCTTGGTATTCCATCATGATGTTTTGCATGTATGCGACAGAGACGGTGGCCGAATTATCACAATCGATGGAGACGTTTTGCTCGATGGTCTAGACTATCCTCACGGGATGGTAATTGTCGAAGAAGGAATAGTAATCTCAGANCAAGGAAAACTCAGCATATATGATTTTAATTTCGAAAACCCAGAAATCCTAGTTGATGGAATTCCATCAGGAAACCATCAAACCAATGCAGTAAATCTACTTCCAAACGGAACTTTGGTTTGGCACAGCGGAAGCACCTGCAATCTTTGTGATGAAGATGATGATAGAAATGCGGCACTATTATGGGTCAATTTGACAACAAAGGAACACGGTATTCTTGCAACAGGAGTTCGCAATTCNTTCGACGGCGTGTGGGTTGATGACATTGGTTATCTATTCACAGATAATGGACAAGATACAATGGGTGAAGATTTNCCTGATGAGGAAGTCAATCTCCTCGTCGAAGGCGCTGATTATGGTTGGCTAGAGGAGTCGCCAGAAGACCCNNATCCTGATGGAACAGAAGCACCAATAGCGACCTGGACGCCACATACATCAGTCAATGGAATGACTACAAGACCTGCAAATCTACCGGGAGGCGAGCATACAGTCTACGCCACAGTTTTCGGCTCTTGGGCAACAATTTTCCCAAAAGGACATCAAATATTGAAAATAGATTTCACTGAAACCGATAATGGTTGGGTTGGAGAAGTGGAAGTGTTCGCATCAGATGTCGGTACACCATTGCCAATTACAGGCGGCCCCGATGGTAATCTGTACTATGCAACATTCGACCACGGTGGCGCAGTACACGTAATTAGTCCACAAACTTTCGAAGGTGACTTCGATTGGAGTTAGCGCCACACATTAACCTTCAAGCCAATCCTTTAGTCGCTTACATCCTTCTCGGATTTGGTCTATGCTCGTTCCGTAGCTTAGCCTCACTAAGCCTTCTCCTCCGGGCATTAGGGAGCCAGGTACAAGTTGCACTCCAGCCTCATCTAAGGCTCGAGTTGCAAACTCGATGTCGTCCATTCCGGTTCCTGTGATGTCTGCTAAAATGTAGAAGGCACCTTCTGGCTTTGGCGCTTCTATCCCTGGAATTTCTTGTAATAATGAATGGAAAACATCTCTCCTTTCTGCAAATGATTCGAAGAACGAAATCCTATCCTCTTCCAAACCTAGGGCAACAGCTCCAGCCCCCATTAGGAATGTTGGAACGTGACTTGCAGCGCTTGCTTGGCAGGTTTTGACTCCCTCCATTACATGAGTTGGACCTGTAATCCAACCTAATCTCCAACCGGTCATCGCCCATATCTTGGACCATCCGCCAATTGTCAAAGTTCTCTCTTTGCCCCCTTCGAATGTTGCTGGCGACACATAGGAATGGTCGCAGTAAACCAAGTCTGAATATATCATATCGTCAAATATCCACAAGTCATTCTCTGCAGCGATAGCAGTCAATTCTTCAATCTCGCTTGGATGATAAACAGCCCCGGTTGGGTTGTTTGGAGAGTTGATTACAATGGCCTTGGTTCTGTCAGTAATCGCAGCTCTAGTAGCATCCATATCTGGGTGATAATTGTCTCTTCTAACAGGGACGTGAACTGGAACAGCTCCGATTAATTTGAGCATTCCATCATACGATGGCCATGCTGGAGCGAATAGAAGGACTTCGTCTCCAGGATTCAAACACGACATCATCGCATAGAGTAGCGCCTGCTTGCACCCAGGAGAGACTAAGACATCGTTTGCATCGACATCTAAGTCATATTTCGAAAGGTAATTTGCAACAGCCTCGCACACTTCTTCGCTACCTTGGCTGCGAGTGTATCCGTGCTCGCCAGCATCGAGTGCAGCCTTTGCAGTATCGACCACGGGTTGTGGTGTTCTGAAGTCGGGCTGTCCAACAGTGAAACGAACGACACCTTCCGGTGGCGGAGATAGGAAAGCGGCGAAACCGCGCCCAACGTCTCCAATATTCGAGTTCATTGTCGGCACAATATTCCCTCCAAGATATCCCCTCGTGTTCAATGGACACTATCAACAATGCGTGGAATTGGAGCACGGACGGAGATTTGAACTCCGGTCTCAGGATCTGCAATCCCGCTCATAGCCGCTCTGACATCCGTGCAGTATTCGGGGCGACCGATAAGTTGTATTTCAACGCGACTCAAACTATTGNGAAGNAAATCAGCCANCGTTTTTTAACCCAAAACCGCTAGACACAAACATGTCGGACGAAGTCCAAGAGCCTAAAATTGAAATTAGCGCCCCTCCAAAGTCCATCGAAATTCAATCTGCACCCGCTGTTGGTGAATCCACAGCAACTCCAGTTATGCAAAGCCAAGGNGCAANNTTAACNGGCGGNATTGGNCAAACNCAGGGCAATTTGATGGCAACTATGCCACAAAATGTCAAGTTTGTAATGGGCCCTAATGGGCAAATGATAGCAATCGAAAAACCACCATTTGTTTGGAAGCACTTCTTCATTGGTGGCGGAATACCCTTTGCTATTTTCTTCGTACCTTTGTTGATTCTAATGATTGGTGCAGGACTTGGAATTGACGATACTGGAGATGGAGAAAAATTGGTCACGCTTTACAAGGANGAAAACAGCACAGTATATCGCGGAGAGTTTACTCTCGAGGAAGACAACTACGTGAATGGATGCGATATGTACAGCGTTCAGGATAACGAATATGTTGATGTTTATTGCGATAGGTATGAAGATTACAAATTTAACATCATCATGTATAATGGCGATAGTGACGAGGTAATTGGGCATTGGAATAATGAGAATCAAACGGTGTACCTTGATTCAGGAACAGATTATGGTGAAGAGATTCGATTAGACGTGAGTTACTACACTGAAGACGGAACATACGACCTCTTCATGGTTGTAGGCGACATATCTAGTGTGACTTGCTGTTTGGGATTATTGCTTAGCATTATTTTCCTGATAGTTGGATTTTCTCAAGGAAAGCCAGGCATGGGGTGGGGAGGAGTTACTGCATTGGTTTCATTCCCTGTAGTNTCTTTCCTATCAGTGCTAGTAATGTGGTGATTTGATGCCAGTATCTGGTCCAAATTGGNAACCAGATGAGANGTATTACGATTGTAGGTACGCTGTTCTNAGGGAGCCTCTTGGTTTCCCCAGAGGNGCAGAAATCTTAGCAGANGACGACCAAGCTATNCACGCTTGGGTAGAAGATGGCGACAAGATAGTAGCGGTTGGCAGAGCTCACGTCATTCCGGAATCAAGTGATGGTTCACAAGCAGATCACGCTGGACCTGGTGCCGCACATTGCCCAGCATTCGGTCCACTTACTGAAGGAGGTCCGAGGCCTGCTATTCAGATTCGACAAATGGGTACCCTAGAAACACATAGGCGGCAAGGCAATGCTGCTAAAGTGCTAAACCAACTAGAAGAGAACGCAATCAAACAATTCGGAGCAACAGCCGGATTTTTGCAGGCCAGAGAACATGCAATCCCTTTCTATCANAGTCANGGATGGGAAATCATTGACGATGNATATGAGATTAAGGGAATAGGNCCTCATCGCTCAATGATGAAACATTTTGCATGAACACATACAATCGCGGTCTTCAAATAGGGCCGTTGTTACTGCTTTGGTTAGAGGGAACACTGGGTTCCCTAAGACCGACCCGTGGAAAACGATGAATACGGAGGAACTGGAACAAACTACAGAAGAGGGAGAAAATCGCAACACTGCAAGCCAACAAGGTTCTATTGCAGGCTGCCAAATAGGCAGTGCTAAAACCCTCTTTCCAGTTCGAAAAACTGACAAAGTTAGCGTCAGCTTCGTATCGCTCCCGAATAAGAACGCCCAGCCATGCTGCGCGTCTATCTCGGAAAGAGAGAACAGCGGGTTCTCTATCTATTGATAAAATTGGAGATGAATAAAATGAATAAGAAGATTGTAAGCATGCTAGTGGCTCTTTTCATGGCACTATCTGCACTAAGTGCAGTAAGCGGTGACGGTTCCGACCCTCTCGACCCATCCGATGGTGGGGCAGACTGGGACGGTGACGGTTTAACCAACGCTGAAGAACAGAACCACGGTACTAACATGAACAACGCCGACAGCGATGGTGACGGTCTACCAGATGGATGGGAGGTCAACAATGGTCTCTCACCAACCAATGGCGGAGACGCTAATGGTGATCCAGATGGTGATGGTCTGACCAACGCCCAAGAGTACGCTGCGGGTACAAACCCGAACAACGCCGACACAGACGGTGATGGTAAGAACGACAACGTCGATCAATACCCAACCGATCCTAACGACGGTGAATACAGCGATTCTGATGGTGACGGAATCCCAGACGCATACGACCCTGACTTCCAGGAGTCCAATGCAGGTTCTGGTGATGGCGGCACCGAGGGCGGTGGCGAGTCTGAAGATCAAGGACAAGGCGAAGGCCAAGGACAAGGTCAGGGACAAGGTCAAGGACAAGGTCAAGGACAGGGTCAAGGACAAGGTCAAGGACAGGGTCAAGGACAAGGTCAAGGACAGGGTCAAGGACAAGGTCAAGGACAGGGTCAAGGACAGGGTCAAGGACANGGTCAAGGACANGGTCAAGGACANGGTCAAGGACAAGGTCAAGGACAAGGCCAATCTGGACAGCAAGGACAGCAAGGACAAGGTGGCCAGCAAGGTCAGCAAGGACAGCAAGGTCAAGGCTCCCAGCAAGGTCAGCAATCCGGACAACAAGGCCAACAAGGCCAGTCTGGACAGCAAGGCCAAGGTCAGCAAGGTCAGCAAGGCCAACAAGGACAGCAGCAGGATAACGGACAAGGACAGCAACAGCAAGGCGGCCAGCAAGGCGGCCAGCAAGGCGACCAGTCCCAACAAGACCAAGGAGGCCAAAACGGCCAAAACGGTCAGAACCAGCAGCAGCAGGGCCAGACCCAGAACGGTCAGCAAGGTCAGCAAGGTCAACAAAATGACCAGCAACAAGGCCAGCAACTGGACAACCAGGACCAAAACGGCGAAAACGACAACGATGGTGACGGAATCCCAGACGATCTAGACAATGACGACGACAACGACGGAATTGCAGACGATCTAGACCAGAATCCAAACGATCACGACAACGATGGCATCGACGACGCTGAAGACAACGACGACGATGGTGACGGAATCGATGACCGTGAAGAGACTCAGGACGGCGACGACACAACCAACATCTACGACCATGACAACGACGGAATCAACGACGCAGTTGACCTTGACATCGACAACGATGGCATCGACAACCGCAACGACTTCGATGACGTCAACAACAACGGTGTAAGGGACGCTGGTGAAGACCGAATGCGTGACCACGACAACGATGGAATGGACGACATAGATGATACCGACGACGACAATGATAACATCCTAGACGTGGATGAAATCGGTGGCGCTACTGGCGCATACCGCTACGACCACGACAACGATGGAATCTGGGACAGCACAGACACAGACGACGATAACGACGGCTTGTCTGACTGGTTCGAAGCTAACGACGGTAACGACCTAACTGGTCAATTTGACCACGACAACGACGGTATTGAAGACCACGTCGATGACGATGATGACAATGATGGAATCATCGATATCCTCGAAGTTTGAAACCGCTGAAGTTGATTAGGCAGTTGTTGAATACCCGTTCGATTAAGTTCGGGTCAGCTGATTTCATCGGGGGTTCGCCCCCGGTGAAATCTCCCCACATTCCTTTCTTTTTCCCAAATGCTGAGAGTTGATACTCAAACACTCACGTGATACCATTGTGCACATGCGCGTAGCGCGCTTGATATAGTCGGCGTCAGTCACGAGATGATTCCGGAGAGGTAGCTATGCTCTCAAAAAGACAATTTGCACAGAAGTTTGAGAATAGACGCAAGTCCACTGTATCAGTGGGTCTCGTGTTCTTGATGATTACAAGTACTTGGCTAGGATTGATTTCTACATTGAATCAAGACTACGAAGTTGAAACAAGATTGGTTGATGCAGACCCGCTTCAATTTAGCGACGTTCAATCGACCGATCAAGGTGGCCAAGGCGAATGGAACGGCGGAATGCCTCCACAATATGGTCTGCAAATGCATGACGCATTGTGGGATTTGACATGGGCTGATCCTGGAGCCATGTACGGCCATATTGACGACGTATCCTCACTTTCATTGAATCCAACCTATGGATTAATGTTGGAAGAATCCAGTGCAGATGACCACGACAATGATGGAATTGATGACCTAAACGACCTCGATGATGACAATGACGGAATCTATGACTTACTCGAGAGATTTGACGGTTGCTTTGGAACNGANCCATACGACCACGACAATGACGGAATTCAAGACCACCTCGATTGGGACGATGACAATGACGGAATCCTTGAGGGACCAATCGATTACGCTGCTCTTGAAGCTCAGGGCCTAGACCCAAGGAATGTTTCAATGCACAGATTTGTCGAACCAACCACAATCCACCCACTAACCGGCCAACCTGTTGGTATTGCATACAGAGCAGACCAACAGCCGTTTGACCATGACAACGATGGAGTTACAGACGAAGACTCGGATGGCTCCGGCGCAGGCAGATACGACGAAGACGACGACAACGATGGCCGAATCGACCAATTCCGCTGGCCTTGTGATTTCGACAATGATGGCGATCAAGATTACTTTGACAACGATGATGACAATGATGGAACTGTAGATTGGAACGATGCAAACCCATACGATTCTAGTGTTACAGGCGCTATGGACATCAGCGGTGCAATGTTCGACGACCCAGTCACTTGGAACTTCAACCAATACAGAATGTATTCTGCAGGAATCAATTTTGTTGACTTGGAAGCAGCTAAGGTCGATGCAAATGATGACTTCGACTTTGCAGGTGGAGAAAACGGAGACGGCGCTGCCGGAACTCCCGCCTTTACCACAATTTTTGACGGCGATTTAGACGGCGATGGAATACCGAATTTCATCGACCCTGACAACGATGACGATAACATTCCAGACAGTTCTGATACCGATGATGATAACGATGGGCTGCTGGACATGTACGACCCAGATGATGACAACGATGGAATCCCTGATGTATGTTGGAATATCGATACCAATGGTGACGGACTAAACGACTACACAGGACAAGACTCCTCCCCTTACCAAACTCCAGGTGCGGACACCGACAGCACTCCAGGACACGATTGTGAAATGGATTATGATGCAGATTTGGATGATGATAGATTCAGACCATTCGACCAGAATTACAACGGAGTATGGGACTGGCTTGACCCAGACATGGGTGGAAATCCAACGCCTGACGATGCGGTACAAACACAGTTCACAGCAACCGATTTCGCATACGATATCGACAACGACCAAATCGAAAATGAGAATGACACATACCCTCTATCCATGAACTCTGAAGCTTGGGTTGCAACATGTATGTCTCCTGCAAATCCGAACCCACCTAACCCAGACCCACGATGTTTGACAGAGAGAGCATCTTACTCCCAATTCAATGATTGGGATGGCGATGGAATTTCCAACTGGGACGATATTGATGATGACGGTGATGGAATTATCGACATTATAGACATCGATTGGGATTGTGACTTCGATAACGATGCAGTATTCCACCAGATCAACGGTAGCTTGTACCGTGATGATGGACCTAACGATGTCGATTCTGATATCGACGGAGATGGATTGCCTAACGATATTGATTGGGACGATGACAACGATGGTCTGAACGACCTGTACGACCCAGATGACGGAAACTGTGGTCTTGTTGATTTCGATGCAACAGACGCATTCGCAACTCCTTACTATCCAATAGGAGACGGTGCTGACCTTGATGGCAGCGCTGACAACCAAGACTACACAGACAACGTTGACAACTATTGGGCTTTGGTTTGGAATGCAAACCCATTCGCAGATGTTGTGATCAACTACAATGGATTCGATGCAACAACTAACCCACCAACCGGTGGAAATGTTCCAGAGTTCTACTGGTTCATGTTCACCCGATGGTCATCTTACAACGGTGGTAACGAGTGGGATATTGATGCAGATGGAGACTCTCTAATCAATGGATTAGACACCGACCAAGATGCAGACGGTATGCCTGATTGGTGGGACCAAGACGAAGGTAACGATGGTCTGCTGGATGTCAACGACCTGAAGATGGGCGGTACAATGGACCTAACTCAGTGTGGTATGACCGTGGGCCAATTGGGCTCAGGATTCACTTGTGGATTCACATATGCTGTTGCATACCACATGCCATTGACAGGAACCAATGCAAACTTCGGCTCTCCTTATTCTACAAGGCCGGACTATAACTTCGACCAAGGACAAGGCGGTAAGGTCCAAGGAGGAAACGATTGGACATGTACGCCTGACTACACCGGCACAGCACAAACCGACCCTACTGGCGGTTGCTGGCACTACGATTTCGGCGGAGATGGCGATGAAGAAAGCGCACTCTCATATGCACAGATTAGCGACAACAGAGACGCATTCCTAACTTGGATTGGGCTGGCCACTGGTGCTTGGCAATGGAATTTCGATGACACTGCGAACGCGGGAACAGTTGGTTTCCCTGATGAATTGGGTGCCGATTTGCTAAAGAACCCTGAAGACGGTGACGTTGATGGCGACTTTACTAACAACACAATCGACCTGGACGAAGACTACGATGCAATCTATGATTGGAATGACGTCGATGACGACAACGACGGAGTCTGGGACTTCTTCGAAGTTGATACAAATGATGATTTGGATGACGACGCAAATCAAGACTATGGAGAAGATTTCTTCACCGGTCTGAATTGTGATGACTTAGATGATGATGGAAACGACCAGGACGTTGATGGTGATGGTTGGTTCCAAGCGGTTTGGGACAAGGGTGTAATGAGCCAAGGNCTCAAGTCTCCTAAGTTCTATGACGTAGACAATGACAACGATGGAGTTCCAGATTCAGAAGACCCTGACGACGACAACAATGGTGTTCTTGACGCCGTTCAAGAGTTGCAACCGGGATGTTTCTCTGGAGAGGAACAACACCCGTATGACCACGACAATGATGGAATTGTCGACTGGGCAGACGATGACTTTGATGGTGACGGCATCTCTAATCTAGTGGAGGCTCAAATCTCCATTACAGCTCCATTCGACCACGACAATGACGGCACTCGTGACGACATCGACCTTGATGATGATGAAGACGGGATGCAAGATGTGGACGAAGTTCTTCTCTGGCCACTTCGATTCGATGCGGAATCTACCAACCCTTGGGACCACGATGATTTCGGCGGCGGAGTAGGAATTGCAAACCCGAATGACCCTTCAACAGGCCCAGACGCAATCGATAACGACGACGATAACGATTCAAGAGAAGATAACAATTGGGATCACCTCGAAGAGAATTATGTTTCCGACCCTTGTTATGGTGGAGCAGAATCCAGCGATTGGGATAGCGATAACGATTGTATTCTAGATGCAGATGATAAGGCTCCAACTTACATTACAATGGATATTCCAGACACTCTATGGCTGGATGCTCAAAGCCCTACGATTTTCCGTGGACACGTTGACTGGTTGAACCCGATAACATCCACCTACGAGGCTGCACCGGGACTGCCTGTACAGGTTCACATTGAATGGACTGGAAACAACACCACTGCAATTGAGACAATTGACGTAATTACCAACATGTGGGGTAACTTCACAGTTGGACAATTCTTGTACCCAGAAGATTTGGTTGTTGGTGATAATACCACATACCGTGTCTACGCTGAAGTTACTGAGATGTTTGCATTCAACGGCAATCAGTCACAATCATACTTCGTTGGTGCAGAAGCGAACATGACAGTGGACTACTCTGCTTGGACTTACTTCCGTAGCGATGAACAACCGTTCTGGTTGGATTTCAAGGCGCACTACGAGGCAGACTGGGCTCGTGGATTGTATGACAATAGAATCATCCATTCCCCAATCAGNTTCGAAATCACCGGTGGATTATTCGGTAACAGAACTAACCCGTCTAACTTCTCCGGATTCAATAATGATGGATACAGAACCGATAGTGACGGATGGGCATCTTTGACATTCGTTCAAAATCTAGGTGCTAACGGTACCTGGAAGCAAGTTCAGTGGAACTCAACAATGGACAATGGACAGGGACAAATCCCTGGTGGATACGAGGAAATTGTTTGGAACGACCTAACTAAGACTCACGATGTATTAATCGATAGTAGNACGGGAATGCCACTANGATATGATTACAGTAATACTAGCCTACCAGCAGGCGACATCGAAATTGTTGCATCTGTTCTTCCTGAACTAGCGGATGAATGGCCGTTCCCATACTTACACGGAGATACCTCTGACCCGTTCNCGGTTCGCATCATGCATCGCATGAATATCGAAGGTGAACTAATCGTCAGTGGTTTGTCTGCAGTTTACTACTGGGATGGAACCATCAACAACGGTGATGGAACTTTCGGAAACTGGGCTACATTATTCCACCAGCAAGCACTGAATGCTGCCGGAGTGAGCTTCGAAGAGGCCAAGGTATTGCGTCCGTATCCAAGTTTGTGGGACGGTATTCCAGACAACCTGCCAGGAGAGGCAATAAATCTGCGAAGTTTCATTTCCGTGAACACGACCCACTGGTTCATCTCTTTAGTTAACGGAGGAGACAGCGATTTGCCACCTTGTGGCCAAGTTGATCCAACTGACCCGTCTAGCCCGGTTCGATGTGAGATTGTTCCTGAAATGAACACCGGTGAGACATTCGGTGTAACTGGAACTGTTACAAATCGTACCAACGATGCTTGGGACCAAGACCCAATCGCATTGCAAGTCGATATTGATGGTAATGGACAGTTCTTAGGAAGCCAAGAGACGGCTTATACGCAGCGTCCAATCATGAAAGATGGAGATGCTACATTCGAGTACAACTGGACCTGGTACAGCCAATACGCTGCTGGTACCTACGGAATACGTGTTGATTTCACTAACAATGCGTATTACTTCACTGGTAACTCAACCAATCTTGCAGCAACTGGTGCTTACATCAACGTCACTGTAGTTGGAACAACCCAGTTCCAAATGACAAGCGTTCCAAGACTGTATCGAAACACTACAACAGTCATTGAAGCTAGATTGCTTGATAACTCACTGCAACCATTACGAGACGCTCCAGTAACCTGGACATGGTCGTATGATGGAAGAAGTGGTGTGAATTACACAGATGACCTTGGAACATTCTCGATACCATTCGAGATTAATCCTGAGGATTCACTAGGCAACTATTCTTTGCAATTCGAGTACGATGGTAACAGACTGATGAAAGGAAATGTTGACAGCCAGAGTGTGTGGGTAGTTTCCCGTACATTTGTCAACGTCATCTCTTCGGATGAAAATATTAGACAATCTGGTGATAGATGGGATTTCACTGCACAGGTTACTGATGATAACAAGACAGCAACAATCAGAGATTCAGGTGGCCGAGAACTAAGTGGCGCAACTACACCGAATGGTGGATTGGTTGATGTCATCTATGAAGGCTTAGACTTCGAAGGAGTAATGCACAGACAGGTCGTTGCAACATTAGCGCCTAATGCTGGTTTGATCTCCTTGCCAGAACCTCAAGTCGATGGCAGCCACCTATGTTTCTATGATGGAAATGGTGACGGAATTCCAGACCGTGATTCCAACGGTAACGGCCAGCTAGACGACTCTGAGTCTATCGGATGTCTGAAGGCGAATGTTTCACCACTATCTCCACAGATTCTACGTGAGGATCCTGACAGCTTCTTGCCAGATGGATTCGGGCCAGTATCTGTCTATCTAAGGTTCCGTGAAACCCTACCTAACGAGGGTTGTGAAATTCTTGAGGCAGAATACTTGTCAATGCAAGGAAAGTGGGACCCATGTGTAGATGTAGTCGGAAACGACCACTTCAGAGTACAAATGGCGTACAACGCTAATGGTTTCTCTCTGATTGGAAGAACCTCTATGGAAGTAGATGACCAAATAGTATACACTAGCGAAATCGACCCATTAACTGGCGAAGTTGTTCCTAAGCCAATGGTTGTAACTGGACAATTAACCGATGAGCTAGGCACCAACCTAACCTTCAGAAACGTCCGTGTCAACTATGAAATGGTAAACAGCCCTGCTGGACCAATAGCATGTTTCAATGGAATTACTGACATCAACGGAAGATTCGCAATTACTTGCCCGCTATCTGACGTATTAGCAGGTAAGGCTAGAGTTACAGTGTCCTACTCTGCATGGGATAACAACGATGCTTACCGCTATCAAAACAAGACCGTGCAAACCGAGTTCGATGTATTCAGCAACTCAACCCTACAGATTGCTGAAGTTGGACCATTCAAGTCGAGTGTCGAAACATTCGTTGCACCGAACAATGGAACTGCATTCCCGGTACTGTACCTGAAGGAAAGCTTCCACATCGATGCAATCTTGACTCAATCCAACGGACAATATGTTGGAGGCAAGTGTCTGAACATTTACCTTGACCCACAGAAGAACGTACGCCCTCTATCGAGCATCTACACAAGAGAATCAGATGGAATGGTAGAATGGTTCAGTGGCGACCCTAGCCAAAACCCTGGCCTGAAAGGTGTTGAAACAACTGGTGGAGAACTCGAAGGATTCAGATTATTGAGAGTTGCATTTGAGCCAGATATCAACGTTCCAGGTGGCTGTGATAAGGATACAAGCAATGTATTGAACGGTTCGCACATGGACATTGTAGTACTTGTGAGAAGCAGAGTTGATCTGCAAGTCAAGACTTCTTGGTCCTATGTCAACAACAATGGATTAGACACCAACGACAATGTCCACGGTGAAATCGCTCTATTGCGTGACAGGCTGGACTTGGCAGTTGAGAATGAAGAGATCTTCTTCATCAGAGAATATTGGGATTCCGATTCTATGGAGTGGGTTGTTGAAGGCAGAAATGAGTCTTACACCAATGAGCAAGGTATTGCATCATTCGATTGGGCTTTCGCTGGAAGAACCTGTGAAGGAGAACCATGTTCCGGTGATTGGAGAATCAAGGCTTACTATCCTGGTTCTACATTCTTCGCAGAATCAAGTGACAACATTACGCATGAAGTTCACTACATGAAGGCACAAGTCAGTGACCAGAGTGAAGGAATATTCACTCCAACCACAATTATGGCACTAATTATTGTTCTATTGGGAGCATTAGTTGCTGGAGTCATGTATTACCAGCGTGTAGTGGCTAGACGCCAAGTCGAAGCATTGAGAGGTATTCTAACCGATACAATGCTACAGTTGCAAGCTGCAAACGAGTACATTGCAATCATCTTTGATTGTTACAAGCAGTTGGTCAAGCACTTCCGCCGTCATGGATTCATGAAGAAGGTCTACGAGACAACTCGTGAATTCGAGAGCGCTGTTCGTGGAGCATTCCACATGGTGCCTGCAGACCAATTAGACGCATTCATTGCAATCTTCGAAGAGGCACGTTACTCAGACCACGATATTGGTCCAAGTCACCGTGACCGTGCAATCGCAACTCTGAATGAGATCACAAAGAGCCTAGCAATGGCTCTAGGTGATGGAGGAATGATCTCTCGAACCGAGGACCATGAATCCAAGTTGTACGGCGGCCTAACCAAGGCTGGCGAATTCGTTGCTGCTGATGGAACTGTCAAGCAGGCAGGAATCGACGAAAACGCTGACAATTCAAACTTCAAGATTTGAATAATCGGCAAAGAGGGCAAAGTCGGGCGTTTGCCCGACTTTGTCCATTCGTCGGCGTAGGGTTGATGAGGTTGGCCCATCGTGGCTATGCCATGAGCGATTGGAAGACACTCATCGACCAAGCGATGATGCAAGAAGGAACAAACACGATTGAAGCACACAGAATCTATGGTTCTGCAGTACGGTCTGCATTGTCTAATGCGCAGTTGTTACTTACAGATTTAGAAGCTGCTCAAATCATTGAATCTATTTACGGCGCATTGGTTGCATATTCTCAACAAGTAATGTTGCGAATGAAGGCCGAAGACCCTGAAGTTGGTGGTGTAGACCACGCGTTCAGAGCAGGACAAGCATACGGAGTTTCCTGTGTACTAAACCACCTTATTGACCAGCTAACTGACGTAGCATCAATCACTTCACTGCAGGCCCTGGATGATTTTTCAGACACTCTTCACAATGACATTCTTGTACAAGCAAGAGCCGCTGGATTGACAGTGGAATTACTCGATGCTAAGGGTGAAATTTTACTCGAATGAAACCCTAGAAAAATGGCCTACTACGGCGCGAATGGTCAAACTCCCGCGTCGGTGCCTTCATAACAGGGCGGTCGGTCGGCGACTTGCTTCTAAAGCATCGAGGGAGTCATATGAGTAAACCCGTAAGCAAGACAAACCCAAATCTTGTCGATTTAATCGGCGATTTGAAGGCACAGTCTCGCGAGACCGGCGCACCTCTGTGGCGAGATGTCGCACTACGCCTTTCCAAGAGCCGTAGTAACTGGGCACAACCAAACCTAAGCCGCTTGAGCCGCCATTGCCCTGAGGGCGTAACAGTCCTCGTTCCAGGCAAGTTGCTCGGCAGTGGTGAAATTTTGGCCAAGCACGACGTCGCCGCATACAGTGTCAGCGCTGGAGCCCGTGAGAAGATTGAGGCAGCAGGAGGCAGAGTCCTTTCGCTTGCTGAATTAATGAACGAAAACCCAAACGGATCGGGGGTGTACATCCTTGGCTGATAGCAAGACATTCGTCTATGATGCCGATGGACTTGTCCTAGGACGTTTGGCTAGCATAGTTGCAGAGCTTCTTCTGAAGAGCACCCGTGCTGGTGACAGTGACCAAGTGGTGATTGTTAACGCTGAGAAGGCTATTGTTTCAGGCAAAGCATCTTCAGTTTTTGCAAATTATCATCAAAAGTACGAACTTAACCACGCTCGCAAGGGACCATATTTCCCTCGTATGCCTGACATGATTTTGAAGAGAACAGTCAGAGGCATGTTGCCATACCAAGCAAAGAGCAGCGGACGTCGTGCACTTCGCAATCTACGTGTTGAAATCGGCTGCCCTAGCCACTTGTCTGGTGACCTTCCAGAAGGTCATGAAGCAGGTGATGACAGCAAGATTCGACGCCCTCTTCCACAGCGTTTCGTGCGCTTGGGAGATATCAGCGCTAACCTAGGCGCACCAGCACACCGATGGAACGGAGGTGAGCAGTGATGGCTCGCAAAGGAAAGAAAGTTGTACACACTTCAGGTAAGCGCAAGACCGCAGTTGCACGTGCAACTGTCAAGGTTGGAAAGGGAAGAGTTCGTGTAAACAGCGAACCTATTGAAATCATGCAACCATCTCTATCACGCCGCAAGGCTATGGAGCCGCTAATCATTGCAGATGCAATGAACCGCTTGTCTAAGGTAGACATCAACATTCTAACACATGGTGGTGGAGTAATGGGTCAAACCGATGCAATTCGAACTGCAATTGCTCGTGGCCTAGTTCACTACAATGGTGGTGCAGAAGGCCTTGATGAGGAACTTCGTGACGAATACCTGCGATTCGATCGCAGTCTACTAGTCAACGACCCTCGCCGCAAGGAACCAAAACACCAGCTCGGTCGTGGTGCTCGCCGAAAGAAGCAGAAATCTTACAGGTGATTTAGATGATTATTCCAGTACGTTGTTTCAGTTGTGGCGGTCTAATCGCACACAAGTGGGAAGAATTCAATGAAAAGAAGGACGCAGGAACCGATATTATGACATCACTTGATGAACTTGGTATCGAGCGCTATTGTTGCCGCCGAATGTTTGTTTCACACATCGATCTAATCAAAGAAGTTGCACCTTTCAGTGCACCTCGTGAGTGAACTAGTCGAATCCGATTCCCCAGGCAAGGGCTTGTGGGTTAGCTTGGCCTATACTTGGCGGCTGGGGGCCGTCAGACCCCAGTTCAAATCTGGGCAGGCCCACTGCCTGGGATTTTTCTAGTGGTGGACCAAATGAGTCTCCGTAGGAGACTCGGAGGCAATGTATTGATGGTGGATGAGGCTTTACATGGCAATATGAGAATCCGCTCTATCTTGTTGGCAGCCTTAATCGCTCTCTCCTCTTTGTCGGTAGTGATAGCGAATGATACGGTTACAACACAGGATGTTGACCTTTCAGGAAACCACACGATGACCGGCAATTACACCGTTTCTCACGGTACTACTCTTACAATTAAACCGGGCACTACAATCGATATGCAAAATTATTGGATGAAGGTTGATGGAACCTTAGTTGCTGACAATGCAACCATCATGTCCTCGATTCAAACAACAGGCCCAGGTTCCCACAATGCAGGAGTCTGGGATGCTCTAACAATCTCTTCAATCGGTAGTGCATCATTTGATAATGTCACGGTTTCTAATGCAAAATCATGCTTGATTGTTGATGGAGTTTTGACAGCAAAATCCCTCACAATTGAGGACTGTTTAATCGGAATAGAAGTAGACGGTTCTGCTGATATCGATGATGTAACCATTAGCCATGTTGATCACGATGGTATTCGCTCAACAGGCAGCATCGACATCACGATGGCAAATATCGATGACGTTACTGGAGGCATTCATTCAAGTGGCGACATTATACTGTCTGATGCTACATTTAGCAACGCCGGGGTTGGTATCGCACTTACTGGAGGAACAGCTGACATCGAAGAATTAGAATTTGCAACAGGAGTTGGAAACGCGCTGACAATTTCTTCAGGAGTATCTGGCGACGTTGATGGAATGCAAGGAGACGCAACCAATGCAGTCGTTTCAGTCGATTCATCTGGATTCACGGTGTCGAATATCGATATGTCTGGTGAGAGATTGGTTAACTCGTGGTCTGCAGGAGATTTGACAATCTCAGATTCATCATTTTACGCGGACAGCCCCGAAACACCGATCGATTTGAGAACATCAGGAACAGTGACACTTTCCAATATCACTGTTACAGGTCAGTTTTCAACCCAAATGAATTCCTATGATGCACCTTGGATTGGAATGGCTTTAGCTGGTAGTGGAGATTACATTGTGTCATCTTCACACATTCAATCAACCGATTCTGCTCTCAAGGCTTCAGGTACGGGGACATTGTCAATTTCAGATACGCTGTTTGAATCTGATAGAATCGGCCTATCCTTTTCAGGGATTTCAGCAACTACCCTAGATTCAGTGGTAGTGAATATCTCAACCGGTGGAGAGAAAGGAATCGATATTCTTCAAGGAGCTCACACATTCTCCGATTTGCATATCAACATGCCATTCAATCAGTTTGAATCTGGAAGTATCGGAATGGAAGCATGGTGGTGTAATATCGATGCCGAAGACATTTCAGTCAGTGGTTTTGCACATAGCATGAACGTGTACGAATCGGTTTTACAATCGGAAGACTTGACACTTGTAGATTCTAGTCAACAGGGACTGTATGGCAGTTCTTCAGCCATCCACATCTCTGATTCATTAGTAACCAGAGTTTCCGATAACGGTATCGTGATGGATTCATCAAACGCAGTTTTGAGGACCTTAACTTCTAGTTTCCACGAAGATGCAGTAATGATTGATTCAGATTCCGAAGTCACTGTTTGGTCTTGGACATCTACAAGCAACCTTGGATTTGATTCTGAAGGAGGAGGCATTCTAAATTACGGAACAAGCCAAACTCTCAGTCTGAATACATCTACCAATAATCGTCTTTGGGAGATGTCGGTTACCTTCGAGGATTTGACCGGAAACCCGGTCGATGCAGATTGGCAGGTTCTAGGATTCAGTGGAACAGCCGCCAGCGGGAGTGCAGTTCTACCAGTTAGTGAAAGTGGCTCACAAATTACTGCAACCTATGCCGGAGTAGGTGCTCTTTCTACCCCTACAGGGGTTCAAGGCGGCACCCACACAATGCAGGTTCCAATCATGCCACAGGGAGATTGGAATCTAGGAGCTGGAACAGTTGTAGTTCTTGGTCCAACCGAGGACGGGTCTCCACATATGGCAGGTGGAAACATCACAATTCCATCCAATGCACAATTGATTCTCCAAGATACAAGTTTGCAGATCCCCGATTTCGCAACTCTGACGGTAGACAGCTACGGAGACTTTGAAGGAGTGAATTCTCAATTCCACGGAGATATCATTTCACATTCTGGACTATTCAGTGATTCAGCAGACTCCAATCTCTCAGTTATGGGAGATGTGCTATGGACATCTTGCCAAAGCGACCTCATGTTGTACAATTTACACGTTTCAGGTGATACACAATTGGACAATTCCTGTAGAGTAACTATCAATTCTGGAAGCGTAACACAAAACGTTAGTGTTGGAGTGGGGGCATTTTTGGAAATTGTGAACACTCTACACGTTTCAGTTCTTGACAAAGGCGAAGGGGTTCAGGGCGCAACGGTCACAATAGATGGCCAGAGTGTTGCAACCGACTCTAATGGCGAGGCTAGCAAATCAACAACCTCCCTACTGGTCGACTCTAGCGGAACAGTCACAACCGGATTGATGCAAGTGGAGATGCAGTGGGGCCAAATCTCAGATTTGATGGCTTGGGATACCTCCAATTCAATGGAGCACACATTCATTGCATCAACTATTGAAGCAGGAACTCTAGACGAATGGCTCATTCTTGAAAAACTGTGGAGCCCCTATCATTTGACTGGCGACCTAGTTGTACCTCAAGGACAAACCATGACGATTAACGACGGCGCATACTTGCGAATTGCAGACCAAGTTACAATCACAGTTGAAGGAACATTCACCTCAGGATTTTCCACAATTTCTTCAATGGGCGGAGGTGCTCGATGGGGCGGTTTGGTAGTTGGTGATAATGCGGAAACTTCGGTTCAGATATTGGGCTCTAGTTTGGTTGAAGGCTCTCCGCTGATGACGGTTAATGGTGATGCGGATGTAATTTTCAGTCATGCATCACTAGCCCGATCAAGTGGTGCTGAACCGTTACTGAGAACAACAAACTCTGCACAAGGAACTCTGCATCTGACCTCCACTACTTTCACAGATTCTGCTTCACATTGCTTTGAGTCTCAAGGCTCAGTTTCAATCACAATAGAAAATGTCGACATGCAAAATTGCCAATCAGATGCAATATGGGCTCAGTCGGTTGATTTGATGGCAGATGGATTAACAGTAAATGACACAGTCAGTATGGGAGCAGTTGAAGGATACTTGTCCAACTTTGATGGAGTTGATTTGGTTGTTAANAACCTAGATGGTTTCGAAATGAACAATTTGGACATCACATCCTTGAGCGGTGCTGATAATCGAGAGATTATTATCGATGTAGCAAATATCAATGGTGCACCAGCGGTCGATTTGGATAACACAGCAGGCACTTTGTCAAGCTTGGACATAAATTGTGGAGGCAGTGGTACTGCAATAACCGCTCATCACGGCAGGGCTTCAGCATCTCTGGAGGTTTCTGATTCGACGATTACATCATGCACAAAGGGAATAGATTTGCACACTGATGGNGAATCTGCTCCAATGGTCTTAATGGACGTTCATATCGACTCGATGATTGCAATTTCGAGCGACGGAGCCGACATAATGGTTCACGGCGGATTGTTGAACGGTACAGTCGATGTAGACTCTGCAATCGCTAATCTCTACGATGTATCTCCAACCTCCGAATCTACATCCTTTGGTGAAATTAGAACATGGGCAACCCATATTTTCGACATAAGACTCAATGGTAACTCTCAGAATGCAGACATTACTTTTGAAGTCGGAGATTACTGGTCTGGCGATGCACAAGGAAGCAGTGTACAGGTTTCTCTGCCTGCAAAGGTCGTCGATGATTCGGGCACAAGTGATTATTCTACAGTCAGGGCTATTGCCTCAGCGAATGGCTTGCCTGATACAGATGCCAATTTCTCCTTTGGAATCGGAGTAGATGAGATCATACAAGTCGATATGATTGAGAATCAAGCACCAGAAGTTGAGATAATTATTCCGGACGACGGATTCAGAATTATGGAAAGCCTGCCGATTGAAATCCGAGCGGTAATCAGTGATGACTTAGATGCGAACTCCGATTTGGACATTGTTTGGACAGTAGTAGTTGGCCAAACTGAAATGATGCAGCTTTCCGGAGAATGGAATAACATCACAGATTTACCAGCAGGGTTCTATGTTCTATCACTAGATGTCACCGATACTCAAGGCAAAACATCTAGCGATTCATTGAGCTTTGAGATCACTCTATTGGATTCGGATGAAGATTGGAGTTTGACTTGCAACTCCGAAACCTGGTTCGACAAAGAAGAGAATCTGTATTGTGGACCAGACATCTACGATACTGACGATGACAACGATGGGTCACTCGATGTTCGAGACGCATGGCCTAATGATGCGTGTGCAAGCATCGATACCGATAGTGACGGACAGCCTGATGACTTACACTGCCCACCGGGAGTAACTACCTGGCTAACCGTAGACCCAGATGATGACGGCGATGGAATCCCGGACATTTCAGAAGGTGCGGAGTCAGGAGAAGACTCAGAGAGTAGTTCTGTTGGAACCGTGATATTTGTTCTAATATTCCTTGGAGCAGCAGCTTACATGTTGATGCGCAGGAAGCAGGGCGTGGAGTGATGGCAGAGTTTACCAGCGCATTACCTGATCCTGAAACAATGGCTCAGTTTTGTGTTGCAGTATTAGCAGTCATTGTTGCTTGGGATGCTTGGTGGCTAGGACGTCAACGAATAGATATCCCAGAACTTGGTGATTTACCCAATGGAGGATATTCTTGGGAATCAAATCAATCTCAGGAAGTATCACGCCAATGGGCTAACTTGATGACTATGGGCGCAATGATGGTGCTGCCGTGGATGCTTGCTGAGTTATCCAATACTCCAATTATATGGGTTTGGATATGGGATATATTACTTGCAATTCACTTGATTTCACTGTTGATACCTAAGCGATATGCAATAACGAATACACATCTTTTTGCCGATGGCCAAAGATATGAGTGGAATAGATTGAAACTGGCTAAAAAGCAGCCAAAGAAGAGAATAATGTTGTTGCGCAAGGGGTGGGGCCCTTTCGGACCCCTACCCCTTGGCGGCGACAGAAATGCGCTAGATAAAGCAGCAAATCTGATAGTCACAATTCTTCAAGAAGAAGAGTGATTTCATTCCTCAGACGAGGAAGCTTTGGTGTCCATGGTTGCTGCATACCAAACCATCATACCGAATGCAGTCTTGTTGACTACGTCAGCGATGTTGTATAGGATATTCAAGCCATCAGTATTGTCAAACTGCTGTCCAATAATGAATCCTACAGGGTAGATAGCCCAGCCAACTGTCAGAATCATAGCCATTGCTTTGAAAGCAAATTGAGTTCCTTCGCTAGCCTTGCCAACATTTTCCTTAGCTTCTCCTGCCCAGATTTCGTACATGATGTAGACCCAAGCAGCACACCCGAGAATGAATAATGGCCAAACCATTCCTCCACTGATCCAACCGATGTTTGCTTCAGATTCTGCAAGGAATCCTGTTACTAACATTACAATTGAAGCCGCGAACAATCTCCAGAATAATGCAGCAGTTGCAACTCCGACTGCTGCTAGAATGAGGTAGAATTCAGATACTTGCAGTGGAACAGTGATTAACCAATCAATGTATCTCAATACAAGTGGCGAATCTGCTTCAGCAGACCAATGTGTTCTCATGTATGTGTAATGATACCACGCTACACCAGTTACAAGTGCAGCAACGGTCATGGATGTTTTCCACTTTGCGTTTACGTTGTTTCTTTCAAGAATGAAGAACACAGTAGATGCAAGCATCATCGCAGTAGCAAGCCAGAAAGAAACAGCAACCATGTCGGTGGAGTCCAACGCAGCGCTTGTTTCTTCAGCAGATACCGTTTTGATAGACAGCAGTGCTAGTGTTCCCAAAATTAAAAGGCTAGATGTTCTAACTCTATTCATAGATTTCATCAATTCTGTGCGAATTTGATTAGTATATAATAGACTGTATTTTTTCTTACCGGTTAAATTTCAAACGACTTTTCCAGTTTGAACTGCCCACATTCGGGCGTACGTGCCCCGTTTAGAAACCAACTCTTCGTGGTCCCCGTCTTCAATAATTCTTCCATTTTCTAACACAATTATTCGTTCAGCGTTCCTAATTGTTGAGAGTCGATGAGCGATAATTATAGCCGTTCTACCGGTAGAGATTTTGTTGATTGATCTTTGCAAAGCAGCTTCAGTTTCATTATCTACTGCAGAGGTTGCCTCATCTAAAATGAGAACAGGAGCATCTTTCAGAACAGCCCTAGCAATTGCCAATCGCTGTCTCTGGCCGCCAGATAATCTGTGACCGCCTTCGCCCACCAAAGTTTCCCAGGCATCAGGTAAATCTTCGATGAAACTTGAGGCTTCAGCAACTAATCCTGCCGCCTTTACTTGCTCGTCACTTGCTTCCGGATTCCCATATCGGATGTTTTCTAAAATCGTAGTTGGGAATAATGTGATGTGCTGGTCTACTAGAGACATAGATGAGCGCAATTTTTCAAGATTCCACTCGGGTAGAGATTTTCCAACCCATTTGATCTGCCCATTCTTAGGTTCTGCAAATCTTAGTAACAATCTGATTAGTGTTGTTTTCCCCGAACCAGTAGCTCCTACAACTCCTATCGTGTCTCCGGATTTGATGGTTAGGTTGAGATTTTCAAACACATTTTCTCTGCCGGTATATGCGAAGGAGACATCATTTAGTTCGATGTCTGAACTAAAGATGTCATCATCATCAGGTGTAAAATCGCCCTGAATGATTTCGGTAGGTGAAGAAAGGACATCAAGAACTCTGGTCGAGGAAGCCATGGCTCTCTGATACAGGTCAAAGGTTTCTCCTAAGCGAGTTAATGGCCACAGCAACCTCTGTGTCATAAACACAAGAACAGAGTATGCTCCGATAGCAAGAACGCCTTCGAGGGTAAGCCATCCTCCAAGCAGTAATGTTGCTGTGAATCCGCAAAGAATGGCCATTCTAATCATTGGCACGAATGCTACAGAGAGCTTGATTGCTTTCTTGTTCGCATTCCTGTATTCATTGCTCAAATTCTCTACTCGCTTCAATTCTCTTTCCTCAGCTGTAAAGGATTGAATTGTGGACATTCCGGATAAATCATTCTCCAGGAGAGCATTCAAGCGACCAGCAGTATTCCTAACTTCGGCATATCTTGGCTCTAGACTTCTTTGGTAAAGGAAAGAACCCCAGATGATTATTGGAATCGGTAGAACTGCAAACAAAGCGACCTTCCACGAAATTGCAAGGAATACTGCACCTACAACAATTACCGTGGTTGTTACCTGTAAGAGGTCATTTGCACCCTTGTCTAAGAAACGTTCTAATTGATTTATGTCATCATTTAGAATCGCCAAAACATCTCCTTTCTGTCTTTCATCGAACCATCCCATGCCTTGTTTTTGCACGTGACTGAAGGTCTCAAGGCGCAACTCATGCTGTACGGTTTGGGCGAGGTTTCTCCACAAAATCCCGTAGAAATACTCAAACAGAGACTCTAGTCCCCAAATTATGAAGGTAAGCACAGAGAGTAAAATCAACTGATGCCAAGCATCCACAACTCCAAATCCTGCAAGAAACGACTCTTCTCTTTGAACAACTACATCTACAGCCAGTCCAATTAGTAAAGGCGGAGCTAAATCCCAAATTTTGTTGAGGACAGAACATAGCGTTGCTAGACGGATTGTTCCCTTGTGAGGAGCCATATATCTCAGCAATCTTCTGAACGGCCCTCCCTCACTCATACTTACGCCACAGGGATTCAGTATGAGAATGCTCGTCTTGAAAGCACCCTTCATTTTCGAGATAACCATAATTGAGCCCCGTCCAATCGGACATAACATGGAATGGACGCGAAGCGGCGAGGACCTGTTTGTCAGAATCGATTCTGGCGATGAAATCCATGCTTCACTTCAACGCCTTGCAGATGAAGTTGGGTTTAACGCNGCAGCGATAACTAGCGGAATCGGAAGGACCAGAGATACTCTGTATGGCTACATGAATGAAGATGGAGTGTACATTCGAAGGCAACTAGATTCTCCTTCAGAATTGGTTAGTTTGTCAGGAAATATCGCTAGGAAACAAGATGGAACAGCGTTCACGCATATTCACTGTTGTTGGTCAGATGATGACAATAATGTCCACGCAGGGCATATGTTCCAGTGCGTAGTTCATGTTGTTGCAGAAATCCACATTCGCATACTAAAACATGCGATAATGACGCGTTGTCCTTTGCCAGATGTCGAACTTTTAGGACTACAATTTTCGTGACATTGATAGCCATTGGCATAGGTGTATATTCATGGCCGGAGAAGATCGAATCAAGTATCTGGCCGATGCGGTGAGGTATCATCGGGAATTGTACTACAATCATTCCGCACCAGAGATAACTGATGCTGAATTTGACGCTCTATGGGATGAGTTGAAACAACTGGACCCGAACAATGCAGTACTACATGAAGTAGGTCCGGAACCACTCCCTGGAACAGTCAAAGTAGAGCACATGTTTCCAATGCGTTCCTTGGATAAGGGAACTTCTGACGAGGATATCATTCACTTCGTGACACAGTCAACCTTTGGCGGCAAGAGATATCTTGCACAACCGAAATTGGACGGATCAGCATTATCTTTGGAATATGTGGCAGGAAATCTTCACCGNGCAGCTACNAGAGGTAGCGGAGAGAGGGGCGAAGATGTTACACTGAATGCTAAATTGGTGGCGAACGTTCCAACTAGATTGAACATAGCAATCGATTGCCATGTACGCGGAGAGGTTGTTATGCCATTGGCTGTTTTTGAAGAAAAATATCGAGATGTTTCTCCAAACCCTCGCAATCTATGTTCTGGCGCCCTCAGGCAAAAGCATGGTGACGGAAAGGCAGATGCATCAGACTTAGTGTTCTGTGCATATGATGTGAAATTTCCAAATCAAAGTCCTGAAGCTGTGAATGATAGTGAACTACTGTCCTGGTTGCAAGAAGCAGGAATAGAACCGGCTCCCTGGGAAATTTTTGATTCAGAGGCGCCACAAAAAGAAATGATTGAGTATACCACTAAATGGAGTGCTAAGCGTTCGTCTTATGAGTTTGAAATCGATGGTATAGTTTTCAAATTAGATGACTTAGAACAGCGAGAAAATCTAGGCATGACAGCCCACCATCCTAGGTGGGCCCTAGCATGGAAATTCCCTTCACAAGAAGCGATTTCTGTCCTACTTGATGTTGATTGGCAAACCGGGAGAACCGGAGCAGTAACTCCTGTTGCAAGGATTGCACCACAAATGGTTGGTGGAGTTACTGTTGAAAATGTCACACTGCATAATGTCGGCGAAGTAGGGCGACTAGGGATCAAAGTTGGTGACAAAGTCAAAATTACTCGAAGAGGAGATGTTATTCCGAAAATCATTGAGAACTTAGGCCAAGCTTCACAGGCAGATTTGGAAGGAAGGTTCCACGCAGACGGCACTCAATTCAGTGGCGATTTAACATTCCAAGACATTGAGATTCCAAATGAATGCCCAGCGTGTAGTAGAGATCTCGTTATGGAAGGCGCATTTTTGCGTTGTATTGCTCTAGAATGTGATGCAAGAACAGCGAGGGCTCTGACCTATTGGTGTAGGACTTTGGAGATGGATGGTATCGGTGAAAAATTGATTGAAGCCCTGCTTGATAACGGCTTAGTAGAATCAATAGCTGATTTGTATCGCTTGAACCATTCTCAGATATCAAACCTAGAAAGAATGGGCGACAAAAGTGCGTATAACGTTCTGGATGAACTATCGAGAACAAGAACACTTAATCTTGCAAAATTCCTCCATGCCTTAGGAATAGAAAGGATAGGTCCGGAAGTAGCAACAACAATTTCNCAGCATTTCACGTCAATTGAAAAATTACTGCATTGGGTCGATGAGGGAGAAATCGAAGAACTAACCACCATCGATGGAATTGGTGAGAAGGTTTCAACAATATTCAGGGACGGCATTTCCAAGCGTCGCGATTTAATCAACGAACTTTCAGAAATAATCACCATAACCGATGAAGCAGAATCTGCTAGCGGGGTTTTCGATGGTAAATCATTCTGCATAACAGGATCACTGTCCCGTCCAAGGAAGGAAATTGCACTTGCAATCAAGAACGCGGGTGGTAAAGTAGTAGGTAGTGTAAGTGGAAATCTTAGTGTATTGGTTGCAGGAGAGAAAGCAGGTAGCAAATTAGCAAAAGCAGAATCTCTCGGCGTCGAGGTCTGGAGCGAAGAAAAATTGTTTTCGCAGATTTCAGAACCAAGAAAGGGTCCCAAGACCCTGTTCGAGTTCTGACGGCGAACACATGAAACTAAAAAGGCCACAAATTTAGCAAAAGCATGCGCTTGAAGAGTATCTCTATACTGATTATCACCTTGATGTTAGTATCACTAGTACCTACTTCTCTGGGAAATAGCGGAGGTAAATTCTCTAGCGGTACTGGATGTGGCTGCCACTATGGTGGTAGTGCGACAGCCTCCATGACGGGCCAACCTTCGTCTTACACACCGGGTTCAACATACACTCTCTCCATCTCAGTAAGTGGAGGAGTTTCCGGTAGCGCAGGTGGTTTTAGCCTGGATGTCAACAAAGGAACTCTATCAACCGGAGGAGTCGGAATTATGGCTGTGAAAGTTAACAGCGCACAAAATAGTGCCACTCATACCACTAGCAGTTACAGGAGCTGGAGTGTCGATTGGACAGCACCCTCGTCGGGATCTGGAACAGCTCAATTCAATCTCGCTGCAATGACAGCAAACGGTGCAAGTGGGAATAACGGAGATGCATGGGGGACTACAACAATTACTGTACCAGAATCGGGGCCTGCGCCAAATAATCCTCCATCAGTAACCAATGTTCAATTGTCTCCAACAAATCCTGTAACTACTGATACTCTGACATTGACATATACTTTCCAAGATTCAGATGGCGATTCAGAATCAGGAACGAAGATTAGATGGTACAAGGATGGAGTGTTGGAGTCTTCAAGGAACGACCAAATGACAGCCCCATCATCTCTGACTAGCAAGGGCGAGTCATGGAATGTCACGGTAACCCCAAGCGATGGTACTGATGATGGAAGCCCTGTTCACTCTTCCAATCTGCTAGTTGTGAACTCAATTCCTTTCGTTAATTCCGCAGAAATTACCCCAACAGATGCATTGGAATCGGACGATTTAACGCTAATCCACCTATCTTCAGATGCAGATAATGATGTTGTAACAGTCAGCGACACAGAATGGTATGTAGATGGCTCCAAGGTTTCAGCATTTGACGGGGATACGACAATTCCTTCAGTTGCGATTCGAGATGGAGATGTTTGGTATGCCAAGATCAAAGTCAATGATGGAGAGGTAGACAGTGACTGGTTTACAACACAAGATATCACAATTGGTAGCGATAATACACCGCCTACAATGGTAAGCGTATCTATCTCTGGAGGGCCGTTCACTACAACAGACGATTTACAAGCAACAGCTCAAGCAACAGATGCAGATAACGATGCTTTGACCTATGAATGGGATTGGCCCGGAACTAATGGTGCGATTTCATCAGCAACACTTCCTTCATTCTACACTGAAAAGGGCGAATCCTGGACGGTAAGATGCAGGGTTACAGACGGAGTTGTTTATTCTGATTGGATGGAGAGCAGCGCAGTCATAATCCAAAACACAGCACCAGTATTGAATGAATTGACGATCGACCAAGAAACCGTATTCTTTGATACAGAAGCAACTTATTCCTACGATGCTACAGACATAGACGGAGATACTCTTGTCACTTCAGAAACTTGGGACTTGAATGGAGAAATTTTGACTCTAACCCTCTCAGTTTACGATGATGAAATGGTATATTCCAATACGTTGAGCGACACTGTGCAAATTGTCAACTCGGTGCCAACACTTTCCTATGATGGTCCTTTGTCTCAGAGCGCTTTGGTCCCACTAAGTCCTACAATTGAATCCGATGATGCCAATGGAGACACTGTTACAACATCATGGCAATGGATGAGAAATGGTTTCATGACCGACGAGAATGGAAGCACAATTCCTGAGAGTAAATTGGGCGCAGGCGACATTTGGACGGCTATGATTACTCCGAATGACGGCGAAGACGATGGGCCGGTTTTGATGATTGATTTCACAATCTCAAACACCGAACCTACCGCTAGTATCACCGCTCCAGAATCTCTTATTCAAGGAGCGATGGTGACTTTCTCAGCAATGAGTTCATCCGATATTGATGGAGCGGTTGTGAATGCGATTTGGAGTGTTGATGGCACTGTAATGCATAACGGCATGACCTTCACAACAATCATGACACAGCAACTAAATCTGCAGGTGAAAGTAATCGATGATTTGGGTGCTGACGACGTTTACTCACAAACCTACACTGGAACACAGGCTCCTATGGCAATGAATACGCAAGTCAAATTGGATGGTAGCGACGTAGTCATAACTTGGGAAGGAGATTCCGAGGAATGGGCAGTCGTCCATAACGGACAAGTGCTCGACACTACTTCTGAACTGAAGTATCGCCACTCACCAACAATGGAAGGTCAGCATGTCTACAGTGTAATGCCTGTAATTGGTGGTCAGACGATTCAAGACGACAGTGCAGGATCAACCGATTCAGTAGAGTTGTCTTCTAGCCTAGTCCCAGAAGCACCGGGCCCTAGTGATACTGCAGGATTGTTTTTCAGTATTATTTTGTTATTGGTAGGATTAATTGGCGTAGTATTTTCCTTCCTCCCGAGGAGGGATTGAATGAGATTCAAGGTAGCTGTAGTATTGTTATTGATGATACTTTCAACAACTATCTCAACTGCAAATCCAGGCGGCAAGGGCGATTCAGTACGCTCTAGAGACTGTGCCGGCTCTTGCCATGCCTCATCCTCTACCAACGGAATATCTGGTGCGGAGTTAGATATTCAGTATCCTGATGAAGTCTATGCCGGACTACTAATGGAGATTGAGACGATGATTAGTTTCGCAGAAGTTAGTTCGAATAATATGGTTGGAATGACACTTTTGGTAAACGAAGATGGTGCGAAAGATTTGCCTGCAAATGATGGATGGGAAGTTGTAACCGACCCCAATGGTGGAACCAACAATTACGTTGAGATCATCGACTCTTTTTCGATAAATAGTATGATTGAGAGAACATGGACACTACGCGCTCCATCTAGCCCTGGAGTTTACGAATTATACCTAGCAGTGCAACATGGCACTCCTGATGGCGGTGTAGCAATGACTGGTATCTCCGATGCTAAGCAGGTTGTAGTAAGTGAAGTACCAGAGAACCTTCCAAGACTAGCTCCAGAATGGGAGCCTGTGAATACCCGGCTCATCGGAGAAGAAACTGAGATTACGTTACAGACACTAAACACAGACTCTGCAACTGTAGAGTTGAAAAATGGTGGAGAAGTAATCACCCTTCCAGTTGTTGAAAATAAATTCACTATACCTGCGGCAGTAAATCCTGGTGCAGTTGAATGGAGGGTAATCATGGAGGGAGAAGGACCTACACAGCATTCACCGTGGTTCAGAATAACTGCACAAGAACCCGGTTGGGAAGTTGACGAGTTCGCACTATATCTCCAAGGTTTTGCGTTATTCGTCCTATGTGTTGGATTAGTAGTATTACAGAGACCTAAGGGCGAAGATATCGAGCCAAGTAAGTATGACAATACAGCGGATGTGGCTTCGCAATTCGGTAGAATCCAGAATACCTCTCCTGCAATGGTTGACCTGCCCAGCACAGGACCGCCGCTTCCTGAAGGAGGCCTTCCAGCTGGTTGGACAATGGAGCAATGGGAATATTATGGGCAAGAACACCTTGACAATTTAGCAAGAGGTGGACAACAATGATTTCAGCCGGTACATTTCATGTGATTGCTACTGAATTAACCATCGGAATGTTCGCTCTTGCAGGTGTTGCTTTCTTGCTTTGTGCAATTCAAAAAGGTCCTATATCAAGAGAACCAGTTGCACATTGGGCACTTCTAGGAGGATTGATAGCAACTCCCTTTGCAATTGTAAGCGGAGTGAATGCAATTCCAAGTGAAGGAATTGAAAACCCAATCTTGGCTAACAAATTGTTACTATCTATGGCTTCTGCAGGATTGGCAGTAGGCATTCTTCTGCGAAGAAAGTGGGGAGGAGAGGTAGACGTTCGACATTCTAGCATTGGTTTGATTGCAGTTGGCTTGATGCTAACAACTGCAGGTATGGGCGGAGAGTATTCCCGTGGTGAAACTCTGTTACTATTCATCCCCAAGGAAACAGTCATGCTATTCCCACTATGGGCAAGCATCGTACTACTTGTCATCGGTATGGCGATAGTAGGTAAATCAGCCGTAGAGCATAGAGGCTGAGGATGCAGAAGGTTCAGAATCTGCTCCTTCCATCATGCTTCTGATTTGGTCTTCTAATTGCTGAGCTTCAGCCAGTAGCGGCTCATGGTCTAAATCAACAACTGGTAACATCTTGTTTAGATGTTCAATAATTACTGCAGCAGCCCTGGCATCTGGGAACCTAGGGTCAGCCTCAACCATGATGCTCATGATGTTCCTTTTTCGGCTAGAACCTTCACTCAACATTGCTCCAGTCATTCCTTTGATTACTCCTTGTTCTAACAATTTGATGTCCATTTCTTGTAGGATTTCAGCCATCTTTGGTGTGGATGCAACTCCTAGAACATCAATCTCTTCCGTGTCTTCGTATTCGATCATAGGCTCATTCCCATTCAATCCGCCCTTCATCCCTTTCATTGCGAAAGCATCGATTAGAATACCCATGGCTGCGTTTTGTTCCTTAGACCACTCGAATAGAGAGCCAACGATTTCATGAACTAGAGGGTCAGGAACAATCAATTCACTCATCAGTAGTAGTACCTTGTCACACACTCCTTCTAGTTTGCAAATTGGTTCGCCAGCATACGCCCTAATTGGGGGTAGTGGAACGCCGTCTTGGACTAGGCAAATCGCTGGTAGTTTTGGGTGTGCAACTCCGCCGACGAATTCTAGATTCAAGTGATCAATCAAAAAGTGCGCAACTACACTAGATACCATTCCAACGCTAGGAAAACAGCACACTACTAGCGCATCTTCAATGTCGATACTCTTGTCAAGCCATACCTTTGCTCCTTCCATGGTTTGAGGACGCATCTTCTTGTGTATAATCTCGCCCCCTAAATTGCTCAAAGCAACCCCAAGCAATTTGAAGTTGGAGCACTCAAGCCTGTTTATGGGCGAGGAAAGAGTGCACACACTTTCTCCATCTGCATGGAATAGATANGAAACATGCCCGCGTATGTATTGGTTAAGCCGGCAGAGATTACCAAGAAAAGCAGGGATGGCGGCAAGCCTTGGGACCGCGGTCCACGCCTCGGTAGAGGACCTTCTCCAAGTGGATTTGTCCAGTCGTGATTCAAGTGAAACACATTGGTTGCCAGAAATGGCTGAGAACTTTTTGAAACAAAGATGGGAGGAAGAAAAAGAGATTTTCTTCGCAACTCCTAGAAGGCCAATGTGGAAAGAAAAAGAATGGGACAAAGCGAAAAGAATGCAGAGGGGGGCAATCAAGATGCTTCTCGAATTCGTTGGTGCTGGTGGAGTAACGCCCCTGAAAACAACCGTTGGTATCTGGAGAAATTTATTGTCTAGAGTCATAGCTGTTGAAGGCGAATTACGAACTAGTGACAATCGATTGATGGGTAGACTTGACATGCTTTTTGCTGATGTTAATTCTAGTGGAGAATTACAAGGTTGGGTTGTAGCAGACCTCAAAACAGGACGTGCTCCAAATGAAGAACTAAAGCCGGAAGTTCAGCGACAATTGCTACTTTATAGAGACATACTTCTCTCCAATAATCCGAATGCACCTCCGGTAAAAACAGAGGGTTGGTACACTGCAAATGCGACCAGATACACGGCAACAGGAGACTCGGTAATGGAAGACGCTCTCAAGGCATGGGAGGAAACACAACCTAGCGAGACCCCGCTGGAAGCCACGCCGGGGCAGTCTTCTTGCGGAGGGTTTTGTGACTGGAAAGCATGGTGCCCACACTGGTGGAATTGGCGCTTAGAGAACGGAACACTAGGAACTGAAGATTTCTCAGATTCCGTTATACTATTGCATCACTATGACGAGATAAATGGCTCAGGAGTTGCCGAAATATGCGAACCTGCAAATGCGGAAGGAAGAGCAATGCCTACAGGAATTCAAGTTCCAATAAACTTCGATGGACGAGGCAAGGAAGCGTTACAAGAACTTCTTGCAACAGGGCATCAAGGTCCAATTTTCATTGGTGGTGCGATGACAAATAGAGATACATGGAGAGTAGGACATTGGTGTGATGTTCTGGCCTGGTCACCCATTCCTGATGCTTGAAACTAGTTGACTCAATATTTCTCTAGCGGATTCATCCTCTATTCCATTCGTTGAAATTAACCAGTCGACATATCGAGGGTCTTCTCTCTCGATACTTTGCAGATCCTTTCCTCGGTGCCTTCCAAACGCCACAATATACGCGCCCTCATCAATTCTAACCCTTCCATTTTTGTCTAGCGACTCAAGGTCGGTTAGCGCCCTTCCTAACTCACTTTCATCTTTCCGAACCTCTCCACTAATCAGCCATTCTTCGATTTCTTGAAGCGAGCGTCTGAAACTCGAGGGGTGGTCTCTCATCACTTTCCATAGTAGTAACAAGCAAGCAGCGGCATCAGCGGCTGCATCGTGAGCATTCGACAAGTCAATACCATGTCTAGCACATTGCGCTCCAAGATTGTGAGGCCTTGGAATCTTCAATCTTCTAACCGCTTCTAAGGTGTCTAGAACAACCAATGGCTTTGGTGGAGAAATTCCACATCTGTAGAACTCGTTCTGGAGAAGAGGCATGTCGAATTTTCTGGCATTATGGCCAACAATAACTGCCCCCTCCATCAATTCTGACAACTCGTTAGCACACTCTTTGAAGACAGGTTTGCCGCGAACGTCCTGGTCGTAAATTCTGTGCACCCTTGAAGCCTCTCGAGGGATCGGCCTTTGTGGATTGACTAGAATGTCGTGATGTATCGGGCTCCCATCTGCATCAGCTCCAATTAATGCAACTTGCACTATTCTGTCATTATTGGTTGAAATCCCAGTTGTTTCTAGGTCGAATGCCAGAACCCTGTGCCCCTCTAAGATATCGACCATGAGGGGTGCTAGAAGCCGAGTCAAATGAACATCACTACACAATTTCTATTTTCGTAACCCTGCCATAGGTGTTCATGGGTATCCGAGATTGGTTCAAGAAGAAGTCCGAAGAGCCAGAGGAAATAGCCCTCGAACCGGTTGATTTACCGGAACTGGATAAGGAAGAATTACTCGATGAAACCCTGTCTGCACTCGAATCAGACGAGGTTCAGTTATCCGAATCGGAGGCAGTTGAGGCGACGCCAGAATATGATTCAGGCTTTGTTGAAGTAGAAGATTTGCTGGATGATGAGATGGGGTCAAATTATGAATTGAATACCGTAGAAGAAACAGAATTCGATGATATGTTGGAAGGGGCCAAAATAATCGGCGACCTCCCCACTGAGGTAGATTTTGAATCAGACTAATTTGGCCCATTGAAGGGACAGGGTTAGATAATAAGCGCTTTAGCGAAGGTTATGAACAGCAAACGGCCGTTGTTTATCGGGGCCCTTTTGCTAGTTCAACTCCTCACCGGTTGTACAGGTGTTCTAGAGTCTACTGTGGAGCCTAGAGCAGCTCTCACGGCAACGCCAACTGAAATACAACAAGGCGAAGAGGTCACTTTCGATGCTAGAGCATCGGATGCTATCGAAGGAGTGATTACAGAATATAGTTGGGACTTCGGAGATGGTACAGAAGCAACTACCATTACTGGATTCACTTCACATCAGTTCCTAAAATCTGGACAGTTCAATGTTAGGTTAACGGTGACCAATGACCAAGGCGGAACTGACTCAACCACAGTACTAGTCAGAGTAAACGGCGCGCCTCAAATTAATATTTCAATTCCCGAAGTAGTCCGCAGTGGCGATATTATCCTACTCGATGCATCCAACACAGTCGACCCAGAAGGTGGACCTATGAAATTCATGTGGGATTTGAATTACTTGGAAGATAGCGATGGAGATGGAGATACTAGAAACGACGTAGATTCAACTGAAGATATAGTATACTTGCCAACTGAAAGCAGTGGCACAATCATGGGATCATTAACTGTCGATGATGGAGTGGGCGGAGTCGTATCTGAGCAATTCACGATTGAAATACAGCCACGCAGATTCAAAGTTTCATGGATAGAAAATACATTGGAATGGAGCTATGACGAATATCTTGCTCAGGGCGACTCGTGGAGCGATAACGTAACTCCAGGATTAGATGTTAGAATCATGGCATACGATGCAGTTCTAGAATTAGACCAAGACTTGGTTTTCCCGCCCGACAATTTCACTCTATCTCTCAATATTGTCGATGATGGACACAGGAGAAGTGCACAAACCAGTCCCGGAAACGTTACTAGAAACGAGTCTACAATGGCTGAATTAAATGCTAGTAAATTGAACCCTACTGCTGAAGGAGGAGTTTATGATGCTGACAGCGAGGAAGAACTTATGAGAAGTCTCCTTAACGAGCCAGGCGCAAGATTTGGTCAAGGAGAATGGGTGTGGACAGTAGTTGCCCAAAATGCAGACCCTGATTCAATTATCCCAGGGGCACCTGACCCAGATGCAGGTAACGATTGGACGCTAACAATCGTGATTACGGTGCTAACACCAATGCTGACCGAAGTCGCTTACGAGTGAATCAGTTGAACTGAATAGGTTGTACAGTTTTCCAATTTGCATTAGCAAGTTTCTTTGCCTTGCCATCAGCAATGATTGGATGAATACGATTTAGTCTGCCATGCATTCCATGAACACCAAATTTCACTCTGAGTTCAACTTGGCGCTCTCTCTCAGCAGCCTCCATTTGCTCATCATCAAGTTCGATGCTAGCCATCTCTTTTCCGTTGCTAGCTGAAGAAATCGAGAAGCGATTTCCACTGATGTGAGTTCGTGGTTTGAAATCCATGTCGTCAGGGTTATTCATCCATACTTCAACGTCTATGGACAAGTAATCGCGAATACCTACGCGCTTAATTTCAACGGAATCTACCATGTTGACCATTACCTGCGAGAGGCCGGGGATTCAAAATCTCTCGCATTATTCGGGACTAGTGGGTATTCAACCTAGTCTTTGATATGGGTTGACTGTGATTTTTGGCTTATGTCACCACCAACAATAGGTAAAGGCACTCAGAAGAAGGCAAGACTGCAACGACTTAAGGATGAAATCAAGCGATTTGTTTTTGCAAACCCAGGTTGCAGCGCACAAACCATTGTCGCGCATCTAACTCACGATAAGAAACTGAAAAATCATGGCCTCACTCCAAGAAAAGTGGGCTTCTTCATTCCTAGACACCTCAAGGCACAGCTAACTTGGTGGCAGGACCATGTTGCGGGACGCCGAGTTTACGGTCCAGAGGATAGTGAATAAGCGACAGTGTGAAGGGCAACCTTCTCTGCCACTACATCATGGCTGGCGTCACAGCATACTTCGATTTGGATGGCACCTTGTTGGATGCATCCAGCGAAAAAACCCTCACAGCAATGCTTGCTCGCCGCCGTCCATGGCGAATTCCTCTGGGCACAACAATGTGGACTTTAGGATTCATTGGCAACTTGTTACGTGGTAGATCCATTTACGATGCAGCAAGAAATCGTGGCCATTTGGCACTATGCAATTGGGAAACCTTGCGCAAATATTCTGCTGAAATAGTAGAGACCAAGCTGTCGAAAAGAGTTAGTGATGAAGCACTCCAGAGACTGGAATGGCATCGAAACTTAGGACATCGTTTGGTTCTAGTTACTGCCACTGTAATGCCAATGGCTCAAGCTATGTCCGACTATCTTGGAATGGATGCTGTTTATGGTTGTGGGCCTGAAGAGATGACTGGAATCATGAGTGGTTCAGAAAGAGGATGGAGTGTACCTCGAAGAAAAGGAAAGGTCCCGGTTGTAGAATCAGATGCAGCAAGCCTTGGTCATGACTTGTCTGATTGCTGGGGTTATGGAAACACACATGCAGACTCATTTTTCATGTCAATTACAGGAAACCCAGTTGCAGTAAACGCAGAAGGTCGCCTGAAGACAATTGCGAAAGAACACGATTGGCTCCAATTCGAATGGCGTGTTTGATGCGCCCGTCGCGCTTAAATGGGGAAGGCAGGTCGCCGAGTTTACACTGGCCCCATAGTGTAGCCTGGATATCACAGTGGCTTGCGGAGCCACGAACCCGTGTTCGAATCGCGGTGGGGCCGCCATCCAATACAATCAGCTTTGGCCCACGCACAATCGCATGGTATGCTCAAGTCACGGTGGGGCCGCCACTACTCTTCTTCATTGACTAGATTTACGCTTTGGTTAAGTGCAGCTCTAGCAGATGCATTGAGTAGAGGCAAAAATGCTAATGCAACGCACATTAGCATACAAACTCCACACAGGTATGACATTAGTTCAGTAATGGTTGTCACTTCTTTAGGGAGCATTTTATCTGAAACTTGAACCATCATCCAAGTTCCTCCAAATCCTCCTAGAAGCCCGATTGATGAACCTGCGAGTGACAATTTCACTCCAAGCATATTGAGCCTGAATAGAAGGAAACCCCCCGATAGAACCAACACTCCTCCGATTAGTAATGAGTATCCACGAACCGAGTACGCACCATCGTCTCGCACCTCATCGTGGTATTCTTGATACTCTGCTTCAGTGATATTGATTTCTTGATTCTGATAATTATCTAGTATAGCGTCTAAGTCGGCATCAGGAAAATCATCAGCCATCGAATTTTGAACATCGCCCCAACCGACTAGTAGCATCAAAATCGAGCCCATGATTAGTAGGATTGCGATTGTTTTCGGACCTTTCTTGTCAGGCCTAGGTGCAAATAATGACGCAGGTGGAGCTAGCCCATCACCGTCTTTCATTCTGATTGAAACCTCATCATTCACCTTTGCATCCCTCCAAGCCTGTGCGCAACTCGAGCGGTATTGGTAATGATTCCATGTTTTTCATACTAACACAAACGGTCACTTGTTCACTAGACCACAATAAATCGCCATTTTGATTGTGAAATCTATACTGCCAGGTACATGACTTCACTCCAACTTTAGCGATCCAGATTGTTGCATGAATTGTATCTCCATATCTAAACGGATGGTGAAACTCTGACTTGATGTCGACTACAGGGAAACCAATTTGCATTTCTTGAAGGATGTGAGGGTAATCAATTCCACACATAACCTCCCACGCTTCCTCAAAGAAGCGGTGGGCTAGGTCGAAAATTCTCGGATAGAAGGCGATGCCTGCCATGTCAAGCATTGGAAAGTCAACGCGCCGAGATAGCTTAACTGCCATGAACTAGCGTGGAGGCTATACTTCTTCAAGCATCCTCGGGCTTGGGCCACTTCTTTGCTAAAACCTTGGCAAGATCATCATCTAGCTTGGCGTTCCACCAATCGGTTCCTTGCCAAATTGCATATCTTCCTCGAATACCCCTGATGTCTGCTCCTTCGAAAGAACAATTTCTGAAATTAGAGAGATTAAGTCGGGCTTTTCGCAAGTCAGCTCCACGGAAATCACAGTTGTCAAATGCTGATTTCATCAAATCTACCTCAACCATTGAAGCACGACGGAAGTCAGACTCAACAAAGTTTCCTTCAGTCAAATCGGCGTTATCTAGAATGCATCTTCTGAAGTTTGAGCGAGGATGGTTTCCCCTTCTGAGCAATTCACCTGCATGATTTTGAAAGGACCAATCTAATGGCACTTCTTCATTGTCGGTACTGCTGCCCGACATTACCATTCTAGCACCTCAATATCGGCTGCGCTTGTCTAAATGCGCTCTTCCTTCAGGAGTCAAAATTGCATAGCGGTTTTTCTCTTTAGCAGAAGGTGGAGTAACCAGGAATCCACGCTCGCGCAATCTGTTCAGATAGAGTGAAAGGTTGCCAGGAGGCTCTAGACCAGCGTCTTCGAAAACCTGGTCGATGACTCTTGGAGGGCTGTCATTGACACCTTCTACGTCACGTAGATATTGAATTGCACCTAAGACTTGGTCAGGCTTACGGATAAGGTTGCAGTTCTCGATTAGAGCACGGAATGCTGAACCACGTTCAGGAAGTCCGGCTTCTCTTGCGGCTTCAACTGCAGCCTCGATTGCCCTCTCCCTAGCATTTCGGATTCTGGACAATGCGATAGACCATGTATCATCTTCCTTAACTCTAGTAAGACGTTCGTGAACGCTCGTCTGAGCGCCTGATATGTCGATTTCAACGTCACCTGCTCTGATTAGTACTTTCGCTTCATCATCCATTTTTGACCCTCCATTTTGTGCGACTTTGCACCCATAGTTAACCATTTCATCAGTTCGTTTTCACGACTTGAATACAACAGTGGCGGGGTGAATGTTTGTATTAAAGGCCTGTTTGGCCCAACAGTTTGTGTTATTTAACCGACCTAGATAAATAACACGCCGGTAATATAAATATCCTTGACAAATCGATATTTAGAACCAACAATTTAGGATAAGGCACTTGAAGGAGCGACTATTCATTTAGAATCTCGGGTGTTAACATGCGACGCTTTTCCCCTGTTTTGGTTATGCTTTTGTTGATTGGTTCATGTATTCCAATCGGTATTGTTTCCGCTTCTGGCGAGTCCACTACCATCAATTCATTTAGCGGAGGTTTCGCAACCGTGGATGTGACACTGCAAGGAGGTGTTACAAATTCCTCTGCCTCAATTGAGATTCCAAGAAACGTGACTTTCACAAATGCTGGATTCCAGGTTAGTGTGGATGATGGCGAAACTAGCCCAGGCCAAGTCTGGATCGATTTTGACGAGGATGGAACTTTTGAATGGGAATTCACTGGTACAGGGTATGGAGACATTGGCCATCAGAATCATTTCTATGATGGAAATGATTGGTATGTTTCTAGTGTTAGTGCTGGAACATCATCTGCCCCTGGTGTAATGTTACCCTCTTCTGCTACAATTCAGTCTTCAAATCTGAATGTAAGCTTCTCCCCTCAAGCCGGCGGTGGTTTCTATGCGATTGGAGGACATCAGCAAGTTATCGAGTCTGATCATGACAACGATGGAAATTCAGAACCGATTTTCCTTTCAAACATTCAATCAAATTATTCTACATCGATTGTTTGGGCTGATTGGACTACAGCCAATGGAATTACTACTTCCACTCCTATACAAACCTGTGACAATGCATCTTCAGTCTCAGTAGGAGATATCAACGGAGATGGCTCTGATGATATTGTAGCATTTTCACAAAACTCTGGAATGGCATGTGTTCACATGGCAAATGGGTCATCTTACGACCCTGTACAAAATCATACAGTGAACAACGGTCTAATTGGTGCAGAATTAGGAGATATTGATTCAGATGGTGTCGCAGAAATAATTTCAATTAGCTCTGGAGGGTTGTTNTCGCATCAATCATGGAATAATTCCACGGGTTTGACTTATGTTGCAAATCACACAGTCGGAATGAATGGCTCAGCAGGAATGCCAGCAGGTTTGGTATCGTTATACGTGGGCGACTTTTTCGGAACAGGAAACATCTCTGCTCTGATTATGGACCAAACAGGCCATTGGACTCTTTGGCAAGATTACAACGGCCTATGGGGAGGCCCGATTACGAAATTTGACGACATTAGTATGAATGAAATGCTAACCGATTTAGACGGGGATGGCGACATAGATGTCATCGGGCTTAATGAACAGGGATACGCTTTCAGAATAAATGATGGAAGCAAATGGGACCTGACATCCTTCCAAGGACAAATCGATTTACTCAATTCGACCATCGCTGATTTTGATAACGACGGAAACTTGGATTTGATGAATCCAAATCCTGGGCTCACCGACGGAGTTGCTTCAACTGTTGAAGGTAATATCACTCTCAGAACAATTAATTCAACCAATATTAGCGGTGTATCGACACTGGAATTGCAACCTTGGTCAATACCCACTTCAATTATCACAATGGACTTAGACGGGGATGGAATTCTAGAACACGTAGTATCTGCTGGAGAATCCTCTCTTGGAGTGTTCATTGGAGGTTGGCACACTATCGAGCTAGATGCTGACGGTGACAATAATGTTGAAATGAGCAGGACAGGATATGCTGGAGATTCGTCCAATGGTTTGCATCCATTGACTATGATTGATGACATGAATGGTATCAAAGACGATCTGGCGATAGTGGTTCCTAATGAGCCATTTACTGTAGATGGTTATGGTATTTCCATGGTGAATTATTCAATGAACGTATATTCAACTGGAGATGGAGACTTCAATTTCACAGACATGGATATTGGATATGACTGCTCTTTCTACGTGAATCCTAATCCACATGTTTCTGGAAATTTGACAAATGTCCTCAATCAAGGAATGACTGCAGGTACTGGAACTTACACGCAAAGTATCCCTGTTAACTCGACAAAGGCGGGTTCTATTTCCTTGACTAATATTGCGGCAAACCATGCCCCAGGTGCTCCTAATTTGTCTCTACCAATCACTCCAACTTTGATGTTGGTTTCCGCGACATCCGAAGAGATTTCAATAGCATGGAATGACCCAGTTGAATTCGGATTAGATTTCATCGAGTTTGAGATATTTAGACTGGAATCAGCAAACGAAACAGTTGACCTAACCGACATCTATAATTCGACAAGAGATAATCAAACAATAGACTCCAATGTTTCTGTTGGTTCTACGTATTGGTACTTGGTACGTTCAGTTCACACCTTTGGTATCGCATCTAATCTGTCTAATGTCCTACAAGTTACAGTACCTTATCCTTCACCTCCTGGAGCAATTACAGGTGTAGAACTGAATGATGTCGGAGCAGACCAAGGCGGAGTTTTGGAACTATCTTGGAATCATTCACAAGATGATTTTACCAATTATGAAGTGTATCTTGAAACATCGCAATTCAGTAGTATTTCAGGCCTAAACCCATTGATGAACATCTCATCAACTCTTAATTCAACGATTCTATCGAACCTTACCGATGGCCAGGAGTACTGGGCAGCAGTAGTTGCTGTGGATCAATATGGAAACAAAACTACTGCAGTAACATCTGTGGGCCCTGCTTATCCTAGAAATGATGACCCTTCAGCAGTTAATCTGCATCTAGTTGTTAGTCCTCAGACCTCGATAGGTTCTCCTTTCAGTCTGGACATCTCTGCTGAAGTAGATGGTATCCAAATGACTCCTAATGGTACAATTTCGATTTCGATGCAAACCTCGAATGGCTCATACCCGGTTGCAAATGATTGGAATTCAATCAATTTAAGCGACTTCTCAGAATTGGTATCCTTTGCTAGCGATATCAGTGGAGAAGTGACATTCTGGGCCAACTATAGCGGGGATGCAGGAGATGAACAGAACAGACCTATTGCTGCTGCANCAACTTCCGCATCTACAACCGTTACAATAGGTGCAAGCCTAACCTCTACAGAATCTGTATATGAGTTGGATTGGGAGAATGAAACCAGCGTCAGAGTTGATTTGACCGCCACACATCCTGAACAGCAAGCTCTACTTGAGGGAGCGACTTTCACATGGACTGCATACAATAACACAACTTTGAATTCGAGTACAGGAACTGAAGTGATTAGTAATGGATTCAAGCAATTTATTGTGACTTTCTCAGAACCTGGTACGCTGTTTATCAATATAACAGAACCATCATGGATCGATACAGGTGCTAATTCGCTAGAGATACCATTGGTATTGTACGGAACAGATGTTGAAGAGAACAATACAGAAGATAACGAAACCGAAACTCCTTGGACTCCCGAAGTAATGCTAGATGTTACATTAAATTGTGGAACGGTAGTGATTGACCCATCGATTGACCAAGATTTAGAATGTACCATATCTAACCCAAATAACTACACAATTGACGTCTCCTTAGAAGCCGATGGATGGTCTCAGTGGGACTCATTTATCTTGTTTGAACCTAGTGCGGGCCAGAGCGAATTTAGCCTGACTGAATCAGAAACAAAAACGATTGAGATTAGAGTTGATATTATTCAGAATCTGTCCGAAAACGGCCTTACAAGCGGCTTGATACAAATCGACCTTAGACAAGGCCCTGCCGACTATACTAGCCCAGGAGATAAGCCATTAACATTCGATATCCAGTGGACATTGAAGGGAGAAGACCCCGTCGTGACTCCTCCAACGGAAGATAACAATACCAATCAGACTAAGACTACATCTGACAATTCATCTTCTGGAAATACAATGCTGATTGCAGGTGGAGTCATCGGTGTTGCAGTTATCGGATTAGTGATTTTCATTGTATTGAGAATCAGAAACAGCGATTTGGAAGATTGGGATGAAGATGATTTGGATTTCGAGCCAGAGGTCGAAGATTCCGGCAGAGCATCTAAGCCTCTACCAGTAGGCGTTGCACTCGATGAATTTGAAGACAAGACGATTGTAGATGAATCTCCAGATCGGCCAGATATCATCGCAGATTTCGATGAAGAAGATGCATACGAAGAGTACGAAGAAGAGCAATTTGAAGAGGAAACAGATTCACAATATGAGGAATCTTCGGATGAAGATTCAGGAATCACGGTCGATGAACATGGCACTGAATGGTATGAGGATGAAATCGGAGTTTGGTGGTTCAGAGACCCCGGAGAAGAAGATTGGTCCGAATACGTAGAATGATTTCGTAATACCTTTGAATGAGGGAATAGGAGGGTCATGCATGGCGGGTCAAGCAACCTACGACTTAGTGTTGCACAAGGATGCAGACCCGACTACTAGCGGTGTTGCTATCTGCGGCTTTTCGACAGTAGGAATGGTCGGAGTGATTGCTGCCTCACATGTAATTAGCCAGTTGAATTTGAAACAACTGGGAACAGTTCTCAATGCAGAATTCCCAGCTATGGCATTAGTTCACCACGAAGTCCCCAAGCACCCTGTAAGAGTGTATCAGGGAGACGGAGTTGGCGTTTTCACTGCAGAGGTCAGATTTGGACCAGAGCGCGATGTATTATTCGCAAACACGGTTCTTGAATGGTTCACAAAAGGCGGATTTGATCAGTTGATTGTCATCGATGGCGTCGCTCGAGAAAATATGGATGATAGAGACGATTCTCTGTACGGAATAAGCTCATCTCCGGAAGGCCGTGGTAGATTGAAGAAGGCTGGAATTGAACCAGTTAGGCAAGGTATCGTTGCTGGAATTGCAGGTTATTTGATAGCAGAGGGAGACCGTCTTGGGCTGGATGTTACAGCGATTTTAGCTGATTGCAACCCTATGTACCCCGATGCTAGAGCAGCCGCTTTAGCGATTGAAGCCGTTACAGATTTGACAGGAATCGACATACCTCTGTCCTCTCTTCTCGAGGATGCACGAAAGATTGAGGATAGTGTGCGTGAGGTATTCGAGAATTCACAAACGATGTTGCCTGCACCAGAAGACGAAATCGACCCATCATTCGGCTGACCGGGTTACTTCGAGGACAGTATTCCAATCGGCATCAGTAGCAAACATTGGCTCGGGCATTTGGCACCTCGCCATTCTAAACCCTCTTTCTTCAAGCCCTGCCTTGAGTTTCTTCATCGAAGGGATTTGACCAACACCAGCGGCAATTCCTAGGCCATCAATCGCAACAAGCAAGTGGTCACCTGAAAGAAGTTCAGCTGATTCAGAGATGTGTCTAACACTTCTTTCAATCTCTCTCTGGGAGTGTTCAATATCCAACTCACTCCAGTCATCAGGATAGTCTTCTTTTCTTCCCGCACACAACTCGATCGCTCTTTCAATCGTCATTCTTCCAGCAATATCAGCATCGAATATTGGGCCCGTCCACATTGGGCCGGAAAATTCTCCAGACGGTTGATCTGCGAAATGATACGGTTCAGACCTAATCCTGTATCCGATTTGTTCATTCCAGTTAGATGCAACTTCTTTTGAGCGCTTCAATAGCACGCTTACTCTTACATGATGTCCATCAAACAACGACAAGATAGGATACATTGCTTTGTCATGCATAGCAGCAATTCTTGCGATTACACCCAACAGAATCCTAGTGGCATCGTCATGCATGTAAGCGTCAGTAATTCCGGTAGAGCCGTATCGCCTAGCAGCACTTGTCTTTGCAGAGCCACATAATGCGGCAGTATCCGTGGCAGTTACCTCTAGAACTCCGACACGAGAGATGGATTGTATCGCAGAGTCAAGGAAGGAAACTGGAGAGCCGAAAGGATCCAAGTCAATCCATTGAAACGGTGCTTCAGTCATCAATTTCTTCGCATCACCATTTGTCCATTGAATTCCATCTTCAACAGTGTCGGCAGGCTTTGCCTCAAATCTGCTAGGCTCAGGAACCCAAGTTATGCCATCTCCGATNGGATGGGTTTCATGGGATTTCCTTCCCCATTGTAATGCATCTGAATCAAGGTCGTTTGCAGTAATTCGCAGCCTTGATTGTTCTGGCACTTCTTTCCTCCATCTTCTGGGCCGTACTCCAGTAGCACATAGGGCATCTAAGATTCTGACATCTTTTCCTTCTGGGACCAACCAATGATTCTCCAAAGCATCTGCTAGTAGAATTACAGAACGTGTGCGGGCAGGCGCCATTGCCGGATTGAGGAAACCTTCGCCGGTTTTAGCAGCGGGTCCACGCGGCATATGCGAAGGCCGAGTTTGATGGTCTTTCAAGTGAACAGAGGTTCTACCTTCCAACCAGATTTGACCAGGCCAGCCTTCCGGTTGCATATTCGTCCCTCAATAGTGCTCGAAGACAACTTCAGGGTTTGAATGAGTTACTTTGCGCCCATTATCGACAACTGTACCGATTATTGAACATCCATCCATCCTTTCAGCAAGCCAGTCACATACGGTATGAGCTACACTTGAATCAACGGCTAGAATCATTCCACAACCCATGTTGAAAGTACGATACATCTCCCTGTCATTCACATTACCATTTTCTTGAATCCAATCAAATTCTGGAAGAACAGGTAAGGGNTCGCTAATGTGCCATCCTAAGGAATCGTGAAGACGAAGTAGGTTCGATAGTCCACCACCTGTTACATGGCAAATTGCATGTATTGCACTTGATGCACATGGCCCGTCTTGAATCAAATCTACCACAGGGTTGCAGTAAATCCGAGTAGGATTAAGGAAGATTTCTCCCAAGGTTACATCCCCTTCACTAAACCTCTCAATTCTATTTTCATCTACTGAGAATGGTGCAGCATCATTCCAATCTGCACCACAGTGAGATACAACATTTCTGACAAGAGAGTATCCGTTCGAATGAACTCCTGATGATGGCAGCCCGATCAGAATGTCGCCTTCTTTGAGATTAGCACCGGTGATTTCAGCTCCCTTGGGTAACCAGCCTAATGCAGTACCTGACAAATCCAATTCAGTGACAATTCCGGGAAGACTTGCGGTTTCTCCTCCTGCTAGTGTGACCCTTGCTCTTGTGCAAGCCTCTGCTAGGCTTGCTCCCAGAGCAGCATGAATTTCAGGGTCTGGTTTTGGCACTGCGATGTAATCGACAAATGCGATTGGTTCAGCACCGACACATAGTAAATCATTGACATTCATNGCCATACAATCAATTCCAACCCCTGCCCATTGACCCAATTTGGTAGCAATTGACAATTTTGAACCGACCCCATCAGTCGCCAATGCAAGATAGTTGTCTCCGAACTCGACCAGTCCACCGAAACCCCCAGGTAAATCGACAGGAGCGCCAGGCATTCCGGGTTTTCTTACAGAGCGAGATAGTGCGCCGACTAAAGCGCCTACAGCATTTCCTTCAAGATCAATATCTACGCCGCTTCCAGCATAGTCCAGACCTTCTGCCATGGCACGTCCACCCCTGCCAAACACATTAACTCAATTGTTGCAAATTTGTGATGCAATCCATGGTAATGACAAATCCAATCTGTGATCTATTCCGCTGTGAGTGCCGGGGAACTCTTCCCATTCATGTTTGATTTCTAATTCAGTCATCCTCTTGTGAAGCTGCCTTAATCCGTATTGGATATTGTATTGGTCACTATCTCCAACATCAATCCAACAAGGAGGGAGATTCTGATGCTTTTCAATCATAGTAAGTGGGTCCCACGATTTCCATTCTGCCCATTTGTCATCATCGAATTTACAGTTTTCATCAACTGGGAGAGTGCCGTCACTGTATGTTGCAGCCATCGCCAACATCATCAAAGTGTGAAAATCATCACCCTTCAGTGAAGANGTTTGCTTGACATATTCGAGGAACTGTTCAACTCCGCCATGCGGCATGATTTCGGTTAGAGTGGTTGCCATTTCGATACCAAATAGTAACTCAAAACCACAATCACCAGAATGACATGCTATTGCATCCCAGCAATCATCCAGCATCCCTCTAACAAGAGCGCCGTATCCGCCGCTCGATTTCCCAACAAGGCCGTAGCCAGTGATATTGTAACGGGATTCGAGTTCCGAGCGTAAATCTTCTCGCAACCAACTTCCCCACTTGCCCATGGTTTCAGAATCAATGAATTGATTTCCACCTAGGCTGGTGAATGTATCCGGCATAACTAGGATACTAGGTTGCATTTTGCCTTCTCTGACAAGTCTTTCATGCCTTTGAGGAAGGGTTTCAGCGAATGCTTTCCAGTTAGCTCTGGCAAAACCAGTTCCTGTGAAAGGAGCGAGATAAATAATGCATGGCATTGGGCCATCGTTATTTGGAGGGATATGAACAACAACTTCCCTCTCAATCGGGTCGCCAAGTTGATTGTCGAGGTTAGGAGATGAAAATGAAAATCTCTCGAAAAATCCTCTGATGGGTTCAAAAGAGTGCGCGGGCATGATGCGACGATGGGCTTCAAGGAAATGTGCTTGGCGGTATTCCAATGGAAGCCAATGGAGGTTTGATAATGCGATTTTATTCCAGTGGAAACGAAGGGGAAGAAGTGAACCATCTCAATGATTATATGCGGCCGACAATGGCTGACAATGTCCGGTTGGAGGTTTTGGTATGACAATTCAAGAGTTTGACCTGCCCGCAAGATGGAGAACATTACTTCTTGACAATTACAGTGAAGCAATTCACAATTTGGAAGTGACTTGGCCTGATGTACAATCTCTACAAGTATCATATCGTGATATAGAATCCTTTGACCCTGATTTTGCATTGTCGATAATCGAGGAGCCAGAAAATAATACTCAGGCCGCAAACCAAGCCCTTGGTTTGTTGCTGTCAGAGTTGGGAGCATCTCGAATTGTAGCTTTCGTCAGAATCATAGAATTGCCTTCCGACTCTCAAAGAACAGTACGGCAATTGCGCAGCGAAGATTTGGGATCGATGATTTCAGTTGATGCTATTGCAACAAAGATTGGAAAAGTTCTACCTAGGACATATGAAGGAGTTTTCGTTTGTGCAGCATGTGGCCATTCTAGCCGTGTAAATCAACCGAATGAACAAGAATTGGTTGAACCGATTGAGTGTTTCGAAATCGATGGCGGATGCGGCAGAAAGAAGAATCAAACCAAATTCGTTCAACGAGTAGAGGAATCAATCCTAATCGATACACAATTCATCGAATTACAAGAACCGCCTGAAAACCTACGCGGTGGAGTTCAACCAGAGCGAATTCTGTGTATCGCAGAGCATGATATTGCGGGACAATTGAACCCAGGAGACAGGGTCACAGCTAATGGAATGCTCTTTGTTCGCTCACAGAGGAAATCTGGCAAAGATACTCCAATTTTTGACATTTTTATGAGAATCCACAGCATCCAGAGAGAAAACATCCCTCTCGAAGAGATCCAAATTTCAGAGGAAGAGGAAAGAGAAATCAAAGAACTAGCAAGAAGAGATGACATTCACGACCTCTTAACCAAATCTATTGCTCCATCTATCTTTGGAATGACTAGGCAAAAAGAATCGTTGATGCTTCAATTGTTTGGAGGAGTAGCATCGAAGGCTAAGGACGGGACTAGACTACGTGGCGACATCCATATTTTGCTAATGGGAGACCCCGGTGTTGCTAAATCGCAATTATTGTCATACATGTCACAGATATCGCCTCGTGGTAGATTTACTTCTGGAATGTCGGCATCAGCAGCGGGTCTGACTGCAGCGGCTGTACAGGATTCTGCCGCGGATGGCCGCTGGACATTGGAAGCGGGTGCTCTAGCACTGGCTGACCTTGGTTTGGCCGCGATTGACGAATTCGACAAGATGAACGAGAACGATAGGTCATCCATGCACGAAGCAATGGAACAGCAGAGGATTTCTGTATCAAAGGCTGGAATCAACGCTACACTATCGACAAGGTGCGCTATTTTGGCAGCAGCTAACCCTAAGGCAGGGCGATTCCAATCTGTATCTGAGGTTCCATTTACACAACAAATCAATCTCAAGCCAGCATTGATTTCACGTTTCGATGTCATTTGGTTACTAACAGACCAGCCTGCTGCAGACCATGACTCACGAATTGCTAATCACATCATGAGTAATCGTGCAGAATCAACACCAGAAATCCTGATTGAACAAGGCAGTGAAGTCGACCCTTCCAAGTCTGCTAGGCATGAAGGACTTGATTCCTCTAAAGGAATTGTTAATCGAGAATTGATTAGGAAGTATGTTGCTTATGCAAAAAGAACAATTCATCCCCGACTAACTGAAGATGCTCGCGATGCACTACGGGATTTCTATGTCGAAACTAGAAGAAAGGGCGGGGAATCTCACGATTCAATTTCAATTTCGGCAAGAGCAATTGAAGGCCTTTACCGATTGGCTCAAGCATCAGCAAGAGTCAGACTTTCACAAGTTGCAACAATTGAAGATGCGGAGAGGTCGGTCCGCCTAACTCGATTCTGGCGACACGAATTGATGGGTGAAAACTTTGATGAGACAACTCTACAATCTGGTAAAAAAGCAACAACTCGAAATCGAGAAAGAACACTCCTAGAAATCGTCAGGAGAATTTTCGCTGAGACAGGAGCCACGGTTAATCTGGCTGACGTTTTGACTGAAGCGGGACGATTAGACATTAATCGTGATACTGCAGAAGATATCATTGAGGCATTATGCAGAGATGGCAGATTAATGCGCCCAGGTGGATATGATACCCTGCAGCCAGTATGAAACGATGCGCTCATATCAAGGAGTCATTTCAGGTGAGAACATGGAACCGGTAGGCGATGTTGCAAATCCTGCATCGCTAGACCCAGAAGGTCTTGGATTCATGTGTGGAATTGAAGTCCATCAGCAGTTGGCTACGGGCAAATTGCATTCACGTCAGCCGGGAGAACTACACGATATCACAATCGAAACTCTCCCTGAAGATTGGCCTAAGTTTCACAGAAAACTGAGATCTTCCAGCGGAGAAGGTGGCGCAGTTGATGTCGCTGCTAGGTTCGAAGCAAGAAGAAACCGTTCATTCGTATATTGTCAATCTCCTAATGCTGGATTGATTGAATTGGATGAGCAACCTCCTCTGCCTCACGATAGTGATGCTCTGGATATTTCACTAACAGTTTCAGGAATGTTGAATGCTCACCCTGTGCCTTTGCTTCAGACAATGCGAAAGACAGTAGTTGACGGCTCAAACACCAGCGGTTTCCAGCGCACAACATTGGTTGCAACTGCAGGAGTACTCGAAACAGAAGGTGGCCCAGTTGGCATAGATGTTCTTTGCTTAGAAGAGGACTCAGCTCGCAAACTAACTAACGAGTTAACTCCGGATGGAGAAGTGGTTACTTGGAATCTAGATAGATTAGGAATTCCTCTAATCGAGATTGCGACCGCTCCAGACATTAAGACACCAGATCATGCCAAGGAAACATCGATTGCATTGGGTAGAACTTTGAGAGATACTCGAAGAGTTAGAAGGGGTCTTGGTAGTATTAGACAAGACCTCAATGTATCGATAATGTGTGGAGACAGAGTCGAGATTAAGGGTTGTCAAGACCTCGAATGGATTCCTAAAATCATACGTTGTGAGATGGCTCGCCAGCTACATTTCTACCGGCTCGCAAACCAATTGCGTGAATCGCACGGTTTACCGGCTCTATCTAATGATAGAAGAGTAGAATCCCCGTCCGTACAAGAAGAAGTTGCTAACATATTGCAACTAAATTTGGTTGACGTATCCTCTCAATTTGCAGGCTGTGAGTCAAAGAGAGTTAAGGAAGGCTTGAGCAATAATTCGGTTATGTTGGCTTTACCTTTGCCTGGATTTAGTGGATTGATTGGAACCAAAGAGTTCGATTCTGATGGTGCTCAATTGCCTAGACTTGGTAGAGAACTTGCAGGTGCAGCAAAATTGGCAGGAGTGGCTGGTGTTTACCATTCAGATGAGTTGCCTGCATACGGAATCGAACAGCAATTTGTAGACGCGACTAGAGGCGCTCTAGACGGAATAGATGCATTTGTGTTGTGCTTAGCACCTCAATGGCAAGCAGAATTAGCATTAGAAAGCGTCCTTAACAGAGCAAGATTAGCATTCGAAAGGATTCCACAAGAGGTTCGAAACGTAGTGGTCCGCAAAGGCTCCCCGGAAGACGGAACCACTACTCCAATGCGCCCGCTACCTGGCGGAGCAAGGATGTATCCCGAAACAGATATTCCACCATTGTCAATTTCATCCGAGCGCTGGAAAAATGTCCTGAATAACCTTCCAATGTCTCAATCAGAAAGATTAGAGAGATTGAATAGTTTTGAAATCAGTGATGACCAAGCTAAACAGTTACTATCAAGGGAATTAGATGATAATTTCGTATCATATTCCACCGGTCTTCCACAAAAAGCATGGGCTACAATGTTGCTAGAAAATGAAGGAGACGTCAGCCTGATGGCTCTTGTTTTAGCAACTAAAGAAGAAGGCCATGTAACAAGAGAAGGAATGAGCACCTTGATTCAAGAATTTGCAGGACAGAATCCAAGCATGGACCAGTTATCTTCCAAGGCTGAAGAACTTGGACTGAAGCCGGCAGATGCCGGAGATTTGGCAACTATTGTTGAGAAAGTAGTGAATGACCGTCTTGATTTCGTTAAGGAGCGAGGTATGGGCGCAATGGGTCCGCTCATGGGCGTTGTGATGAAAGAGTGTGGCGGCGCTGCTGATGGAAAACAAGTTAGTGCGTTGTTGCGAGAAGCGATAATGAGGCATGCTTGATGAAACGAATCATCGTTGCATTTTGCCTCCTATCTTGCATGTTACTACCAATCTCCACCGCCGATGAACAAATCTCAGATTATTGGGAAGTCGATTTGGACAATGGATATATTTCCACCAAACCAATCATTGTTGATGATCAAGTTATTGTTCGCACATCAGGGTTCTGGACTGGCGAAGACAGGCCCCATGTGTACGCTTTCGATTTGGATACTGGCCAAGAAAACTGGCGATTCAAGAATGCTGCTTCTACCAATCATGACATGAGTCCTCTGATGCATGTTGAAGCAGGAACAGGGGCCTGTGGCAATTGGAGTGAGATGGTAATCGTCGGCTGGACTGATGGTAAAGTAACAGCTCTGGATATTGAAGATGGTAGTTTAGTTTGGACTTCGCAAACAGAGGTTGTGACCTGGGGTATAACCGGTGCAATGGCCTTAGATGGTGATAGCGTAGTAGTCCCTACAAGGCAAGGCTTGTCCAAGTTTTGCTTGAGTGACGGCACCGAGAATTTGCGTGTGGATTTACCACAATTGGGATGGAGGAATGGAGTTACGGTAACGGGTGACAGTTATCTGATTGGCAATGAAGAAGGCATTGTGAACATCGTATCAAAATCGGGAAATGTCACTAACATTTCACTCGGTGAGGGCATGATTCGGCATGCTCCAATCCAAACCGATGCAGGAATAATCGTGCATCTGCAAAAGAGCGATGGTTCAGCGATTTATCTTGATGAACAGTTGTTATCCGAGGAAGGGTATTCGCCCGCTATTCCTCTCCAAAATGGCGATGACATTTTCTTTGCAACAAGTGGACATGTGATATGGTGGAAGTGTGAATCAAATTGCACATTCCAAGGAAAAACTGATTTCCACAGTAACGGTGAAATCACATTGCAGACTAACCAAAATTCCACATCGATATGGTATCCAAGAAATACTCCAGAGGGAGGTTGGGCAACAGGCTTGCCAGGTCTAGAACTTGAGATGCATACTACTTCTCATGATACTTACACCACAGCCGGTGTTGCTTTCGGAGTCAATGGTGAAATGGCATTTGGAAGCGATGCAGGGGTATTGATGGTTGTATTAGATTCATCAGAGCGCCCTCAAATTATCGATGGAAAAGAAGAGTTCACATCAGAATCTGAGGAATCATCATTCCAAATTGAGCCCGGACATTTCGTCTTAGCCGCGCTGATTGTAGCCATGGTTACATTCCAATATCGCAAAGATTCTGCCATGGTAAAGAAATTAGGGATTCTTCTGATTCTTGTAATTTCGATTATGGCTCTACCGTCGATTTCTGAAGTTTGGTCACAAGAGGTAGAAGAGTTAACAGAAGCCCCCGGCGACTGGGATAATGATTGGCCAGAAGAATGGGAAGGTACGCAAGTCGTGGTATTCGAACTTCCAAGCGGAGAAGTAGCAATTGGGGGATTAGAAGGTCATGAAAATGTAGAGCAGTTGACAGAAAACGCTGCAATACAACTCGGCATTCAAATCGAGAAGGAAACGTACAGTTTAGGGGAAATGATAGTTTCATTCAATGGTCAAGAATTGGATGGCTGGGAGTTCACAGTTGATGGAGAGAGATCCCAAGTTGGAATCTCTTCAGCAGAGGTCGGACAAGCATCGGTTGTGAGATGGTCACCAGCGTGAAGTTCAAGTCTTGAAGCCCTCCACCTCTGTTCATGGTAATGACCGACGGGGTGCATGGACCAGTTCTCGGCCCTGTAGAAATGCTGGTAATCAATGTGGTTTTGATTACGATTTCTTTCTTCCTTTTGTGTCGACCTACTCACTCTGCTAAGCGAGAAATTTTGGTTCTAACAAGTATTACTGCGGCAGCAGCAGCAAGCCGTGTTTTGCTTGAACCATTCCCAAATGTACAGCCCCTAACCGTCATGTGTTTGGTCATGGGCGCATCACTAGGTGCTCGAAGAGGAATGGCATTCGCTGTTATGGCTACGATGATTTCCAATCTCATCTTGTCACATGGTTGGTGGACACTATTCCAGGCAACAGGTTGGGCAGCAGTTGCATTTGCTGGCTCTAGATTGAACTTAGTTCTGCAAAGTGAAGTTGCTATGAAGCGATTAATCATTAGCGCAATCTTCGCTTCTGTACTCTTTGATTGGTGGGTTTCTTTCTCAATTTACACTGCTGGAATGACCTTCACTGAGTTTGGACTCTATCTATTGAATGGATTGCCATTCGATGCATTACATGCTATTGCAAGCATTGCGAGTGCGGTATGGATCGCACCATGGTTGGCTAACTTGTTGCATGAAGAAACCACAGATTTGTCTGAGCCGATTGCAAGCGGTGAGAGTGATGTCATCACCGCTTAATGAAGTTACAATGGTCTTGGTGACCCGTGACGACCTTAAGTTGTCTAAGGGAAAGCTTGCAGCACAATGCTCGCATGCAGCAGTTCATTGTGCGATGAAAGCGAAGAAGAAAGCAGCACGTTTGTACGAGCGCTGGAACAACGTTGGTGCTCGCAAAATTGTACTTCGAGCAGATGATGAGGCCCACTTACGCCAGCTCTACGCTAAGGCACTTGAAGGTGGCTTGGTTTGCGACCTTGTCAAAGATGCAGGCCACACCGAAATACCACCAGGCACAGTCACCGTTTTAGGGATAGGGCCAGCACCTCGCTCAGCAGTTGATGCAATAACCGGCGACCTGAAACTGCTTTGAGTGAAAGCGGCTTGGACTGTTCATGCGAGAGTATCCATCAGACCGTGTTGACGTGCGCAGCGATACTGTAACTCAGCCAACTGCGGCTATGCGCGCAGTCATGGAAAACGCAAAGGTCGGGGATGATGTTCTTGGTGATGACCCAACGGTTATCGAATTGCAAAACAGATTAGCGGAGATGTTTGGAAAAGAAGCGGCTCTCTTTGTTGCTAGTGGTACGATGGCTAACGCAATCGCTCTGCGAACACATACAGTTCCAGGCGATGAAATCGTCTGTGACAAGACTGCTCACATCTACAAGTACGAAGGCGGGGGATATGCAGCACTTTGTGGAGCATCAATTTCACTTGTTGAAGGAGAGGGTGGATTGATGACTGCAGAGCAGGTCAAGAAGGCAATTCGCAAAGCAGAAGGCTCTGGTTCTCACTATCCAGATGGCACTCTAGTGTGTGTTGAAAACACATCCAATCTAGGTGGCGGCGCATGCTATTCCCAAGAAGCACTAGACGAAATCGCAGCAGTAGCTAAGGAAAACGGATGTGCTACTCACATTGATGGAGCACGAATTTTCAATGCATCAATCGCAACTGGAGTAGACGTTGCAAGGATGTGTAGGGATTATGACTCGGTTTCAATTTGCCTTTCAAAGGGACTTGGTGCACCTGTAGGTTCAGTACTAGTTGGCTCTCAAGAATTCATCAACAAGGCTCATCGCTGGCGCAAGATGTTTGGCGGTGGCTGGAGACAAGCTGGTGTTTTGGCAGCTGCTGGCCTACATGCATTAGACCATCATGTCGAGCGTTTGGTAGAGGACCATGCTCGTGCTAGAAAGGTAGCTGAAGCAATCAACGCGATGGACAATTTTAGCGTTGACTTAGAGGCAGTCCAATCTAATTTGGTGTATGTTAACTGTAACATTCCTGCTGCAGACCTCGTCGTATCTTTGGCAGAACATGGAATCGATATGTTCGATTTGCCTTACAACAGAGTAAGAGTTGCAATCCATTTGCACATTACCGATGAAGACGTGGACAGAATCATTGCTGCTTTCGCTGCACAGTGATTGCTGCAAACATCGTAATTGCTAGTACAGCAATTAGGCTTACACTAGGCAAACTACTGTCTTCATCATCTTCAGAATCATCATCGACAGGCTCGCTAGGAGTCTCTTCTACTGGTTCAGGTAGAATGACTTCGTGAATCAGGTGCACTTGTAGATCGTCACCATCGTATGCAGTTGGTAATGTTACTTCCATAGAACCTGTTGTGGCGTTACCTAGATCGATAATTCCCCTTACGCTCTTGTGGTAATATTCCTCTTGGTTTCCACCATCAGGGAAATGAGCGAGAACTTCGACAATCCAAAGCGAGGATTTAATCTCACTATCTTCGGGGAAGTTAGCCATGTCAACAGCCAGGTTCCATGTTGCAATCGGGTTAGAATCGTTAGCTACAATCCACCCCAATGAGGAAGAACCAGTTCCAAGGTTCAATGCATTCTGCAAGTTTTGATTGTAATCTTCTTGCAGATTTTCTCCATCTGGAACGCTCCCCACTTGTCTAATGGTTCCGTTGAAAACAGCGGTAGGAGGGAGCCTTTGCTCATATCTCTCAATCCATCTATCGTCACCCTCTTGTGAGCCAAGCGGGTCTTCATTTTCTCCAATGAATCTGTGGAAATGATATGTTTGCATNTGNTTTTCATCTGANATGTCNTCAAGTGCNTNTTCNACATTGATACAGTTAGTGCACCATGTAGCAGTGTAATCTTCAACAATTGCAGGCAACTCTGAAAGCGCACTGCTCGTATTTCCAGAAACATTTGCATCCAGGTAAACTCCACCAAAGACGGGTCCAACATTTTCTAAAGTCTGTGGACTTCCTGCTTGAGAAGTAGGTAATGTTGAGATTCCAAGGATAAGTGCAATCAAAATAACTCGGGCTCGCATAATTACCCGAGGCTTTACTAATGTTTCAATGGTTCTACCCTTGGAGGGAGGCGTGGGTTCAAGAACCACCGCCGCCGAGTGGGTGCGTTGGCGGGCCTTTCTATGACGACCGAACAAGAGATAGCAGTGACCAGCCTCTCAATGGAGGCAATTCCTTCAGGTCGTGCTATGCCAGATTGGTTGGTTCAATCTTTACTCAAAGGCAGACGTTTGATGGTTATTCATCCGAGTGAAGAATGTAGAAAACAGGCAATAGAAGATCTACACAGAATCGGAGACCGCAGATCTGTGGACACTACCCACCATCTCACAATCAAGAGATTAATCGGTATCTTACACCTTGACTTGAGATTACCAGTGCTGATGGAAGATGACGGTATATTGTTTGAGAAAACACACAGAGCACTGGCCAATACAGCATCAAATCACGGGTTTCCACTTTTACTAACAAATCCTAATCACCGTTGGTCTCGTTCAAGAAGCCGCCGATTACTCACGCTCTATCGAGAGCTAACCAAGTTGCGCAGGCCATGGGATTGGGAAGAAGACCCAGGCGCCAAGTCCTGCGACCAAGTATTGAAGTCTCTAGAATCTAAAATGAAAGCAACACATCCTTATCGCCTTGAAAGGACCGTATTAGAGGAGCTAATTGAACGCGATGAAGCACCCTTCACGATAGCCGATGTTGAAGGCATAATTATGCTAGACCACCCGTCTGGCATTAGCGAAGTTGAGATAGCAATCCTTCAGCAATTATCTAAGTTTACAGGAATACATCAGTTGGTTAACCCGGGCTCTCACAGGCTTGGATTTCATGGTGAATACATAGAGGATATTGCACCCATTAGGAGTAATTCTGCTTTACCTGATTGGGTGCCACAGCACGATGTATGGGCGCCAACAACAGCTCCAAATTGGTCTACACATGTAGGAGAGTCAAGAGGGCGTCAAATCCATCGTGTAATGTGTGAATTAAATGAGCACACACATCTTGCTTTGGCGGATATATTGAATCAAATAGATGGTGAAATTTTAGTGGTTAGTGGAGATGCTGAAGCATTGAAACTGCGCATGAGACCATATCTTGAATCAATGGGGTACCAACTCAATTCACCATCTGTAAAGATATGCGAAACCAGCGCCGTATCGAGGATTATTTCCTTTGCAGAATTGCCGCGAGGAGAAGAGGCATGGTCTCTCAATCGCCTTAGCGAAATGTGGTCGCAAATCGAGTTGCCGATGAGTTGGCCAATCCTCGATTTACAACACCCTGTTCACGAGGATTGGAAGCCAAGATTACACCCTCATATACTGTCGGAAATCGCCAGAGGATTCCACTTGCTTGGAGGAAGAGGCGCTTTGCGAAGGTGGTATTACACTCTATCACAAGCTAGCCCAAGGGCGGGCGTGAATCCGGAACAAAGGATGCGCGAATTGGAAGAATGCCAATGGTGGCTAGCCTGCATTGCGAATTGGATGCACCCAATTCTTCCTGTGCCAGACCAAGAAGTAGTATCGCAGAGTGTAGTTGGCTGTTCTTCTGGTGAATCACTACCACTGCCTTCAACTCCTAGTGATATTGTTGGATGGATTAATTCTTGCATGGAACAAATTGATTGGCAAACCGTAACTTCACGAGATAAAATCCTTGCAAACACGCTGCCAGGACTACAACATTTCATGGCATCAATATCACGACTGCAAAACGAAGGCATCAAATTTGAAGCGGATGATTTCTTCGAAGTACTCGAGGTTCTTTCCACTAGTACGGAAATTCCTAGCATTCGTTCCGGGGACAGAGGACTCAGGATTCTTACTCCTTCACAAGCATACGGCCTTGAATCTGAATATCTGATACTATGTGGAATCGATGCAGAAACATGGTCGATGAAGCCGCCACAGATACCTTGGTTAGATGAGGCAAACAGAATGCGAATCGGGCTACATCGTCCCGATGAGCCCCTTAGAATTGCAAGGCACCACTTGCGACATTTGTTGAATTGTTCACCTAACATTTTGATTGTTGATTCCAGTATCGAAGAAGGTGTAGAATTAGCCGGTCCACTCGATGAATGGTTCAGCGACATCTCTCAACAAGGCGGATTGGAATCACTAAAACACGCTCCACCATATCTCGACTCAACTTTGTGGCAGGCAGATACTGCGGACAGGTCTTGGGAATGGAAACTAATCGCTGGAGAATCTAAACTCGTCTACAGAGTTGTGTCTATGGAGTCCTCAAGTGATGGTGTTAGAACACACAGAAGTGGCCGATTGAATCGGGATCGAATACAAAGAGCGGGGATATCTTCAATCGAATCACGCAACCCTGACACATCTCCTTTGAACCCTAACTCGCTTCTAGTAGCAGCCGAAACGGAAATTCTAGCAGATCAATTCTCTCGCAGAAGAATTGGAGACGGACTCGAAATTGGACAAATTCATCCATTCTCTGAAGCAACCAATCGTATGCGAACGTCTGACCTGAAGTTGCTTCCTACCAAAACCAAACCCGCAAATGGAAGATTTTCAGAAGTTTGGCCGCATCTTGGAATAATGGGCAAAAAGGGCTTGGGTACTCCGGTTGACCCTAGGCCCATCTCTCCTCCATCAACCAGAATATCAGATTTAGACAGTATCACTGGCAGAAGTCAAATCGAACTCAATTTGCCAAGAGTATGGTCTCAAGGAAGACTGCAATCATGGTTAGAGTGTCCACGAAGGGCTTGGTTTGAGAGACATATGTATCTCGGCAAGAGCGATAATCTCAATGAAGATTTAGCTGCCACCACTAGAGGTGACATCATTCACCAAATAGAGGAAGCAATTCTTCGTGAACACGGATTGGAGGATGGAGAAATCGCATCGACTCCAACATCATTGATTGAAGGCAGAATTGGTAGCACTGCAAGTGCATGGGATATTGCCCTCAGCACATTAGCGGAAAAAGCACCTTGGATGAGAAGAGAAGATGGAATCTCTGCACATCGCTGTCGTGACTTGATTGGAGTAACTCCTGCCGTTTGGAATGAATGGTTAGAGCATGGAACTCCAATCGAGATTGGCGGTAGAATAGGTAGGATGATTCAAAGTGATTTTTCATTAACAGATGTTGCGCCTATTGCATCTGAATGGGAATTGACAAGCGATGAAGGAAGGTACGTTAGAATCGGACTTCCGGAGTCGGAAGCATCTTTCTTACTACGTGGAAGAATCGATAGGGTCGACCAACTTATCATTGATCGAGAATCAGAATCAGATGAAGTCATTCCATTAGACTTTGAAACCAAGAAGCCTCCAAAATCTTCACGTTTGATTATTTTGCGAGATATCAAATCCTTAGATGGTACGAAGGATAATGGTGAAAATGAAAGGCACTTGAAAGGACTGTTCCATGAACTACAGCTCGCACTCTATGCTCGTGCATGGGAGATTGCAAATCCAGGAGACAGAGTAATCGCGGTCGGCGCTACACAAGTAGGAAATCAAACTCAACAGTATCTAGAAGTCGACCCAGAGTATTTCGACATGTGCTCGCAAATGCAAATCGGTATTGTTGGAAACGACACTCACGGACACTATCGTCTACCAGGGGATTTCAAAGACGAGACATCTAACCCATTTAGGGCTTGGATGCGAGAGAGAATTACTACAGCAATACGTGTTATTGAAAATGCCCAATCAGGAAATATTCACCCTGAACCATCTAATTTATGCAAATATTGCCCGGTAATCGACGCCTGTCCAAGCGCTAAGAGAGGTGGTTGGTGATGATTAATTTCAACCGTTCTCAGAGCCTCGGCTTAGACATAAATCGACATATTGCAATCGATGCTGGAGCAGGTACTGGAAAAACTACCGTGATGGCAAGTCGGTACTTGCAGCATCTGCTTTCAAGCGACCAGAGAGCAACTCGGTTACTGCCATCTGCTCCAAGAATTCCTCTGCAAGGAATGGGTGCAATAAGGTGTCCATCAAGAGAAAGAACTTCGCTTGATGAGTGGCCGGGATTACTTCCAACAGAAACTGTTGCAATCACATTCACAAGAAAGGCAGCAGCTGAGTTGAAAGGTCGAATTAGAAGACTGATTGCTTCTTTGCGTGCACAACCCGTAGGACACGACGATATTGATGGGATTCATGATTCACGCCTGCGAAACCAAGGTGACGTGGCTATGTTGCTGTCTCTTGTAGACGACGCACCGATTTCTACAATCGATGCATTCCTATCTTCAATAGTTTCTCCTTGGATGGGATTGGTTTGTGAGGACCCTACATCCGAACAAGTTGATGAAGATGGAGCAATTTTCCTGAGAGATGAAGCGATTAGAACCGCTTGGCGATTACAGCGAGGTATCGACGGTATAGAGGCAGGAATGTCAGGAGATATCGAAGCATTCTTGGAATCTCGAGACAGATTGTCCGTTCTATTGGGTGGCCAGACCTCATCTACCACAGTTGTGAAAGGGATGTTGAAACGCTCTCTGTTCGTTGAGGAAGCTTCCAGAAGATTAGATGTTGTCAACTTAGACAATCTAGATGCTGACTCACTAAATCATCTATTCACAGCACCTATTGCTGATTTCATTGATGATTGGTATACTGAGTTTAGAGGATATGTTACTGAATGGTGTGATGCTTGGTTGGATAGTGGTGCACAATTTGTGACAGGAGCAGATGTCATTACTGGTATGACCCGCTACCGATATGTTCAGTATTTGTGCACTTTAGATGCCGATGAGCAAATCGAAAGATTGCAATGGATTTGGCTGGTGTCCCACGCCATAACCACTGCTTCTAATTTGAACAAAATTGTCTGTAATGCCCTGTATCGTGCACGCCCTCCAAGTGGAAAAGGTTGGCCGAGTGGTGTCATGAACAAAGGCGACTGCCCACTTTCTAAACCGGTAAAGGATATGATTACTGCAAATGCGCAAAGACATGCTCTCGATATCCGAGAAATGTTACACACTTCTCAAGGACTATTGATACGAGTTCTAGGACAATCTTCTCATTTACTCAATCCACTATTTGATGACCCTGACGAAGTTCCTGGACAAACCGCTTATCCTCCGCGGTTAGATGTAGAATTGCCACAATTACCTCCTTCGAAAGAGATGCGCTTGACCACTCAATTGGAGTTGCAAGTCATACGAGATTTGTTCACGGTTCATTCAGGAGTCAGGGAGATTTTGTCCCGATTAAAAGCACAAGAAGGCGTTAGAGACCATGATGACATGCACCGCTTAGCCGAAGATTTGCTGCTTACTAGGTGCCCTTCAGTATGCAGGACATGGTACCCAACAGCAGTCATCGATGCACTGGATTCAATGGGTGACCAACCATGGCAAGACGACCACTTATTCAGAGCTATAACCGCTAGCCAAGAACATGCAGAAGTACATTCAGATTTGATGCGAAGGATTTCATTGCTTCGAGATTTAAGGAGGCAATATCGCGCATTTATTATCGACGAGTATCAAGATACGAACCCACAACATTTCCGCCTGTTAGCTCGTCTTTGGGGACGCAGGAAGTTAGAGGATGGTGAGCCTCAACCGCCTGCATCTCAGTGGGATCCTACAATCTGTATTGTAGGTGATATGAAGCAATCGATTTACCGATTCCGTCAAGCCGAAGTTACCGTAATGCGTCGAGCAGTTGCTGCAATACGTGAGATGAATCGTGAAGAGGCGGCGATGGAAAACCGCACGGATTCTCTGCGTAATCCAGACGCAGCCAAAGACCCTCGTCCTATTCCAGGTTCTACTGGTGAGTCTACCACTTTCGTTCGTTCAAGCGAGTTGATAGGGCAGGATGCGAATAGGGAAGAATGGATTTCATTCCACCTCGATGATGACGATAACCAGATTTCTTCAGAATCACTCATGCGCCGCAGAGAAGGGCATATCGAGATGTCAACGAATCATCGAACATTGCCTCGATTGATGAATACAATGAACGTCCTATTCCAAGACACGTTTTCGCAAAGACATCATCTTCTTCCGGGCCCATGGCATGCTGAATCCCAAGATTTGAACCCGGCAAGAGAATCTGAAAGAGTCTCAAAACTAGAGTGGATTCTTCCTACTAGGACAGGAGATGGACAACGACCTTTAGATTTGGAAGTGGCAATAGATCCATTCGAATATGACGGTTCAGACGACAGAGAATTGTGCGCAAATCTACTAGCAAAGAGAATCGCAGCTCTGTTGAATGGTGATTTATCCAGACTCTACAGTGCAGAAACAGATTCCTGGCTAGATGTTACGGAATCTCAGTTGTATTTGCCAGAAGATATCATGATTCTCGTATCTTCTCATGCAAGAGTTCCTTTGCTGATTAAGGCCTTAGATGAGCAAGGAGTTCCAGCAATGGCAGGAAAGCAAGGTTTGCTGATGTTCAGGCCAGCAGTACAGACATTGATGTCTTTGCTTTGGCTACTAACTTCTCCTTACGATAAGAGTGCAGCATTGGCTGTAGGAAGGTCTGCTATTGTCGGTATGAACGATTCTGAAATCATTAGCCATCTATCCAGCAGTGAAGGCAATCAACTCGAATCCTTAGCTAATGCAGCACCCAGTGAAGGTGTCAAATCATTGCTAAACCGTATGAGTTACTTTGTTGAGAACGGAAGTGTGAGACAAGCGATTGATGTCGCAATCGACCACTCAGATTTGCTTTACGCGTATCCAAGAGAGGGCGATAGACAGGATATTGAAAATTGGATTTCTCTCTACGATAGAATTGCAGCCACAGTCGGAGGCGATGCTGCATTGGTTTATGGCCGCTTGAAAGATTTGTCAGATTTAGACATCGATGGTCCTAAGAGCAGCTCCCCGGGTTCAGGGGGAGCCGTACAGATAATGACAATTCATGGATCTAAAGGTCTCGAAGCGCCGGTAGTCGTAGCGTACGATATTTTCGCCACAGGAACAAGAGACTCCACATTCTCATCTTCAGAAAATGTCCTAGTAACTCCAGACATTATTGCTGGAAGAATCCATCCTTGGAGAGGCATAAGTAAGCCACAGAGCGGATTGTGGACAATCGCTCATTTGTTCGACGATGGTCAACAAAGAGCCGAACGTCGCAGACAATTCTATGTCGCTCTGACAAGAGCTCGAGACAGACTAATAATTGCAGGCGGACCGAGTAATGGAGCAACTTTGACCTCTGAGGGACGTATTCAAATGAAACGTGGTAAAGGTAGACAGAACATGGGTTACATGTTCTTGGATGGTCTTGCATATGCCAGTATCCAAGCGGGAGAAGAGGGCTGTAGTTGGTCTACAGGAGGCATTGACCAAATTGGAAAAACTCTGACACTGGACCCTGCTGGTTTGTTCCAAGAAGCCCATCTTGGTGCCGAATGTGTAACCGGAATTTCGATATTCCATCATCCTGATTGTTTCGAAGAGGCTCCACCGAAATCAATTGTAGAATCTTGGAGAGAGCGAATAGAACTTGCACAAAACCCAATCTCTGAAGAATTAGAAAACGAGGTTCGCAAGATATCATTCTCACACCCTATGACTTCTCATGGATTAGATACTGCATGGGCTTGCAACCGCCGACATTGGTTATCTTCCAAACTAAATTGGAATGCAGAAAGAATGGATTTGGTTGCAGAAGAATCAGGAGGGCAATATTGGCCTAGCGCAACAGAATTTGGTTCTCTTTTCCACAGATTGCTGGAAATCGGTTTAGCAAACCCTGGCTCGCAAAGCACCGACCTTGGCTCTATGTGGACACAGAAACAGCATGACAATCTTACTAATGAAAAAACGATTGATGAAGTAATGGCTCAATCAACAATTTCGGACCCAGAAATTACAGAGAGAACACGCCTTAGATTACTTCACTTGGGTAAATTGGCCAGAGAAGGAGCACTCGGTAAATTGGTCTCAGGTGAATCCTATGATGGATTTACAGTAGAAGGATTGAGGACTGAATTACCGTTCTATTTCTCTCTTGAACACGAACCCAATTCTTTGCACAGAACTACATGGTCTCCACAGGGAGAATATGCCACTTCATTAGTCGAATCGATAAGTGCGGTTTTCAACGGCAGAGCGGATCTAGTTCTTGCTTTGAGAGATGATTCCGGGCAAGGCTGGTTACAGGTAGTAGATGCCAAGACGAAGCAATGTTTAGCAGGGTTCAATCCTACAAGTCCTCTAGAAGGTAACGAACTGCAAACGGTTGCTGACAAGGAGTCGCCCTATGCTTCAACCCCAGCAGAAGAGGAAATAATCGCCGAACACAGATTGCAGTTGGCTTTGTACAGTTTAGCATTAGAGATAGCAGAAAGTTCGAAACCGAAAGAAGAGCGAAGAAAGATTCTTCCTCCAGCAATTCAGGTTTCAGCTTCAGGCCGCATGATTCGAATGCATGATGAAGATTTCAAACAGGCACGTATCGATTTGATTTCACTAGTCGAGTGGTCGGGTGAGATTGCAGCGGCTGGAGAATCAGTACAACCTCCACAACGCCTACCAATGTCCCAAGAAAATACTTGCAAAACCTGCCCGTTCTACAGCGGGACAATCAAGTTGTGCGGGCCTATTGATGAGATGCTCGGCCCATCATGACTAGTGTGCCAGGGAAATCTTCCTTAGCGGCAACTTGGTGGATTTCAACATCAGTAAATCCTGCGGATTCAATAGCCGTCTTCCATTCATCAATTGACATAGTAGTCATGTGCACTCCGACATATTCAGGCCATGTTAGCGAGTCTACATGCTCTAGATAGTGGTCGACTCCCGCAATTAGAATGCCTCCATCTTCTAACCATTCATCGTGAATTTTAGAAATCATTTCCACAGGGTCATCGAGATAGTACAGGAACTCCATCGTGTGAACTAAATCGAACCTCCTTCCAGGATTCCATTCCGGTAGGGTTCCATGAGAATATTTGTGTTCAGCATCAGTTTCTCGAGCCTTTTTAATCATCTCAACAGCACCATCTACGCCTTCACTATGAGAGGCCCCTAATTCAGTGAGCAATCTTGTAACCCATCCATTTCCACAACCTAAGTCAATTGCAGAAAAGTCTGATTTCACATTTGGTAAAGCTAGTTCCAACATCGCATTCACAGAAGCAGCATGCCCTCTTTCCATTCCAGCATCCTTTCCTTTGAGTGCCCACTGTGAGAATACATCAGTCGCTGCTTTTTTCTCCATAACACGTCGCAAAACTAAGCCCTCGATAACCGTATGCATCAATCGAAAGTAACATGTTCTAGGTTTAGTTGCCCGAAACATGCAAATCTCTTCACAGAGTATTGACGATGTGCTATATCCAAAAATTGAAGCCCATTCGACTGGGTTTTTGCAGGTTTCAGAAATGCACACAATCGCATGGGAAAGAAGTGGTAACCCTGACGGTATTCCAGTGATTGTAATTCATGGTGGTCCAGGCGGGGGCAGCCAGCCATCATATCGCAGATATTTTGACCCAACAAAATTCGATATTATCCAGTTCGACCAAAGGGGATGTGGAAAATCAACCCCTTATGCAGAGTTACAAGACAATAATACGCAAGCATCGGTTTCAGATTTAGAGATGCTTCGTCAACATTTTGGCCTAGAAAAGTGGCATGTGTTCGGCGGCTCCTGGGGCTCAACCCTCTCTCTGATTTATGCTCAAAATCATCCGGACAGAGTCTTGAGCCTAGTCTTGCGCGGAATATTCATGTGCAGGAAAAGCGAACTTCACTGGTTCTATCAAGATGGAGCTAGCCATGTGTTCCCAGACGCCTTTGACTCGTACAGAGACCACATACCTGAGGGCGAGCAAGATGATTTGATCAAAGCATATTATTCCAGATTAATCAGCGACGATGTAGAAGTTAGAAGGGCTGCTGCAAGAGAATGGACACGGTGGGAGATGGCTACAAGTCGTTTGTTCCCAGACCCTGAATATTTGGATAAAGCAGAGGATTTGGATTTCGCAGTTGCATTCGCACGCATCGAGTGTCATTATTTCATCAATGCAATTTTTGTCGAAGAGGCATACATTCTAAATCACGTTTCAGTGATTCAAGATATTCCAACAACTATTGTCCAAGGACGATACGATATGGTTTGCCCTGCACGTAGTGCGTGGCAGCTACACAAGGCACTACCAGACAGCAAATTGGTGATGGTAGCGGACGCTGGCCATTCGATGGGCGAGACCAGCATTGCTAGAGAATTAGTTGCTGCGACCGATGCAATTGAATAATCATTAGAACGATATTTCGTGCTCCGTCCAAGCGTCGGCTTGATATGTAGGACCAATGTGGGTTGAGAAGAAGGCGTAGCCTTAGGTGAGAGAAATGTCCGATGCCGGAACCATCACTCCAGAAACTCAAATCAAAGAACTCACAGAGAAACTTGAGGAAGAAACCGACCGTTTGCTCAAGTTGTATGCGGCTTATGAGCAACAGGAAGCAGAGCTGAGAGATACGAAGGCTGAAGTCGAAGTTCTTGAGAAAGAAATCGTCGAGCGTGAAATCGAAAAGGAGAGCCTTGAGGCACTGTTGACCGAGAAAGACGCTAGAATCCGCGACCTGGAAATGAAAGCCAGTAAGTCTAGCAAGCAGGTCGAGCACTTAGAACCTGAACTACAAAAGATGGAAGAAAAGTTCTCTCGTGAAAAGGATAGACTTGGCAAAGTATTCTCTATCGCTGAAGAATTGGATAATGATTTGCGACTTGCAGTTGTTGAATTGCAAACAAGAGATAATTGGTACATGGATCACATGTCACTATTCGAAGATTTGAACAAAGCAATCAAGCGCCGATATGAGATGATCGAGGCTGCTGCTGAAGCAGAGAGACAATCCCAACATATGGGAAGAGCGATTACCGAAAGAATGGAAGAAATGGTAGAAGCTCGTGCAGCAGAAATGACTCTAGAAGAAGCGAGTGAAATCGAAACTGTTGAAGCAGAAAATACTCCTGAATCAAGCGAAGAAGCAACAACTGAGGAATCCGAGGAGGACGAATGGAAGTGGTCTGAATCTGTCCTGGTTGGAGTCATGCAGAAGAACAATATCACCGACAGGGATGCATTCATCGAGTTCGCAAAATCCTATGATATGGATGGAAACAGGTATCTCAAGGGTTCAGAATTGGGCGCTGCGGCAGCGGATTTCGCTGCGAAGGACGCGCCTGCTGAAGAAGCGCCTGTCGAAGAATCACCAGCCGAAGAGGAATCTACTGAAGACTCGGAAGATGGAGAAAAGGAACCAGAAGTCGTCTGGAGAAATTCCGGAGACTCTCAGGACGACCAGTAGGTGAGCCACTTGGCTATGTTAGCCAGAGGCGGATTTCTGCCTGTAATCACTCCAACATTAATGGGTGTTGGATTCATTTTAGTCGGCTGGTTTGTCAATCCTCTATACGGCCTAGCTCCAGGATTAGGAGTCTTGATGCTAATGTTAGCAGCATTTTTTGCTAACTTTTGGAGAGACCCTGACCGACCAATCCCAAGAGATGAAGGCGTAATCGTATCTCCTGCAGATGGACATGTTATGTTCGTAAAGAGAGAGAGGGCAACCGGTCGTCGCCCCTCAAAGGAAGAGATGGACGGTGCCGAAGAGGATGAACACACAGGCTCATGGCACCCAGAACCCTGTGAAGAGATATTGTCGTTCTCAACAGAACAACGTTTCGAAGCGGTACCCAAGGGAGAGGAAACCGATACCGATGTTTGGAGAATCGCAGTTTTCATGTCCCCTCTAGATGTTCACGTAAATCGTTCTCCAATCGCTGGTAAGATTACCAGAATGGAGCATAGAACCGGCAAAGGCCTCAGGAGAGGGCCGTTTCTTCCTGCTTTCAGAAAAGAAAGCGAATACAATGAGAGGGTAAGAACCCTATTCCAAAGAGACGACGGCCTATTGGTTGAAGTCATGCAAATTTCAGGCGCATTAGCGCGCACAATCATCCCATGGAAATCAGAGGGTGATGAGTTGCGCAGAGGCGAGAGGTTCGGAATGATTAGACTAGGTAGCAGAGTCGATGTTAGAGTCCCAGCATCCAAGTTCACGCCTTGTGTAATCAGCGCAGAAGACGGTAACAAAGAATATCCAAAAGGCGAGTTTGTTAAAGCGGGCTCTACAATACTTTACAGAGGGATTTGATGGGGATCAAGAGAGAGATTTTCCCGTTCCTCTTGATGCTATTCGTCCTGTTGCCAACTGGGTATTATTTCGCCGGCTCCATTGTGTACAACGGAGTAGCATTTACCAATACTGATTGTTGGGGTAACTTCGACCAAAACACTCCAGAACAATTCGCACCTTTGAGAAATGAAGTGCCGTTAAATGAATCTCAAAATAGTGAAAACATTTCTTCCAATATCATGACCGGATTGTCAGAATATTGGTGGCCAGGTTACGAATCTGCCACTATTGATGTTGAAGGCGAAGACATATATCTTTCAGCATGGTACTTGAAGCAAGATGAATCAATGCCTTGGGTAATTTTCGTACATGGAATTAGAGGATGTAAATCTGATGGATCAATTCTACTGCCCTCTGGAATGTTAGCAAATGCAGGATTCAATGTTGTAGTATTTGATTTACGAGATCATGGAGAATCATCAATCGATGACGACCGAGTCTCTGGCGGTCAAGATGAGTGGGTAGACGTGATTGCAGTATTCGATTGGTTAATCGATGAGCACAATGCTGAACCTGAAAATATTGGAGTTTATGGAAACTCGATGGGCGCAGGTACAGCTGCTATAGCATTCACATTGGATGATAGAATACAATCAGTCTGGTTAGAATCGGGATACTCTGACATGGGAGATATAGTGGTTGAAGAATTGGAATTCCAGGGATATCCTACATTCTTAGGCGGTGCAGGAATCTTCGCAGGCAAAATAATTGCAGGACAGAATTTGGTTGAACATTATCCAATAGATGCAGCTACAGAGATTGGTGAGAGGCACATGTATGTTGTACATGGAAATCAAGACAAGAGAGTGCGAGTACATCATGGAGAAAAGATGTGCGATGAAGCCTTGGAAAATGGAAATGAGAGTAATGTTACCTGCTGGTTCAAAGATTCTGTTATCAGATATGATGTCGGAGAAGGAATGGAAAGTGATGAACATCAAACTCTAATGTTGACTGATACTGCTGAATATGAAAGTAGGATAGTTGATTTCTTTACTGAATCTCTAATGTAAGGATTCAAACACGCGAAGCTGGACGCATCATCATGGCGAATGGTAAGTTGACTATGGTTGGCGAGTCGGACAAACGTCCTGCTCGTATCCACGATTTAGTCAAGGCTCCAGCAAATACACCATGGGCACAGGAGAGAAAATATTCCTGGGATGCCAAATACCCTGCAACTGTATATTACACTCCTGAAACCTTAGCAGATGGAACTCCAACAACTGCTCTAACGGTCATCTTGAGAACCAAAGGCTGCCATTGGTGGTGGTCCAGCGGTTGCACATTTTGTGGATATTTTAACGACACCAGAGATGATGTAACCAGTGAAGATTTACATTCACAATGGGAGAAGTCACTAGCCAAGTTTGACGATTTTGAATCGATGGGCATGGTCAAAGTTTACACCTCAGGAAGCCTACTAGAAGACAGAGAGATACCATTAGATTTCCAAGAAAGAGTTCTGAGAGATTGCCATGAGATGGGCAAGGAATTAGTTGTCGAGAGTAGAACAGAACAACTGAGTGAAGAAAAGCTAGCATGGGCAACAAAAATCAATCCTAAGTTTTCAGTTGCAATCGGCTTAGAAGCATATGATGATGAAGTATTGCGCTTCCATGTAAACAAGGGCTTCAGCACCAAGAGTTGGGATAAAGCAGTAGAGAATCTGGAAAGGTTTGGTTTGCGAATCAAGACCTATCTCATGTTCAAACCACCGTTCATGAGCGAAGGTGATGCACTAGTCCATGGCGCTAAATGGATTAGGGATGTAGCAGAAAGAAGTGATGAAATCAGTGTCAACCCAATGAATATTCAGAGAGGCACTGTGATCGATAGGCTGTTTCGTGCGAACGAATACCGCCCTCCTTGGTTATGGTCACTTGTTCAATTGATTCACGATGTTCACTACGATATCCATCCAACCAATTCAGGAAATGGTGCAGATGATCAAGTCAGTCGCCTAATCATCCATCCTACGGCTGGAGGCAAGGTTAGGGGTGCTCACAATTGTGGTTCATGCGATGGAGATGTTGTGGCCGCAATCGAGCGTTATTCCGTGAGTGGAGATATTCACGAACTCGACGGACTCGACTGTGATTGCAAGCAAGTTTGGCAGTGCGAAATAGAGTTGGACAAATCGATGCCAATACCGCTTGGTTCTGGTAAAAATCGCAGAGGAAATGCACTATTGCATCTTCGCTCTCCATGATTGTTCGCTGGTCAATGTTTATGACCGTATCATAGGTGGCGTAAATGACCCCTACGGGGTCAAGGTGATTTAATGGCCAACAATACGATACTGCCCGATGTGTCCGAAGGAGTCGCAGAACCATCTGCATCTCGAGTAATTCTTGTAATCATGACAATAGGTGTGGTCGGATTAATCGCACTATTCAGCAACATTTTCGGCTGGGACACCGTTCCAGTAATCGGTGAGATTATTCCATTCATGGAGAATCTTGGAGGCTCAGGAATTTGGTACTACTTGATTGGAATATTTGTCGGATGTGGCATGATAATCGCTAATCTGGTTGGAGGGGTCCTTTCGGACTAAGGAGGAATTGAATTGTCTGAAGCATTTACAACATCAGCAATACTACTCGTAACCCTTCTGCTATTCACTCATTACATGCAGAAAGGATTCGGAGGAATGAGCACACCTCTTCGCCAATTTGGAATGTTCCTTCTAACCAAGGCAGCAGGTCCTGCATCAGACCTCTTCCAAGAAAGGGAAGGCAGCGGTGCAAAGACTTGGATGCAAACCGGAGTTTTCTGGTTGGTTCTAGCAGGTGTCGGTGGGTTCCTATCCGCTTGGCACAATTACGATCCAGCAGCATTAGATTCTCTTTCCAACATCGGCTGGTCTTACGATGACGGTAGCGCTCTACACTACTTCAACGAAGTCGCTATGACAACAGCGATTTTTGCAATTCTAATCGGTGGAAGCCTGGTCGCTCACACACGCACAACAGGCTCCAAACTTGCTAGTGAAGCGAATGCATCTCTGATTGCAATGGCTTGGACTGCACAGGTTTTGGTCGGTCTAGTCCTTTGTGTTCTAGACCACTGGGACTTCCTAACTTATGGAGTACAGGAAGCAGCTCTGTACGGATTGGTTTCAGGATTGCTAGTTCTTAGCCTACTAGTTAACTCATTGATTACTATGGGTGGACGTGGAACATCTCCAATCTCAGTACCATCTTGGTTCCTAATTTTGGCATTGTTCACTTTGCTTTTCAGCAGATTTGCAGTCGCTCTAGGAGAAACACTAGATTGGACTGGAACCGTTTGGGTGGCCGAAATCATGGCTTCCGGATGGGTTCTTCTGGCTTTGATGTTCGGTGTAGGATACCATGTATTGTCACACGTTACAGGCCAGCCAATATGGTCAGGCAGTCTAACCAAGGCCTCGATGTTCTTGTTATTCGTAACCGTACCACCATTCTTCTTGTCTGAATCTACTCATGCAGATAATTTCACACAGTCCATTGGAGCAATTCTAGTTACTTTGGGACTAATGCCTGTAATGGCAGCATCGACAAACATGCTTTGCACAATACGTGGTAATGCTAGTGCAGTAGTAGAGAGCCCTGGTGCAACAGCAGCAGCAGGTGGAGCGATTCTACTTCCAGTCTTTGCGCTACTCGGTTACTTTACAGGACTGAATGTAATGGTTGGTGACGGAAGCCTAGCAAACGTTGCAGACACAGTTAACTCATCCTATCTCTATGTTGTAGGAGGCTTGTTTGCACTAGCTGCACTGTTCCACTCATATCCATTAGCAGCAGGCAAATCATTGACTGGTTCCGCCAGCACAGCATCATGGCTTGTAATTGGCGGAGGTTTGTTTTCGGCCGTCCTATTCCTAATGGGAGGTTGGTCAGAGAACACTCTGGTTGAAGCTGAAGTTGAAGATGTATCTGGCAGCCTATCCGGATTCGCACTAACTGGTGCATTTGCTTTCTACGGTGTTGTAATCGGTTTCATTCTTGCAGCAAACAGCGTGGTCAAGACACTACTATTTGGCAACGTCAAGTCATCCAGTGCAGGTAACACCAGCGACATTTCTGCATACAACTTAGTTGAAGGAACAACCACAATCAGAGCATTATTCGGTCGAGGAGTTGGAATTGATACAACTCTAGTTATCGGTGAATCAGAGGAAGAATCCTCTGGTGGCTCGTCAATAATCGAAGTTTCTGCAGACTTGCATAACGACGAGGTTGACGAGTTCCCAGTCACTTTTGACGAAGACTTAGTCACTCTAACCAAGTGGCTTTGCGGTAGAGGTACAACAACTGCACAATTCTTCGCTTGGGCTGATGTAGATGACTCTGGAGAAATTGACATGTTCGAGTTTGCAAACGCACTAAGAGTTGCAGACATCGCCGACCTCCCTCCATGGGACATTGAGAGCCTAGTCAAAGTAATGGACATCAATTCTGACGGTAGAATCAATCTTCCAGAATTGGACATTGCACTACTAAACATTCGCAACACTTTGGGAATCGAATTCATTCCTTATGAAGAAGAATCAACAGAGGAAGAAGTTGTAGAAGAGGAAGCTGTTGAGGAAGTTGAAGAAACTACTGAAGAATCAGAAGAAGAGGCAGAATCCGCTGAAGCACCATCTGAAGCAAAACTCAAGAAGATGAAGAAGGCTGAATTGATAGAAGTTGCAGACTCAATGGGTCTTGATACTTCAGGAACCAAGGCTGATCTAATTGAGAGAATTACCAAGGCGTGATGCAATGCGCATCGGTTTGGTTGGTAAGCCAAACGTCGGTAAATCGACATATTTCAGTGCAGCAACCTTAGCGAAGGTTGACATTGCAAATTATCCGTTTTGTACTATTGAAGCGAATGTAGGAGTTGCATTCATTGCAGCACCTATGCCATGTCCCTGCAAAGATCTGCGAGAGCGACTTGAAGCGGATGGTCGCTTAGAACCAGTTAGCGATGATGACCCTAGACAGGGCAGTATTTGTGAGCCAAGAACTGGCAGTTGCGTCGGCCATGTACGCCTTGTTCCTACATTCCTAGTCGATGTAGCAGGTTTAGTTCCAGGGGCAGCAGATGGACGAGGAAGAGGCAATGCCTTCTTGTCAGATCTGGCTAACTGTGACGCCTTGATTCAGGTAGTTGATGCAGCAGGATTAACCGATATTGAAGGGAATCCAATTGCAGCAGTAGAGGATGTTGAATCTGCATTAAAGGAAGAAACATCATTCTTGACAGAGGAGTTAGATTCGTGGATTTACGGTATCTTAGATGATGGTTGGTCTCGAGGCTCACGTCGAGTACAAGCTGAAGGTGACAAGGGTTTGAGCACCTTCTTGCACGAGAGATTTACAGGACTAGGAGCCTCTCTATCCCACGTATTACAGGCACTTGATGGATTCAGAAACCAGTGGGGTGATTTGGATACCCCATGGATGTGGCCCGAAGAGAAAGTCCGTTCACTGGCCCTCCACCTCAGGTGCCAATTATTCCCAATTCACATTGCAGCGAANAAGGCGGATTCTGCAAANGGAACGCCGTGGAATGCAATTGATGCCAACGGTATTGTTCAGCCAACTATGGCAGATATGGAGTTAGCATTGCGCAGAGCAGATTCAGGTGGCATGATTGCTTATTCACCTGGCAGTGATACTTTTGATCTCGTTGATGAATCCAAATTGAATCCTGCTCAACTTAATGCTCTATCTTCAATGAAAAACAAACTTGCACAATCAGGTGGCACAGGAGTTGCAGAACTGCTCAGTAATGTACTATTCAATGCTTTAGACCACGTNGTAGTCTATCCTGTAGCAGATGAAAATGCTTGGAAAGATAGTGAAGGTAGGGTACTGCCAGATGCCTTTGTAGTTCCTAATGGAATAGAAGCTAAGGCATTAGCCTACAAAGTCCACAGTGACCTCGGTGACGGCTTCATCAAAGCAGTTGATGGACGAAGCCGCAGAGTAGTTGGCGCTGACCACGAATGTAGTGATAGCGACGTAATCAAAATCCACGCCAAATCTTAGACGTACTTTATTGTTGGATCTCCCAATAACATGAATGAACCGGATGATGGGTCAGATGGTGTAGTAGACTTTTTTGCTTCCAAAAATGCACAGCCTACAGGTTCTCCCTTCATGAGATGACTCCATAGGATGTTCACAAACTTGGTTGAATCATCTAATTCGTCGGCAATCCCTGTGTTGCAAATCATTGCGCCAATTTTTCTTCCTTTCATTAATCCATGTTTGGAAGATAATTCTGCGCCCCAACAGCTTTCGTTAATGCAAATACGAATAACCCCATCACTATTATTCAAGATATGTTTGAAATCTTCCCCTGACAATTTTTGTCCGTCCTTCAATTCCAATTCATTCTCATGACCATGGCAACTAATGTGGGCATAATC
>FUFK010039778.1_pt1 | contig 78903 bp, 96 predicted proteins | sample 1021851 | NCBI WGS metagenome assembly FUFK01 (sample SAMEA51879418, study PRJEB19060) | metagenome | reverse complement strand
CCTATAAATAGGGACTCTATTGGAATCGCAAAAGTTTCTCAAATATCTTTCTTATAATTTTGGTCACCCCCATTTTTTTGCTAGGCGTGTATGTCAAGTAGTAGTAGGTAAGTTTTAAATATTCAATATCAATTTTTCAAAGTAAGTGTTGTTATCAACATAAAACAATGTATAATCAAATTTTTAAAGGACACAACATGAAAATTGATAGACCTGCTTTGAAAGAATCTATAGTAGATACCCTGCTCGGCGCAGTATTTAATTTTCCGCTTTCTTGGCTGACAATTACGCTCGTTCTGTTATTTACCCAGAACTCGTTTATAATTTCGTTAAGTCAATTAATTGTGTTATCAATAATAGCGATAATTAGAAGATACTACACCCGGGTATATTTTGATAAACAGAATAAAAGGAACGGATTATGACGGATGAAAAAAAAGATTTAGATATGAACAACGAAATGAAAAGTGTCGGCGACTTAATCAAGGAGCTACAAACCATCAACGAAACTCTTTTCTCAATTAACAACAACATTGCAAATTTGATTTTGGTTTACCAAATGCACCTTATGGTTATGGAAGAGTCAAAAAAGTTTTTTACAGACGAAACAGAAACGCCGAAAAAAAAATTACATTAATTTGAACAAAAGTGTTGACATTAATACTTTACTACCCTAATATAAGCATTGTAACAAACAACATAAAGGAAACATTATGAAAAAAACAAAAATAGATAAACTAGAAACACTAAAAAAACAGCTTGCAAATGAACTGCATGAAGAGGTAAGCCTCCACTGTAGAATCTACGGGCCAATCACATTTACCGTGGGCAGCTTTTTAGATACCGGCATAGTCCATGCCAAGGCAGCTGAAGAAATGCCTGACTGGCACGCAGACCAATTAGTCTTCCCAGCAACAAAAGCATTAATGAGTTTTGCCAAAGATGTGCAAAGCGGTGTATTTGATGAGGAGGTAGGCAGTGAAACAGTATAAACAGTTAAATCCGTACAGCTTTAGAACCCAAGAAAGGTTGCGCAGAAGATTAAATCATTTGGGCCTTGAAGAGTCTGGCACAAAAAATAACAAAAACTTAACAGACAGAAAAAAAGCTATAAAAAAGAAAAGAAAACTCGCAAAGAAAATGCGACAAAAAAATAGGAGGAAGTAATGAGTAAACAAACACAAAAATGGTGGGTTTATATTAATGGCTACAGAGTAGCAGAAACAAAATCCATAGGTTATAAGTGGGTGTACTACAGAACCTCAATATATTCTAGGTACAAAAAAATCAAAAGAAGCGAATGGGATAAAGCATGTTTATCTACATTGGCCGAAGAACAAGCAAGGCTGGACATAAAAAACAAGGCCAGAGAACTTGGAATATCTAATACCAAAAAATCACGCAATAAACGCGGCTGGGTCTATAAAACCTTTGCTGAGATACAAACGGAGGTGCAAAATGCAGTTTGACAATATCAGATATTTACACGGCTGCTTAGAAAACGAGCGCAGCAAACTAAAACATTTGGTTCAAGCTGCAACAAGCGCAAATCAGCCACTAGATAATTTAATTATCAAGAATCAGGAACAAACCATTTTGCGCTTGGTAAACAAAATTAAAGAGTTAGAGGAGGAACAAAATGACGGATGATTTTAAAATAGAAAAAGGCATACCATTGCCAGAGAAAAAAACAGCAAAAAATTCTAAGGCTTATGAATTTATAAAATCTTTAGAGTTAGGCGACTCGTTTGTAGTAAGAAAAGACAAAAGCGAAAGACCACCAGAATCAAAAGCAAACAGCTATGTGCAAGTTGGTAAAAAGCTAGGCAAAAAACTTGTTACGCGCAAAATTTATTCTGAAGAAAACCCAAATGATTTTTATATAAGGATTTGGTTTACAGAGGAAATGGAGCCTGTTACTAAAAAATATAAACGCAAACGAATATATACATCAGATGTAGCAAATCCAGATATTACTGCATGCAGACTACCTAATGACATATTGTTTTTGGCTGAACAAAACGAAGAAAACAAAGAAATTGTTGAAGATATTAGAAGATTAAATAAAATACTTATCGAAGAATTAGCTAAACAGAACATTGAACTTCCAAAGGGGGAATAACATGACTTCATCAGACATTATTGTACAAATCGTGCAACTTTTTAATCAAATTGAGAATAAAGAGTCACAAAAAGAACTTATAGAAATACTTAAAAGCATTTTAAAAGGAGAAAAAAACAAAATTTAGAACTATGGAAGTGTTTAATAGGCGTTCCGACAACAGCTGCTTACTGAGTGGCGGCGAAATCGACCTAGATGTGTGTGACACCCTCGCCTTTTATAATATTGGACAACTTCCATACCTAAGGCACCAACAGTTGCCTTGGTTTTTTCATAGTAGGGTTAATCTAGGACACTCAGTTTATTAAGGAGATATATATGGATAAATTACAATACGAATCAATTTACGGCTACTGCCGGGTGTCATCAGATGAGCAAGCCAAACACGGCACATCTTTGGATGACCAAAAGAAAACCATTACCAAGATGTCTATGTATTTATTTGAAAAAGAGCCAGATGGTTTTTATGTAGATGACGGCGTAAGCGGAACACTAGATTTTAATAAAAGACCGCAAGGAAAAAATCTGCAAATAGACTTAGAACCCAACGATGTAGTATTAGTGGCAAAGTTAGACAGGTTGATTCGCAGGCTAAGCGTCTTATGTGCCGTGCGAGATGCTTTTAACGAACTAAATATACACCTGTTTGCGCATGATATTCTAGGTGGCGCAGAATCTATCAGCACCTCAAAGTCACCAAATGTAAACATGTTTGTAAATATGATGGGTACCTTTGCAGAGTGGGATAAAGAAGAAACAGCAAGAAAGTTATATCAGGGCAAAATGGCTTGCGTAGAGCAAGGCAGACATATTGGCGGTGGTGTGCCATACGGCTATGAGCTTATACAAAATGGTAGACATAAATATTTAAGAGAAATACCAGAACAGCAAGCCATAATAGATTATGTAGATAAATCTTTAGCTAGACACAAAGCCAAAGGCCGCAAAACACCGTGGCGCAGTATTTCAAAACAAATAAAATCTTTGTACAAAGCAGACATACCGCCATGGAAAGTTTCACGAATTGCATTGAGAAAGCTTAAAGATAGAGCGAGTGTGTGATATATTTAAGCCATGGCAAATAATGATGGCACATATCCAGAAGATGTTGGCTCAATAGAGCCAATACCATTTATCGAACAAACCCCAATTTTAGATATGTTACCTACAGAAGTTAAAAATGCTTTGCAAGGTATAGGTGGTTTACTGGACGACCCTATGATTGCAATGCCCGGAGGCTTTGCAAAAATGCCACTGAAAAAATTAATGGCAGAGCTTGCAGAAAGAAAAGCAATTTTTGCGCAACAAGCTGCTAAACACCGAAGAGCTAAACAGGTTTATGAAAGTGCTATAAAAGACGGCTATCAGAAAGATATAGACGCTAGTGTTAAAATTATGAATAATACTAATAGCTACGGTAAAACACTCAAATCTGAAATGGATGAATTACAAAAACTCATAGATAATTATGGCAAGCCTTAAAAACATCAATGTATTTGCATTTCGTGGCGGTGGTACTGTAGACAAAGGCTTTAGCAGAATCAAGGCAATAGAGGAAAGAGTTGGGGTAAAAATTAAACCTTTTCCAGATGAGCTTATAAAATTTTTGCCAAAACATACACAAGCTGAGTTTTTTAATGCTTTCGTTGTGAACAATGAATTGGTATTTCTCGATGAGCTTATGAACAGCAAAAACCCTAGATTAGAAAGAATTAACGGTCAAATCTATTTACCTGAAAAAGAGGTTGATGTTTTAACCAAAATAGCAAACAGCAGAAAAGAGGAAATTAAACTTGTTAAAGCAGGCACTAGAAATTTGCCAGATGCTCGTGGATTTCATAGCGGNCTAGATGACCAGTCTAAGCTGATTGACCAAGAAATTATTGATTTAGGCAGAACNGGCTCACAAGACAGAATNGATTTNCAAAANGAACGCGGCAAAAAACAATANGGACAAGGNATGTCAGTNATACCNGAGCGCGGNCAAGGAGAAATATACAGNATTAGAGGATTAGATAAAGAAGCAGGCGAAGAGCCGCTACCACTTTCAAATAAATATNAAGGTAAACCATTNAGAGTAGGCGAGTTCGGCGACCAATACACGCCGCACGAAAAACTAAGTNAGNNGCAAGACGGCNCNGTTCCAACAAGAGCAGCNTATTTTCAANCTTCGGATTCTATAGTTTATGATGAAGATGANATANNNAGTTTAGAGTCACCTTACCCAAATTTATTTCCAACCTACAAAGACTTTGTTGACCATCATGAACTCTACCACAGAGGCCCGGGTCCGGGCGGCTTCGGCGGAGACAGAGACCATGCAGCAATGGATGTTCTTTTTAGAGATTTAGAAGAAGCCATAAAAAAGAAAAACAAAAATGTCGATAGATAAAATAAACATTTTTCAATTAGGCGGAGATGTTACAGACGACACCCAAGACCCACTCTACCCTGAATATTTGCAATTAGTAGAACAATACGAAGCACTAAAAGACATGCCGGCCATACCGGGTGGTTATCCTGACGCGCCATCTTTTGCAAAGTTCAAACAACAAAAAGCAAGAGAACAAGCAATTCAAACCATGACCGGTGCGTTAGATGAGGGGGATGTAAAAAAAGCATACGAAGAAGGTTTTACTCAACTACCTATTGGCGAACAACTTTTACATTACATAAACCCCATTACAGGTGTGCCGATTGAAACCTATGAAACAGGTTATTTCACTAAAAAAGGCGGCTTGGATGTAAAAAGTCCGCAAGAAATTTTAATAGATTATCTAAATCCGAACAAAAACATAGCACAAAAAACATTTTTAAAAGCAGATGACCCGCTATCAGCTGCTATAGCGCCGCTTTCAGCTCTGGGAGCTTTAGGTGGAGCGTTTGAGTTAGCCAATATTCCTAAAGCTGCTTTGATAGGTATTAGCAGAAGAATGAACCAAAGGGCTATGGACGGCGGCGGTGGCGGTGGTGGTATCAGCGATTTGCCAAAACCACAACAAGAAACCACCAAAGATTTAGCAGGCTATAAGTCTAATGTTTATGAAGAGGCTAAATCAGTAGAGATAGACTCTGGACAGGCTTTGTTAGATTATTTAACCAGTCCTAAAAGACAAAACCCATCTAATAACAAAAGCGGCATAGCTTTGAAAAAAAGTGAAATAGATGAAATAGACTTTAATAAATTCAAAGAAGAGAACCCCGGTGGTTTTACTAAAGAGCAGCTTTTACAATACATAAACGACAACAGAATACAACTTTATAGTGTGCGAAGGTCAACAGACCCTGATATACGGCCGGCAAGAACTGACTCAGAAGATTTAGAATTTTATCCGGATGAACCTGCAAATCAAGAAATTTACGATGAGGCAAGAACAGCTAATTATGACAGGATGTTTAATACACTTGAAGACCAAACAATTTTTTTTACTAGAAACTTTGGACCTGAGGGCATAATTACACCACAAACATATCAAAATTATTTAGACAGAGCCTTGCATGTTGAGGGCGAGAAAATTTTAAGAGATGATTTTGTAAAAAACATAGCTCATGACATTAATGACCCGTTTTATGAAGTAGATGAATCCGCATTTATATTCATTAGACCAGACGGCATGTTTGATGAAGATATGTCTTTAGCATTTTCGGGCGTAGAGCCTGAGGAAACTATTGATTTCATTGAAGACGCTTTAACACAAGGTTTTACTATACAACCTACAGTGTTGGGCAAAAACTATGATGTCGCAGATTTGGCTGACCGAGCATCTCTAGCCCTAACAGACAAACAACAAAAGCTAGGTGCAATAGATGAGGTGTATAGATATGTAACAGATGATGATGTTTTTGAAATTATAGGTAGTAGCGAAGGATATAGGGTACGAAGAAACGGTGAGTCAGATTATAGCAATTTCGGAGAGGACATGTCTTTTGCCGAGGCTAAGCTACAAGTAGGTCAATATATAGATAGAGAATACGACACCTTAGGAGATATTGATAACTACAATGACCCTGCAAATTTAATAGATGTTGCACCTGATGAGGTTATATATGAAAATGCATCTTTGCCTGTTAAATACCCTATGGACGATTTCAGACTAGCCATGGGCGGAGCTGATGATTATGAAGAATACACTATTCACATAAAAAACCCTAAAACCACCACCAGATACAGCGGGGTGCAAGGCAATAAACATTTCGGCGGTGGCGATGAGTTGTTTCATCTCAGAACTACTATAAGAACCGATGAAAACGGCAAAAAAGTATTGTTTGTAGAAGAAATACAATCAGACCTACATTCAACAGCCAGAAGCACACAAACAGCCTCTACTTATGAGTTGCCTCCAAAAGAAAAACAAAAAATAAATGAGCAACTTAATAATATATTTCAAGATTTAGGTATAACAGGTGAAAGGACAAATAAAGGCGATTTTGTATTTAAAAACAAACAAGGTAAAAATCAAAGTTTAGACTCAGATGATTTGCCATTTATAGCTAGAGAGATAAGAGCAGGCAAAAAAGAAAATTTTGGTTCTAAAGGTGCTAACGCTTTTGTAGATACTTTTGGCCTAGAAAAAACACAAGAAATTGGTGATATGTTAGCAAAAGTAAGACCAAGCGAAGGTGCATTTTTTATGGACGGTAAATTGCCTAATCTGCCTGACTTCCCATACAAAAAAGACTGGGTAGACTTGGCTGTAAAAGAAGCTATGAAGATAGGTGCTGAAAAAAATGTTGACCGAGTGGCCTTTACAAATGCTGCTACTCAGATAGACAGAAACAGCAAAAGACTTAACTATGTGCAAGATAAAGTAATTACCGAAGTGCCGACAGAAAAAGAAATTTTAGATAGTGTAAAGTTTGCAGATTTGATTAAAAATAGAGAAACACTGGCTTACGAAGATTTTGTGAGAGACCCTAATTCTATTGTGTCTAATTTTAAAAGCGTTACTGGACAAGAAAGTAGATTTTTAGATATGCCCGTTCCCACAAAAAACGAATTTTTTGCCGATATGCCTAATAAAAGGAAAAGAATGAAAGTGTTAGAAACACAAGAAAAAAACATCACAAACGAAATGTACCAAAAATTTGATGATGACTTGACAAGGTTTATGCAGGAATATCCTGAGGTTAGCAAAGAATTTATAGTAGCAGAAGCTGTAGCAGGAGAGCTAGATAAAACAGCAAGGGGTGTTTTAAACGCTTATGAAAAAATGAGTGAAGCAGAATTAACCGAATTAGGCAGAAGAGCAAATGTTGATTTAGACCTCATATCTGACCCTAGAAATATAGATGTTACAAACCCTGCCTTAGCTAGGCTATTAGACGCTGACTTAAAATTTCGTGAAATACCACAATTTCAAACTGATAAGATAGGAGAACTTAGATATATAGCAGATGAAAAAAATTACTTGCGTCAGTTTTTAGAACATGACCCAGAAAAAATACGAGAAAATGTATTGAGGAATTTAAAAGAAGAATACGGCACAGGAAGATACAAATATAAACTAGAAGATGTCGGTTACAGATTAGAAGGCGATGAAATATTAAACCCACGAAAAATAGAACTGGTAGGCGATGATTACGATACNATGAGAATAAACACTCGTATGCTCACCGATGATGAAGAATTACTTGAAAAATTACCANAAAATTTAAGAGAGCAAGTTAAAAAAGATTTAGCTGCTGGTAAAAAAGAAATTACCCTTAACATTAATAATACAGAAGGCTCTGGTAAAAAGTTTGAAGAAATATATAAAAACGAAATACCAAGAGGCATCAACAAGGTGCTTAAAGAGCTTAAAGTTAAAGATGTAAAGCCAAACATTAGTAATGTTTTGTATGCGGAAGCAAATCCATACAATCCCATAGACAGAGCCACCCTTCTTGAAAGGTGGAAAAACAGGGAAATAGATGGCGAACTTTTAGACGCTTTCCCAAAAGGTCACAGCTCTATCGGCATAGATTTGACCGATGAGATGAAAAGAAAAATCCTACAAGAAGGTTTGAACAATATGTACATGGGTGGTAAAGTATCAAAAAGTAATTCAATGGATAAACCCATTGCTGGTAATGTAAGAGAAATGTAATGGCAGTAAATTATTTACAAGATTATTTAGGCATTGACCCAAACGACTATTCTGCTATGGAACGAGGAATAGCAAGCGTATCTCCTGTTGGCAGGTCCATAATACCGAGCTTTGATAGACCAAGGCGTAGACCTATGCCCATAAGACCAATAATAGGCAGACCAATAAGACCAATCATGCCGCGGCCAATAAGACCACCAAGGTTCATAGGCGGGCCACCACCAGCACGAAAACTGCCAATCATACCCAGATTGCGTAGAGCGCCAACGCCTGACCTAAGCAATCAGGTTACAGGTTTAGAAGAACAAATTGCAAAACTAACTGAGCAAATGTCTTTACTAGAAACAGAAAAACAAGACGCTTTACAACAACAAGACACCATGAGGGCAGAATTAGCCCAAGCTCAACAGAACGCTTTGGCTGAACAAGCCGAACAATTTGGCGGTGAAAGAAGCGCATTAGAACAACAGATAGCAGATTTACAAGCACAAATTAGTGGCATGCAGGCACCGGTAGACACACCTCCGATTGTCAAAGATGCACCAATAAGCACACCTCCACCAGAAGATTTTGGTTTTGGTCCCGGCGTAAGGCGTTCAGAAGATTTCTTTGACCCAAGAGATATGCAACCACCTCCTATGCCACCTAAGCGTGAAGATTTTATGTCAATCGGTGGTCCCGGCGGAGGAATCCCAGACCCAAGAGCAGATATGCCCATGCCACCAAGAACTAGACCACCTATGCCACCTAGACAAAGACCTAGACCAGACCCAGTACCAGCACCTATGCCACCTAGTACGCCTATGGGCATGCCTATGATGGGCGGAGCAAGGGGTGGATTTGGTATGCGAGGCATGCAACCCATGATGATGCGAGCCGGAGGCGGTGGTATAAGCAAAGCTATTGTAGACCTACAAAACAGATTTAAGTAATGGCCGAAATTCTCAACGGTTGGGGGAGAGCTGGTTGGGGAGAACTTGCCTTTGGGCAGGGCAATGTTCCAGTCAATATTTCAGCACCCGGAGCCGGTACATCAGCATTAGGCACATTAACAGTAGTCGCCAAAGCTAATACTAGCGTTACAGGACAAGCAGCTACATCTGCTTTAGGCACAATATCAGTAGTAGCAAAAGCTAATATAACCCCATCTAGCCAAGCAGGCACAACTGCATTAGGCACATTAAGTATTGTAGCCAAAGCAAATATTGTGCCAGCAGGACAATCTGCAACATCAGCAATAGGGGGAGTCGGTGTCAACGGACAAGCCGTAGCCAACGCTACAGGCGCAACCGCAACGCTAGGAGCAGTAAGTGTTGATGTAGATGGAGAAGCCAATGTATCTGTAACAGGACAAAGCGCTACATCTGCTGTTGGAAGTTTAACCATACATCATAACGAACAATTCACTATTACAGGCGTAGCAGCAACAGGCTCGGTTGGCTCAATAACCCTAACAGCAGGCGCTAAAGTTACACCAGAGTCTTTGCTTATCACAGGAGTTTTAGGCACACCTCAGGTGTATGGCCTTATAGATGATTCGCAAACGCCTAATTATAGCGGAATTGACAGTTCGCAAACGGCAAATTATAGTACAATAACAGATACACAAACCCCAGATTGGGAAGAGGTAGCATAGAAAATGGCAACTTATGTAAACGATTTAAGATTAAAAGAAATAGCAACTGGTGATGAGGCTGGAACTTGGGGAACAAGTACAAACACAAATTTAGAATTAATAGCTGAAGCATTTAGCTTTGGCACTGAAGCTATTACCACAAACGCAGACACACATACAACCACAATAGCTGACGGTTCAACAGACCCCGGCAGAAGTATTTATTTAAAATACACAGGTACTCTTGACAGTGCTTGTACTATTACTATTGGACCAAACACAGTATCTAAACTTTGGTTTATAGAAAACGGAACATCAGGTTCACAAAATATAATTATTTCACAAGGTAGTGGTGCTAACGTAACCATACCTGCAGGTCATGTAAAAGCCGTTTATTCTGATGGTGCTGGTTCAGGTGCAGCTATGGTTGATGCCTTTACTGATTTAAACTTAGCAGGAACTACAACAGTAGATGTTTTATCTGGTAGTGGTAATGCAACTATTGGAGGCACATTAGGAGTAACAGGTGCCGTAACAGCCAACGCAGGCGTGTCTATAGATAATATTACTATAGACGGAACAGAAATAGATTTATCTTCTGGCGACCTCTCAATAGATGTGGCTGGAAACTTACAAATAGATGCAGATGATAATGGTGAAATTAGATTTTTAGATGGTGGTACTCAATATGCAGCAATCAAAAAAGATGGAAACAATGCACTATTTCAATCTATCGTAGCTGATGGCGATTTTATAATACAAGGTATTGATGGTTCATCTTTTGTTTCTGCACTAACCCTTGATATGTCAGATGCAGGTAGTGCTTACTTTAATAATAAAATTGGTGTTAAACAAACAAGTCCAGCAAACAATGTTCATATTGAAATAGATGCTGGTGGTGAGGGAATACTTGTAAAAGGCACAGGCGACCATTCTGGTTTGTTACAGTTTAATACAAATAGAAGTAACTCTAATAGAGTTTTGGGACAACTACTAGGTACATGGAATGGTACTGATGTATGTGATATACAACTGAAAACAGCAGATGATACCAGTAATAAAGATAACGGACAAATAACATTTAGCACATCTTCAGCAAATAATTTAGGCGAAAAAATGAGACTAGATGATGTAGGTAATCTTATGATAGGTACTACAACAGCGTCACCTGCTGATGGCGTAAGTCCTGCTGTTCTAATCGGTAATTCATCTGATTCTACTTCTGGACTTGTCTTATCTAATAGTTCACATAATTGGCTTTTGTATAACGATAGCGATGGCGATTTTAATATTTATGATTCAGATAATAATGCAGATAGATTCACTATAGATGGTTCAGGTAATGTTGCAATCAATAATGGCGAACTTTCTACAACACACGCTGCAACAGCACATACCAGTGGATTAAATATAATAAATTCACAAGCGGGTGGATATGGTTCTGCATTAAAATTTCAATCTGAAAGGTCTGACAATAATGCCATAGTAACAGCAGCAAGAATAAGAACTGAGGGTGCAGAAGCTTGGAACGCTGATGATGCAGTAAGTAGTGCATTTATATTTGAAAGTGTTTTAAATAACTCATTAACTGAAAGGTTTAGAGTTACAAGTTCTGGATTTTTAACTTTGGGAACAAGCACAGCTGGTGCTGTATTTACAGTAACAAACGCCATGTCAACCACTACTACATTAGTGAAATTAACTGATGCAGGTGGAACAGGAACTCACACACAAATAGATTTTAATAATACAAATGGGCAAGTAGGTACAATTAACACAAGTGGTTCATCTACATCATATAACACATCTTCTGATGCAAGACTAAAAAATGTAACTGGCAAAGCTAGAGGTTTAGAAGTAATCAATAAACTAAATCCAGTATCTTTTAATTGGAAAGCAGATGACAAAGCTGATGAGGGTTTATTGGCACAAGAAGTACTAGATATAGTACCAAATGCTGTATCAGGCTCAGAAGAAGATATGTACCAAATGGATTACAGTAAATTAGTTACACCATTAATTGCAGCTATAAAAGAACAACAAGAACAGATTGATGCCTTACAATCTGAAATTAAAATTTTAAAAGGAGAATAATATGGCAATATCATATTCTTGGGATTGTAAAACTTGTGATACATACCCAACAAAAAGTGGTAAATCAAATGTAGTTCACAATGTTCATTGGAGACTTACAGCAACAGACGACACTAATAAAGATAGTGATGGTAATAACTGGACAGCATCTTGTTATGGTTTACAGTCACTAGACACATCTGATTTATCTAGTTTTAAAAATTGGTCTAGTCTTACCAATAGTGATGTACAAGCATGGGTAGAAGCTGCATTAGGTAGCGATACTGTAACTAATATGAAAGCTGGATTAGATGCAGATATAGCCAAAAAAGTTACACCTACATCTGTACAAAAAACACTAAGCTCTTGATATGGCTACGCAAGAACCAGTAGTAATGATTGATGACAAAGAAGTCAAAGTAAGTGAGCTTACAAACGAACAACAATATTTTCATAGTCAAATACTAGATTTAACCAATAAACAAAAACGCATACAGTTTGAACTTGACCAAGTTAATGCCAGTTTAAGTGTGTTTCAAAACGCATTTATAGAGTCTGCTAAACAAAAAGCAGATGAAGTCTTAAATAATCCAGAGGAGGATAAAAATGACAATACTTAATATATTANTGTGGGTAACTGCAATTATATCTATAGCTTCAGTTATAGCAGCAATAACACCCACTCCAAAAGATGACCATTGGTTTAGTTACATATANAAAGTAATTGATTGGTGTGCNTTAAATGTTTTAAAAGCAAAGGATAAAGGATGAGTTGGTTAGAAAAAATGTGGAGCAAAGTTACTGGCACTGAAAAAGTAAAAGTAAGAGCTAGAAACAAAAAAGGACATTATGTAGCTGATGATAAATCTACACCNGATGTAAATGAAGCNTNNNCTACNNTGGTAAAGCACCAAAGAAAAAAACTACCAAGAAAAAGGTAACAAAAAAAAGAGGCAGACCTAAAAAGAGTTCATAGTATGGATAAGGATTCTGTATACCAAGAAATCCGAGACTGGAGTAACAAGGTATTAGAGAAACCCAATCCAGACTTTAATAATCTTCCTGCTTGCCCTTTTGCTAAATATTCATGGAACAAAAATAAAGTTCATGTAATGATTGGCAAAGGTGGTGATTGGAAAGACTTATTAAATGAAATCCAAAACTTTGACGATACTTACGATGTAATAATTTATTGTGGTTTAGACTATGATGAAATATCAGCAGAAGAAGTTTCAGATAGAGTTAATTTACTAAATGAATATATTTGCAAAGATAATCTTTGGTTGATGGGTGCACACCCAGATACAGAAATAGAACACGCAGTAAATCAGGATGATTATGAACCCTTGCTGGAAGATGATTACTACCAGTTATTCTTACAACGATTAGATGTACTGGTAAAAGCATCAGACAGCATAAAAGGTAAAGGCTATTATAAAAACTATAAACCTAAAGATTATGAATCTTTAGTAAATTTAAGGAGCAAATTGTGGACAACAGCAAAAAAAATAAAATTATGAAAATGAAAGGCGGCAATAAAACTGGCGTTAAAAAGAAAGTCGTTAAAAAAAAGATAGGTCAAAAAACGAAAGTTAAAAAACCTATGATGATGCGTAATGGTATGAAAACCAAAAAAATGGGTAGAGGTAAAGATACTGAAATGGGTAAAGGTATTGAAAACTTCCAAAACATGGTTACAAGACTATACGGTGGTGGCAAGACTAAGTAATGCCTTTGTCAAAAGGTAGGTCAAGAAAAACCATAAGTAAAAACATTAGCAAGCTTGTTAGAGAGGGTAAACCTCAAAAACAAGCTGTTGCTATTGCTCTAACTAAGGCTGGCAAATCTAAACAGTAATCATGTCACGTGCTAAAAAAGACTCTCGTTTACAACGAGCAGGAGTAAGTGGTTATAACAAACCTAAGCGTACTCCTAATCACCCAACTAAATCACATATTGTTGTTGCTAAAGAAGGTGACAAAATTAAAACAATTAGATTTGGACAACAAGGTGCAAAAACTGCGGGTAAACCTAAGCCTGGTGAATCTCGTGCAACTAAAATGAAAAGAAAGTCTTTTAAAGCTAGACATCGTAAGAATATTAAAAAAGGTAAAATGTCAGCAGCTTTCTGGGCAAACAAAGTAAAATGGTAAAAGCAAAACGTAGAAGTAAATCAACAGTTAATAAAGCAGGTAACTANACAAAACCAACNATGCGTAAAAGATTATTCAATAGAATAAAAGCAGGTGGTAAAGGTGGTAGACCAGGNCAGTGGTCTGCTCGTAAAGCACAAATGTTAGCTAAAGCTTACAAGAAGGCTGGCGGTGGCTACAAGTCTTAAGATACATAACATTGAGATACCAACATCTCAACATCCTGAAGTACGTAAACTTAAACGTAAGAACAACGTACATACAATGCACGGTAACAAAGTATGGAACTCAAGCATAGTATTCATGGATGCTTTCAAAGATGTAGACTTTAGCAAATATAAAATCGCAGACTTAGGATGTGGTTGGGGTCCTTTAAGTTGTTACTTTGCTAAACAAGGTGCCAAAGTAACTGGCTTTGATAACGATATATCGGTAAAACCATATTTTGATTTGCTGTGTAAAATTACAGAAACAAAACCTAAGTTTCAACAACACGACATATTCAAAGATGATTTGCCTTTAGATTATGATTTTTATGTAGCCTGTGATATGTGTTTTTGGAATAAGCACATAGATTTATGGCACGATGTTATTTACAGAATATTAGATAATAACAAAAGTGTTTTTATAGTAGACCCTGGCAGACAGTCTTTTTGGAAAATGTTAAACACAATAAAAACTACTTATCATTTAGAAAGAAGATTTATAGAGGAGCCTAAAAAAACAGATGCTTACATAGCAATATTTGGAAATTAATATGCCCTTAAAAAAATCACAAAGAAGTTTAAAAAACTGGACAAAACAAAAATGGAGAACTAAATCAGGTAAACCTAGTTTAAAAACAGGAGAAAGATATTTACCTGAAAAAGCAATCAAAGCTATGTCCTCAGCAGAGTATGCTGCTACAACTAGAAAGAAAAGAGCAGATACTAAAAAAGGTAAACAGTTTTCTAAACAAACTAAAAAAGCTAGGAAAATTTCAAAAAGGTTTCGCTAATGATTTCAAGAGCTAACCTAAGAGTGCTTACTAGAAGTGCACCAGCAAGTAAAAAGAAATATGAAAAGAAAAAGAGACCCAAAAATAGGAACAGGAAAAAAACCCAAAGGTAGCGGTAGGAGGCTATATACAGATGAAAACCCCAAAGATACTGTTAGCATTGCATTTAAAACTCCAGCAGATGCTAGAAAAACTGTGGCTAAAGTTAAAAAAATTAACAAACCATTTGCACGAAAAATTCAAATCCTTACAGTTTTGGAACAAAGAGCAAAAGTCGCAGGTAAAAACGAACAAGCAAGAATCGCAAAAAAAGGCAAAGAAGCCATAAGGAGAATGAGAAAAAAATAAATGGCTACTAGCGGAACAACAACATTTAATTTAGATTTATCAGATATTATGGAAGAAGCGTATGACCTTTGTGGATTGGTCATGCGTTCTGGTTATGATTACAATACTGCCAGGCGAGCTTTAAATTTAATATTTTTAGAATGGCAAAACAAAGGTTTAAATCTATGGAAGATAGAACAAACTACCCAAGCTTTAACAGCAGGCACTAATACTTATGCTGCAAACAGTGCAGCCATAGAAATAGTAGATGCTTTTATTAGAACAGATGCTTCTGATACAGTAAAACAATTTGACCAACAGCTTACTAGAATATCTCGCACACAGTATAATCACCAGGCTAAAAAATTAAATCAGTCAAAGCCTACACAGTTTTTTGTAGACAAAGGCACTAGTTCTATAAATATAGTATTGTGGTCAACACCAGATGATGCACAAACATATACACTNGTGTATGATTTTATTTCTAAAATAGAAGATGCTGGACAACCAGCTTCTAATAATGCAGATGTGCCTGCAAGATACTTACCTTGCTTAACTTATGCTTTAGCATACAACATAGCTTGTAAACATCCAGAATCTACACCTAAAGTTCCCATGATAAAACAAAGATACGATGAACTCTGGAACGAAGTTAGCGATGCAGATAGAGAAAGAGCAGCAGTAAAATTTGTGCCTGGAGGCAATGTTTACTAATGGCTTATGCAAAAGGTTCAAAAGCATTAGGCATTTGTGATAGATGCGGTTTTACTTATAAGTTATCAGAACTAAAGTACGAAGTGCAAGATAGCGTACGCAATGGATTAAGAGTTTGTCATGTATGTTTTGACCCAGACCATCCACAGTTTAAAGTTGGTTTACTAAATACATCAGACCCACAAGCACTATTTAATCCTAGAGTTGATTCAGGAGAAAAAGATTCAACGACATATTATGGTTTTAATCCTGTCAATAGCACTGGTATTGTAATGCAAGGTTCTATAGGCAAAGTAACAATAACAATAACATGACATATTCGGAATTAAAAAGTTTGATACAGAATTATTTACAGAATACAGAAACTACCTTTGTAAATGATTTACCTAAAATAATAGAACAAGCAGAAGAAAGAATATTAAAAACTGTAAGACTACCTGTATTTAGAAAAAACGTAACAGGTCAATTAGCAACAGGTAATAAATATTTAGCTACACCCACAGATTTTTTAGATAATTTTTCACTGGCAGTAATAAACGGTAGCAATCAAGAATTTCTTTATTACAAAGATGTAAACTTTATTAGAGAAGCATACCCTAATGCTAGCAGCACTGGAACACCAAAACACTATGGCTTGTTTGATGATACATCTTTTATTGTTGGTCCTACGCCAGATAGTAATTATAGTGTAGAGTTACACTACTTTTATAGACCTGCATCTATAACAGCAGGTGCAGATAGTGGTACAACATGGCTTGCAACAAATGCAGTTAATGCACTGTTATACGGTTCTTTATTAGAAAGTTATGTGTATATGAAAGGCGAGCCAGATGTTATGAATATGTATGAAAAAAGATTTTTAGAAGCTTTAGGTAGATTAAAAAGTTTAGCTGAAGGAGAAAACACAGTTGATAATTANACTGAAGGTGCAGTAAGGATTAATAGAACATAATGTTTAGTTTAGAAGTTAAGCCTAAAATAGGCGATGTAAATGTAAAAACAACAAATAATACAGGTTTAAGTCCAGAATACTGGACAGAAAGAATAGTAGAAAGATTAGTTTCTATTAGTGAAAATGCTGACCCTATGGTAAAAGCACAAGCACTTGCTTTTCAAGATGCCATAAGCAAAGTAGTTCATACATATTTAACACAAGCAATTTTGAGTGATAGGTCTACTGTTGCTGGATTGTTAGAAAAACAAGGTCATAAAGAAATGGCTAATATTATAAGGAGACTGTAATGGCAATAACGCAAGCAATGTGCACATCATTTAAAAAAGAACTTTTAGAAGGAGTGCATAATTTTAAGAATAGTGGTGGTAGCACTTTTCAATTAGCACTATATACAAGCTCTGCATCTTTAGATGCAGCGACTACTGCATATACAACTTCTAATGAGGTTAGTGGTACAGGATATACAGCAAAAGGAGGTACTTTAACCAGAGTTGACCCATCAACATCAGGCACCACTGCATTGACTGATTTTGCAGATTTAACATTTAGCACTGCAACAATAACTGCAAATGGAGCATTAATATTTAATGACAGTGCTTCAGGCGACCCATCAGTAGCTGTATTAGCTTTTGGTGGGGATAAAACCTCAACTAATGGAGACTTTACAATACAGTTTCCTACAGCAGACGCATCAAACGCAATTATTAGAATAGCCTAATATGGCAAACATCACAGGCTGGGGTAGAGGCACCTGGGGACAAGGAGAGTGGTCTAATCCCATACCTGTAGAAGTAACAGGAGTTTCAGGAACAACTGCACTAGGTAGTGAAACTGTAGTAGCAACAGCACTAGTTGCAGTAACAGGAGTAAGTGCTACATCTGCTTTAGGCAGTGAAACTATTGTAGCAACTGCGAATATATCTGCCACAGGTAATGCAGGAACATCTGCTTTAGGTAGCGAAACAATACTAGCAGCATCAAATACTTCTGTAACAGGTAATGCAGGAACATCTGCTCTAGGCAATGCTATAACTGCAGGTGCTGCCGTTACAGGAGTTTCAGGTTCTGCATCAGTAGGTACTTTGGGAGATGAGTCAGTAACTGCAGGAGCAACAGTAGTTGTAACTGGATTTTCTATAACATCTGGATTAGGCACAGTATCTATAACCTCTGATAATAATATAGAGGTATCAGGATTAGCTGGGACAACAAACTTAGGAACTGTAACATCAATTAGTAAAGCTTTAGTTGTAGTTACTGGAATTAATGCAACAGGAGAAACACAAAGAGTAAATGTTTGGGGTCTAGTTGATACATCACAAACTGCAAGTTATTCAAGTGTTACAACTACACAAACACCAAATTACAGCAATATAAATGCTACACAAACACCCGATTGGGAAGAAGTAGCTTAACTTAGGAAATAATATGGCAACATACGTAAATGACTTGAGATTAAAAGAAATAGCAACTGGCGATGAGTCGGGTACTTGGGGGACATCCACCAATACTAACTTAGAGCTTATTGCAGAAGCATTTAGTTTCGGAACTGAAGCTATAACTACAAATGCGGACACTCATACTACAACTATAGCAGACGGGTCAACAGACCCTGGAAGAAGTATTTATCTTAAATACACAGGTACGCTTGATTCAGCCTGTACTATTACTATTGGTCCAAACACCGTATCTAAGCTTTGGTTTATAGAAAATGGTACAAGCGGTTCACAAAACATTATTATCTCGCAAGGTAGTGGTGCAAACGTAACCATACCTGCTGGTGATGTAAAAGCAGTTTATTCAGACGGAGCAGGTTCTGGTGCAGCAATAGTTGATGCTTTTGCTAGTTTAAATGTCGTAGATTTAAAAGTAGAAGATGATTTAACAGTTACAGATGATTTAATTGTAAATGGTGATATAGACTTAGAAGGCAATATGGACGTAAACGGCTCTTTAGAAACAGATGCCTTGTCTTTAAACGGTACTACCGTAACATCAACCGCAGCCGAAATTAATTTACTTGACGGCTCATCAGCTAATACAGTTGTTAATAGTAAAGCCGTTATTTATGGCTCTAGTGGAGAATTAGCAGGAACTTTATCAACAGCAGCACAAACTAATATTACAAGTTTAGGCACATTAACGACACTTACAGTAGATGATATAACAATTAATGGCTCTACTATTTCTGATGGTGCTGATTTAACTGTAGATGTCGGTGGTGATATTATTTTTGATGCAGATGGCGGTGATATAACTTTTAAAGACGGTGGAACTAGTGTTGGTGCTTTTGACTTAACAGGTGGTTTTGCAATAAAAAGCACTGCTTCTGATGCAGATTTTTTTATTCAAGGAAATGATGGTGGCTCAGCTATTAATGCTCTTCAACTTGATATGTCAGATGCAGGTAAGGCAACTTTTAATAGTAGTGTTGGAATTGGACGAACACCAGTTGCTTATGGCTCATTTACAGTTTTAGATTTAGCAGGTTCTTCAGGTGCAATACAAAAATTAATACATACTGGTAATACTGTTGAAGTACAAGAATATGCTTCATCAACACTTGGTGCAATTGGTACAGCAACAAACCACGACTTTATTATTACAACTAATGATACAGAAAGAATGCGTATTGATAGTGATGGTCGAGTTGGAATTGGAGAAACTTCGCCATCAGCACCATTAACAGTCAACAGAGGTTCAGATGGTAATAATGTTTATATAGATAACAATGGTACACAACTAGCTATAGGTTCTACTTCTAGTGTTAATTATATAAACTCACAAAATGGTAGTGCTGCATTAGCTATACAAACAAATGGCACAGAAAGAATGCGTATTGATTCTTCAGGATTAGTTGGAATTGGCACAGCTTCTCCTGGTTGTCTATCTGGTGGAATCCATGCAGTTCATGCTAATGCAGAAGGAACACCAACATTTGATGGTGGCGAAGTTTTAATATTACAAAGAAATTTCAATTCAGCACAAAGTTGTAGCATGAGCATGGTTGCAGGAACAAATGCTGCATGTACTATAAACATGGGCGATAAAGATGATGTTAATAGGTCTTTNATTACATCACACCAAGGCACAGACACTATGGGATTTACTGTAGCTACAGGAANTNCTTTNGAANTAGTATCNNGTCGTGGAGGTGGTTCTGGAAGAACTGNTTCAGCTACAGGNAATGGTGGACTTTGTTTTGGGGCTGCTGNAANTAATACAGGTGGTTGTNTAATGGCTGCTGCTGACAATNCACANTCTGAAGGTATAGTNTTTTATNTGACAGCTAGTGCATCTGAATGGCAACCAGCAAGTATTGTTGCACATTGCTCTAAAATAGATACAGACCAAAGTGACCATAATTACGGAAATGTTGCTTATGGTTTTTCAATACTAGGTAATGGTANTTTAGCAACAGTACAAAAGTATGAAGAAAANCCTAGTNGNGGNGCTGGTATTACTTGGTCTTTAAATGATTTAGGTGGCACTNNTANTATGCAAATACAAATTTTAGCNACCTCGAGCTANCTCAACAGGTCCAAGAATANNTTTAANTGCTTGGGCNNCANNNTATAGTGGTGTTTTAGAGGCAAATAGGAGTTAATATAGTATGGCAATAGAATGGAAAGTAAGTAAATTACACACAAAAACAATAGGTAGTGTAGAAAATGTTGTTACTAAAATAGAATGGTATTTAGATAAAATTGATGAAAATGGTATTTATACTAGAACTGTAATAAAACATACAGAAGTTTCTTATGACCCGTCAGCATCATTTATAGCTTATGCATCATTAGATGAAGCTACTATTGTTGGATGGATTAAAACAACATTGGGTTCAGATTGTGTTACTTGGTGGGAAACTTTAGTAAATAATGAATACACAAGATTTATGTCAGATACTAAAACAGAATATCCAGATGCAAGAGGAAGTTATGTTGATGGAATATATACAACAGAATCTTCACCTGCTTTACCTTTTTAATAAATAATGGCAAGTAGAGAACAAGATGCCTTACAATCTGAAATTAAAATTTTAAAAGGAGAATAAATATGGCAATAGGATATACTTGGGATTGTAAAAAATGTGATACATATCCCTCTAAAAGTGGTAAATCTAATGTAGTGCATAACGTACATTGGAAACTTACTGCAACAGACGATACTAACAAAGATAGTGACGGTAACAACTGGACAGAAACAATGTATGGAACACAAGCTGTTAGCACAGATGATTTGTCTAGTTTTATTAACTGGTCAAGTTTAAAATCTAGTGACGTACAAAGTTGGGTAGAAACAGCTATGGGTTCGGATACTGTTACTGCTATGAAAACATCATTAGATGCAAAGATAGCTGAAAAAATATCACCAACAAGCGTTACTAAAACATTAAGCGAGTAAAAATGACTAAAAAAAATAAAGAACCTATAGTAATATTAGATGATAAAGAAATGAAAGTTTCTGATTTAACACCACAACAACAATATTTCCATTCGCAGATACTAGATTTATCGAATCAAGAATCACGAATACAATTTCAACTAGACCAAGTTAAGGCTAGTAAAAGTGTTTTTGAAAAAGCATTTATTGACTCAACAAAAGAGCAAGCAGATGAAGTTTTAGAAACAGAAACCAAAACCCTAGAAAACTAAAAGGAGACTAAATAAATAAATTATGACTACAGTAAAAGAAGCTATGAGTCATATTCAAGGACATGAAAGAGAATGTGCCATAAGATATGAGTACATAGAAAAAAGATTAGATGAAGGCTCTGCTAAATTTAAAAAATTAGAAATGCTTATATGGGGCATTTATCCTTTTATAGTTGGTTCAGTATTTATAGCTAATTTACTCAACTAATATGTACGAGTATGGTTGTAAAATTACAAGAGTGGTAGATGGAGATACTGTTGATGCTGATATTGATTTAGGATTTAGCATAAAATTTCAATCTAGAATTCGTTTGTATGGTATAGACACACCAGAAAGTAGGACTAGAAACTTAGATGAAAAAGCTAGAGGTAAGCTAGCATCTAAGTTTTTAGAAGATTCTATAGAAAAAGCCTCCTCTGTAAAAGTTAAAACTAAACTAGATAAAAAAGGTAAATTTGGTAGAGTTCTTGGTTCTATAATTGCTGATGACATTGACTTAAATCAAGCCATGATTGATAAACATTTGGCTGTAAAATATTTTGGTCAATCAAAAGATGATATAGAAGCAGAACATTTAGTAAATAGGCAAAATCTAATAGACTCAGGATTATACAAACCAGATGAGTGAAGCTGTAGTATTAATTCAAGAGGTAGGATTTCCAATAGCAGCAGCACTTGGTCTTGGTTGGTTTATTTATAAATTAATTATGCGTATTGTTGATGGTATGGAAACCAAATTAGACACTGTTGATGAAAAAGTAGAAGGACAAATATCAGCGTTAGAAGAACGATTAGGTACAAAACTTGATTCTCAACATGGCATTTTAGTAGCATTAATAGATAGAGTTAGAAGTTTAGACAATGAAATTATAAGACAAGATACTTTAATAAAAACTATTCTTGGCGTACCACAGTTAATAGATAGTAACAAAATAGCAAAGGCAGATAGAGATGACCAAAGAAAAGATTGACCCATACGAATTAGAAAAATATAGAATTGCAGTAGGTGCTGTATTTATAGGATTGATTTTATTTTTTGGAGTTTTAGCTGCAAACTTAAATGCAGATGAAATAGTTTTTAAATTTAAAAATCCTAGCTTTAGTGGAATAGGAACATCAGCACATTATCTTACAATAGAAAATCAAGAGTTTAATCGCAAAGAAGCTCTCAAAGCAGAAATTAAAGCTTTGCAAGATGAAATAGAAAGAGATAAAGAAAATACAACATTAGCTAGATTTATAAGAAATTTAGAATCAAGAATTTACGCACAACTATCAAGACAACTCGTAGAAAATTTATTTGGTGAAACTCCAAGTACAGAAGGAACTCTAACACTAGAGGGAAACACTATTACATATAAAGTTGTTGATGGAATAATAACATTAATTATAACGGACCAAAATGGAAATATTACGACAATTTCTTTGCCTGTCGGTAATTTTACTTTCTAGCTGTGCTGTATTAAATGAAAATAAAGACTTATCATTAACACAAATTATTAAGTCAAGTTCAATTTTAAATTTACAATCTAAAGAACTTAAAGAATTACCCTCTGCAGAAATTAAACCCACAATAGCTGTATACCCTAATAGCTTTAAAGATTTAACAGGACAAAGAAAAAGCAATAGTTCTTTTGCTTTATTTAGCACTGCTATAACACAAGCTCCAGAGGCTTTTTTAATTAGAGCATTAAAACACGCAGCTAATGGTAATTTTTTTACAGTTGTTGAAAGAGTTGGTTTAGATAATTTAACTAAAGAAAGACAGTTAATAAGAAGCACAAGACAAGAGTTTAAAGAAGATAATAAGATGAAACCCTTATTATTTGCTGGACTAATCATAGAAGGTGGAGTTATTAGTTATGAAGCTAATATTAAATCTGGAGGATTAGGTGCTAGATATTTAGGAATAGGTACTAGCAAACAATACAGAGAAGATGCAGTAACAATATCTTTAAGATTAGTTTCGGTATCAACGGGAGAGGTATTAATAGAAACTTTAGTATCTAAAAATATTATCTCTACAAGTGTTTCACAAGACATTTTTCGTTTTATAGAGGCTGGAACTGAGCTAATAGAAGTGGAAGGTGGTATTGCGGAAAATGAAAGCGTTTCTATAGCTTTACAAAAAGCAGTGGAAACAGGTGTTTTAAATATAATTTATACAGGAATTGAAAGAGGTTATTGGAAATATGATGAAAATAAAATTAATGAGCTTAATTGTGATGCTGAGTGCATTGCAAATATACGGGGCTGATAATGAAATATATGTTGACCAATCTGGTGCAACAGCAAATATAGACCTAGAACAATTAGGTAACTCTAATATTATTGGAGGTCTAAATTCTGTGGCAGGTACATTAACAGCATTAGACCTGGACGGATTAAATCTTACTTTGGACATAAATCAAATAGGTAATAGTAATAAATTTCTTGGAGATATTTATGGAGATACTATTACAGGATTTTTTGAATTTGATGGAGACAGCAATACATTTACTATACAAGGAGACCCTACAGATACTTTTGGTATAGATAGCTCTGATTATAACGTGGATGTTACAGGTGGTTCTAATACCTTTACATTAGATACAGGCACATCTGCTTTAGCTGGTACATTAGATTTAGATTGGATTATTAATGGAGACAGCAACACATTTGATTTTGATATTAATTATGATGGTGCAACCAACTATGTAGATGTAGATGGAGATAGCAACACAGTAAACTTTACAGGAAGTGGATATGCAGGCGGATATTTCTATCTTGACCAAACAGGAAATAGCAGAACATTTAATGTTACACAAAGCTCAACATTGGTTTCAGATTGGCTTAAAATTACATCTGTGGGCAATAGTGGTACTGTTTGCGTTGTTCAAAACGACCAAGGTACAAGCACAAGTTGTTGATATTGGAGATATATCTGAACTAAATGGTTCAGCACAAATAGTAAGAGANAAGCCTTACGANGCTAATTTACAGTTTGCAATACAAAGTAATGATGAAGCTATTACTACTAATGGCAGAATGGCAATTACTTTTTTAGATGATTCAACTGTAAAACTTACAGAACATTCTCAATTGTTAATTGATGAATATATATATGACCCAGACCCATCAAAATCAAAGATGGCTTTAACTTTTGGGTTAGGCACCGCTAGATTTATAACAGGAAATTTAAATCGCATAGACAAACAAAATATTAGTCTAAAAACACCAACAGCTAATATAGCAATTCGTGGCACAGATTTTACAGCAACAGTTGATGAGTTAGGACGCAGTCTTATAATTTTGTTACCTGATGTTTTGGGTTTATCAAGTGGTGAAATTGAAGTTGTTACAGCTATGGGAACTGTCATACTTAACAAACCTTATGAGGCTACAACAGTAAGCGTATTTGAATCGGCTCCAACAAAACCTGTTATATTAGATTTATCTTTAGACATAATTGACAATATGTTGATTGTTACACCTCCTAAAGAAGAAAATATAGTAGAGGAAGAAAGCACATCTTCACAAACAAATAGTGTATTAGATTTTAATGATTTAGACATTGATTATCTTGCAGAAGATTATTTAAAAGACGATAGTTTGGAGTTTACAGAATTAGATATNAATTATCTTGATGTAAATTTTTTAGAAGATTTACTAGATGTGCTTGATGAATTAGATGTACAAGAAGATGAGGACCAACTAGCTGAAGCAACAAGTACACAAATTGTTGGAACTTTATTAGGTAAAGACCCTGATACACAAATAATTACTTTAATACAAGGTGATGTAATTACATTACAAAGAAACGTAAGTGAAAGTGTAAAGTTAGATATAAATACAAGCGGTTCATATACAGTAATTTTTATACAAGATGGTATATCAAATGTTGTAAAAATAAATGGTGGTGGAGATTCTGTAATAACTATAAGACAGAGTAATTAAATGAACAAACTAATATTACCAATACTTATATTACTCAGCCTACCTTTATTATTTAAGTCTACACCTACTGAAATTATAAAACTGAAAACATTTGATGCTTTTATTAAAACACCAGAGCCTTCAGGTAATTTTGTGATACTAAACATTACAGAAGAGGATGTAGAAAAAGAAGGTGGTTATCCTTTACCAAGAGCAAGATTAGCTGAAATACNAATAGACTTATTAAATAGAGGTGCTGTAGGTATAGGTTGGGTTATAAGTTTTCCACAACCAGATAGAATGGGTGGAGATAAAATATTTGCTACAGCATTAGAGTACGCACCTTCTGTTATAGCTATGTTTGAAGATGGTAAAGGTAATTATCCAAAAGCTACAGGAACAGTTGTAAAAGGTAAAGATAATGGTGGTATAATAAGTTTGGGAGTGAAGGAAAACCTACCTCTCTTATCCAAACACGCTTTACAAGGTTTAGCCGTTGCTCCCACCGATATAGACCAGCTTGTTCGTAGAATACCTTTATTAGTTAAAACACCAGACGATGAGTGGATTCCTAGTTTTGGCACACAAATATATAAATCNTTNNTAGNTGTANAAACTTANATTATTAAAACTAATGATAATGGTATTGAAGAAATATCAATACGAGGAATACCACCAGTCAAAACAGATAGCCTAGGTCGTAAATGGATTAGCTGGGTTGATACTCCACAAACAAATCTTGAAGAAATGTATGTAGCAGGCAAGTTTGTATTTATTGGAGTGACTGCTAATGGAGTTATGCCACAAATAGCAACACCAGTTGGATTGTTAGAGCCACACAAAATACAAGCAGCTTTAGCAGAAAGTATATTAATACAAGATAGTCCTTACATACCTGACTGGAGTTTAGCTGTTGAATTATTAATTCTAGTGATAATGGTATTTTTAGTTTGGTACTCAATAAATATTTTTGGAGTATGGTTAGGATTAGTATTCACTGGTGTATATTTTTTATCTACTGGTTTTATAGGTTATAAATTTATAACTAGTGGATTATTAATAGATGTTACTTGGTCTTTAATATCTCAGTTTATAACAGGATTTATAGGATTTTATTTAAGATTTAAACAACAGTATCAACTTAGACAGCAAATAAAAAAACAGTTTGAGCATTATCTTGACCCTAGACAAGTAAAACAATTACAAGATAATCCAGAACTTTTAAAACTTGGTGGTGAACGTAAATACTGTACTTTTTTATTTACAGATGTAAGGGGTTTTACTAACCTATCTGAAAAACTAGAGCCTGAAGAAGTAACAAAAATAATGAACAAGGCTTTAACTATACAGGCTGAAGCAGTAAAAAAATACGGTGGCATGGTAGATAAATATATAGGAGATGCCATGATGGCTATTTTTAATGCACCTATAGATTTAGATATGCACGAAGATAGAGCAATACTTGCTGCTATAGAAATAAAAAAAGAAATGCAAAAAGCAGATTTAGGTATTGCCATAGGCATAGGAATTAATAGTGGCAATGCAGTTATAGGAAATATGGGTAGTGACACTAGATTTGATTTTACTGCAATAGGAAGTGATGTAAATTTAGCTGCTAGATGCGAAAGCAGTTGTAAAGAAGTAGGCAAAGACATAGTTATTGCAAGTAACACTGCTACACAAACAGATATAAAATTAATGAAACTAAAACCTATAGCAATGAAAGGCATTGCTAAACCAGTTGAAATTTATACAGTACAGGAGTCAACATGAAAGGTATGTTAAAAAATATTGTAGGAGCAGTAGCTCCAACGCTAGGAACTGCGTTAGGTGGTCCTTTTGGTAAAATGGCAGGAGATGTAATTTCCAATGTATTGGGTGTTGAAAATAAACCTAAATCAATAGAACAGGCTTTGGCTAATGCTACACCTGAACAGTTAATAGAAATTAAAAAAGCAGAAAAAGAATTTGAAGCTAAAATGAAAGAAGCTGATATAGATTTGTTTGCTTTAGAAACTCAAGAAAAACAACACGCTAGGAGTATCTTTAGTAAAGACTGGACTGCTCGTATTATAGGTTTGTTTACCATAGGTGGATTTTTAGGTTACATATTTTTAGTAACTTTACAGCCACCAGAACAAAACAGCGAAGCATTAATAAATTTAGTTCTTGGATATTTAGGAGGGTTAGCGAGTGCAATTATTTCGTTCTATTTTGGGGCATCTCATACAAGCGACAAAGGAGAGTAAAATGGAAATATCACAAGAAGGTGTAACGCTTATAAAACATTATGAAGGTTGTCCTAAAGATACAGATGGAAATGCTGTTTCTTACAGATGTCCTGCTAATAAGCCTACAATAGGATATGGGAGCCTCAAGCTTATAGATGGAAGTCCTGTAAAGGATGATATGTCAATTACCATGCAAGAGGCTGAAGATTTATTAACACATGAATTAAAACAATATCAAGAATATATAAATGATATGGTTAAAGTTCCACTAAAACAAAATGAATTTGATGCTTTAGTATCTTGGGTTTTTAACTTAGGTCCAACAAATTTAAAGTCATCAACAATGCTTAAAGTTTTAAATGAAGGTAAATACCATGAAGTGCCTGAACAAATAAAGCGTTGGAATAAAGTTAATGGTAAAGTAAATGAGGGTTTAGTAAAAAGAAGAAAAAGCGAAGCTTTGCTTTTTTCTTGCAAAGATTGGACTGATGTATAGATATGCCATTTGCTAAATTTGTATTTAAACCAGGCATAAATAAAGAAGGCACTAATTATTCAAATGAGAATGGTTGGTTTGATGCGGATAAAGTAAGATTTAGAAAAGGCAGACCAGAAAAAATAGGTGGTTGGCAAAAACATTCATCTAGTTCTTTTTTAGGAACTTGTAGAAAAATACACGTTTATAGTGATATAGAATCTACTAAATACAAAATACTAGGAACACATAAAAAGTTGTATGGAGTAGAAGGAACTACGTTTAATGATATAACACCAATTAGAGAAACTACTTCTGCAGGTGATGTAACTTTTGCAGCTACAAATGGTAGCTCTACTATTACAGCTACAGATACTTCTCATGGTGCAGTAATAGGAGATTTTGTCACATTTAGTGGTGCATCTAGTTTAGGTGGTAACATTACAGCAGCAGTACTAAATCAAGAATACGAAATAGTATCAGTTCCTAATGATAATAGTTTTACTTTTACTGCTAAAGATACCAGTGGAACTGAAGTAACAGCAAATAGCAGTGATAGTGGAAATGGTGGCTCATCAGTTGTAGGGACATATCAAATAAATGTTGGACTAGATACTTATGTTTCTTCTACAGGTTGGGGTGTGGGTTCTTGGGGTGCTGGAGGATTTGGTTCTACAACACCTTTATCTTTAACTAATCAATTAAGATTATGGACAATAGATAATTTTGGAGATGACACTATAGCAGCACCTAGAGGTGGACCTATATATTACTGGGATGAATCTAGTGGTTTATCTACTAGAGCAGTATTAGCAAGTAGTAGAGCAGGAGCAAGTAACACACCAGTTGCGGTATTACAATTACTAATGTCAGATGTAGATAGACACGTAATAGCTTTAGGTTCTAACCCAATAGGTTCTAGCACTATAGACCCACTATTAGTAAGATTTTCTGATAAAGAAAATGCAGTAGATTGGACACCAACTGCAACAAATTCAGCAGGAGGAGTAAGACTTTCTACAGGTAGCACAATTATAGGTGGTTTACAAACAAGACAAGAAATACTTATTTGGACAGACGTAGGTATAGTTTCTATGCGTTTTGTTGGTGCTCCATTTGTATTTAGTTTTAATGAAGTAGCAACTGGTATGTCTCTCATATCTCCTAACGGAGCAGCTACTGCAGGTGGTACAGTTTACTTTATGGACGATGGTGCTTTTTATCAATATTCAGGTTCTGTGCAAAGATTGCCTTGCACTGTGTTAGACCACATATTTAATGATTTTAATAAAAGCCAAGCATACAAAGTTTTTGCAGCAGCTAATCCTAAATACAATGAAGTAATGTGGTTTTATCCTAGTGAAAGTAGTGAAGAAATAAATAGATATGTAATCTATAATTATCTAGAACAAAGTTGGAGTATAGGAACTACTAGTGATAACTTTGTTAGAACAGCATGGAATCCTGCATACACATTAGATTATCCATTAGCTGCAAGTAAAGATGATGACTCTGGCTCTAATTATTTGTATGACCAAGAGTTTGGATATTTAGCAGACGGTAATGGATTTACTGCTTTTATAGAATCTTCTGACTTTGATTTAGACCCAGATGGAGAAAACTTTATGTTTATATCTAAACTAATACCAGATATACAATTTAGAAAATCTACTGACACAGGAGATACTGTTAATGTAGTAATAAAAGGTAGAGAATATCCGCTTCAAAATTTATCTACATTATCTACTGTAGCTGTAACACCTAATTCTACTTTTACCAATACTAGAAGTAGAAGTAGGCAAAGTGCTATCAGAGTAGAAAACTCCTCTGGAAATTTTGGATGGAGACTGGGTGATTTAAGATTAGAACTTAGAAGAGACGGTAAAAGATAATGGCAGATAAATCAGCAGTACCACTTCCTATAGCAACCACAGAATACGATGAGATAAATGAAACTATTACAAGAAGAACAATAGAGCAAACGTTTCAAGATATAAACTCTGACATAGGAAATGCTAAAAGAAAACAAGATACTATAAGTAGTAAAGCTATACGCAGACATCAATTTTTGTTAATGGGAGTTACAGGTGGCTGATAGTTTAAAAGTTTTAGGGCAACTTGACCCAGCAGCAACAACCACAACTGTTTTATACACAGTGCCAGATAAAACTCAAACAACAGTAAGTTCTATAGTTGCTGCTAATAGGACAGGTTCAGCAATAACGTTTAGATTAAGTGTTCATGTAGCAGGTGCTAGTGCAGATGATAAACAGTTTTTATTTTACGACAAATCTGTAGCAGCAAATGATTCTTTTTCTATAGTTATAGGAATAACCTTAAATCAAGCAGATGTTATAAAAGTAAGAACAAGTGCAGTAGACATGAGCTTTAATATATTTGGTTGCGAAACAACCGAGGAAAGATAATATGGATTTAAAACAACAAGCAAAAAACGTAGCAGCACAAGGTCGTTTTGGCGACTCTATGTTGCTCCATGTAAATCCTGCAGAAATGAAAGGTATTGCATCAGCGATGCCTATAACTATAAATCCTGAAACAGGACAACCAGAGGCTTTCTTACCATTTTTGGCACCCATTTTAGGTAGTTTAGGATTTAGTGCTTTAGCAGGAACAGGTGCTTTAGGTGCATCACTAGCTGCTAAACCATTGCTTGCATCAGCTATAGGTTCTGGTCTTGCACAAACTGCAGTTACAGGAGACCTTAAAAAAGGTATATTAGCTGGTTTAACTGGTTACGGCGTTGGCTCTGCATTACAAGGTGCAGGAGCAGCAGCACAAGGAGCACAGGCTTCTGAAGCAGCTACTCAAGCTATAACTGATGCTGCAACAGATGCAGCAACAAGTTCTGCTTTACTTGACCCTAACTTAGTAAATCCTAGTATTGCTGGACCTGTAATGCCAGGTGCTGCAGGAGTAGGTTTAAATCAAGCAGGTGTAGATGCAGTAAATATTGCTACTAATCAAGCTCTGGCAACAGGTCAGCCAGTTATAAGTCAAGCAGCAAAAACTGGTTTTGGAGATGTCATAGGTTCAGAAGCTTATCTTGCATCTAATCCTACACTTGGACAAGCTTTCCAAGATGCTGGAGGATTTAGTTTAGAAGGTGGTAGAAATTTACTTACTGGTTTATCACAACCTAGTTCTTATCTACCTATAGCAGGAGGTATGGGAACCACAGGAGTAATGATGTCTCAAGAAGCTTTTGATGAACAATTAAGACAAATGGGTATAGATGCAGAAGAAAGAAAAAGAAGAATAAGAGAAATGTACCCAGAAAATATACCAGTAGCCTCTGGAGGTGCTTTAAGCTTTCAAGAAGGTAAATCTACATCATTAGATATGAAAGACAATTATATAAATTATTTACAAGAAATAGAAAAAGAAGCTTTTAGATTAAGTAGACAAGCACCAGGAGAAAATCCAACTGGATTACCAATGTTAGGAGCTAGAAATAGAATACGAGCAGGACAAAATTATATACAAGCTCGTAAAGATGTAAGAAATGCTTTAAGAAATTTAACGGATGAAAATATAGAAGCTTATAACAGAGGTGATTTTAAAAATTTAAGCACAGGCATAGCAAAAAATGAAATAGAAAAATACTTAAATTTTGCTGAAGCTAACAAAGTTGTTGATAAAGTTAAAAATATCAATAGATTTTCTGGAGGTGCTTTAAGCTTTCAAGAAGGTGGTAGGACAGATATGCCTATTTTTGATGAAAGAATGTTTTTGCCAATGATGAATCCAAATGTTATGAATACACAGGCTATACAAAGAAGAACTGTGCCTATAGACCCTAATTTTATGCCAGGGTTTCAACCAGAATTTACTTACTTCCAAAATTTAAATCCTAGTGCAACAGCTTTACAAAGTGGAGCTCAAGGTATTATGGGAGTTAATCAACCTAGTGTAGGTCCTTTTAATCCAACAGCAACACCTGGATATAATCAGTTTTACAGTGCTGCATTAGGTGCTGCTCCACAAGTGTTGAATCCTTTTGCTCCTATAACACCATTTACACCAATACCTCCATCAATACCAACAACACCTCCAGATGATACAGGTGGCGATACACCTCCTCCACCACCACCAGATGATATGCCACCACCAAAACCTCCAATAGATATACCTATAGATGGACCATTAATACCACCTATAGGCAAAGGCGGTCCTGGTTCTGTGCCACCATCTATAGGTAGAATAGATGATTTTGTAGATTTACCTACACCTCTTGTTCCACCAACAGATGGTCCAATAATACCTAATATACCTAACATACCAACTGGAGGAGACTTTTCTATACAAAGAGAAGAAATAGATATGAGAGATATGATGCCTCCTTCTGTAGGTAGAATAGGTGGTGGTATAAATCAAGATAATTTTATACCTATGCAGCCTCCAGTCATAACTCCACCTATAGACACACCTCTATTGCCACCAATGACACCGCCTGAAAGACCAATAATACCTCCTCTTCCTTTAGAGGATTTTGGTTTTGGTCCAGGAATAAGACCGACAGAAGATTTTTTAATAAATCCTGAGCCTGTTATACAGCCTGCACCTATGGTGCAACCTGAGCCTACCCCTGTTATGGCTCCAACTGTGCCATTTGTGCAGCCTAATATACCATTAATAAATCCAAACATTTTACCTACACCAGTGAATATGATTCCGCAAATGCCAATTATGTCACCTCCTATGCGTATGGCAGAAGGAGAAAGCACAGAAGTACAAGTTGATAAATTACCTGAAGGATTAAAAGCCATGTATGACTCTGGACCAAAAGGTCGTGAAGGTGTAGAAAAGATAGCAGCTAAAACAGATAAATTTCAAGAAGGTCGTTCTACTTCTATAATGCAAGATGAAGTCACCATGGAACTCGTAAAGTTTTTAAGAGGTGAAACAGACGATGATAGTATTATTGCTAAGTTTTTAGAAAAATATGGCAATGAAGCGTTTATGCAAGTCAGGCAAGCCGTGCTACAAAATATTATTCCAGGGGCACAAACTCAAGGAATGATTCAAGGTAACAATCAAGGCGGTATGGATGATGATATAAACGGACTAATAGGTGCTACTCAACCTGTAGCAGTATCGCAAGATGAATACATAATTCCTGCAGATGTAGTGTCAGATTTAGGAGATGGTTCTTCCGATGCTGGTGCTAAAAAGCTAGACCAATTACTTGATAGAGTTCGTATGGCAAAAACAGGAACTACAAAGCAAGCATCACCTATAAAAGATAAAGAGGTTATGCCAGCATGACGGAAGCAGCAGTGCAAATATCTGAAGAATATAAAATATCTTTAATACCATCACAAGAATTAATTAAGATATGGGACCAATGTGAACCTATATTATTTAAATCTTGTAAACGTTCAGATGGTAGAGATAGACCTGTAGATATTTTTTATCGTTGTACTAGAAATCAATCAAGTTTATGGATTATTTTTGATGATTCAGATTTAAACATAATAGGTTGTGTTGTTACAAATTTACATGATTATCCATCAGGAAAAAGAATGTTGCATATAGAACACGTTGCAGGCAAACAAATGGATAAGTGGGCAGACTTAGGATTAGAGTGTATGTATAAATGGGCAGCAGAAAATAAATGTGAAGGCATTGAAGCTGTGGGTCGTACAGGATTTGTGCATTGGATAAAANATAGAGAAGAATGGCGAGAAACATCTCGTTTTTATGAAATGAAACTAAAAGGAGAATAGTATGGGTGGAAGAAGTGGCGGTAGCAGTTCAGCACCAACAGAACAAACCGTATACAGCACTGATTTACCAGAATACGTAGAACCGTATTTTACCCGTCTCTTAAGTAGAGGCGAGGGAGAATCTTTACAACAGTATACGCCATACGGTGGACAAAGACTGGCTTACTTTTCGCCAGACGAATTAACTAGTCAGTCCATGACCAGAGGTTTTGCCATGCAAGGTACTCCTATGCAGTATCAACAAGCACAAAACATTTTAGGACAACTAGGTGGATATGGTTCTACCTATCAAGCAACTCCTTTTACATCTAGCTACGAAGCTGGTCAGTTTACACCGCAAGCACAAAGTATGACTTTTGAACAGGGCATCGGTAGATTTATGTCTCCGTATCAGCAAGCAGTTACTGATATTGCCAAGAGAGAAGCAACAAGAGGTTCTGAGATACAAGCTGATAAAATATCAGATGCTGCAGCTATGGCAGGTGGATTAGGAGGTTATCGTGAGGCAATATTACAAGCAGAACGAGAAAGAAATCTTGGACAAAGATTAGATGACTTGCAGACACGTGGCAGTCAAGCAGCTTTTGATAGAGCAGCAGCACAGTTTGGCAGAGAAAGAGCAGCAGATTTACAAGAACAAAGACTAGGACTGCAAGCTTTTCAACAAGGAGAGTTAGCAAGACAGCAAGCAGCTAGATTAGGTCTTACTGCACAACAAGCAGAAGATAGAGCAAGACAAGCACAAGAACAATTTGCACAAAGAGCCTTTGATGTTTCTAGTCAATTAGGTTTACGTACTGCTCAAGGACTTTCTGGTCTAGGAGATACTATACAAAGAGATGCTTTAGCAAGAATAGGTGCCTTGTCAGATATAGGCGGACAACAAAGAGCTTTGCGACAAGCTAGTCTTGATTTAGGTTACGAGGATTTCTTNCGTCAGCAAGGCGAAACACAAAGACAACTTGGTGTATTAAGTAATATANTAAGAGGTGTACCAGTGCAACCGCAAAGAACAGTAAGCACGTTCCAGCAACAACCTGGATTATTTCAACAAGCAGTNGGTCTTGGTTTACAAGGTCTAGGTTTATATAGAGGATTATCGTAATGTCTTTAATTAAACAAGCAGAAGAATTAGAGTTTGTACCAAAGCAACAACTAATACAAATGGCACAAAATCCAAGAGGAGATTATCCTCCTTTTTTGGTAATTAGCGAAATAGAAAGAAGAAAACAAAATGAAAGAGCATTTGAAGCTCAACAAGCAAAAGCTAATATGCCTACAACTACTGTTGCAGAAGAATCAGTTATGGAGTTTGCAGGTAGAGGCATAGCTCCGAGTGAACCTATGCTTATGGCTAGTGGTGGCATAACACAAATGCAAGTTGGTGGTCAAACAGAACAAGAAATTTTAAGAAATCAATTTTTACAAAGCCAAGGTATTGATAGAACTGCTTTAGCTAAATCTTTTTCTAATTCTGATGATGAACAAATTTCAGACGCACTTTTTAGATTTTTGTATGGTGAAGAATTTGGAGATGAAATTATGGATTATATTGCTAGTGTGCCAGTAGGCGGAGTAGGAGTACAACTAGCTAGAAAAGGTTTACCATTAATAGGTCAGGGTATTAAAAAATCTGCAAAATTTTTTAGAGGTCCTAAAAAAAATCCTAGCGGTAGACTTACTACGGAAGAAGCTTATGGAGGTGCTGGATTTAGAAATATTATACAACCAATAACAAAAAATCCTGTAACTTCTAGTATATTAGCAACAAGTGGACTAGGTGCGATAGCAAATGTTACTAGAGATAACAAAGATATTTCTAACCTAAAAGAAAATGTAACACAAGAGCAAATAGCCCAAGAATCACAAAATAAATTACAGCAGTTACTTACAAATACAGCTACACCTACAGATACTACAGATACAGATGATAGAGATAGATTCTTAACAATAGCTCAACTTGGTGGAGTTATAGGTGCAGCTAGAAACCCGTCTGAATTATCTGCAGGTATTGGTCAATTAGCAGGCAATATACAGAAACAAAGACGTGGCGAAGATATGAGACAAGCAGAGCTACAACTTAAACAAGCACAAATAGCACAAGTACAAAGTGCTATAGAAAACTTACCTATTGAGCAACTAAATGAAACTTACAACGCTATTATAGAAGGTATAAATGCTGGTCAGTTAGATGCTGAAGAGTATGGACCTACGTTAAACTCAATAGTACAAAGATTGATGGCGTTGCAAAACATAGATTTACAAGATAATACATCAATATTACAAGAAACTAGAGTATCTTAAATGTCACAATTTACTGCTCCAGATGGTAGTGTATACAACATACCAACTGAGCCAAACAAAAGAAGATTATTTACAAAAGCCATAAAAGATACTTATGGTGTGGATGTAGATAAAACAACAGTATTACAAAGAGCAGCAGAAATACCAAAAGGTATTGCAAGAGGTGCTACTTTGTTAGCTACAGATGTGCCATTAGGTATATCTGCTTTGTTTGATGTTGGTGATGATGGTGCAATAACTAAAGGATTGCAAGATTTTCAGAAAAGAGTTAGAGAAACTTCACCTTTAGCAGCAAAACCAGGCTATGAAGATTTNTGGACAACTAAACTAGCAGAAGGTGTTGGTTCTTTTGTACCATTTTTAGGTGCTGCAAAAGTAGGTCAAGTTCTTACCAAAACACCACAAAAATTATTTACTAAAGAATACTTTAAAAGTCCTGCATTTACAGTGCCTGGTGCTTTAGGTGTAACTTCTGGTATGGCACAACAAGCCGATAGAATAGAAATGGCTAGACAGTTAGGCGAAGATGTCGGTCCTGTAGCAGAAACACTAGCAACAGTAACAGGCGGTACTATTGGAGTATCAGAAGTATTACCTGTAGCAGCGATACTAAATAAGTTATCCAAAGGTGCATTACTTGATGAAGTAATGGGTAACAAAATAAAAAGGGCATTAGTATCTGGAACCCAAGAGGGTGCTCAAGAGGTGTTTGCTAGTATTGCACAAGATGCTACAGCTAGAGGTTTTTACAGTGATGAGCTACCTATAGGTGAAAGCATATTAGATGAGTTTACTATAGGAGCAACTATAGGTGCTGGTGCAGATTTAATCTTAAATAGTTTTGCTGGTAGAAGAGGTTTAGCAAATCAAAGATTTAAAGATGAAGAACAAGCTGCTAGAGAAAATAATAGAATTGCACAAGAAAATAAAAAAGCAGAATTTGAACTAGCACAACAACAAGGAGACCTAGAGGTATTACAACCTAGAGTATCTAAAGAAACACCAGATGTTCCAGTCCCACCAATCACTACAACAGTTCCAACTTTATCTGTAATACAAACACCAGATGGTAAATACTCTTTAATTGACCCTACTAATACTACCCAACCTGTTCTTAGAGTTTTTGACACAGAGGCAAAAGCTTTAACATCTAAAAAAAGAGAACAAAACAAATTATTCAGAGAAAAAAATCTTAGCGAACTTACAAATGACTTATACAATTTAGGTCTCATAAACAGTTCTTCTGGTCTTGCTATGGGTAACACCATAAAAGATACAAACAATCAGTTTGTAAATGCCAAATCTATTATAGACTTTGATTCCAAAGTAGACCCCAAAAAACTAAAATCAAAAGACGATTACTTTAAAAACAAAAACGTAGATGTAAAAGATGCGTATACGTTTGCAGAAGTACGTAAAATTTTAAATGCTAAAGACCTTAATTTATTATTAAGAGACAAAGCATCACAAGTGTTTGCTGCTTCAGAAAAAGCAGGAGAGCCATCTATACGTGATGATAAGAAACTAGTTAATGTTAATAACAAAGCTATAAAAGATTTAGCTGCATCTAAAAACATAGAACTAGATTTTACAGACCCTGCTGTCAGATACTTTAGCAGACAGCTAACAGGCTTTGATGATATAGCTAAAGTTAAAAACCGTGGTGCAAAAGAACTATTTGTGGCACGTTTACACTCCCTTCCTAAGTTTAATGTCAAAACTAAATTCCCAGACTTCAGACCAAGAAACTATACAGCACAAGATATGGCTGATTTTGTAGCTAATTATAAAACAGACAACATAAAGTTTGATGTAGGTTCTTTATTAAAAGCTGGTCCAGACCCAATAAGAAAAAATAAAGTTGCTACAGAGCAATTTGTACGAGACCTTGTTAATAGTGGTAGAGCAGAAAAAATAGAGGGTACAAACAACTATCAGATACGAGATAATTTTGAGTTTGATATTGCAAGAAGAGCAGAAGGATTTAACGAAACACCTGAAGAGTTTGGTGCAAGACTTAAATCAGAAGGTGTATTGCCAGATGAAACTATTACACAGCTACAAGAAGCTGAACAAGTAAGACAAGAAAGATTCTTGCCACCAGAAGAAGTAGCACCAAAGATGATTAACTTTGCAGAGGCAGTTGAAGAAGGTAAAGTAAACAAGTTTGCAAAAGAGGCACAAAAAGTATTAGATGGTGTAGGTTTAGGTGAAGTTGGTTTAGTAATTAGCGATGATATATTATCAACTACAGCTTTACGTAGAAGAGATGATACATTTGCTTTTGACCCAGAGGGTGTCACTCCAGGCACAGAAAGAGTTAGAGGTGCAAAAGCAGAATATGATAGAAACACCGACATTATATTTATATCTTTAAGTGCCATAAATCCAGATGGGACACTATCAGAGGTAGAGGTACAACAAAGAATAAATAGAGTAATAAACCATGAACTTATCCATGCTTTACGTGCTAAAGATTTAATTACAGAAAAAGAATACACCTATTTAGCTAAAGAGGTAAAACGTAGAAAAGTGCCTGCATCTGTAGACCCTAATGCTGCAGAAAGAGGTATTACATATTACACCAGAGCAGCAGAGGTTTACGCAAACTCTCCTAGTTTATTAAATAGACAACAAGAAACAGTAGAAGATTTATTTGTAGAAGAAGCTATAGCAGAGTTATACAAAAACAAAGATAGTAAACCAGATATACCACCAAAAGCTAAAACTATTTTAGGTAAAATTACACAGTTCTTTGAGTCTCTAGGTCAAGCATTTAAACGTTCAGGTTTTAATAGAGCATCAGAAATACTACAAGAAATAGAAGCAGGCAAAGTTGGTGCTAGAGAAAGAGGTGTATTACGTTCTGTTAAAGATGTATTTCGACCAGCAAGTGCAGGCATACCTACTTTTGCTAGGGGACCAAGAGATGAATCATCTGGTCACTTAGCTGATTTTGTACCTGCACAATATGGTCCACCTGCACACGATTTAAATGCAGAATCTATTGAAGAGTTTACTCCTGAAGGTTATTCTACTTTTAGTGCTAACGTAGATTACAACAATTTAAGAGTATTTAGTACCGCTAGAACGCCTAAAGAAATAGCAGAAGAACAACAATTTTTTAATAAGTTAAAAGAAATACAAGGCAATCCAAACGCAGAAATAACCATGTATCAAGCTGCACCACAAAGAGATTTGCGAGAGGGAGATTTGATAACTCCATTTTTAAGTGAAGCTGAGTCTCTTGTAGAAGATTCTAAAGTTACTCAACAAGATATTAGAGATGCAGAAAAAACAAGAAGGAGACAAGAAGGAGTTGTAGATTTACAAAGAGAAAAAAATATTGAAACTATGGATAGTCTTATGGATATATTTGGTATGCCAGAGGCAACTCCATCAACGGTACATACTTTTAAATTAAGAGCAGGAGATGTTCGTTGGGATGGTAATAATGGTTGGTTTAGATGGGGATATTTTCCAAGAATAAAAGCTGTAGAAGATATACCTACATTTAGTAGAGCAGCTACTAAAGATTCACCTGCATATTTAGATTTAACTAGAGACAATTTAGAATATACAAAAGATTGGGCAAGAAATGAAACAAGAATTGGTGAACAACCAATTATACCTTTTGTTACAAGAATGCCTATAGAAGATTTTTTAATAGCTACTACAGAAAGTACAGAAGATATAAAAAACATTAAAGATGCAGTTAGATTACAAAGTCGTGATGATATATTTGGAAAATTAGGTGTTAATAGAGGTATTTCAGCAACTGACCCTTTAGGAGATTTAGTTGATGCTGATGCAGAAGTAGTAGATGGTCAACAAATTAATGTTTCTTTTAAACCTGAAGTATTTAATAGACAGCCTAGAAGAATGATGAGGTATGTAGGTGCATACCCTTACTTGTCTATTGATGATTCAGGTAGAATTATTGGACATGAAGGCAGACACAGATTAGCTTTAGGACAAAAAGATGGAGCTATTGATGCACCTGTTATTATTATGTTTGAACCTCTTTCAAAAAAATTAAAAACACAAGAAGAAATATATTCTGCTAAAAGTTTAAAAGATTTAGGTATTACAAGTTTACTACCACAATTTAGAAGAAATGTTGGAAGAATAAAAATAAAAGAAGAAACATCTATTATAGATGATGCAAACATGGACAATGCTTTAGCAATAGCTACTTTACCAGATGGTTTAGAAGCAAGAGCAAAACTAAAATCAGATAATTTAGCATCAGCCATATCTTCAATAAAACAAATACAAAGTGTACCTATAAATCAAAGAGAACAATACTATAATAATCTTTTACCTGAATATCAAAACTTAAAAGAATTAGGTTTTATAGATGCAGTTCCTGGTTTAGATATACCTACATTTAGTAGAGATGCAGACGATGCTTATTTTGCCAATGAAAGAAAAAAAAGAAGGTTAAATAATTTAAAAGAACAGTTAGTATTCCGTGAAGCTGAGTTAAATGAAGTTGGCAGTCAAATGACTGACAATACTAGAACTAATTTAGAAAAACAAATATCTAATATTAAAGATAGAATAACAGAAATAGAATCAGATATACCTACGTTTAGTAAAGGTGCTAGATATGAACCAGATAATAAAGGTTTAGCAGATGCTACAGAGAAAGCAGAGGAGTATGCAAAGTCTACAAGAAAGTTTCAGGTTCCTACCTACAATACAAACGCATCTGATGTTGCATTAAAAGCAGCGATAGAATTTAACGAAGATGCTACTCCAAAAGAACCAGACATACCAACCTTTAATGTTGGAGAAATGCCACAAGAATTACAAGCATCAGCTAAAAGAGTCATGGGTGCCTATGATGCACCAACAGAGTCATACGGTGTAAGACTTATTGATTTAGTTTCAGACCCAATAACTAATGTAAGAAAGCTATTTAAAAACGCAAGACAGCTATACATAGACAAGTACGATAAGATTGCTAGAAAGTCTATAGAGTTATCAGAAGAAAATGATGCCATAAGATTATTAAATAATACTGCAGACACCAGTGCAATAGCTGCAATACGTATGTCAGACAGAGCAAGAGGTATATTCCAAGGCTTATTAACTACTGGTTATGCAACAGATTTAGTTGACGGTGAGACAGGACTAATAAATGTTTTACCGTTAGAGCTATCAGCAGAATACAATACTTTCTTACAACCAGAAACACAAGACACACAAGATGTAAGTGGTAGAGTCGTTAAAGAAGCTGGCAAATATTACGGAGGTCTCACACAAATACTTGCACCAGTGTATACAAATTCTAGTGTAGACGGAGAACAGATATTCAAGCTGTATGGAATACTAAAAAGAGCTAAGAAAATAGATGAAACTACTGGTAAAGAAACTCCTGTAACTGCAGATGATTTAGCTAAAATACCTTACATAGAATCAAACTTTCCAGAGATAGTAGAAGCTTACAACAATTATCAAAGATGGAACAATCAACTTATAGAACTTGCTAAAAATAAAGGCTTATTGAGTGAGGCACAAGCAACTCAGTGGCAAGACTATTCTGCGTATTATCCTTTCTATAGAAATATGGTTGAAGATGGTAGTATTCTTGGACCTTCTATTGGTGGTGGTGCTTTACCAACTAATCCGCTTGGGGTAAAAATGAAAGGCTCAGTAGAAGCCATAGACACAAACCCTGTAGAAGCTATAGCAAGAAACTCTTTATCTATTTTAAATGCAGCCATGAAAAACGATGGTATGCAAAAGCTAATGAGAGATTTACAACTTAACGGAGAAGCAGAGTTAGTAGATGTAACACAAGCTAGTAGACCAGATGTTGTACCAGTTTTTGTAGATGGAGAAAAAGTTTACTACAGAGTAGATGACTTAGAGTTAGTAGAAAGTATGCAAGGCATGGGAGTTACAAGTCTAAGTGGATTATCTAAGTTCTTAGCTATGCCAGCATCTTTCTTAAGAGATGTTGTAACAAGAGACCCAGGCTTTGTGGTTGTCAACTTATTAAGAGATACATTATCTGCATCAGTAACATCAGGCGTGCCGATAAATAGTGAAGAGGGTGGATTTAAACCAGTTATTACTACTGTTAGAAATATGTTTAGAGACATGACTGACTTAGAAAGATTTGGTGTGTTAGGTGGTTACGACTTCCAAAATGATGAAGGCTCGGTAAAACAATTTGTTGATAGAGCCATAAGAAAAGAAGGCATAAACCCAGACAATAGTATGAGTATGTCAAACTTATTCTATAAAGCTTGGGATGGTTTGGGTGCATTAACAACTAAATCAGATGGTGCTACTAGATTAGGTGTCTTTGATGCGGTATACAAAGACATAAAAGAAAGAGGCGGTACAGAGGCACAAGCACAATCAGAAGCTGCTTATCAAGGATTAGAAATAATTAACTTNGGAAGAAGAGGCTCAGACCCACTGTTTAGAACAATCACAGCAGCTATTCCTTTTTTAAATGCCAGAATACAAGGTTTAGATGTACTTTACAGAAGCTTTGGTACTGGAGAATATTCAGCAATACAAAAATTAGAAGCAGCGTCTCCAGAAGCTGCGGCAAAGCTCAAACAAGATATTTTTTATACTGCAATGTCCAGGGGTATGTTTATTACATTCCTAACTTTATTATATTATTTGATGGTTTCTGATGATGAGGAATATCAAAACATAAGAAGAGAAGTTAGAGACGATAACTGGATAATACCTTTAGGTAACGACATACCTGCAGTAAAAATACCCATACCTTTTGAGGTTGGTATGGTGTTTAAAGCGATACCAGAAAGAACTTTTGATTTAGCTATGGGAGAAACATCTCTAAGCGAATACTCTAAATCACTACGAAGGCAGTTAGGCACATCTGCAAACATACCTTTCTTTGATGGTAGTGTTGCATTTCAGGTTATAAAACCTATAGCTGATGTAGTTGCAAATAGAAATAGTTTTACAGGCACAGACATTGTTCCTTACTATCAAACTAAATTAGAACCAGCATATCAACAAAGAGCAACAACAAATGAGTTAGCACGTGTNATTGGAGAAACGTTTAACGTATCGCCAATCAAACTAGAATACATAGTGAGAGGTTATACAGGAACTCTTGGTGGCTATTTATTAGATGCTGCAGATTCTGTAACAAGACTAGGAACAGGTACACCATACATACCACCTAACATAAACTCAGTGCCAGTAGTAAAAAGGTTTTTATTAGACTTAGATAAAGGCGGTGGCTTGCAACAACAGTTTTATGACCTAAGAAACGAGGTTGATAGAGCAGTGCAGACTATGAATAAACTTAAAAAATCAGGTAGGTTTGATGAACTACAAGCATATAGAACTAATATGCAAGGTGTGTTAAATGTCAAAGGTCAAATCAGAGCAATAGAAAGATACATGGACAACTGGAGAAAACGTAGAGATGTTTTACTTGCAAGGACTGACATCAATCCACTAGTAAAAGCTGAATTACTAGAACAATTAGAGATGGAAAGAGATAAAAGGTTGTCGATAATTACCGAACTTAAAAAGAAAGCAAACGTTCCTGCTTACCAGATGGGATTATAAATAATATTCACTAGTGATTATAAACTCCTGGATATAAATTCGGTACGTTGTAACCAGACTTTTCTATTTCTGCAATAGCCTTTTCTTCTTTTAAAGGTTTGATACTAAAGAATCCTTTGTATTGAGGATGACGTGCGTGAAACAAACGTGCGTAAAAACAAATGTAATCATTACTAATTTTAAAATCCCCACCCTTAGTTTCTATCTCTTCATTCCAACGAATCCTATTTATGATTGCCCATTGAGAATACTTTTTTCTACCACTTTGTATAGCTTGGAAAGTATATTCTTCAAACTTTTCCCACACTTTAGGGTTTGCTTTATGCCATGCCCACCATTTTTCTTTACGTTTCTTTAATTTATTTTCGTAGTGTTCTATCATTCTGCACCTACCATTTCATTTACTTGTTTTAATAATTCTTCTTCTGTGCCATAAGCATCTTCAAATCTTCTTTTATATGGATGTCTGCTTATAGGTCTAAATCTATTGCCTTTGCGATGATGCTCAAAGCAAAGAGGTAATACAGAAAAATGTGCATTTGGTTTTGTTTTGCCAATAACATGATGAATTTCTGCAGGCACTTTGACACCTGTTGTATTTAAACAAACTATACATCCTAGTTCGCTAACAGCTTCCATGTGTTTAGCTTCTTTTTTAGTTGGATTTCTACCTTTAAGCATAACGTCTACGTGGAGTTAAATTTACTACTCTTCTTTGGGGTCTTATCTTATGAGTTTTATTGTATTTTGGTATATAACTCTCTATTAGTTTTTTTTCCCAATGTCTTTTTCTACTTTCTTTACAGTATAAAATTCTAAACGAATCAAATTTTTTTTCAGATTTAATGTGAGTACATACTCTAGCATAAGGATTAATACTTTCTCCTACATAAACAACAACATTCTTCATAAATAAAATATACACTCCATGTCTAAATATTTCGTTTACTTTAAACTTTCTTCTATGTGATGCTGTTGTAGAGTACTCAGCTTTTATTTCCTTGTCTGAAAGATAGTGGTGTTCTAACATTCCGCTTGCACCTACGACCGTAGTAGTGGCACCACAAGAACCTATCACAATAGGACTGCTCGATAATGTTCCTGTTGCTGATGTTAATTTTCCTGTTGACCTTATGTGATTAACATTTATGCCCATTTTTTATTTTCTTTTTCTTTTTTTTATTTCCAAATATTTTCTCAAAGTTTTTGTCAAACTTATCTTTATCAAAGGGTCTTTGTCTACTACCTTTAGTCATACATGGACATATAAATACATAAAGCACATAGAACTATTGCAGATAACATATTAATATCAATCAAACTATGCTCCGTATTTCTTACGTTCTTCTCGTTCATTGACTACTCTAGTTCTCCATTCATCAAATCCTATCTCTCTACCTTTAACTTCAAGTTTTACAGACTCAACAATACCCGAACACTTAGCATAGTTTAAACGTGCCTCATAAAGTTCAGGTTGATTCTCTGCATAATTGTCTTGTGCAACTGCGGTCTTATGTCCTTGTTGCACAGCTAAAGTCATAAGCTTTGCTTTGATACGTTTAACATCAGCATCAGCAATCATCTTTTCAACTATTGCTCTCTCTAATACAGGAGCCATACTACGTATATGCTCCATCCAATTTTCTACTTGTTCGTCCATCATCTTGCTCTGAACAAATAATACAAAGCTTTGATTTTCCACTCTTCTAAATTTAATTCAGCTAAGTGTTTTGGTAACTGATTCATACGTTTAACCTACTCTGCAACTCTTCATCTCTATCTGTAATTATGGAGTTAGTTAAGTAATCCATTAATATTGCATGACTAGTAGTTGCAGTAAATTTTTCTAAAGGTTTAAGTTGTTGTAATAGTTCTAAGTAGTTTTTNTTAAACTCCCAAAAAACTTGTTCATCAACTTCTTCATCTATAAGTTGTAGTAAGTCTTTACCATACATAATTTTAGAATGGTGGTTCAATGCCTTCATCTTCTTCTCCCACGTTTGTATTAAAATCTTCTTCAATATCTTCTTTAGGTTTTGGAACATAACACTCTATTTTAGTATAGAGATATTTATTACCCGCCTTAGATACTCTCTCCCATTGTGCTATACCAACTTGTACTTCTTCATTTGGTGACTCTTTAATNTGAGTTACAAACTCTTTAAGTAGTTCTTTGGTCATAGGTATTTTCCCAGTCCAATCAGGCTGTTGACTTCCAACCTTTTTAAAACCATTGATACCTACTGGTCCTTCAATTACTGCCTTATCATCCATCGTTTTTCTCCTCAAGTGTTGCGATATACTCTTTGCAATAGTTATCAATATCTGCAAGCATATCTGGGTTTATAGATTCAAGTCTTTTTATAGACTTGCCATTGCTCTTATAATAGTTTTGCACTGACTCTCTAGTCTTATGTGTCTTTACTAAATTTTTAAATCCTTTAACAAAAGTATTTGCCCATCCAATATCTTCATCAACATCATTCTTTTGTACTTCTTGTTTAGTATCCTTTACATTATCTGTAGATACTTCATCTTGTGGTAAATCCTCGTTTGCATAAATATAATGTCCTAAACCATAAATGCCAAAACATTTAGTTAAACACCTTTGCTTTGCAGTATTTATTTGAAAAGCATTAGGATTTATTATGGGTTTAAACCCAATAGATAAAGGTAATGATTGTGTTCTAGACAAATTACCTATAGTAACTGTACATCTAACCTCTGCACTTCCGTCAGGTAAAGAAACATAAGGTAAACCATCTTCTGTTTCATAAAAACTAAATTGAAATTCAGGATAGTATTGCATCATAATACCCCATGCCCACGCCCAAGAAAGATAAGTTAAACCTTGTTTTTCGTCTGTATGTTCATTTACATTTACAGCAGACAAAGTTTTCCATACCTCTTCAAATGTATATTTTTGTTCATTCATTTTATACCCTCAGTTCTGAATTATAATTTTTGACTAATTTCCAATAGTTTAATAAATAATTAAACATATCAGTATGTTTGGAATGTGACTCTTCATCCCATACATGACAAGCTATTACACCTGTTTCACTTCTATCAACAAAGATAGAAACTCTTTCAGCAGTATCAAAGCCACACCCTTGAGCATAAGCTGACAACTGCATACCATGTTCATCGTATACTAATCTCTTTGGGTCTTTGCCCTCAAGATTATCTTTTGTTTTAAAATCTACAAAGATACCGCTTTGTGAATACAAATCTATCTTGCCTCCATATCCTTGCTTTGCACAAAAAGAATCTTCTGCTATCCACACTTCATTAGGATAGTGTTCATCTAACCAATCCTTAACGACCTCGTAAGGCTCTGTAACAATATCTGATATAAACCCTTGCTCTATCATTGCGTGTACCTCTGTGCCTCTCTCAGAGGCTTCCTTGCCTATCAAACTAGAATGATGTTTAATTCTAATAAGATAGTCCTCTAAGCTTTCATCTTCCTCTTTATCTAGTTCCATACAAGAATAAATAGTTTGTGACATCTTCCAGTTTTCAAGACCAGGTTTTGCCAACAAAGATAATACAGTTGTTACAGAAGGAACTAGATTTAGTTTCTTAGCATCAGCTAATGTAGTATTTCTTTCTTTACCGTTCTTGCCAACAATCGTATACATAGGAGTACCAGTCTGCGTATACCAGTGACCTGCCTCGGAAGTATATTTAGATTCACTCATGCTATTCGCCAAACACCAACACCATCATCAATCATCCTAACACTAAACTTTTTATGAGGATTCTTATGTGTATAACGTAAAACGTAGTTACTAATTATTTTCTTTTCTTGATATATTTTTGTTCTGGGTAATGCTATAGTAATACTTTGATTTACTTGCATTTCATGTAGAGGCAAATCATATTTAGGTGGTCTACCTCTTGATGCTGGAAGTGGAATACCATCTTCTATTTTAAAGTTCATAAATACTCCAATATTTAATTATGATTTAATTATGTTAATTTAATGTATTGATAATGTCAATAATATGTTTTAATATAATTTAATGCAAACTAACTCACAGATAAACAGAGTCAAAAATTACTATCAAAGAATAGAGTTATCTGTAATAAGACAAGCGATTCGTGATATGGCAAGCAAAGAGCCACAGAAAAACGAGGATGCTTTCAACTATTTTAAATCATCAGACTTTAAAACTTTATGTGTAAGGCACTCAATAAATAATGAGTTGTTTGTAAAAAGTATGGAACTACTTATTGACTATCCACTCATAACAAGAAAACGAGAGGTTAATAAGTTAGTTAAAGAGTTTAACAAAGAATTTAAAAACCCTTAGTAACTTACTGGCTAGTAACTTACTAGGTTTTTTTATATAGATTATATCTATTAAATAGATTATAACTATGGAGGAAAAAAATGCAAGCACAGGAGATAATCAAATCTAAAGCCTACAATCTATCAAACGGACAACACAAAGTAGAGTGTCCTTTTTGCCAAAATGATAGAAAAAAACACAAGAACGATAAACCATTGTCTATCAAAAAAGAAGGACAAAAAATAGTGTATCATTGTCATCACTGTAACGAAAAAGGTATTTATGATGAAAGTTTTGGGAGAGGTATGAGTGTCGTAAACAATGATAAACAGCCGCAGCAGCCTGACGCTGCGAAAAATAATATTCACCAGTGTATTAATTTTACTGAGCAAACTGATGGTGCATCGTATGAATGGATAAAAGCTAGAGGATTAGATGTAGAGGTTGCCAAAAGTTGTGGAGTGCGTTTTGGAGAGTATAAAAACAGACCAGTTATAGGTTTTGATTTTAATAATGAAGAGGGTTTAGAGGCAGTAAAGTACAGGAGTGCCAATGGTTCTAAAAGTTTTTGGTGGGATGGTAATGCTAAAAAACTGTGGGGCAACAACGAGATAGTTGAAAATTTAGATACACTAGAGAATACAATTATCATTACAGAAGGGGAGTTAGATACAGTAGCAATCAAAACTGCGTTTAAAGATTACGCAAATGTAGAGGTATACAGTGTTCCAAATGGTAGTCCAAGTAAAATTACTGACAACAAAGTAGACCCAAGTGAGGATGGTAGATTTAAATATGTATGGGAAGAAAGAGAAAAGTTTAAAGACAAACAAAAGATTATACTAGCTACAGATACAGACCATGCAGGCGATGTGCTTGCACATGAACTATCAAGAAGATTAAACAAGGCAAGATGTTATAGAGTTAATTACTTAGACTGCAAAGATGCCAACGAGTTGTTACAAAAACATGGTATTGAATCTACTATCAAACAAGTATTAGATGCTGAACCTGTAGAAATACATGGACTAAACACAGTAGACCATTATGCTATGGATGTTCAAAGTTTATATGACAAAGGACTACCTAGTGGTGTATCAACTGGTTACGAGTCACTTGATAAAATCTACACTGTTTCTACGGGTATGTTAAATATTGTTACAGGCTATCCAGGTGACGGCAAATCTGCATTTATAGACCAATTAGTCGTAAATCTAGGCAAGCAACATGGTTGGAAAACTTGTTTTTGTTCGTTTGAAAAACCACCACAACTGCACGTAGTACAACTATCACAAGTATTAGTGGGCAAACCTTTTTTTGAAGGCTTTAATGCACGTATGACTCAAGAAGAAAAAGACTATGCGGAGGGTTGGATAAAGGAACATATCTTATTTCAAGACTATCAAGACGGAGGTCTACCAACTATAGAGGCAATCCTAGAAAAAGGAGCAAGTGCTGTCATGCGTAGTGGCATTAGAGTCTTAGTTATAGACCCATATAACTTTATACATAATGATTCTAAGAATGGGTTGGAGACTGACATGGTTTCAGAGATGTTGACCAAGGTTCAACTCTTTGCAAAACAACATGACGTGCTTGTAATCTTCGTTGCACATCCTACAAAACCATTTCAAAGAGACGGAAAAAAGAATGTATGTACTGGTGTTGATGTTGCTAAATCAATGGCTTGGTTTAGTAAAGCTGACATGGGATTGACTGTCTATCGTGGAGATAGCGGGGTTGAGATACATAACTGGAAGTGTCGTTGGGGTTGGCAAGGTAGCTTAGGCAATGTTAAGATGTCTTTCAATCCTGTTAATGGGAGATATAAAGAGTTAGAGGAGGTTGAAGATAACTTTGACTGGAACTTTTAATGGATTACAAATCAATGACATAGGTTCTCCCTATGTTCACAAACGTCACAAGGTTGGCGTGGTTAAGATTGGCAAAAGCAAAATGGGTCGTGCAGTGGTGTATGACCAACACTTAATAGACAATCTATATCTAGACAATCTAATAACAGATAGAGAACACATGATACTAGACAAGTATCTTTATATGATTGCAAAAAGTGGGGCGTTTTTACCATCGTGTTTTCCATCAGATATAAAAATATTCACTGGTGGATATAATTCTGAGCTTCTGCCGAGGTCTGTAATGTTAGTAAGAGTGCAAAGGTTTTTGCGTGAAGAAACCAGTAATGCTTTGGAACAAAAGTTTTGGAAACTAATGATAAGAAACCCAAAGACTTATAACGATTTAGATGTAGCTGTAGTGCAAAGATGCGGTAATGCTTTACAAAGTTATTGGTATGTTAATCAACAGTCTCCTGTTTCATTGTTTCAGCAAGCGATTGCAAGCCAACCAATTTAACTTCTTGACTATCAACTAATACATCTTTTACAGGTGTTGGTTCTGAATTAATAACAACATTATTTGCATCAGCCATGCTATGTATCATGTGGATTATTTGTTTGTTTAGACTTCTATTTTCTTTTTTCGCTAGTGCGTGTGCTAGTTCGTAAGTCTCTTCTGCACATCTAATGTAAAGATTTTTCATCACTGTCTCCTTCAAAAACTATATCTATTTTATCTTCTACTTTGCCAACAGCTACACTTTCTCTACCGACTTGCCAAAACTTACCTGTTTGTAAAGTTTCTATTGCGTGTGCCAAATAGTGTTCGTTAGCTATCAACAAAGGGTTATCAAGCAAAGTGATTGCATAAGTCATAGCCTCTTGTTCAGTGTCAAACAACCAAACTCTATGTCGCCACTCGCCATAAGAATTGTATTTGTTACTAACGTCAATCTCAAAAGTGTGTCTGATTACAGCATACATACAAAGATTATATCAAAAAGCAAGCAAATTGAAATACATTGTTCCACGTGAAACACAATATCTAGTATATAAAATCCCACTGCAACACAAGATACTGTGGTAATCTCCTGCTATAAAATATTTTCACCAGTGAATACCAATCTGGTTTTGCGTTTTCTTGACAAATTATATGATTGTGTTGTATTACACCAACAGCAGTATTGTGTGCCATCTGTTTTAAAAATATTTTCACTGGTGATTATGAATTTTGTGGTTTTTGGTCAGACATAAAAAAAGGGCAAAGACCTTGGGGGTTAAACTTCGCCCTTTAGTTTCATTATGGAGGTAATGAAAGTTTTATTAGTTTAGTTTATCTTTTTTTATTTCGTTTGCAAGTTCCTCTTGCAGTGAATCTAATTGTGCTTTTAACAAAAATTTAGTTTCTTCTTGTGTCTTAACAACTTGTCCTAGTATTTTTATAAGATTTTCAGTAACTACAAGCCAGTTACTTAATGATTCATTAAGCAAATGTAAGACTTCTTTATCAACGTTTTTTAGTTTTAACATTTTTATTTTTCCTCTTCTTTGGTTTATCTAAATCAAGTGACTCAATAATCAAGTGACTTTTCATCCACTCGTTACTAACTCCTTGCTCGTTAAGTGCTTTCTTAAAAGCTTGTTCTATTTTTTTTGACATAATTTATCCTCTTGTTTTGGATATAAATAATCAGCATGATATTCTAAAGTGTCCCAAGAAATACCTAATTCTGCATCATGTTTTCTGTCTGCAAAATTTAATACTTCCAAACATTCATCATCATTTAAATCGGGTCTTATGTTTTTTACATCTTCTATTTCCCAAATAATTGCTACAGAATTGGTATCATCGTAACCATAACCATAGTTCTTTTTTTCTTTTACTATATTCCAAGCATTGTCTAATTCTTTTAGTGCTTTTTTATCAGAAGATACACCTTCTTCTGCATAAAACATTAAAGCATTTTCAATAATCTCAATAGCCTCTTTTACTTCTTTTGACATAATTTCTCCTCTAAATCTTTTAAAAAATAAATGACATCATCTATTAATTCCTCAAGTGTTTCTTCATTATCTGTACCACCATGTACCCTTTTAATCTTATTAAGATTATTACTTTCAATAGTTTTTTTAATATCAATAGCATCAAAATAAGCTTTCGTAGTTTCATTATATAAATCAGCCATAATTATTCCTTATAAATTTCATTCCATACTTTTTTATATTTTTCTTTGGTGGATATTTTTTTAAAGTAATCATTATGAGTTTTTACTTGTTTATCCCACTCTTTTTTATTTTTAAGCATATCTTCATACGAATCGCCACTTAAAAAATAATCTAACTGAATATCTATATCGTAACAATTTGCCATAATTATTCCTCTTCAAAATCTCCAGTAATATCAACTTGACAATCATCGCCATATTCTGTGCCGTCAAAAATACCTTTTATTTTAATTTTGTTCAATATTTCATCATCTGTAAATCTTTTATCAGACCAATCAATATATTTTTCCAAACCTAAAACAAATTTATCTTCTTCGCCTTCTTGGTAAACGCTTCTAACTTCATCTTCAGTAAGTTTTACATTAGATGTAATTTGATAACATCTTGTGTCTTGAGAATATTCTTCAATGTCGTACACATATTCTTTTTTATCTGCCATAATTATTTATCTCCTAAGTCTTTTTCATTAATATAAATTGTTGCTATCAATACTATTGAAAGTATTGAGTAATACATTATTTCTATAGGTGTCATTTATGCTTCTTAATGCTTAATCCAAACATACAAAGATATTCACTTATTTCTTTATTCAAGTAATTTTCATCATTTAAATCGCCTAATGGATTATGAATTTCAAATTCTTTATCTGAATATGTGTTAGCCATTTTAAATTCTTCTCTAAAACAATTATGAATTTCTAATTTGTTTTTAAAAGTTCCATAAATAAATCCGTCTGATTTGTCCCATACAATTATTTCTGCACTCATTTATTGCTCCCTTATTTCAATATTTTTAATATGTGATTTATCTATTTCAAATAAATCTCCGCAAGTATTGTTATATTCTTTAACAAGTTCTTTAACGAATTCCTGTTTATTGTTAGCTTTTCTAACTGGATTAACTGTCCCCAGTTCAATAATACATTCAAAAGTTTTAGGCTTTTCCATAGTAACGATACCTCGAATATTCCCTATCATCTAACTTTTGCACATCTTCATAACTCATATCTTTATATTTGTTAAACAGTTCTTTAACAAAATTTTTAACATCTATTTCTTTAAAAGAGTTATACACAATATCTTTTTTAACGAGGTCAGCATATATACCAAAGCTATCCCACTCAACATCTAAGTTTCCATTAGTTGTCCTTCCATATTGACTTATGCCTGTATTATGATGAAATCCTTTTTTTTCGTTAAACTCTTCTATTCTTTGACGAAGTTTATCTTGTCTGCGGTCAGCTTGATTTTCTATACGTTTGGCTTTTGCAAAAAGTTTTTCTATTTCTTTGTTTTCTTTACAAAAGCTTTTGTATTGTTTAGATTTTTTTAGACTTTGTAATTTTTTTAAATGGTAGTTCTCCATTAAAATAGCTACTTCTTTTGCAAGTAGGTCTCTTTCTTTAGCTAATAATTTCATTTATTGCTCCATAAAATTAATAAAGTAAAAGTATTACATAAAACATTACACAATGCAAACATAAATTAATCATAAAAAACTATTGCATTTACATTTCATAGTGCTATCATTGTATTCGTAAGGTTAGCGGAAAAGTGGATAGCTATTAAAGTATAAATCCAGTTTTACCACCTAGCAAAGTATAGGGATAACTTGGAATGTATCACGCCAAGGGTTCGTTGATGATACACGCTTTGCATATAGGAAAGTAATATGAACAACGCCTTATTGCTGTAACTTATCAGATGAGATGAAGTTTGAGGTTTAATAGTTTTCCAACAAGAGCAAAAACTATTTAGACTGATTTTTCCTCACGTGCGAGGGTGTTTCAATGTCGATAAATAACAAAACACAGCATTGCGGGTCTAGTGTTTTGCTAGTTTTACAATCCCCAAATCAAAAAAACTAGCACTTTTTGAATAAAATAAAAAATTTATGTGCTATCATAATGCTATGACAAAAAAGACACATATTAGAGAATTTTTTTTATCATATGTTACTCCTATTTCTCGTGGTCTGTAAACCAATATGTGTTGGGTTGTAAAACTTTATTGATACTGCAATTGTGGAGAGTAAAAGGTATTGTTACAGCGATAACACTCGACCTATAAAGCGGTTCAATATTAACTTCGGAGGCGACTTAATTTGTCATAGTTTTTTGATTGACCATAGAGGCAGTGTAATCCTCGCATCCTTTAGGATGTTACAACCAATAAAAACAACTATTAATTAGTTGTATTCATAGCTACACTGCCTCTACCTTTAGACTATCTACACCAACTCAAAGACTATCTATTACAATCAATAGACTATCTATAAAAACCAAAAAAAAAATCAAACACACCAATCGTGTCTCCTGACGGCATAAAAATATTTTATAATCACCAGTGAATATTAATCTTTCAGACTATCTACAATCAACACAAAAGCTTAACGACTGACAATTTACCTGAAAAAAATGCAAAAAAAAAGGCGGAACACCACCATAACAGTAGCATCCCGCCTTAAAATTAAGAATCTATATAGATTATTTCATCCTCGTTTCTGTCGCTGATATAAGCAATAGCATCAGATTTATTAATAGTTTTTTCATAGACTTCATATCCACGATTAAATCTATTTGCAAACCATTCTGCCCTTGATTTATCTAGAGTCCAAGAACAACCCTTATCATCAACACCGCCACGAAAAATATTTATTTTATTAGGAAGTTTATCAAAGTATTTTTTATCATCTTTAGACATAATTAAATGTCTGTCATTGACAAAATAACCATTTAATAAAACATCCCAATAATCTAAATGTTCATACACGTTTTCAGTGTCTGTCCATAAGTACCTTATTAAATCCCAATAAGTTTTTGCATCTGGTTTCCACCAGTCTATCAAAGCATCATAAACGTATGGAACTCTATAAGGTCTAGTAACAACCCAAATAGAAGATAAATCATTTTTTGATTTAGCCTCTTCAAGTTCTTTTTTCTTTGCATCAAAAGTTTCATTAGCTAATTTAATTGCGTATGGATGTTCGCTGTAATGTCCAACATAATATTTATGATGAATCATTATCAAACCACTATCCAATTCAAAAACATTTCTAGCAAGTTCATCTCTAAGTTTTTCCATAAGACTTACCTAACTATTATCTAATTTAACTTTTGCATCAACTAAATCACTAGCCATTTTTATAAAAATACCTCTATCAAAAGACTCATTATGATAATCAAAGTACGACTCTAAAAATATACTTAGTTCAGAAATGAAACTATGCGAACGCATAATTATTGAACTTTGATTTTTATTTTTATCATACTCAAATTCTCTTGTCTCCCAACTGCATTTTGCAATTGCACTAGCCAATTCAATTAGTTGTTGATTAGTTATTTTTTTTATTTTTTTCATAATATTTACCTCCAATATGAAAATTATTTTTAAAAACTGTTTCATGCCTTTTGGCAATCATCAGTAGAAAACACGCATTTTCTATACAGTTTTTACAAAATTGACTTCGTGAGACCTCGCCTATTGCAATACTTTGGCACGGGTAAGGGTCTAGCATCTCCCAAAATCCCGTGCCTTGTATCGTTTAGTTATCTAAAATTTGCTACATCTATATAAACCTTTTCGCCAAAAGGTACTTCAGAATCGTAGCTACGTCCTCTATAAGTTGAAACCGCCCATATTACTGGAACATCTGGTTCAACACTTTCAGATACGTAGCCTTGCAAATCAGTAAAGTAGATAAACGCACAGACATTATCAGTATCTTCAGTGTGTTCATTATATAAATTAAAGGGCGGGTCAAATCTAGTGTAGCCTCCGCCTCTTAAAACAAATTCTAAATCCTCCCCGCTAGATAAGTCGAACGAATCCCACCACTCGCCCGCATCATTTTTGCGAACTGTATCATCACAGTAGCAAACTCTAACTTTATCTATTCCGCATTTCTCACAAAGACTTTGCAATTCGCTAGCGAATATATTTAGTTCTTCTTGAGAAACTGACATTGAAGTATCGAGAGCAACTACAATTTCGCCACCCTCAACAATCTTGTCTCTAGTTGGTAAGTAAATACCTCGCCAACTATGTCTGCGGTTAGGTCTATTCCATGTATTACAACCCTCAAGAGTTGACTCTAACATTTCAAGTAAGACTGATTTCCAGTCAACTTGAGTCTGCTTTAATTCATCAACCCTACCTCGCAATTCTGAACCTCCAGTTCCAAAGCTTGCAATTTTATCAGCCATAATAACTTGCGAACGTATTTGTGAAGATAGTTCCTCCAACTCTTCAACGTTAAGCTTTTCGCCTTGGTCGTTAGTTGGTTCGATAACCTCGCCCGCTAAAGTTGGCAAGTCATCATATTTATCTTCAGCTTGTCCGCCACTTGATGATTCATCTGCTGGCTCATCTTGTGATTCAGAAATATTTTCACTGGTGGATATATTTTCATCGTCACTCTCTTCTGAATCAGAATCAGAATCATTTTGTGCTTGGGCATTTTTGATAGCATCTTCAAGAGCATCATCATTAGTATCTAGTTCTCTATATACCTCTTCTGCTGTCCATTTGTGATACTTATTATCAAAAAGTCCGCCTTGGGGTAAAGACATATTTAAGTCTAAAATCAGATAGCTATTGATTACATAATCAGTAGCATAATTCCATAACTTATGATGCCTAGTTCCTTTTCTTAAAGGATGTTCCCATATCACGTGGCAACACTCGTGGATTAAAACTCCCTCAACTTCATCATCTGAAATTGAATCTACGAAATTAGGATTCCATAAAATTTGAGTTCCATTAGTTGCCATAGTATCAATGCTAGTAGTCTCAACAAACTCAAGGTTAAGTAACATAGATGCTATACCTATGTTACCTTTCATTAATCTTGCTTTTGATTTTTCTACTCTCTCTAACGCGGTCATTTGCCACCCCCAAAAAGTTCATCCTTTAAAGGGTCAATGGCTTTAGATAATCCCTTAGCAACTGATTCTCTTTTAGAAGAACCTAATTCAGAATCATCCCTAAGATTATCAACTGAATTAATTTTTGCTAACACTGAAACAAGACTTTGATGTGCTTGTTTAATAGTTGGGTCATTACCTAACATATCCTCGTTAATAGCGGGTAGCATATCAACTGCGGTACGTAATTTATCAAAACTAGATGTATGAAAAGAACCGCTTTTTTGCTTGTTCTTTGGGTCATAGCTTTTTAGCTTATCCGCAATGTGGTCTACTTGTTCAACAAGAGCATCAACTGTAGTAATCATAATGTTTCTAACATTGTTNTTAATATTGTTTTCCGCTTGTTGTTTGATTCTCTTTTTCATAGAATCAGAAACCCCACGTATAAGTTCACTGCCCTCTTCATTTCCTAATAATGAAATCTCGAAATCAAATACAAACTTTTCTCTAACATCTTCTACATTAGGATAATCGCATTCATTAAATGCTTTACCTAATTTAGATTTAGCCTCGTTTATATTCTTAGGATATTCTTTACAAAAAGTTTCAACCTCTTGTTCAAATTTCCTCTTACATTCATCCATTGCGGATTGAAGTTCATCCAGTTTTTGTGAGGGACATAACCTCCACCCGCTAACAACTTTCCCAGTGTAATCATCTGTCGAATTATCTAAGAAAGGAACTGTCATTGGATAGTAATGCTCGTGCCTAATCTTGTCTAAGATTCTACGAAAATACTTATTGCAATTCCTACCCAATAAATGTTTAGAAACGTGCAAGTAATTTTCCCTAGCATTTATATTTTCAGCTAAGTCCCCACGCAAGACCTTATCAGCTTTAATGCCACTCCAAAATTTAGCATGAAGTCGCACTTTAACTGCGGTCTCTTGTAATGTACTTTTTTCCATAATTTATACCTCCATATAGAAAAAAATTAGTATTCACTAGTGAATAAAAAATATTCTCTAGTACCAATATGCGAACGCACAGTTTTTTGTGAATTCGCATTTCATAGCATTTCAGCTAATCATCAGTTGGTTTAATACTCTAAGTTCTGATTCTCAACTTTGAAATCATTGTAAGCGGATGTGTCTTTTAAATCTTCGTTAGAAGATACACATTGTCTCACAAAGAATATTGAGAACTCGGGACTACTAAACTTCTTAATATAGGCAAGTGAGTTTTCAAAATAGTCATAGACTTTTGAATCATCTTTTCTATTGTTTAGTAGTTTCCATAAAGCAACGCAACAAGCATAACACTCGCCCGCCCTATCAAGAACTTCAACTTCTTTACCATTGAATATATCTTGTAAGTTAGGCAAGGTATCGAACAAAGAAATCCACGTTGCAAACTCGTGAGATTGAATCTCGCCAACATGAGTTCTAGCGATTTGCTGTAGATACTTTGTATCTTCTTTTTGCATTACCTTTAAAGTATCAGACAAGGCAGTCCATGTTCTTGGACTTGGTTGCGGTTCAACTATTTTTGGGTCGAACTCTAACAATGCTTGAGGCTGTTGAGAAATAAATCCTATAACGTCCTCGTGAACATTATTTTCATTCGCCCAGTTAATCCAGTCGTCAACGTTATGTTCAAAGTCAATCAATGCGACTCTTCCAATAACGTGACTTGGTAATTTGTTAGATGATGCTCTATCACTAACTCTATTACCCGCACAAATAATCTTCCACCCTTTGGGTAAAACATATTCGCCTAGTCTTTTCTCATAGATGAGTTGTCCAATAACTGCTTGTACGCTTGGACTTGCTTGCGGGTATTCATCAAAGAACAATAGCCCCTCGCCCTTAGTTGGCAAGTTACCTAAAAATGCTCTTTTCTGTCCGCCCGCATCATCTATATATGGGAGACCCCCTAAATCAACTGTCTCATAAAGAGATAGTCTAAAGTCAATAAATCCAAACTGTTTAGAGTTAGGATTGATAGCATCAACTATTACCTCTTTGTTATCAGCTAATTCAGTTGCTACTTGTCGAACTACTGCTGACTTTCCAACGCCAGTTCCACCTAGTAGAAAGGGAGTATTCCCTCCATTAAGTACAGATTTCATAATCTGCTTTGCAATACTTGGTTTCATAATTTAATCCTCCATAATAAAAACAAGTGTTTCTTGAACCCACCTAGGATTCTCTTCAGCACGTTAATTCGTGAACACTTTGGAGGAAGTGTGTCGACAATCAATCTCTCATTTTGAAACTCATTGTCCGCAACTTGGTTCCTTTCGTTGTCCGCCTCGCTAACTTTGACTTCGTTAGGTCTTTGGGTACGCTTTTTGTTATGGGTGGCTAATCCGTGGGTAAATCTAGAGACCCTCTTTACTCGCCTAGTCCTCCTTTGTTTAATTTGTTCATAACCCTAATTATATATAACTTTACATTATATTCAACATATTTCTTTACATTTTATTTGATAGCAAAATGAAGTCATTACATAAAAGATATACACCAGTTAATATATATAACAAATATGAACGAATCAGATAAACCAAATCTCAAAATAGTTAGCGGAAAAAAAGAGAACGAACTCACGATAAAGCAACGAGCATTTGTGAATGAAATTGTGCGGGGCAAGTTGGGTAGTTATAAAGAGGCATACGCTAAAGTATATGACGTTACTTTAACCAAGGCGGGGAAGATACCTAAATGGGTCGAGGTCGAGGCTAGCAAGCTTGTGGCGAACCCTAAGATAGCACAAAGCATACATAAGGCTATTGAACGAAAAGAGGACTCTATAACTGCATCATCCTTAAGAACGAAGAACTATGTCATAAAAAAGCTTTTTGAAGAGTCTGAAAATTCAGAAAGTGATTCAGCTAGGATAAGAGCATTAGAATTGTTAGGTAAAACAGTTTCATTATTTAGTGATGTAGTAGAAACCAAATCAGCAAGGACAACTGAAGAGATAGAATCAGAAATAGAAGAAAAACTAGCTAGCATATTGCAAGGTAATTCAGATAATAAATAGAGACATCAGAAAAACAATCCTTTTTTAGAATCAGATAATAGCAAACCCCAACCCCCCTATATTGTGTGCAGTCTACTGACTATATATACATAGTAATTTGCACAAACACACAGTAAAATCCATAAATCAAACTTGTTTTTTGCCTACCCCACCCCCTATTTTCTATATTTTTGCCCTGGGACCCCTATGTGCGTAAAAAATTTTGCAAATTTTTACCATTTTTCCTTGTTTTTTTATGTGAAGTGGTGCAATATGGTAAAGTCTGTAGAGTAATTCGCTTAGATTATCCCATATTTAGTAAATAGCTATAGTATGTTCCTACTGGTAGGTACTTACTAGTAGTTTTTTTAAGTTAGTTTGTAAATAAGTAGGAAGTATCTATGTCTAGTAACATACTAAGCAAAATTCAGAACTTAAATATAGATGAAAAACAGGAATTACTAGGACTACTAGAAGAACTAGAGCTATCTAAGTCAAGAGATGCCTGTGCAGAAAGCTTTTTGCACTATGTAAAACAGATGTGGGCGGCTTTTATCCATGGAAAACACCATGAAGTTATGGCGGAGGCTTTTGAAAAGGTAGCAAATGGCGAATGTAAGCGTCTTATTATCAATATGCCACCTCGACATACTAAGTCAGAGTTTGCATCTTACCTTTTGCCCTCCTGGTTCTTAGGACAAAACCCAGACAAAAAGATTATACAAACTGCCCATACAGCAGAACTAGCTGTAGGCTTTGGTAGGAAGGTTAGAAACCTCGTAAATAGTAAAGATTTTCGCAATATATTCCCAGATGTTAGTTTGCAGGCGGATTCCAAGGCTGCGGGTCGTTGGAATACGAACAAAGGTGGTGAATATTTTGCGATTGGTGTAGGCGGTGCTGTAACTGGTAAAGGTGCAGACTTGCTTATCATCGATGACCCGCACTCTGAACAAGAAGGTGCATCTGCAGACATTAATGTTTTCAACCGCACTTACGAATGGTACACGTCTGGACCCAGACAGCGTTTACAACCAAATGGCTCTATCGTTATTGTGATGACTCGATGGCATCAAAAAGACCTAACTGGTCAAGTAGTTGATGCTAGCATAAAGCGAGGTGGAGCAGACCAGTGGCAGATAATTGAACTTCCAGCCATATTACCCTCGGGCAACCCGTTATGGTCTGAATTTTGGAAACTAGAAGAACTAGAGGCTTTGAGAGCAGAATTGCCTGCTAGCAAGTGGATGGCTCAATACCAACAAGACCCAACCGCAGAAGAAGGTGCTTTAGTTAAAAGAGAATGGTGGCAAGTGTGGGAAGAAACGAATCCTCCTCAATGTGACTTCATCATACAGTCTTGGGACACCGCCTTTCTAAAAACTCAACGTGCTGACTACAGTGCGTGTACCACTTGGGGTGTATTCTATAAAGAAGATGAAGATAGCGGACAGCTAGCACCTCAACTTATATTATTAGATGCTTATAAAAAACGTTTGGAGTTTCCAGAACTTAAACAAGTAGCTTTAGAAAAATATAAGTATTTTAAACCCGATGCTTTTATTGTTGAGGCAAAAGCAGCAGGTATGCCATTAATATTTGAATTAAGGCAAATGGGCATACCAGTAAGTGAATACACACCTAGCAGAGGTAACGATAAAATATCCAGGGTTAATGCAGTATCAGATTTATTTTCTTCTGGTGTAGTTTGGGCACCCGCAACTAGATGGGCAGAAGAAACAATAGAAGAGTTTGCAGCTTTTCCAAATGCTGAACATGACGATTTAGTTGATAGCAGCACGCAAGCTTTGTTAAGATTTAGACAAGGCGGTTTCGTTCCTTTGTATTCTGATGAAGAAGATGAAGAATTAGAACATAACAGAAAAGCAGATTATTATTAGGAGAAAATATTGGCAATAGAAAAACAACCAGCCACACCTATAGAGGGTATGGTAGAACAAGAGCCAGATTCAGATATAAGTATTAGCGTAGAAAATCCAGATTCAGTATCGATAGAAACAGAAGATGGTGGGATGATTATAGATTTTGACCCACAAGCAGAGGAAATGTCTGCTGATTTTAATAGTAACCTTGTAGAGTTTATTGAAGAGAATGAATTAGAACGTATGAGTTCTGAACTAATCAATGCCTACAATATGGATAAAGACTCTCGTAAAGAGTGGGAAGATACTTATACTAAAGGCTTAGACCAACTAGGTTTAAAGATAGAAGAACGCACACAGCCTTGGAATGGTGCTTGTGGTGTGTTTCATCCTATGCTTAGTGAGGCAGTTATAAGGTTTCAATCACAAGCTATTGCAGAACTATTCCCAGCCAAAGGACCTGTAAAGACACAGATAGTTGGCAAGATGTCATCCGATAAAGAAAAACAATCACAAAGAGTTCAAGACTATATGAATTATTTGTTGACCTATGAGATGACAGAGTATCGTACTGAAACAGAAAAGTTATTGTTTTCATTACCTTTAGCAGGTTCTGCATTTCGTAAAGTATATTACGACCCAACANTAGGCAGACCTTGTAGTTTATTTGTACCAAGTGAAGATGTAGTTGTTAATTATGGTGCAGCAGATTTAGAAACTTGCGAACGTGCAACCCACGTTATGAAAAAATCCTTTAATGATATTCGTAAAATGCAAGTTAGTGGTTTCTATAGAGATGTAGAACTAAGTGATACCAGTGATAACGTAACCGATATACAAGAAAAGTATAACGAACTAACTGGTGAGAACATGAGTGATATGTATGACCAAAGACATACACTCTTAGAAATGCAAGTTAATTTAGATTTACCAGGCTTTGAAGATACAGCTAATGGTAAACAAACAGGCATAGCTTTGCCTTACGTAGTTACCATTGATATGTCTAGTGGTGTCATACTTAGTATACGTAGAAACTATTTTGAAGATGACCCACAAAAAAATCGTAGGTCACACTTTGTTCATTATCAGTATTTGCCTGGTCTTGGTTTTTATGGTTTTGGTTTAATACACATGATAGGTGGTCTAGCAAAATCAGCAACAAGTTTATTAAGACAACTAGTAGATGCAGGAACACTGTCTAATTTACCTGGTGGTCTAAAAGCCAGAGGTCTTAGGATTAAAGGCGATGATACTCCAATAATGCCAGGTGAGTTTAGAGATGTGGATGTTCCAGGTGGTGCTATTAGAGATAACATAACCTTCTTACCGTATAAAGAACCATCTGGGACACTTTACCAGTTATTACAAAACATAGTAGAAGAAGGCAGACGTTTTGCCAGCATTGCTGATATGAAGGTTAGTGACATGAACTCCCAAGCTCCCGTGGGAACTACACTAGCTTTACTAGAACGAAATATGAAAGTTATGTCAGCAGTGCAAGCAAGACTACACGCATCAATGCGAAGAGAGTTTGATATTCTTGTTGGCATTATTAAAGACTTTACAGAACCTGCATATCCTTATGAAACAGGAGAAGAAGAACAAATTAAATCTTCTGACTTTGATGCAAGGGTAGATGTATTACCAGTATCAGACCCTAATGCTTCAACCATGTCACAAAGAATCATGCAATATCAAGCAGCCATGCAATTAGCACAATCTGCTCCCGAAATGTATGATTTAAAAGAACTACATAAACAAATGCTAGAGGTTCTAGGTATTCAAGATGTAGATGATGTAATACCAAGCGAAGATGATATTTCTCCAGTTGACCCAGTAACTGCAGTAATGAATCTAATTAATAATAAACCTGTAAAAGCATTTGATTATCAAGACCATGATGCACACATACAAACTGTGGCTGCAGCACAAGATAATCCTGAAATACAGGCTTTACTGGAGAAATCCCCTAATGCTCCAAGTATTGTTGCAGCAGCATCATCCTATATAAATGACCACTTAACCATGAAGTTTAGAAATCAAGTGGAAGAAGAAATGGGTATAGAGCTACCACCTATGGGTGAACCTATACCAGCAGATATAGAAAAACGTATATCTGATTTAGTGGCTGAGGCTGCAAGCAGAGTAACAGCAAAAGCTATTTCAGAGGCAGAACAAGCCAGAATAGCAGAACAACAAAAAGACCCACTTATTCAAATGAAAGAAAGAGAAGTTGCTGTAAGAGAAGCTGACGTACAACGTAAAGCAACTGCTGACCAAGCAAGAATATCTTTAGCAGCAGCAAAAGCACAATCTCAAGAAGAGATAGAAAAAGCAAGAATTAAAGCAAATAAAGAAATTGCAGGTGCTAAGATAGGTCAAGAAATTGCTAGCGATTTGCTAGAAAACGAAAGACTTAGCAAAAAGCAAGCAGTAGATGATTACAAAACAGGTATTGACATAGCTAAGGAAATAGTTAAAGATAGCAATTAATATGGATAATGAAATCAAACAGCTATCGTTGTCTGAATATTTAGGCAAACAGATTAGAAGTTTGATGAATGAACACACTGACCATATTGCTACAGGAAACGTCAAAGACTTTTCTGAATACAAAAGGTTATGTGGTGTTATCGAGGGATTAGCTCTCGCAGAACGTGAAATGTTGGACTGGATAGAACGACATACACAAACATAGGAACTCAACTCCTTTAAGTTGTGCAAGTATATGAGTAAAAAAAATAAAGACGACAAACAATCAGAAGAAGTAAAAAAACAACTACCAGACCCTAGCGGTTATAAAATTTTAGTCGCTATGCCAGAGGTTGAAGAAAAAACTGAAGGCGGTATTGTAAAAGCTTCTACTACAGTTAGAGATGAAGAAGTTTCTAATATTTGTGGTTTTGTTTTAAAACTCGGACCCGATTGTTATTTAGACAAGAAAAGGTTTCCTAACGGACCTTGGTGTAAAGAAAAAGATTGGGTTGTCTTTCGTGCCTACTCAGGGACTCGTATGAAATTATACGGAAAAGAGTTTCGATTAATTAATGATGACACTGTCGAGGCAGTTGTCGAGGACCCAACAGGAGTGGTAAGAGCATGAGTGAAGTACAAAATGAAGTAGTAAATGAAACTATTGAAACAGAGTTTCAACCCAATGCAGAGGGTGTATTAGAACCACAAAGCATGGAAGATAAATTCTTTGGAGTAAAAAGCGAAGTAGTAACCGACAATACCGAAAATGTAGAAGTAGAAATTGTTGATGATACTCCACAAGAAGATAGGAGACCTCCTAAAAAAGAAACTAAAGAAGAACCTGTCGATGATGAAACTGTAGACAAAGAAATTACTGAATACAGTAAAAGAGCAGGCGACCGTATTAATAAAATTAAATACGAGTATCACGAAGAAAGAAGAGCTAAAGAAGCTGCACAAAGAACTGCAGATGAAGCTACAAAAAATTTACAGACCGTAATGTCAGAGAACCAACGACTACAACAGTTGATAGAAGAAGGTTCTAAAATGTTAAATAATCAAGCTGTGAGCAATGCACAATTTGCATCCACTGCAGCAACTGCTGAATACAAAAAAGCCTATGAAGAAGGTGATGCTGACAAAATGGCTGAGGCACAAAAGAAAATATCGCAAGCTGCTTTATTAGAACAACAAGCACCTTATTATGCAAATCAGTATGTGCAACAAAGTCAAGTTCAACAACCTCCAGTGCAAGAAACTGAAGTGCCAAAGCTAGATGCAGCACAAGTTGAATGGCAAAGTAAAAATCCTTGGTTTATGAATAATCAAGATACTAACCACAGACAAATGACATCTTATGCTATCTACGTGCATGAAGGTTTAATGCGAGATGGTGTAGACCCTGCAACACAAGCAGATAAATACTACTCATCTATAGATGATAAGATGCGTAAAGAATTTCCAGATTTTTTCGGTGTAACTCCAGAAGCTCCAGAAGTGGAAACTGAAGTTGTAACAGAAGAAAAACGACAGCCTTCAAACGTTGTCGCACCCGCAACGAGGAATAGCGGTACTAATAAAAATCCTCGCAGTATACGTTTGACTCAGACCCAAGTTAATATAGCACGTCAACTTGGTATAACACCTGAGCAATACGCAAAACAAATGTTAAAGGAGACTTAAATGTCAGAAGAAAATATTACAAATAACAACGAAGAAACCGTAGAGGCTTCAGAACAAGTGCGAACCCCAAGGGGTGGAGATGACCGAAAGGTAGAACAACGAAAAGAAAGCTGGGAGAACCCATCAAATCTCCCAAACCCAGACCCACAACCTGGTTGGGTTTTTAGATATATTAGAACTAGTTTATTAGGCGAAGCCGATAATCCTAATGTATCAAAAAAATTCCGAGAAGGTTGGGAGCCATGTAGGAGTGAGGACCATCCAGAATTACAGATTCACATGATGGACTATAAATCTGAGTGGGCATCCAAGGGTCATATCGAAATAGGTGGGCAACTGTTATGTAAGATGCCAGCAGAAAAGGCGAAAGCAAGAGATGAGTATTTCCAGAGAATGGCAAAGACTCAAATGGAATCTGTAGATAACGTATATTTTAAAGACCAAGATTCAAGAATGGCTACAAAGCAAGTTTTTGAAAGAAAATCTAAGACAACCTTTGGTAGGGATTCTTAATCTTATAGATTAACAATTATAATTAGGAGACAATTATGGCTTCATCAGCAACCCCCATGGGTGCTAGACCTGTTGGTTCTCTTGTATCTTGTGCGTATAACGCAAAAATTACACACTATAAAATTAAAAATAATTTTGGCACTGCCATTTTTTATGGTGATTTTGTAAAGTGGGCGGACGATAATCCAAATACAACTATACAAAAAGATACAGGTACAACTTCCATGACACCTATTGGTGTATTTTTAGGTTGTTCGTATACTGACCCAACAACTGGTCAATTTACCCAAAACAATCAATATCCTGCTTCAACAGCAGCAGATGATATTGTTGCATACGTGGCATCTGACCCATTCTTAGTAATGGCTATGCAATCTGACGAATCACTAGACCAAGATGACTTGGGCAAAAATGTGGCAGTCGTTCAGACAGCAGGCTCTACTTCAATAGGACAGAGCAGAAACGCAATAGATGGCAGTACTGCTGCTACAACTAATACACTACCATTAAAGATTATCGACTTTGTCGAAGGTCCTGATAGTGCTATTGGTGACAGTAATACTGACGTATTGGTGATGTTCAATGTAGGACATCAGTTATTAAACACAACAGGTATAGGTTAAGGAGTAAATAATGGCTAGTATTTCAAGAGCAAATCAACTTAAACAACTCCTTCCAGGCTTAAACGCCCTGTTTGGTGAAGAGTACACTATGTACGAGAATCAGCACGAGCAAATTTATACAACTGAAAACTCTGATAGAAGTTTTGAAGAAGAGTTAAAGCTGTCTGGATTTGGTGCTGCTCCCGTGAAAGATGAAGGTGCTGCTATATCTTACGATGTGGCTCAAGAATCTTTTGTGGCTCGTTATACACATGAGACTATAGCTTTAGGCTTTAGTGTCACAGAAGAAGCAATGGAAGATAACTTATACGTAAGTTTATCGGCTAGATACACAAAAGCTTTAGCAAGAGCTATGGCTTATACAAAGCAAGTAAAAGCTGCTTTTCCATTGAATAACGGATTCACAAACTCTTTCCAAGGTGGCGATGGTGTAAACCTATTCACAGCCGATGGAGACGGAGTAACAGGTGGTGACGGACACCCACTGGTAAACGGTGGTAAGAACTCTAACAGACCTTCTACAGGTGCTGACTTAAATGAAACATCTTTAGAAGATGCAGTCATTCAAATTAGTAAGTGGACTGATGAAAGAGGACTTAAAATTGCTGCAAGACCAAGACGATTAATCGTTCCAACAGACTTGCAGTTTGTCGCTACTAGACTCCTCGAAAGCGAGTATAGAATAGGAACTGCTGACAATGACATTAATGCTATTAAGAGCAACGGTGTGATACCAGAAGGCTATTCAGTTAATAATTATTTAACTGATACAAATGCTTTCTTCATCACAACTGATGTTCCAGATGGCATGAAGCATTTTGTCAGAAGTCCAATGACTACAAGCATGGACGGAGACTTTAGTACTGGAAACGTAAGATATAAAGCAAGAGAAAGATATTCATTTGGAGTATCTGACCCACTTGGTATCTTTGGTTCACCAGGCTCAAGCTAAAAACTTTGGGGAGCTTATGCTCCCCTTTTTTTATTTCTAGGTATTTTATTAACGTTTATCAACTGACCTAGCAGACAAGCCAAGATGATAGACATTTTCTTTAGGAGAAAAAATGGCGAACACAACATTCAACGGTCCAGTTCGTTCCGAGAACGGATTTCAGGTCGTTTCAAAAAATTCTACAACAGGAGCAGTTACTACTGAATTTACGTTAGACACTAACGGTATGCAAGTAACACCTGTTGCACTAGCTGATACCACAGCTATTTCTTTAACAGCCACTACTCATGGCGGTAGAGTTGCTGTAGTTCCTGCATTATCAGCGAACTGCACATTAACTTTGCCTTCACCTTCAGCAGGCGTATACTTTAAGTTAATTTATGGTGGTGCTGCAGAAGAAACAGAGAATCTAATTATTACCACAGGTTCTACTACTAATTTCTTTATTGGTGGTATCGTACACTTAGATTCAAATGCTGATAATACATCGGTTTACGCAGATGGTGATTCTAACTTTATATTAACGCTAACAGACTTCGGCTTGTTTGAAATTAATATCTTAGCGAAAGATAGCACCAACTGGTATATCTGGGGAAACCAAGAAGGTGCAGATGCACCTGCATTCTCAGACTCTTAATAGGAGTAAGTTATGGCAGATACAGTAACTACGCAAACTATTATAGATGGCGAAAGAAACTGTGTTATGAAGTTTACTAACGTCAGTGATGGCACTGGAGAATCAGCAGTAGCTAAAGTGGATGTTTCTGCTTTAGCTGCTAACTCTGCAGGCACTGCTTGTTCAGAGGTTAGATTAGTTAGAGTTAGTCACGCTATAGTCGGTATGTCGGTACAACTATTTTTTAATGCTTCAACCAATGTATTAATCATGGAGTTAGCAGAAAGTAGTAACGGACACATGGAGTTTGAAGACTTTGGCGGTATACCTAATAATGCAGGTAGTGGTAAAAACGGAGATATTCTTTTTACTACTAAAGGACATTCTTCAGGCGATACTTATTCTATAGTTTTAGAAATGATAAAAGTATATTCTGATTAAGGAGAACTTTATGGCATATATAATTGCAACAAACGGTAACTTTCCACCACAGTATTTAGTTTTAGAAAAGGGAGAAGATGATATATACACACCTATCTTCGGACCAGACCCAGATTTAGTTGATGCTCAACGTAAGTTGGATGAGCTATCTGGTGTAAGAGCTAGAAACAAAAAAGGACATTATGTAGCTGATGACCCATCTACCCCAGATGTAAATGAAGCTTATGTCGGTGGTAAAGCACCAAAGAAAAAAACTACCAAGAAAAAGGTAACAAAAAAAAGAGGCAGACCTAAAAAGAGTTCATAGTATGGATAAGGATTCTGTATACCAAGAAATCCGAGACTGGAGTAACAAGGTATTAGAGAAACCCAATCCAGACTTTAATAATCTTCCTGCTTGCCCTTTTGCTAAATATTCATGGAACAAAAATAAAGTTCATGTAATGATTGGCAAAGGTGGTGATTGGAAAGACTTATTAAATGAAATCCAAAACTTTGACGATACTTACGATGTAATAATTTATTGTGGTTTAGACTATGATGAAATATCAGCAGAAGAAGTTTCAGATAGAGTTAATTTACTAAATGAATATATTTGCAAAGATAATCTTTGGTTGATGGGTGCACACCCAGATACAGAAATAGAACACGCAGTAAATCAGGATGATTATGAACCCTTGCTAGAAGATGATTACTACCAGTTATTCTTACAACGATTAGATGTACTGGTAAAAGCATCAGANAGCATAAAAGGTAAAGGCTATTATAAAAACTATAAACCTAAAGATTATGAATCTTTAGTAAATTTAAGGAGCAAATTGTGGACAACAGCAAAAAAAATAAAATTATGAAAATGAAAGGCGGCAATAAAACTGGCGTTAAAAAGAAAGTCGTTAAAAAAAAGATAGGTCAAAAAACGAAAGTTAAAAAACCTATGATGATGCGTAATGGTATGAAAACCAAAAAAATGGGTAGAGGTAAAGATACTGAAATGGGTAAAGGTATTGAAAACTTCCAAAACATGGTTACAAGACTATACGGTGGTGGCAAGACTAAGTAATGCCTTTGTCAAAAGGTAGGTCAAGAAAAACCATAAGTAAAAACATTAGCAAGCTTGTTAGAGAGGGTAAACCTCAAAAACAAGCTGTTGCTATTGCTCTAACTAAGGCTGGCAAATCTAAACAGTAATCATGTCACGTGCTAAAAAAGACTCTCGTTTACAACGAGCAGGAGTAAGTGGTTATAACAAACCTAAGCGTACTCCTAATCACCCAACTAAATCACATATTGTTGTTGCTAAAGAAGGTGACAAAATTAAAACAATTAGATTTGGACAACAAGGTGCAAAAACTGCGGGTAAACCTAAGCCTGGTGAATCTCGTGCAACTAAAATGAAAAGAAAGTCTTTTAAAGCTAGACATCGTAAGAATATTAAAAAAGGTAAAATGTCAGCAGCTTTCTGGGCAAACAAAGTAAAATGGTAAAAGCAAAACGTAGAAGTAAATCAACAGTTAATAAAGCAGGTAACTATACAAAACCAACCATGCGTAAAAGATTATTCAATAGAATAAAAGCAGGTGGTAAAGGTGGTAGACCAGGGCAGTGGTCTGCTCGTAAAGCACAAATGTTAGCTAAAGCTTACAAGAAGGCTGGCGGTGGCTACAAGTCTTAAGATACATAACATTGAGATACCAACATCTCAACATCCTGAAGTACGTAAACTTAAACGTAAGAACAACGTACATACAATGCACGGTAACAAAGTATGGAACTCAAGCATAGTATTCATGGATGCTTTCAAAGATGTAGACTTTAGCAAATATAAAATCGCAGACTTAGGATGTGGTTGGGGTCCTTTAAGTTGTTACTTTGCTAAACAAGGTGCCAAAGTAACTGGCTTTGATAACGATATATCGGTAAAACCATATTTTGATTTGCTGTGTAAAATTACAGAAACAAAACCTAAGTTTCAACAACACGACATATTCAAAGATGATTTGCCTTTAGATTATGATTTTTATGTAGCCTGTGATATGTGTTTTTGGAATAAGCACATAGATTTATGGCACGATGTTATTTACAGAATATTAGATAATAACAAAAGTGTTTTTATAGTAGACCCTGGCAGACAGTCTTTTTGGAAAATGTTAAACACAATAAAAACTACTTATCATTTAGAAAGAAGATTTATAGAGGAGCCTAAAAAAACAGATGCTTACATAGCAATATTTGGAAATTAATATGCCCTTAAAAAAATCACAAAGAAGTTTAAAAAACTGGACAAAACAAAAATGGAGAACTAAATCAGGTAAACCTAGTTTAAAAACAGGAGAAAGATATTTACCTGAAAAAGCAATCAAAGCTATGTCCTCAGCAGAGTATGCTGCTACAACTAGAAAGAAAAGAGCAGATACTAAAAAAGGTAAACAGTTTTCTAAACAAACTAAAAAAGCTAGGAAAATTTCAAAAAGGTTTCGCTAATGATTTCAAGAGCTAACCTAAGAGTGCTTACTAGAAGTGCACCAGCAAGTAAAAAGAAATATGAAAAGAAAAAGAGACCCAAAAATAGGAACAGGAAAAAAACCCAAAGGTAGCGGTAGGAGGCTATATACAGATGAAAACCCCAAAGATACTGTTAGCATTGCATTTAAAACTCCAGCAGATGCTAGAAAAACTGTGGCTAAAGTTAAAAAAATTAACAAACCATTTGCACGAAAAATTCAAATCCTTACAGTTTTGGAACAAAGAGCAAAAGTCGCAGGTAAAAACGAACAAGCAAGAATCGCAAAAAAAGGCAAAGAAGCCATAAGGAGAATGAGAAAAAAATAAATGGCTACTAGCGGAACAACAACATTTAATTTAGATTTATCAGATATTATGGAAGAAGCGTATGACCTTTGTGGATTGGTCATGCGTTCTGGTTATGATTACAATACTGCCAGGCGAGCTTTAAATTTAATATTTTTAGAATGGCAAAACAAAGGTTTAAATCTATGGAAGATAGAACAAACTACCCAAGCTTTAACAGCAGGCACTAATACTTATGCTGCAAACAGTGCAGCCATAGAAATAGTAGATGCTTTTATTAGAACAGATGCTTCTGATACAGTAAAACAATTTGACCAACAGCTTACTAGAATATCTCGCACACAGTATAATCACCAGGCTAAAAAATTAAATCAGTCAAAGCCTACACAGTTTTTTGTAGACAAAGGCACTAGTTCTATAAATATAGTATTGTGGTCAACACCAGATGATGCACAAACATATACACTAGTGTATGATTTTATTTCTAAAATAGAAGATGCTGGACAACCAGCTTCTAATAATGCAGATGTGCCTGCAAGATACTTACCTTGCTTAACTTATGCTTTAGCATACAACATAGCTTGTAAACATCCAGAATCTACACCTAAAGTTCCCATGATAAAACAAAGATACGATGAACTCTGGAACGAAGTTAGCGATGCAGATAGAGAAAGAGCAGCAGTAAAATTTGTGCCTGGAGGCAATGTTTACTAATGGCTTATGCAAAAGGTTCAAAAGCATTAGGCATTTGTGATAGATGCGGTTTTACTTATAAGTTATCAGAACTAAAGTACGAAGTGCAAGATAGCGTACGCAATGGATTAAGAGTTTGTCATGTATGTTTTGACCCAGACCATCCACAGTTTAAAGTTGGTTTACTAAATACATCAGACCCACAAGCACTATTTAATCCTAGAGTTGATTCAGGAGAAAAAGATTCAACGACATATTATGGTTTTAATCCTGTCAATAGCACTGGTATTGTAATGCAAGGTTCTATAGGCAAAGTAACAATAACAATAACATGACATATTCGGAATTAAAAAGTTTGATACAGAATTATTTACAGAATACAGAAACTACCTTTGTAAATGATTTACCTAAAATAATAGAACAAGCAGAAGAAAGAATATTAAAAACTGTAAGACTACCTGTATTTAGAAAAAACGTAACAGGTCAATTAGCAACAGGTAATAAATATTTAGCTACACCCACAGATTTTTTAGATAATTTTTCACTGGCAGTAATAAACGGTAGCAATCAAGAATTTCTTTATTACAAAGATGTAAACTTTATTAGAGAAGCATACCCTAATGCTAGCAGCACTGGAACACCAAAACACTATGGCTTGTTTGATGATACATCTTTTATTGTTGGTCCTACGCCAGATAGTAATTATAGTGTAGAGTTACACTACTTTTATAGACCTGCATCTATAACAGCAGGTGCAGATAGTGGTACAACATGGCTTGCAACAAATGCAGTTAATGCACTGTTATACGGTTCTTTATTAGAAAGTTATGTGTATATGAAAGGCGAGCCAGATGTTATGAATATGTATGAAAAAAGATTTTTAGAAGCTTTAGGTAGATTAAAAAGTTTAGCTGAAGGAGAAAACACAGTTGATAATTACACTGAAGGTGCAGTAAGGATTAATAGAACATAATGTTTAGTTTAGAAGTTAAGCCTAAAATAGGCGATGTAAATGTAAAAACAACAAATAATACAGGTTTAAGTCCAGAATACTGGACAGAAAGAATAGTAGAAAGATTAGTTTCTATTAGTGAAAATGCTGACCCTATGGTAAAAGCACAAGCACTTGCTTTTCAAGATGCCATAAGCAAAGTAGTTCATACATATTTAACACAAGCAATTTTGAGTGATAGGTCTACTGTTGCTGGATTGTTAGAAAAACAAGGTCATAAAGAAATGGCTAATATTATAAGGAGACTGTAATGGCAATAACGCAAGCAATGTGCACATCATTTAAAAAAGAACTTTTAGAAGGAGTGCATAATTTTAAGAATAGTGGTGGTAGCACTTTTCAATTAGCACTATATACAAGCTCTGCATCTTTAGATGCAGCGACTACTGCATATACAACTTCTAATGAGGTTAGTGGTACAGGATATACAGCAAAAGGAGGTACTTTAACCAGAGTTGACCCATCAACATCAGGCACCACTGCATTGACTGATTTTGCAGATTTAACATTTAGCACTGCAACAATAACTGCAAATGGAGCATTAATATTTAATGACAGTGCTTCAGGCGACCCATCAGTAGCTGTATTAGCTTTTGGTGGGGATAAAACCTCAACTAATGGAGACTTTACAATACAGTTTCCTACAGCAGACGCATCAAACGCAATTATTAGAATAGCCTAATATGGCAAACATCACAGGCTGGGGTAGAGGCACCTGGGGACAAGGAGAGTGGTCTAATCCCATACCTGTAGAAGTAACAGGAGTTTCAGGAACAACTGCACTAGGTAGTGAAACTGTAGTAGCAACAGCACTAGTTGCAGTAACAGGAGTAAGTGCTACATCTGCTTTAGGCAGTGAAACTATTGTAGCAACTGCGAATATATCTGCCACAGGTAATGCAGGAACATCTGCTTTAGGTAGCGAAACAATACTAGCAGCATCAAATACTTCTGTAACAGGTAATGCAGGAACATCTGCTCTAGGCAATGCTATAACTGCAGGTGCTGCCGTTACAGGAGTTTCAGGTTCTGCATCAGTAGGTACTTTGGGAGATGAGTCAGTAACTGCAGGAGCAACAGTAGTTGTAACTGGATTTTCTATAACATCTGGATTAGGCACAGTATCTATAACCTCTGATAATAATATAGAGGTATCAGGATTAGCTGGGACAACAAACTTAGGAACTGTAACATCAATTAGTAAAGCTTTAGTTGTAGTTACTGGAATTAATGCAACAGGAGAAACACAAAGAGTAAATGTTTGGGGTCTAGTTGATACATCACAAACTGCAAGTTATTCAAGTGTTACAACTACACAAACACCAAATTACAGCAATATAAATGCTACACAAACACCCGATTGGGAAGAAGTAGCTTAACTTAGGAAATAATATGGCAACATACGTAAATGACTTGAGATTAAAAGAAATAGCAACTGGCGATGAGTCGGGTACTTGGGGGACATCCACCAATACTAACTTAGAGCTTATTGCAGAAGCATTTAGTTTCGGAACTGAAGCTATAACTACAAATGCGGACACTCATACTACAACTATAGCAGACGGGTCAACAGACCCTGGAAGAAGTATTTATCTTAAATACACAGGTACGCTTGATTCAGCCTGTACTATTACTATTGGTCCAAACACCGTATCTAAGCTTTGGTTTATAGAAAATGGTACAAGCGGTTCACAAAACATTATTATCTCGCAAGGTAGTGGTGCAAACGTAACCATACCTGCTGGTGATGTAAAAGCAGTTTATTCAGACGGAGCAGGTTCTGGTGCAGCAATAGTTGATGCTTTTGCTAGTTTAAATGTCGTAGATTTAAAAGTAGAAGATGATTTAACAGTTACAGATGATTTAATTGTAAATGGTGATATAGACTTAGAAGGCAATATGGACGTAAACGGCTCTTTAGAAACAGATGCCTTGTCTTTAAACGGTACTACCGTAACATCAACCGCAGCCGAAATTAATTTACTTGACGGCTCATCAGCTAATACAGTTGTTAATAGTAAAGCCGTTATTTATGGCTCTAGTGGAGAATTAGCAGGAACTTTATCAACAGCAGCACAAACTAATATTACAAGTTTAGGCACATTAACGACACTTACAGTAGATGATATAACAATTAATGGCTCTACTATTTCTGATGGTGCTGATTTAACTGTAGATGTCGGTGGTGATATTATTTTTGATGCAGATGGCGGTGATATAACTTTTAAAGACGGTGGAACTAGTGTTGGTGCTTTTGACTTAACAGGTGGTTTTGCAATAAAAAGCACTGCTTCTGATGCAGATTTTTTTATTCAAGGAAATGATGGTGGCTCAGCTATTAATGCTCTTCAACTTGATATGTCAGATGCAGGTAAGGCAACTTTTAATAGTAGTGTTGGAATTGGACGAACACCAGTTGCTTATGGCTCATTTACAGTTTTAGATNTAGCAGGTTCTTCAGGTGCAATACAAAAATTAATACATACTGGTAATACTGTTGAAGTACAAAAATATGCTTCATCAACACTTGGTGCAATTGGTACAGCAACAAACCACGACTTTATTATTACAACTAATGATACAGAAAGAATGCGTATTGATAGTGATGGTCGAGTTGGAATTGGAGAAACTTCGCCATCAGCACCATTAACAGTCAACAGAGGTTCAGATGGTAATAATGTTTATATAGATAACAATGGTACACAACTAGCTATAGGTTCTACTTCTAGTGTTAATTATATAAACTCACAAAATGGTAGTGCTGCATTAGCTATACAAACAAATGGCACAGAAAGAATGCGTATTGATTCTTCAGGATTAGTTGGAATTGGCACAGCTTCTCCTGGTTGTCTATCTGGTGGAATCCATGCAGTTCATGCTAATGCAGAAGGAACACCAACATTTGATGGTGGCGAAGTTTTAATATTACAAAGAAATTTNAATTCANCACAAAGTTGTAGCATGAGCATGGTTGCAGGAACAAATGCTGCATGTACTATAAACATGGGCGATAAAGATGATGTTAATAGGTCTTTCATTACATCACACCAAGGCACAGACACTATGGGATTTACTGTAGCTACAGGAACTACTTTTGAATTAGTATCTAGTCGTGGAGGTGGTTCTGGAAGAACTGCTTCAGCTACAGGCAATGGTGGACTTTGTTTTGGGGCTGCTGCAACTAATACAGGTGGTTGTATAATGGCTGCTGCTGACAATGCACAGTCTGAAGGTATAGTCTTTTATATGACAGCTAGTGCATCTGAATGGCAACCAGCAAGTATTGTTGCACATTGCTCTAAAATAGATACAGACCAAAGTGACCATAATTACGGAAATGTTGCTTATGGTTTTTCAATACTAGGTAATGGTACTTTAGCAACAGTACAAAAGTATGAAGAAAACCCTAGTAGCGGGGCTGGTATTACTTGGTCTTTAAATGATTTAGGTGGCACTGATATTATGCAAATACAAATTTTAGCAACCTCAGCTAACTCAACAGGTCCAAGAATAACTTTAACTGCTTGGGCTACAGCATATAGTGGTGTTTTAGAGGCAAATAGGAGTTAATATAGTATGGCAATAGAATGGAAAGTAAGTAAATTACACACAAAAACAATAGGTAGTGTAGAAAATGTTGTTACTAAAATAGAATGGTATTTAGATAAAATTGATGAAAATGGTATTTATACTAGAACTGTAATAAAACATACAGAAGTTTCTTATGACCCGTCAGCATCATTTATAGCTTATGCATCATTAGATGAAGCTACTATTGTTGGATGGATTAAAACAACATTGGGTTCAGATTGTGTTACTTGGTGGGAAACTTTAGTAAATAATGAATACACAAGATTTATGTCAGATACTAAAACAGAATATCCAGATGCAAGAGGAAGTTATGTTGATGGAATATATACAACAGAATCTTCACCTGCTTTACCTTTTTAATAAATAATGGCAAGTAGAGAACAAGATGCCTTACAATCTGAAATTAAAATTTTAAAAGGAGAATAAATATGGCAATAGGATATACTTGGGATTGTAAAAAATGTGATACATATCCCTCTAAAAGTGGTAAATCTAATGTAGTGCATAACGTACATTGGAAACTTACTGCAACAGACGATACTAACAAAGATAGTGACGGTAACAACTGGACAGAAACAATGTATGGAACACAAGCTGTTAGCACAGATGATTTGTCTAGTTTTATTAACTGGTCAAGTTTAAAATCTAGTGACGTACAAAGTTGGGTAGAAACAGCTATGGGTTCGGATACTGTTACTGCTATGAAAACATCATTAGATGCAAAGATAGCTGAAAAAATATCACCAACAAGCGTTACTAAAACATTAAGCGAGTAAAAATGACTAAAAAAAATAAAGAACCTATAGTAATATTAGATGATAAAGAAATGAAAGTTTCTGATTTAACACCACAACAACAATATTTCCATTCGCAGATACTAGATTTATCGAATCAAGAATCACGAATACAATTTCAACTAGACCAAGTTAAGGCTAGTAAAAGTGTTTTTGAAAAAGCATTTATTGACTCAACAAAAGAGCAAGCAGATGAAGTTTTAGAAACAGAAACCAAAACCCTAGAAAACTAAAAGGAGACTAAATAAATAAATTATGACTACAGTAAAAGAAGCTATGAGTCATATTCAAGGACATGAAAGAGAATGTGCCATAAGATATGAGTACATAGAAAAAAGATTAGATGAAGGCTCTGCTAAATTTAAAAAATTAGAAATGCTTATATGGGGCATTTATCCTTTTATAGTTGGTTCAGTATTTATAGCTAATTTACTCAACTAATATGTACGAGTATGGTTGTAAAATTACAAGAGTGGTAGATGGAGATACTGTTGATGCTGATATTGATTTAGGATTTAGCATAAAATTTCAATCTAGAATTCGTTTGTATGGTATAGACACACCAGAAAGTAGGACTAGAAACTTAGATGAAAAAGCTAGAGGT
>FUFK010037598.1_pt1 | contig 78961 bp, 65 predicted proteins | sample 1021851 | NCBI WGS metagenome assembly FUFK01 (sample SAMEA51879418, study PRJEB19060) | metagenome | reverse complement strand
CTATGTATTCCTTGCCGACCTAGAACCAAGGTGCAGTCATTGAATTCTGAGAATTCTTCTAATAATTCATCACATACTTCTGTCATTACAGTCGTATTGTTAGACCAACCAGATGCGTTCTCCACCGGTGTTCGGCCATACTCTATCTTTGCATCAAACGGTTCTGATTTGAGAGATTCCTCGAAGAATAATTGGGACAACCCTACACCATACGCGAGTACAGTGGTGATAACTAGAGAAGAAAGGAATACACCGGTAATTACCGCCAAACCTCTTTCCTTTCCTCGCCAAGCACCTTGTGCAGCAAGACGGAGCCTACTAGGAAGTTCGAGCATCCTGTGATTGAACCTAGCAAGTCTAGAGCGAGTTACACTGAAATCAGAGTCTTTGAGTTCGATTTCTGGAGANCTCATTCTTCCTCGCCTCCTTCTTCATCTAAGCCCCAAGCCGAACGAATGTCTGAAGCCTCAGTCTTACCATCTCTAAGCAGTAGCATTCTATCTGCATTAGATGCTAGGTCTGGGTCGTGAGTAACCATTAGAATTGAAATTGGATTTTCTTCATCATGACACAGTTCTTTGAAGAGTTTCATCACGTCTTTACCGCTAGCAATATCGAGATTGCCAGTAGGTTCATCCGCTAGAAGAATTGGTCTGTTGCCAGCGATTGCTCTTGCAATCGCGACTCTTTGTTGCTGACCTCCTGATAATTGGTCAGGAATGTGATGCATCCTTTCACCCAATCCAACTCTTTCAAGAGAATTACGCGCAGCAACTTCTGCCTCCTCTGAATTCATACCAGACAATTCCAAAGCCATTGCAACATTATCAACGGCGCTTAGATTGTCCAGCAAGTGGAAGTCTTGGAAAATCCAACCAACCAATTCTCTGCGAACATCGACTACGCTAGACGGGCCTTTGAGACCGTATTTGCGTTTATTGAGAGTAATGCTACCCCCATCGCCAGCCAATAGTCCTCCAATGATGTTCAACAGAGTCGATTTGCCGCAACCTGACGGGCCCATCAGGGCAACCATCTCGCCTTTTTTGATCTCCATCTCAATGCCTTTCAATACATCGAGCTTGTTGGAACCAGAGCCAAACGACTTCGTCAAACCAGTTACTTTCAGCATGGCGCCACCCATTATTAAGCAGCATCATGAAGTTATGCTATATCAAATAGTGTTTGACATGACTAGTGAAATATTCACTTCCGACCTAGTGTCATTTTTCGTAGCCAATGAAAGATTCCATTGTCAGAAAAAATACCGTTGCGGTATTGTTGCTTAGCCATTACATCATCAATCCAGGTTTCGAGTTCGTGGTCCATTGCTTCTCCCTCACTTTACTTTTGGAACCGCCTCTATAATGCGTTTTGGGTGTTATGATTAAACTAAGTGTCGCGTACAACACCAATATTCGAGGCATTAATTTGAAGACAATTGTTCCAATTTTTTGCCCATGACTCTCTTCCACAGAGGAGGGAATAAAGCTAACCAGAAGCAAACGTAGTAACCACTCGGTAATTGAGGCGATTTCTCATAGGCCTGTAAATCCCACATCGGAGTGCTTGCTTTGAGATGATGCGCTGGGTGAAGTGGGAGTTCGAGTAGTGTCCATCTTGACCAGACGCCTCTGTGTTCCCAAGAGTGCATTTCTGTGTGCCTTTCACCAACATCTCTTCTCAAACCATAGTGTTGCATGTAGTTGACATACTCAAGCAGGATTATTGCTAATGCCGCTTGAATCAAGAATGCATACAAGATTGAAACTGAATATTGCCACAGCAATGCAAGGAACGCAATTTGCAGAATTAAGCCGTGTAAAATTGGATTCTTCAATCCAGTCCTTCCCTTCTGAGAATGAGTGAGCCAGGCGGATTTGAATTGGCGAGGAATTGTCATTGCGATTTGAGTCCATAGGCCTCTGCCCGCAGGAGAAGATGCGGGGTCTAATTCTGTAGCATAGTTTCTGTGATGACCATGATTGTGCTCTGTTGTAAAATGGGAATAAAGTACCAAAAATAGATTGATTCTAGCAACTCGCCAAATCATAGATCCTTTCTTTCTGTGTCCAGATTCGTGCGCATTAATGATGCCGGATATTCCACCAACTATTCCAACAGAGAGGCCGCCTAGGATTACAGACAATCCAAACCCGTCGAGGTTTGCACGCCAAAATAGTACTCCGATGGATGCATAGTAAAACAAGCCATGAGCGTACAATAAAGCATTCCAAGGCTTTGTGCTCATCTCACCTCTTACGGGAGCTCTCTCTGGAGCGAAGTAGTCTATGAACGGACAAATGCCTAGTGCATATACAAATCCTGAGAACGCCCACCATCCTCCTACATAGATGCCCAAGATGGTCACAGTAGGGAGGATGAAACCCAATAAATGAGGGAACCACGACTCTTTTGACTCCTGCATGTATAATCCGAAGCGTTCATTCCTCATAAGCGTGGGTTTGAAATCAGCAATACTAGTCCGATAGACGATGGACCCGCTACTAAAGGCGAAGTTGCAAAAGCAACGTTACCACATTGTTGGTGAACATGGTGGAGTCAAAGTGTGCCATTGGACTAAGGAATCTCTACTGAGAGACCGCCAATGCTACAAGGGGCGATTCTACGGTATTGCAAGCCACAACTGTATGCAAATGTCCCCAGTTGTCGACCAATGTAATCTCGCATGTTCATACTGCTGGAGAGAGCCTCACATGGATTCTCTAGAGCTAGTTGACCAGGACCCTTTGGAAATGCTATATGAGTCAGTAAAAGCACAAAGAAGATTGATTTCTGGCTTTGGTGGAAACCCTAAGGTTCCTAAAGAAAAATTCCTTGATGCTCAAAATCCAAAGCATGTTGCAATCTCTCTGAATGGCGAGCCTACGCTATACTCACGCCTCTCAGAATACATGGAATTATGTCACTCTCACGGAATGACCACCATGTTGGTAACCAATGGAACACTGCCAAAGGTAATCGAAAACTTAGACACTCTTCCTACTCAACTATACGTTTCAGTCGATGCTCCAAACAAGGAAGTATTCGATGAAATTTGCCGCCCTAAGTGGAATGCTGCGGCATGGGATAAATTCGAGGAAACTATCGATTTGCTACCAAGCCTTGACACGAGGATTGTCTGCAGACACACTTTGATCAAAGGCAAGAATATGAATCCTGAACACATCCCTCAATATGCTGAACTAGACAATCGAGCCGACCCCGATTGGATAGAATGCAAAGGATATGTGCATGTAGGGAACTCAAGGGAAAATCTGACTGCTGAAAATATGCCATTCCATGAGGACATCCTTGATTTCTCAAGAGAATTGGCTCCATTGACCGATAGAAAATTGCTGGACGATTCGCCACCGAGCAGAGTCGCTTTGGTTGGAAAAGAAATTGTGCCGATACCAATACCAGAAGCTACAATGCACTTCCCTGAGGATTTAGGAATTGCAGAGTCGATTAAGCACCTGAAAATAGTTCAATGAGGGATTTGATTGCGTAAGATTACACTGGCAAGAGGAGGGGCATTATCACCCTACTCTGGCTTAGGAAGTACTCATTCTGCTTTAGTTCAAAGGCTGAAATCCGGCTTGATTGAAGGTTATGAATTATCTGAGGTTCATGAATATCAAATCAAGAAAAACCCCTTCTCCAGAATCTGGAAAAGATGGTTCAGTGGCCCCTCTAAAGTAGCCAAGTTGTCCAAAGATTCTGACATTATTCACATCACAGACCAAGAGCAATCCGTCCTCGTTCCGAAATCGGGCAAGTCCGTTGTAACCGTACACGACTTATTCCATCTCTTCCCTATTGTTCGAAATGACGTCGAAGTAGGAGAGCAAAACCCTTCATTGATTAGAAAATCGGATTTGAAGAAAATCAAACGTGGGCTTGCTAGAGCATCTTTGCTGATTTGCGTCTCCAAAGACACTCAGCAAGAATGTGAAATGAGATTCCCTGGAACCCCTACTGCATGGATTCCACATGCAATAAAATTGCAAGAATACCAGATAGATACTGAGAGACCATCATGGTTCAATGAAGGTGTAAACCTGCTTGTTATCGGTAGCGAAGAGCCGAGAAAAAGAGTTGATTTCGCAGTAAAGGTATGTTCAGAGATGGACGTTACACTGCACAAGATTGGTGCAGAATCTTCGCCAGAATCAAAACGTGAATTGTGTTCTTATGCCGACGAAATGAATTGCAATCTCAACTGGGTCGGAAGAGTGGAACAGGATGAGATGATTGCAGCATTACAGCACGCCGATGCATTGCTATTTCCATCCATTGCTGAAGGTTTTGGGCTACCTCCACTCGAGGCATACGCAGCAGGGACAACTGCTCTTGTCGCTGATGCTCCAGCACATAACGAGATTCCATTGGAACATCACATACTTCCGCCTGAAGATATTGACGCTTGGCGTAATGCGATTTTAGGGTTGAAAGATGAAAGTAAATTGGTCAGAGAAAGGGCCGCAGTGTTTTCTGTAGAGAACTGGGCAAAACGCCATCAAGAGGCGTATGACTCGCTTTTTTGAACTGAAGCCTTTCCCCGTTTAATTCATGGAGGGGTTTGATTTGGAGGGTAATATGCAACCTGTACAGAGTGTAGCAATCATCGGTGCTGGAAACATGGGTTCTGGAATTGCCCAGAAAACCGCACAAGAAGAATTTGATGTCCAAATGGTAGACAGAGAAGCAAAATGGGTTGAGAGAGGTCAAACAATTATTGCTGATTTCTTGTCTGAAGCTGTGGAAAGGAGAATTTTTTCTCCCGACCAAGTCGAGCAGATTAAAGGAAGAATAACAGGTGTTGTTGGAACCGAAAATACTGCAGCAGATACCGACCTAGTAATCGAAGCAGTGTTCGAAGATTTTGATATCAAGAGTGCTGTTTTCAATACTCTGAATGAAGTCTGTGGCGAAGGCACAATTCTCGCATCTAACACCTCTTCTCTATCAGTGAATGATCTAGCATTAGCATCAGGAAGACCTGACAGATTTGTTGGTTTGCATTTCTTCTATCATCCTGCTAAGAACCGCCTAGTTGAAGTCATCCCTGGTGAAGACTCGTCACAGGATACCATAGCAAGAACTGTACAATATTGCAGAGGACTGGGCAAGGTCGTAATTCTGTGCAAAGACCGCCCTGGTTTCGTAGTGAACCGGTTCTTCGTGCCTTGGCTAAACGAGGCTTGTTTGTTGTTGCAAGAAGGAATTGCAAGCGCTGCTGCAATCGATGCAGTAGCAATGAAGGCATTCAGAATAGGAATGGGTCCTTTCGCTTTAATGAACCTAACCGGCCCTCCAATTGCTCTGCACTCAACCGATTATCTTGCTGAACAACTTGAAACTCCAAGATATGTTGGCGCTGAAAATCTTCGTGAAATGGTTGAAGCCGGAGACCAATGGGAAATCGGTGAAGACACTGGATGTAGTGATGAGGCTGCCGAAGTTATCCGAACCCGCCTATTGGGGCAAGTGTTCGCAGTCGCTGGACAAATTGTCGATGAAGAAGTTTGTTCGCTGGAAGATGTAGATCGTGGTGCAAAAGTTGGCCTAAGATGGGCCCGAGGACCATTCGAATTAGCAAATAGATTGGGCATTGATTCAGCAAAGGCAATGGCTGAAGATTATTGTGAATTGGCGAATTTCCCTGTACCAGAAATTTGGAAGAGACAAGAAGCGTTCTCTTTCTCATACGTCGATTTGGCCATCAGTGATGGAATTGCAACTGTTACGATTAACCGTCCTGAAGCAATGAACGCCCTAAATGAAACTGTAGTCAATCAACTTGGAGATGCTCTAGACAAGGCTAATTCTGATGATTCAGTCAGAACAATTGTACTAGATGGGGCCGGAAAAGCATTCGTTGCAGGTGCTGACGTCAAGTTCTTTGTCGATAAAATCCGTGCAGACTCCTTCCCGGACATTTACGATTTCACAGCAAACGGGCATGTTGTTCAAAATAAGCTTGAATCATCAAGTAAAACCACAATTGCCCTAACAACAGGTTTAGCACTAGGTGGAGGACTAGAACTCGCTTTATCCTGTGATTACCGCATTGGCACAAGGAAAACCCAATTCAGATTCCCGGAAACAAGTATCGGAATTTTCCCTGGACTGGGTGGAACTCAGCGCCCAGCTAGAATTGCAGGATTACCTGTAGCTCGCTGGGCCGTACTCGCTGGAAACTTCATGGATGCAAAGACCGCTGCAGACCTTGGAATGGTGACAAACTTGGTTGATGTAACCAAAGTCGATGAAACGATTTCAATGCTAGATGCACAAGGAAAGCCTGCTGAAAAGTATCCTGCTAAGCCAATGAATACTGATTCAAAGATTGTGAAGTTTGCTCAGACATTCTACAGTGATGAAAATCTAAGCACAATTCTTGATGGAAACTGTCCTGAAGGTTTTGACCCTGAAGATAAACTAGTTTCCAGACAAATGAAATCCCTATCTCGCACTGCACCTATTGCATTGCGAATGGCTAGTGATTTGATCGATGTTGCGGGTGCAACTGAGTTATCCGAAGGACTATCGCAAGAACTTGGCAAATTAGAAGCAATTTTCTCTACCGATGATGCCTTAGAAGGTTTGAGTGCCTTAATTGAAGGTAGAAAGCCTACGTATCAAAATTCTTGATGGTTTTACATTTACACTATGTTTTATCATAGACACCTTATGGGAGATTTATGCCCGAGCCTCCTCTATCTCTACCCAGTTCAGTTCTGAGTGAAATTGAGAGCCATGTTGAAGATACCATCTCCAACGGTAAGCACATCCGTGAGATGCTTGCTAGCAACTCAAAGGGTGGGCCATGGAACACAGAATGGGAAGTTGAGGCAGCAGTAGAAGCATTACACGTATTCGGTAGTCGCTGGACAATTGAAATTCTATCAACTCTATACATTGCAGGGCCTCGAAGATTCAACAAACTCAAGACACTGCTATCCGGCATCTCCAGCCGTACCCTATCCGATAAATTGCGATTTTTAGTTGAAGAAGGATTGGTTATTCGTCAAGTGGATGACGGACCACCTGTAAAAGTGGAGTATATCCTATCAGAGCACGGTGTTACTTGTGGCAGATTGCTCTCTCCATTGGTTGCTCATCTCAAAATCCGAAGTGGCTCGATCAAGTCGAAATGATGATTCACATAACCGAATCAATTACAAGTGAGTAGTGCTGAAAACTACTCATGGCACTTCTGAAACAGTGGATTACACAGCGACCGTGGCTTGCCGCGGGTCTTGCTGGAGCCACTGGTGGAATCTTGGGGATTGGTTCCAGCCTATCCTCACTAATGTTCACGAGAGGTGGAGTGAAAGCCAGAATCAGTGATTTCGAGCACCCTCTTCGGCAAAGGATTCTCAGAACACTTGAGAAAAATCCAGGCTTATGCTATCGTGAATTACAATCTCATTTATCTGCTGCAAACGGAACACTAAGGCACCATCTTGATGTATTGACTAGCAGAAAAGCCATCACCATAATCTCGGTTAATGGAAGAACATGCTACTTTGCAGGAGCACCGTCGCAGATCGAAGTTCTAAGAGGAATGGATGTCGGTGAATCTGAAGCTGCAAGGAAGATGCCAATCGGACTTTCTCTAGTTCAAAGGACTATTATCGATGACATCAGAATAAATGGAATACCACGCTCACAGGCTGCATTAGCAAGAAGAATTGGTCGCTCTAGAGCATCTGTTCATTCCGCAATCAAAGTCCTTCGTCGCCGTGGAATCATGCGTGAAGACCGACTAGAGATGGCCCCCCATCTAATCGATGCAGAAGAATGGCAGAACTCCCGTTCTATTGATTATGAATGGTCGGACGAGAGACGTTGATTCACTAATCGTCTCTCAAGAGACGTTTGTTGCGCATTGTTCAAAGCCCCTCGGCAATCCGTTGGCACTATGTTCGACTTGCGACTGAATGAGATTCCTCTACCAGCAGGTAAGAACGACAGAGAGAAACTAATCTCTTGGTTAATCGATACACTTTGCTTACATCGCCGACGAGGAGAGAATGCCGCTGATGATGGAACATTTTCACCGATTCACAGGGTCCTTTCAGAACACCTGTTCTTGGACCCGAGTAAAGGATATGAAACAAGAGAGTTGGCCGAAAACCTTGGCTTAACTCCTGCTGCAATTCACCATCACTTTGTGCGTTTAGTTTCAGCAGGATTAGTTTCGACTTCATCTGGTAAAGGTTGGAAAAATTACTACCTAACTGGAGGCTCAATTGACAAAGCAATTTCGAATATGAAAACTCGTGCTCAACTGATTCACTCGCACCGTTTAGAGATTTTCGATGAGGTTTGGAATCGAGGAAAAAAGGTTGCAATGAAAATCGAATTACCCCCTGACGGCAAGCCAAGCGCCCTTCTGCGAATCAAAGAATGGGGTCCGCTTGAAGAAGGTGAGAGTGAATTGTCAAGATTCATGGCCGATGTAGGCCTACTTGGTGAGAGGCCAGGAAAAGAAATCGTTGCAGATTCTTTGTCTGTCAGAATTTTCGAAATGTTGCTGAACTCCGGTGCCCCGATTTCAATCGATGAAGCAGCAAAGGAATTGAACGGACCCAAACCTAGAGTCGGTAGAATCCTCGAAAGATTCAGGTCTACGGGTATGGTTGAGAGAGTAGCAAGAACCGACCGCCTATCTACCGCATTATGGTCAGCAATGACTACCCAATACATGCGAAGAGGCGAGGATTGGTTACTCAAGAAAGGCGGATTTGAGCGGCTGTCTGTTCCTAATTCTTTATTGAAGAATCTGAAGAAAGGAACATGTAAGCCCGAGACCATTGAAAGAGCTCTCAAATCAATGGATGCCAAAGACCAGATGTTACTACTGAACCTCTTAGGAGGAAGATTGCCACTTGGTCACAGATTGGTTGGAATGGATGTTGCAATGCTGAAGCAGAAATCTATGGATGACCTCAACCGTGTTATTCGAAGGATCGAAAAGGTTGGTCAGTTAGTTGCCAAGAATTCGCTTGTCGCTTGAGCGAACTCTTCTCTGCTTTGTTTGCCATGCATTATGTTACGGATTTTCTTAGCGCTCGGTAGACCCTTGGTGAATGAAACTGCGTGTCCTCGCATCGACTTCAGATTGAGGCCTGTAGTTTCACGAGCTAACTCGATGTATCTATTCCAACACCAACGTCGAGTTGCAAATTGCTGAGCGACATAACTCAACTCACCCCAGTTGCCATCGTAAGCAGAGATCCAAGGCAATTCTTCTCTATCCATCCAACCTAGGCCGACTTTAATTTCTCCAAAAACGGCAGGACGTCCAATTGCTCCACGCCCTACCATCAATCCGGCAGCATGAGTTTGGGAAAGACACGCCTTTGCAGTCTTTGCATCTACCACATCGCCATTAGCAATCACTGGTGTCTCGACTGCATCTACGACCTCAGTGATATAATCCCAGTCTGCTACTCCTGAGTATCTCTGCCTTAGGGTCCTACCATGAACACATAAACGCTGAATTCCGACACTCTCTAATTCTTGACAGATTTCTTTAGCATTGAAGTTACCTTGCCCTGTACCAAGTCGCATCTTCGCAGTGACTGGAATATTCACTCTATCGACCACAGCCTCACACATAGATACTAGGTTTTCTGGTTCTCCCATCAACGCTGCTCCAGCACAAATCTTGGTTACCTTTGGTGCAGGGCAACCAAAATTTAGGTCAATCAAATCTGCAGTTTCTTCCAATAACTCAGCAGCCAAAGCCATGTCCTCGATTACTCCACCAAAGATTTGGGGAATGAATGGATTTTCATCATCACAAGTTTCCATTTTCCGCCACGACATCGCTGCATCACGAGTAAGTGCAGTCGAATTAGTGAACTCTGTAATTGTAAAATCTGCACCACACTCTTTGGCAAGCAACCGGTATGGTAAGTCGGTTACACCTGACATTGGTGCAAGGAATAACGGGCGAGCCTCACCATCCCATTCACCTGGTTTTGGTAAGATGAAATCACTCATCTTTCATCACCCATTTGGGGTGAGTCTCTGCTCAGAAAGTAGATTCCCACTCTTCAAGGTCCTGAGCTTCGGCCCATGCCTCATCTGTAGTCTCGCCACGTGCCTTTAGCACTTCGCGGGCAAGTATCCAGTATAGTAGAGCAAGTGATTTGCGACCCTTGTTATTTGCTGGTAGAGCAAGGTCAACATTGCGCAGGTTGTTGTTTGCATCACAGATACCAACGATTGGTAGTCCGGAATTGACAGCCTCACGCAGTGCTTGCTGGTCCGCTGCAGGGTCTGTTACGAATAGCATATCTGGCTCAACGTAGGAGCGTAGAGCAGGGTTGGTTAGGCTACCAGGAATAAATCTTCCAACAGCAGCGTTTGCGCCAATTGCTTCAGCGAACAGTCTTGCTGGGCGCTGTCCGTATTGACGAGCGCTAACAACCATTACGTTTGCAGGGTTGTAGCGGTTAAGGAATTGAGAAATAGCACGGATTCTGTTATCTGTGATTTCTATATCGATTAGGTAAAGTCCATCTGAGCGAACCTCTTGGATAAATTGTGCCATATCTGCACTCTTTTGTTGAGTACCGATGTGAATGGCGTTTGTCTCGTATGTCTCACGGTCGACTAGAAGTTCTGTCATGATAATGACTCCAGCATTCGGGCCACCAGCCCCCCCTAAATAACCGCTTCGTAGGGTCAAAACAGGTAGATGTGCCGCAGTAATGCGAACAGATTGCTAACACCAGTAGGGGCAACCTTGATTGCAACGCTACCTCTAGGTCGAATGTAGGAGGTTTAATTTTGTCAGATATGCCCCCCAGTAACCTTGTAATCGCTGATGAAAGCGATGATGGTTTTTGGCGAGATAAATCTGGCAAACCTCTGCATGTTTCAGCTAGTGACCTCGAAAGGCATGCATACTGCCCTCTTTCATGGTCTCTCGCCAGAGATGGAAAAACCGGGCGAGGTAAAGCAATAGACAAGGGCCGCATCAAGCATGCGGAAATCCATCAAAAGATTGAGAACTTCAAACAAAAGCAAAACGATTTGCGCAGGGCACTGGTCATCTGGTCATGGTGGTTTACAATCGTCGTAATGTTCGTCACAGATGCGATTGTCTTCACAAATATCTCTGATGATAGAACTCCAATCGACATAGCACGCTATTTGTCGATTCTATCTGTGGTTTGGTTAATTGCTGGCCTTCTTGCAATCTATCTCCCATGGAGGAAATGGATTGATCTACCAATCGAAAATTCTCCTGAACTTCAGGATTTGAAAAATCTTAACGAGGTTGTGATTCCACGAACACTACAACCTTACGGCTTCATCGGAGGTTGGAGACAAGGAGGTAGAGTCGAAGCTGGATTGCTAATGGGTGCCACGATTTTCGGGTTACATGCAATTGGATTACTGTGGGCGGAAGACAAGGAGCAGGCTGGATTTATTCTTGTCACAGTGGCAATGGTTTGGACATTACTTGCGTCTTGGCAATTACAGAGAGCATTGCTAGCAGATAATGCCCTAGAAGTTGCTAGGATAAATGCCGGATTAGACGAAAATACAGATGTTGCTTATTCAGATGATGAGGCTACTGCAGGATTACTTGTCGATGACTTGAGTGGACTAAGAGGTAGGCCTGATCAAATTGTTATTGTGGATGGTGAATTCATTCCGGTTGAACAGAAGACTGGAAAGATCCCAGAAAAGCCTCACAAATCACACAAAATGCAGTTATTGGCATATTTACATCTTGTCGAATCTACAACAGGAAGGAAGCCTCCCTACGGGGTTCTGAAATATGGTTCAGAGAATCTGCATACGGTTGATTGGAATGAACAAAACGAACATCAATTATTCTCTGCAGTCAAAGAGGTTCAACGATTGATGGTTCAAGGTGGGGCTGAAAGAAATCACAATCGCAAAGGCAAATGCGAAAGTTGCTCTAGACGCTATGCTTGTGAATCAAGCCTAGTCTAATCGTAGGCGCATCCTTCTTCGTTAGGATATTCCCAGCATTTGCGCTCAATCTTTATCAGAACTTGGAATGAATCTTTGTAGAGATTTGCTACTTCTTCCCCGTAACCTCTAGCATCGACCGATAAGGTCCAAGTTCCCTCTGCCAATGGTTGCTGGAAAGTAGCAACCATTTTCCTCTCCGTTTCAGTCACTTCCTCCTCCCATACATTGTCTCCGTTTGCATCGGTTAGTGTTGCTCTGACGAACCTAACATCGGTTGGGATTCCTGGTAGAATCAACTCTAATGGCATAGCTGCAGAAATGTATGCGCTGATTTCAACTACATCTGAATCGACTTCAAATGTTTGACTAGTGGAATAGGTAGTGCTCCCTTGAACATCTGTAATGTCGGTAGTAAAGACATGTGATGCATTGATCTTATCCTTAACTTCAATCATCTTAGCCTCTGGCCGCAAATCTTCCATGAACTCACGAGCAGGAACCAAGCCAATACAGCCCATGCTGGAAGCCATTAGTATGGCTAACATCATGAATGCAGACATTGCTGGCCTCGGCCTCATCACATTACCCGAAACATCACCAATGTATCAATGACACCCCTCGATGGTTTGAAGCGTATGTTTTGTTTCGAACGCCTTGCCTGAATGAAGTCAAGAGGGTCAGCCGAGCGTTTGCAATGACGAACCCTATGAGTACTGACAGGCATCTTACTCGAATTTAGCACCGCAGACTGAACATTCGCTAGCGTCTACAGGAATGTCAGCGCCACATGCACCACACTCGGCCGTTTCTACCTTCTTTTGGCGCCTTCTTACTCCACGGCGTCTCTTGTTCTCAGCAGCAGCTGCTGCTGAAGGATTCAATTCGTCAACTTCTTCGTCATCGAAAGAGAAGTCCATTGCATCGTCTGGCAGATTGTTTCCTGCTAATGAGCGGTCTTGAATTCCCATTCCAACTTGTACTTCGTCTCCAGGCATTACACCTTCTTCACCGGTGATTTCGAACAATTTGCCGCGGATGTCTGCATCGCTAGCAGATAGTTCACTTCCATCATCAGTGTGAGGCTTGATCTCCTTATTCGCTAGGATTGCATCAATATCGTGTCCTTCGAATGTTTCTTCGATAGACTTGAGGGTTGTAGTAACGGTTGCGAGAGCTTCCTCTTCATCCAACTCTACTTCCTCATCTGCCATTCTTCTATCATATGCTGCCTCGACTTCTGCTTCTGCCTTGGCAATGTTCTCATCCCAATGGTCTTCCATATCATCTGCATCGTACCCGAATTCTTTGACTGCTTCATCGAATCCTTCGTATCCAGCAGCGTGAATGGTTTCTGGATCGATTTCTTCTTCATCCAGAAGTGGAACTTCTTCTTTCTCGACGACTCTTCTTTCTCTTTGTTCAAAGAATTTGGAAGTGTCTTGTTCAGCACCACAATAAGGACAATTTGCGAGCAAGTCTGGTATCGATTCGCCACAACTCTCACAGTCATGGAATTGCTTCCTGGCCTTCTTGAGATTGAATGTACACCAAGGACAGCGATCTTCTCCGCCTTTCAATTCCCCGTCACAGGCTGGACAATAATCGAAGATATCACGCTCGACTTCTTCTTCGACTTCTCTAGTCAAAATTACTGCAGCGATTAACACCGCAATCAAGATGACACAGATAACTGCAATCATCCCTGCGGTTTGGAATGTCATACTACCAGGGTCATCTGCCACATTGTTACTTGATTGCTTGGAATCCCAATTCCAGGATTGTGTGGAACTGACCAATGTCTCGTTCGGAATCAGATTGATGTTAGTGTAAGGTGCAGAAGCGGTGAATGTGCATTCAACAGTTACGATTTGACCGCCTGTAGTAATCTCGATTGGTATTGTTGCGAAAACTTCGCCCAATTCATTTTCACAAGAATAGGTGGTAGTCCCAGTCTCTTGGGAAGCGAGTTTGATTGAAACTGTATATTCATCACCAGCCATCAACGGGAATACCGCAGGTTCTTGGTTTGAGTCGACTAATTCCATAGAGGTCAGAGACCATGAAAGTCTCAATTGAGCATTAACTTCGACACTACCATTAGCAAATGAATTGAGTGGATTTTCATCGAATGAACCGGACAATGGAATCCACTGCGCCTCAAATTCTGCCGTATGTGTACCACTTTCAGTAGGTAGTGTGTTTTGCCAAATGTAAGTCTCACCCGCTTGAATTGTGATTATTGGTTGAGAGTTTTCTGTTACGGTTTGGCCTTCCCATGTGTAAATCAACTTACCCTTGACTTCAACATCTCCGGTGTTGGTAATTGCTACTGTCCAATCGACATTACTTCCACTATTGACATTGTTTCTTGAAGGGACTGCGAATGGGTCAACTGAAACGTCTGGGATGTCAAACTTGTCAAAATAGGCGCTAATCCTGTCATTTTCAGTGCTTTCTTGAATGAAACTAGCTGTACCATATGGGTCAATAACAGCGGTAACTTGGTGGTTGCCAGCGGATAGACTGGAAACATGTGTGTACAATAAATCGAAGGACCATGCTTGTTGTGCATTCTCTCCACCGCTAATATTCACGTAGAATGTAGGTAATGGGATATCAACTCCATTGTCATCCTTAACTTCAATCCTCATAGGAACCTCAGAAACTCCATCTCCTGCGGTACGAATCAATGTTCCAGAAATTGTCCATGGTCCCTGAAGTTCACCGTCCTCAACATCTACAGACAGTTCCCCAAGGTGAGCGACATCCATTCTGGTATTGACGGTTACAGAGGATGTGAATGTGTTATCTTCATCTGCCTCAATCACTGCATCATCTAGGTCGAGAGTAACAGTGAAATCATAAGTTCCAGATGAAGGAGCTGTCATTGTGTGATTTACCCAAGTGCTCTCGCCTGCGAGCAATGCAGGAACGTTCACAATTTCACTCTGAGATTCCAAATTGATTTGCAATCTGCTGGCATCAGCATCCTGTGAACCCGTGTTCGACACTTCGGTTGAAATCAACACATCATCTCCAGACTGAACATCTACTGGGCTAGTTGAGATTGTAGTTGCTTCCAAATCAGCCAAGCCGCTAACGATTATTTCAGAGAAGAAAATTTGTTCACCTGAATCTGCATACTCGAATGCGACCCACACTTTGTGTTCTCCAACTGTTAATCCAGACTTCACAATCTGGACATCTGCAGTTGATTCCGCAGGTATGTCAACTGTATTTGCCGTGATCAATTGTGAGGATGAGACGCCATTCCAGTAGAATTTGTAAATCACATCTTCTGCTTCAAAATTATTTGAATTGTAAAGAGTAAGTGTGATTGTAATTGAGCCACCCTCGACTGGGTTTGAAGGAGATATTGCAACTGTTGATTCAGAAGCCTGGACACCTCCACTATCTTCTGCACTCACAGATATTGGCATTACTGAGACAATCAGCATCGCGAGGACAATACCAGTCAAGACAGACCTTGCCATAGTAACAAGAGGACAGGGGTAGCACTTGAAACAACCGACTCCCGGAAAGGGTTCGAATGGTTATTTCAAACCCGCAACACACCCCGAAGGGGGGTGTTGCAATGCGAGCATTCAAGGGCGGAGGGTGTTGTCAGGTAATTGATGAGGCGCTTCACCTCTGTTCTGTTGGTCGTGATTATCATGACTATTGGGCAAAGTAGTGATGTGTTTTTACCTGATTCAAAGGTCGTAAAATATGCTGATAGCGAGTTGACATTAATATTCGCAAACGGCCCAAGTGAGAACCAAGACGTCAAGGGCTTGTACACACTGAGTTTCTCCTCGACCGGTAATGGAACAATTTCGAGCATTGAAATCGATATTTCCAGCGACGGCACAAACTGGGATGAAGTCGCAAATCTGACATCAACCCCATGGCTCAAGCATGTTGATACAACAGAATATGAAAATGGTTCATGGACATTCAGAGCTAGAGCATGGGATTCCAGTGCTGGAAACTTCTCGGTTTGGACTTCTAGTGGCCAGTTCAATATCGTAAACCAAGTTCCAATAATCACATCATTCGGATTGTCAAACTCCGGCTACGGTAGCGGAACTACTGCGTTGGACCGTGCCTGGTATGCACTTGATGCCAATGGGACTCTAGGGTTTACTTGGACTGCTAGTGACGATGACCTTACACATGCGAGTTTAGCAAATGTACCGGGGCCTGGTTCCCCATCAGATGATGGACCGGGAACACTAGCTTACGGATGGAACTGGAATACGGGTGCAATCGCAGAAGGAACTTACAATCCTAGGCTGACCGTTTGGGATGGCTCGGGACTTTCTGCCAGCAAAACCATGTTCATTGGAATCGATAGAACTGCTCCTTCAATGACCACACCAACTATCGGTGATGGAGGAGAATGGAGTGATAGCACTGAAGTAACCATTTCAGGGTTCGATAGTGCTACTGATGATGGAAGTGGCTCTGGTTTGGATTATATCCAAATCCAGCAAGGGGGCACTTGGAGTGACGTTACTACTTCTAGTACAACATTGACATTTGCTGAAGGCGAACACCAGATTTTGATGCGTGCTGTTGACAAAGTTGGAAATGTTGGCACTGCAAATACAGTGGACATCAAAGTAGACATTACCGAACCAGAGGGAATCGGTTGGTCTGTAGATGAATTGAGTACAAGTCATGTTGGACCGGTTAACATATCGTTTTCAGCTCAAGATTTAGGCTCTGGAATTGACCTAGACAATTCTAAGATTCAATATGGATTTGACCTGAATGGAGTCGGAGCAACCCCTGACCAATCAGGACGATGGATCGACCTTGGAGTTACAGGACTTGAAGGAACAATGGGATTATCATCATGGGCAACAAAGTCACGACAATACCTGATGGTCAGAGCAATCGTAACCGATGATGCAGGAAATGAGTTGGTTACAATTCCAAGCGCTTTCCAGATTTTGCCTGGCCTCGATTTGTCTTGGAACGCTAGTGAAACTGGCGTAGACAGATTGGTTGCTAGACCAGGAGATACGAATGGACAAATCGAGATTACCAGTCTGTTAGAGGCAAATCAAGCATATGGTGGCGCTGTTACAGTTTACCTTCAGACTGCACCTGCCGATAGAAGCGCAGATGTAGATTGGACTACTATGCAAACAGTATTGATTGAGGGTGGCAATCTTTCTGATGAATGCACTTGTGAACAAATCATCTGGAATTATGTCGTCCCTAACACTGGACAATGGGATTTGCGATTGGTCGTAGACCCAAATAATGCGATTGATGAAAGAGATGAGTCGAACAATAATCACTACATGATGGTCACTGGTGCTTCGGTATCAGGTATTGGAGTGGTGACATCCTTTGCACCAGGAATTATCGCCTTGTTGTTGACTGGATTTGCTATTGCGTGGTATCAGAAGAGAAGGGTCACTCCTCCTCCCAGCTGACCTCTTCGTCATCTGCCAAATCCATCATTTCTTGAACCTCTTCCTCATTTCCAGGGTCGACTTGAGCCGCTTTCAATCTTCGACCCCTACGATTAGCAACATCGCTTAATCCCGGCACTAGTCCAGAGAAATCATCAGTGCTTGACGCGTATTCTTTCTCAGCGATTGAATCTAGTGAACGAGATTCAAGGCGTGACTTCTTTCTCTCTCTTTCAAGGAATTTCAACACAGTTCCATGTTCACTTCCGCTGGCTAACATTTCGATTGCTTGCCTAGCATTGGAAAGTCCTGCGCCATCGCCAACCAGGACAACTGTCGATTTGTAAATCGAAATTTCGGAACCTGTGAGTCGTTCTATCATCTTGCGAATTTTGCCCTGAGAACCAATAATTCTTGCACGAATCCTTCTTTGCTGATTGGAACGCTTTCCAACATGTTCCCTGAGGTCGACCATCTCAAAGAACCAATCATCACGCAGCAACTGAATTGCTCTACTTGGCGCCATACCACGACCTACTGCCTTGATTACATCTGGCAATTTTAGGGCTTTAACCGGATCATAATCACCTACATCAGGCCAAGTGACATCGATTTCTCCTGTGTTCGAATCTATCTGGATACTCTTGCATCCTGCTGCTTGTTCAAGCTCACGCCTAGTAGCACCTTTAGCACCGATTAAGACCGCAATACGGTCTTTAGGGACTCTAGGAAGTGACTGACGCATGGAATAGGCGTGAAGCCTGCCCTTATTCAATACATGTGTAGGGTCTATTCCTCTTCTTCACTAGGGTCAATATGAGATAAATCCATTTCGAGAACGTCGAACATCGCTTCTGCTAATTCGATTTCAACTCCGTTTTTGTTTGCCCATTCTACAAGTCTGGTTACATCGCGAACCAAGAACTCTTGACTCTTAGGATGAGATTGAACCACGGCTTGACCTACATCGATTACCACCGGCCTGTCACCGTGCCACATGATGTTGTATGGAGAAAAATCTCCGTGAACCATGTTGGCTTTTTGCCAAGTTACTGCCAAAAATTCCAACAATTCTTCATAGACCGCTGCTGGGTCTACCACTTGCACATCTCTTAGTCGCGGAGAAGGAGCGTTTGGTGTACCTAGATATTCCATAACTAAGACATTCTTGTGAACTCCAAGTGGTTTTGGAACCGCTAAACCCCATTTCTCGAGCCGAGATAAGTTCCTGAATTCCTTTCGAACCCAGATGTCAACCAAATCTCGATGGCGTCGCTTCAAGCCACCGAAGCGCGGATCACCCTCGATATACTGAATCAGATTTTTGAAAACAGCATTAGATGTGTGGAAAATCTTGACCGCTACTGGGCCCTTTTCCCCTGTTCCATGGAACACGTGGGCTTCTTTCCCTCTAGCGATTGGGAAATCCAGAGTATCAATAATTCCAGATTTCATCAGCTTATACAAACTCATCAAAGTCAGACGGTCAAATACGGCATCGAAGACTCTCCTATCCACCCATTCGAACGGTCCATCTCCTAAAACTCCGGAAAGGCCTTCTTCTATCTCATTGAACATTCGTTTGTATTTCTTCTCAGTCATCCAACCTGTGCCTTTGGATGATTCCAGACTCTTGATGAACTTAGAGGACTCGTTGTCCATGTAATTCTGGTCAGCGTTTGTTTTACGGCGCCTGCGATTATTGCGACGCTGCTTGGTATCCTTGGAGAGTTCCTCGTCCCAATCTGAGTTACGTCCCATGATTTGGCCCCCTTAATCTCGAAGCCAATACGGATTTGAAGATTTGAATTCAACCGAAGAGATCGTTGATCTCTTCGTCGTCTTCATCATCTTCCATTTCCTCTACTGCCTCTTCTTCCGGTGCTTCTTCTGGAACATTTCCTTCATTAGAAGAAGCGAATAAGCCATCTTCATCATCAAAGTCATCTGCTTGTGTATTCATTCCGAACACATCTACATCTGAAGGAAGAACTCCTTTTCTGGAGAGATACATTGCTTGAGTTTTGGTGTAACGGTGCTTTACATCTGCTTTCGAATCTTGGAAATCCCACGGCCAAACGATAATCAAATCACCTTCACGAACCCATTGACGTCTTCGCATTTTCCCTGGAATCCTCGCCATTCTTGTTTCGCCATCAGCACACAATACTGTAACTCTGCGACCCCCTAGGATTTGTTCTGCAATTGCGAACATTTCGTTGACCTTGGTGTTCGGCATCTTGACACGAATCTTAGAGGATTCCCCCTCTACATTACCCATCAGACGAGCTAATTCTTCCTCGTCTACTTTCTCTTCGCGCCTACGGCCCATAGGTCAAGCGAAAAGCCCTTCCTACTTGAAGGCTAAGACTCAATTCAAGCCAAGTCTAGGCTGTCAGCGGCTCTGTAACACATATCGATTAGTGTGTCTCCAGATAATCCTAGAAGGATTGTTGCAACCAAACAAATCCAAATTGCCATTCTGATAGATGCTCCATAAGGCAGAGGCTTTCTGCGTCCTTCTTCTGGTACATCTAGGAACATTACAACTCCGATTCTCAAGTAGTAGAATACTGAGATTGCGCTGTTGATGAACATTGCAAGAGCAAGCCACCAGACCCAATGAATCTCTGAGAATGATACAGTTCCGTTCATCCACAATTCTCCAACACTTGTTGAGACTATTCCAGCAATCACCAGGAACTTCGACATGAATCCAGCGAGAGGAGGGACTCCAGCAAGAGCTAACATGAAGATGAACATCGCTGTTCCAATCAATGGATCTCTGCGTGCAAGACCAGATAGTGCTGATAGCCTACTTGCTCCACCTTCCATCTCCAGAAGACCCAATACAAGGAATGCTCCTAACTTGAATGCGACTAGAACGAAGAGGTGGAATAGCACTGCTGCAACAATTGCTTCAGCATAATCTCCTGGTGCCTCAACTTCTCCCCACTTCCATGCTCCGACTGCAGTNAATGCTGCAAGCATGTATCCAGCATGTGCTACTGAAGAGTACGCAAGCATTCTCTTTGGATTGGTTGAGCCTAATGCTGCAACGTTACCCCATGTCATTGTGATTACAGAAAGAGTCGCTAGCGTGTACAACCAAATTGCACTCTCATCAGCACCTGCTTCAGGTAGAGCGATTACGAGTAGTACTCTGATTAAACCAATCATTCCCATTGCCTTCGATGCAGTTGCTAGAACACCTGCAACAGGTGAGTTCGCTCCTGCGTATGCATCAGGAGCTGCAAAGTGGAATGGTGCTGCGCTGACCTTGAATCCGAATCCGACCAAAACCAATCCCAGAGCGATAGTTCCTAGGATAGTTGAATCTGCCCAATTCGCAGCAATAGTATGCAATTGTAGGCTTCCGAACTCCAGGTAGAGTAGAGATAGACCGTACAATCCAACTCCGCTCGCAACAGAACCTACGATGAAATATTTGACTCCAGATTCTGCCCCTGCTTTCGATTCCTTGTGGAATCCAACCAAGACGTATGTGGCAAGGCTTGCTAATTCTAGACCCACGAATAGAACGAACAGGTCTTGTGCTAATGCAACGATACACATACCGATTGCAGTGGTTAGCATCAGAATGTAGAAATCAGCCTGTCGTCTGTTATCATACATCTCTTCTAGACTCTTCTTTCCTTCAAATGTATGAGCTGGGATTCTATCCAAACTTGCCATGGATGCAAGAAGAACAGCTGCTAAGAACAGAATNTCAAAGAATCTAGAGAAGTTATCNANTTGCAGAATGATGATGTCACCACTAACTACAGTTGTGGTATCCATTTTCCCGTCTATGGCCTCGATTACCATCATTCCTAGTGCTGTAAACAGTGTTCCAGTAGCGAGAATACCCGGAATAGCAGGCGAACCTGTCAACTTGAATCTCCTACCTCCAAGGAACCAAGGAACTCTAACCTTGGTCAGCGGAATGCGGAATTTTGAGTTACCCAAGTTTGGGATAATGAATATCGATAGCAGTCCACAGATTAGGATAGTCTCTGGAGCGAAAGCCTTCCAGAAGTCAGTGCTGAATACTTCTACAATAGGAAGGTCGAACTCATCTCCTCCATGCTCACTCATCTCAGATACCCCCTAAATTGAATACTCCTTCGAAGAAGGCAACAGTCCATTGGTCCATCATTCCCAATGCAATGAATGGGAAAATACCGAAGATTACGGTGAATATTGCAAGGATGATCATTCCAATGTTTTCTGATAAGGTGATGTCTGGTGGTGTTTCACCATTGAGAGATTCAGGAGGTTGGCCTTCATCTCCACCTTCGAAGATTGTCCTCTGCATAGACCATAGGTAGTATGCAGCGGTGATTGCTAGAACTGCACCAGGTAGGAGAATCCACCAACCATATTCAGGCCAGAATGCGATCATGACCATCAATTCTGCGACGAATCCTGCTAGCAACGGCAAACCTAGGCTTGCCATCCAAGCGAACATCATGTAGACTGCTAAGTAAGGCGACCACTTTGCCATGCCTCTCATTGCGCCAATTTCCATGGAATGGTAATGGTGCTTGAATGCACCACAAACAGCGAACAGCATTGGAGAGATGATTCCGTGTGCGAACATCATGAAGAGTGCTGCTGCGTATCCAATAGGCTGCATGCTAGCAATACCCAGTAGAATTACACCCATGTGTGATACAGAAGAATATGCAACCATCCTCTTCAGGTTAGTCTGCCCTAGACAAACTATTGCTCCCCAAACAAGAGAGATTAGGCCGATTGCCATAATCACATCTTGGTAGTACACAACTGCATCAGGGAAGATTGCGATTGGTATTCTTAGCATTCCATATGCACCCATCTTCAGCATAACACCAGCTAGTAGCATCGAGCCGCCGGTTGGCGCTTGTACGTGCGCATCAGGTAGCCAAGTGTGGAATGGTACTGCTGGCAACTTGACCAAGAATCCAATCATCAACATAGCGAATAGGATATTTTGCATATCCTCTCCCAAGAAGACATTGTCTCCCATGTTGTATGCTGTTGCATTAGAGAATAAGACTGTCATGTCGAATGTTCGACCGGTTACAGTTCCATATTGTGCACCACTTCCTTCAGGCTGAAGGAAATACAGAGTAATGAGACCAAGTAGCATAATTACAGATGCACAGAAGGTGTAGATGAAGAACTTCTGAGCAGCATATCTGCGGTCCTTTCCACCCCACTTTAGAATCAGGAAGAACATTGGAATCAATGTTAATTCCCAGAACACATAGAACAAGAATAGGTCGAGAGCAACGAATACTCCGATTAGCGCTCCACCCATCATCAATAGCAGAGGATGATATGTTGCACCATCTTTCTCATTCCATGTTGTGATGATTGTTATTGGTACTAGGAAAGTAGTCAACCAAACCATTGGGAATGACAATCCGTCCATTCCCACATGCCATGATACTCCAATGGTTTCTATCCATACATACTCCTTTTCAAGAGCGTATTCGTTGTATGCCAAATCCCAGTCGACCAAAATCAGCCAATCAAAGAACAGAGCTGTAGAAATCGCTAATGGAATCAATGATGCAACTAAGGTAAACAGTCTGATTGGAACTGCAATAACTTCCTTTCTTGCACGGGACTCCTGGCTAGCAAATGCTAGTAGAATACAACTCACAATAATCGGGAAACCAACCAATGGTAGGCTGATCCAGTCGACTGTTGTGTCTGAATCATTCAATGATGGGAAGAATGCCATCAATCCAGCAACGATAATCAGTAAACCACCGATGAGCATGAACTCCTTGTTCTTGATATCTAGTGCTTGGTTGCTACCCAATCAAGCCACCCCCCATAGTAACATGAAGATGACCAACGTTCCTAACGCTGTCATCATGATGTAATCTCTAGCTGAGCCTGTTGTAAGTGCGCGTAGTCTCCTAGATGCTTGCTGGCTTGTAGATTCAATTGTCTTGATTACTCCATCAATAAATCTGGAATCAAAGATTGCTGAAAGATTCGCAAAGCCAACTACAATCTTCATCATTGCAGCATCGTAAATATCGTCGAAGTGTAACCTCTTGTGCAAGGAGTCAGCAAGGCTGGAGTTTGCCCATGCGCTATTATCGATGCTCGACTTCTTGTTGATTTTTGCAGATAGGTCAATCGCCCATTGCATCCACGGCTTTGCCTTCTGGCCCTTGTCTAGGCCACCACCATACAATGCCATTGCAAAGGATGGGCCTAGTACTAGTGACAAACCAATAGCAACGTATGTCAAGACCAATAAGAATGGATCGTGATTCATGAATACGTGCTCCATCTCATAGCCGATTCCATCAACGAAGCTGGTGTAATGGCCAGACTCAAAGTCTCCTAGCCATTTTCCAGCATGCATTCCAGCGAAGATAATTGCAGCCAAAGTCATGAAAGTCAAGATAACCAATGGAATTGGAATCCAGGGAGTTTGTTCATGGACATTCTCGGCAACTTCTGTCTTTGGCTTACCAGCGAAAGTCATGAACCACATTCTAGACATGTAGAATCCAGTCATTCCAGCACCGATTAGAATTAACATAGCAGGNANTAGGAAGATTGGNTCCTTCAAAGCGACNTTCCATGCGCTAGCAATGATACCTTCCTTGGACCAGAANCCTCCAATTAGAGGAATACCGATAATNGACATGCTTCCNACAAACATNGCAGTNGCCGTGATTGGCATCCTGCTGGCTAAACCACCCATGTTTTCCATAGACTGTGCATCAAAGTGGTCATCGTGATGATCGTCATGGTGGTCATCATCATGGCCGTGGTGAGCTACTTCATGGTGAGCGTGATGCATCTCGTGAATGACTGAACCGGAAGCCATGAACAGCATTCCCTTTGCCATTGCGTGGTTGAATAGGTGGAACAGAGATGCTCCCATTGCGAATGCTGCTAGTTCGTCATATCCGTTGTTTGCTAGCCACAATGCTGAACCCAGACCTGTGAAGATGTAAGCCAATTGACTCATTGTAGAGTACGCTAGAACCTTCTTCAAGTCCATCTGTACAAATGCGATTAATGCCGCCATTACTGCGGTTATTCCACCGATGATTGCAATGATAATTGCTAGTGTGGACAGTGCGCCCATGTCAGCATAGCTGAAGAATGGGAACATACGAGCGACAATGTATAGACCTGCGTTAACCATTGTAGCAGCGTGAATTAGAGCAGAAACTGGTGTTGGTCCTTCCATTGCATCCGGTAGCCAAACGTGTAGAGGGAACTGTGCAGACTTTCCTACCGCCCCGATAAACATCATTCCTAGTGCTAATTGCAGAGCGCCTGAGTCAACTAGTGCAATCTTTTCAGGATCGAAGACGACAGCATATGACAAGGCGCCCTGTGTACCCGCATGTGGCTCAAACAAGTTCCACAGAATTACTAGTCCAATTACTAGGAATACGTCACCAACACGAGTTGTTAGGAACGCCTTCTTTGCAGCATATGCTGCACTTGGTCTCTCGTAGTAGAATCCAATCAACAGGTAAGAACACAATCCCATTAATTCCCANAAGATGAACAGCCAAAGGAACGAGTCAGCNAAAACCATTCCAAGCATACCGCTACAGAATAGAACGAATTCTGCATAGAAACGGTGGTTTCGGTTGTCGTTGATTGGATCTGTATTCATGTATCCAATCGAGAAGATATTGATCAAGAAACAAAGGAATGCTGCAACGAATAGTAGCATTACTGTCAGGTGGTCGATGTAGATTCCAAAGCCGAATGCCTTGGTAGTTATCGCGCCAGTTTCCGAGTTCCACCAAGATGATTCAAACCAAGTAAATACATCAGCAGCACCTACTTTGTTCATGTGCTCTCTGATTAGAGACAATGCTAAAATCAGGCTTGCACCCATTACAGTAAGTGCAATGATTCCTCCTTCCTTGACATTCTTAACCCATGTTGGAGTTCCATTGAAAATCCTGCCCAGGAACAAAATTACTGGGAAGGCCAAGAATGGCAATAGAGGAATTAGTACGGCATAATCGATGATTTCGCTTCCACTCATGATAACACCTCAGTTCTTCAAGAGATTAACCTCATCAAGAGATATGGTCTCATGTTGTCCATACATTGAGAGGAAGATAGCCAATCCAATTGCTACTTCCGCTGCTGCGATTGCGATTGCGAAAACTGCGTAGACCCATCCGGTTACATCACCCCAGTGAGTTGCCGCTGCTACGAATTGTAGGTTAACCGCATTGAGCATCAATTCGATACACATCAGTACAACGATTGCATTCTTTCTACTAAATGCACCCCACAATCCGATGATGAAAAGGATGGCCGCTAGACCAGATACCCATGCTGGGTCGATCATTCCTTTTCACCTCCAGTAAGTTCCCACTCGAGATTCACCAATCTCTCGTCACGAACAAGATATGCAGCTCCTACCATGGCCATAGCCATCAAGAAACCTAGAGCAAGCAAAGGAAGTGCCCACTCGCCGAATAGTGCGGATGCTAAGTCGCTAGTTGTGATTTCTTCATCAGAAGAATCCTCCCAAACGATATCAGCAGAAACTGCGGTAACGATTACTGCACCCAAAAAGACCAAGCCGACTCTTGCGAGAATAGATAGTAGTCTCATTCGAAATCCTCCTCAAGAATTTGCCTTCTAGTCAGCATAATACCGAACAGAACAACTAACATTACGCTAGCAAGATATACCAGAATCTGGATTACTGCAAGGAATTCTGCGCCCATCAAAATGAATATTCCAGCAACTCCCATGAAACAGAAAATCAAGCACATCATTGAATGTGCAACTCTCTGCATGTAAATCAGGCCAAGAGCTCCACCGATTACGATAGTGCTCATCAAGAAAAACATACCAACTTCAAGGTACATTGCTAGATCCATACTCAAGCCTCCCCTGCCGCCTTAGCGGCCTTAGCGGCCTTCTTGGCTCTCTTGTCACGCTCTTTGCTGGCTCTCTTTGCAAGTTCAGCATCAACAGCTTCTTGGTGGTCGCCGATTAGAACTCTGGTTCTGCTCGCATCCATCCATAGGTCTTGACGAGTAAATCCTGACATACCGTCATACTCGTTTGTCATGAAGAATGATGTGAAGTTACATGCTTCCATACATAGACCACAGAACATACAGCGGCCCAAATCAATTCTTCCAGAAACGATCTGGTCATCCGCTGGATACAATGATTCTACAGGAACTTGGTCGACTTCTCCCGTGTCATTCCAGCGCATGCGTGCGCTGTCTCCAGTCAAGTCTAGGACTTCACCGAATCTCCACTCATCAGGAGCGTCAGCGTGCGCGGTTGCAAGGTTGAAAGAAGATAGAGATTCTACGACCTCTGGCTTCTCAACGGCTGCGAATTTACCAACTTCGAGTTCAGCACCATAGCCTTCCCACTCGCCTTCTGCGCTGTCTAGAACATCGACTCTCAATTCAGTAGTCATGTGTAAGCAAGAGTTAGGACAGATGTTCACACACATCTTACATGCAGTACATGTCTCCCAGATGATACCTATTCTACCATTGTAATTACCAGGTACGAATAGCCATGGCTCAATTTCTTCCAGACGCTCATATGGGTAACTGATAGTTTGAGGCTTCCAAATTGTTGGAGTCAAATCGGTTCCAGCACGGTCTGGAGTATAGTGGTGCTTTGTGATGTCGTTGATGTGCTTGGTCTTTTCAGAACGAACAATATCTCCTTCATCGATAAACTCTGGATGAGTGGTGTTGTGATAGCCGCTAGAGAATCTCTTACCAATGAATTCGTAAGTTCTCAAAACGGTCAATCCAGTTATCTTAAACGGGTACCAGAATAGGTTTCTGAAATTTGGTTTGCCATGTGGATGTGATGCCATATTCTCACCTCACTCCTTTCCTGCAGTGTGCGTTCCCGCAGGAGTCATCGTACGAATGTGGTACATACGTTCCTCATTCTCTTCGATGTTCTCATCTTTCATCAAAACCACGAATACTGCCAACCAGAACATTGTCGTAATGATAGGCAATCCCCATGGGATTGTGAAGTCTTGAATGGTTAGGTCCCAAGACCAGCCGCCAGCTACTGTGTCTGATAGCGCTCCTGCATCAAAGAAGTACAGGCGATAAACGATTGATAGAGCAACTTGCAATACTGCAAGTGGTAGCAACATTCTCCATCCAAACTCTAGAATCTGGTCGGTTCTGATTCTAGGTAGAGCAGTTCTTGCCCAAACGAAAACTACAGTGAATATGAACCATGCTTTCAACAGGGTCCAAATAACTCCAGGAATTGCTAACCAAGCTTCTCCAAGGTACGGGATTGAACCGATTGTACCAGCGAATGGAGCGTGCCATCCTCCCATGAAGAAGTGTGCGAATAGAATACTTGCAGCGTAGACACGCATGTATTCAGCAGCGAATAGCAAACCGAATCTCATTCCTCCGTATTCAGTCCACCATCCTTCTACAAGTTCTGCTTCTGCTTCAGGCATATCGAACGGGATTCTTTCAACTTCAGCAATCATGCTGACCAAGAAAAGAACTCCACCAAGTGGCATCAAGAAGAATAGCCAAGCGCCTGAAGAGTGTTGGAAGTGAACAATTTCAAGGAAATTGAATGAACCTGCCATTACACATACACCTAGGATAGATAGTAGCAATGGGATTTCATACGCAGTTAGTTGTGCAGCGCTTCTAATTCCTCCAAGTAGAGTGTATTTGTTGTTAGAAGACCAGCCTGCAAAGAACACGCCTAGGGGTGCGATACCGAAGATTGCGAAGGCGAATAGAACCGAAAGTTCAGGGTTCGCCCCATAGATTCCACTAGACAATGGGATCATTCCCAAAATCATGATTGTAGAAGAAATTACTAGGAAAGGTGCTAACTCGAAAATCACCTTGTCCGCTCTGGAAGGAACCATGTGTTCCTTGGTTAGGAACTTCATTCCGTCTGCAATGTTTTGGAAGAAACCTGGGAAAATCGTAACACCGTACCACGAACGGTTACCTACACGGTTGACCATTTCTTGCTCGTGGCCCTTGTTACCAGCTACTTTGTTTAGCCACTTGTTGATTGCACCAACGGGCTTTCCTAATCCGAATGGAATCATATTCCACCATTCGCCAGCGGTAACACCGTTTTCACCNACCCACAAAGAACGCAATGCGGTTGTTGCACCACGGCGGTCGTTAACACGAGCGTAGAATTTTCTTTCAATCCATAGAATCATGAACATTGAAAGCATGATTCCACCGAAAGTAACCAAACAAGTTACTAGTGTGAAAACAAAGAATGCTATATCATTCGATGAGGATTCTAGGAAGGTATCCTCTAGCATTGATCCAAACAAATCTCTTGTTTGGTTGTAGACAAAATCGTGAAGCTGTAACCAGTCATCCATGATAATCACCTCAACGGTCGGTCTCCCCGATACATGGATCGAAGCTACCCATGATTGCAGGAATATCTGCAACCTTGTAACCAATCATTGTCTTTGCAACATATGGAATTGTGATAAACATTGGAGAACGTATTGAGACTCTGTAAGGATGTTTACCTCTTCCATCGCCTCCACCTTGGATGTAGAAATTGGATACTCCTCTAGTACATTCGTAAGTGCTGAATCCGGTTGCTCCTTCAGGTGCACGGGTAGGTGCCTTGGTAATCAACATCTCATCGCCTGGCTGGTAGTGAGTATTTGCTCCACCTGGAATCTTCTCGATTGCATCCAATAGCATACGGCAGGATTGTCTCATCTCTTCCATTCGTACTCGGTAGCGGTCATAACAATCCGCCCCTTTCACGCTGGTAGGTTTCTCTACAGCAGGCTCCCAGTCTACTTGGTCGTAGACGGAGTAAGGGTTCGTCCATCTTGCATCGGTGTTGACACCAGCAGCACGGATATTTGGCCCGGTTACACCTGCATCGATTTGGTCTTCTGCAGTTGCATAACCTACACCTTGTAATCGAACAAGCCAAATTGTGGATTCGTCAAGAAGCATTTCGTATTCTTTGATTCTGTTTTCGAACAGTTTGACCTTAGCCTTCATTCTGTTAGCCCACCCAATTGGGATGTCTCTCTTGACACCTCCAACTCTTGGATAGTTGTAGTGCATTCTTGAGCCACCAAGTTCTTGCAACAAGTCGAGGAACATTTCTCTGTCACGCAGGCACCAGGTCATCAAAGTCAAGTTTCCAATATCTGGACCGAATGCACCTAGCCACATCAAGTGGCTAGCTAGCCTCTGGANTTCAGCAGCCATTAGACGAATGTATTCGGCACGCTCTGGCACTTCCGCTTCTAGCAAATCCTCTGCTGCCATGATGTAAGAGTGAGCCCAAGTCATTGCACTCACGTAACAAAGACGGTCACAGTAAGGAGTGATTTGAGTGAAGTCTCTTGCTTCACAAATCTTCTCTACTCCACGGTGAATGTATCCTAATTCCGCTTCAGTGTCGGTAACGGTTTCTCCATCTACCTTTACTCTAAGTGTCCACAATCCGTGAGTCATCGGGTGCTGAGGACCCATTGTAATCCACATCTCTGCCATAATAACACCTCACTTTACACGGCCCTCGTCAACCGGTTTTCTTTCGAACCCTTGCGGGTCATCGTACATTTCATTGAAGTCGTGATAACGGATCTTGTGCTGTCTTTGAAGAGGATGGAATCCAACAGGGGAATCGTGAGGATTTAGAACACGGTGCATGTTCTCGTGGCCTTCAAAGTCGATTCCTACAAGGTCCCAGGTTTCCTTTTCATTCCAGTCAGCGCCTACCCACAAATCTTGAACAGATGGCACAGACGGTGAGTCTCCAGCCTCTAGAGGAATGAATATCTCGAACTCCATGGGGATGTCGTCCCCTTCGAGGCTCTCGCCTTCATGCACAGTCATGGTGTGTGCTTCGACATTGCTAATCGGCCAGCGGTGCATGTGGTAAGCAACTTCCCAGCCCCTTTCGGCACTTCCTGAGGGATAGTGGGTTCCAGTGACCATCGCACAGTGATTAACTCCTAATTCATTCTTCAAATGTTTAGCAACCGCTCGCCATTGTTCAGGAGAGCAAGTGATTCGAACGAAATCAAACTTCTTTCCGGCAGAATGTGCGACCACTTCTGATGTGACCCCTGCATCGCCGAACCTTGCTGACAAATTTTCAGCAGCAGCATTTGCAGCAGAAGAGTTCTGCTCCTTGGTAATCGTTGTACCCATCTCAGTCCTCTCCTACGATAACTGGCTTGTCGCCATCTCTACCGGTAGAAGGCGCTCCACCGATTCTGATAATCTTCTCACGAAGCTTTCCGAAACCATCGATTAGTGCTTCAGGGCGAGGAGGGCATCCTGGGATGTAAACGTCGACCGGAATTACGGTGTCGACGCCTTCCAAGATGTTGTAGGATTGATAATATGGTCCGCCCGAAATAGCACATTCGCCCATTGCGATGCAATATTTTGGCTCAGGCATCTGCTCCCACAAACGAACAATTGGGTCAGCGAATTTCTTTGAAACTGGGCCATTGACTAGCAGTACATCTGATTGACGAGGACTAGAACGGAACAGAACTCCGAATCTGTCTCCGTCGAATCTCGGAGTTGCTGAAGCAGCCATCTCAATCGCACAGCACTTGATTCCAAGGTGGAGTGTGAACAAAGATTTGCGCCCAGCCCAGTTGAAAAACCGGCCAGCAAGGACGCTGAGCAATTGCTTGATTTTCGTAGCTTTCAGGGCTTCATCGGTAACGTCTCCAACGATTTCTACAAGCGTTCTGCTGTTGAAAGTGGTGTAATTTTCTCCTGTATCACTCATCATATCACCTCAGATGTAAATGCGACCTCTCTTGCGGAAAACATGCCACACGCCAAGAGTCATTGTGGCAAAGAATACGGTTAGTACAACCATTTCTGTTCCAACTACGTCGATTGGATCGGTTGAAGATGTACCTGTTGCATCCATGGCAAGAAGTCCTCCTAAAGCCATGAACATGAAAGCGACATCGAATACAAGGAAGATAATCGCATACCAATAATACTGGAAGTGGAACTGAATCATCGCTTCTCCAACAGGTTCTGAACCACATTCATAGGTCGAAAGACGACGAGGATAGAGGCTGTGGTCACGCTCATATCCTTCCATCAACCAAGATTTTGTCATGTGTGGACGAGATGAATCTACCTTGGGCATAACGAAGTACTGCGTGATGAAAGCACCCAGTGGCATACCAATGCCGATTAGAGTCATCCACATCATCGAAAGATAGGTGCCTGTTACCGTTTCTGCTCCGACCAACTATGCCACCAACTGAGAGCGTTGACACTCTCTTGTCACGGCCACTCGACAACCGTCCATAAGCGTTGTCTAGTGTGCACTAATTCGCGAGGGTCTCAATTATGACCCCGTAGGGGTCAGTTTCGCTTACGAAGAATCAGGAATAGGAATCCAACAAGAACCAATGCTCCAATACTCATTAGCACATTTGGAGTGACTAGAGAATTCAATCCGAACTCTTCTGGTTGGCCGTTTACAATCAACTCAATGTTCTCCCTGTCGACCAATCCTGTCTCTGTTGGCTCAACAGAGAATGTGAACTTGAAAGAATCTTCAACTTCTGCAGTACTTTGCCCTCCTGGTGGGTTAACTTTAGCAGTAATCAATACTGATTCTCCTTTATCGATTGTACATAGGATATGATCGCCGTTGTTCTTACAATCAGAGCCAGAATTATAGCTCAAAATGACGCTCCATCCTCTCATCCCATTGCTGGAGAAGATTTTGAATTCCGATTCGACGTTACCTGAATTGAATACTTCTATTTCGAATCTCGGAGAGTTACCAATCTCACCAAAGGTGATGTCTCTCTCGACATCCCCGTCTAGGCTTAATTCAGCGCCAAGGACCGTTTCAACCGATAAGGAAAATGTCACTTTACCGCTTCTATTTGCGGCGTTAGAAACGGAAGTTACGACCATTTCTAGCAAACCACCATCTCCATTTTCCGCACCTGTGTTGGCCTCTATAGTCAACTGAATTATTGCATAATACTCCATTGGAATGTGGGAATCTACAAGGTCGTTATCGACAATCTTCTCGAAGATTTTGTCCTCGTTTGAAGCAATCATTGGAGAGTTGCCCATGTAGTAGAATTGTCCTGTTGTTTCATTGAATGCACCCCAGCCTTTTGGTACGAGAAGAGGGCCATCAATCGGCATTCCACGGTATGTCAAGGTGCGAGTTGCGGTTCCAGATAAGCCTGTGAAATCAAAAATTGCTTCATCGGTCATATCGCCAGTATTTGTCACCTTGATGTTGAAAGTTTGACTACCGCCTGGCGGCAATACAATGATTGCATTGCGAGAGAGGTCGTCTTGGGAATTCATAATTATTGCATCCATTGCGAAATCTCGGTTCGACAGAATTGCCCTGAATACGAACTCTAGTTGGTTATCTGGAACGCCATCGTCGTTTGCGTCACCATTGTTGTTATCTGCCAAGTTAGTGACACGAACAGTTAGTCTAGTGCTCTCCAATTCTTCCTCTCCATCAATAGATACTACGAGATACATAATTGCAGTCTCGCGCGCATCGATATCGATTTCAGTAACTACAGTACCATCCTCCATTTCGAAATGCTTACCCCAAGCAGGTTGAGCGGTTTGAGAAATTACTGAGAATCTGAATCTATCTAGTGAATTTCCATCATTTGTTACAGTGATTGGGAACTTCACGGTTGTATCTGACCTACCTGTTTGGTCTTCAGCAGGAGCACCTCCACTCATTCCGTGTACTTCCTTGACTGTAATCGTCAATTCTTGGGTAGCATATGCGCCACCACTACCGCTGTTCGGTAGTACTGAAAACGTAATTGTTACTTCTTCAGTTGCCAAAGCATTCAGCGGCAGAGAGATTGTAACATCGATTGTCCCAGTTTTCTCGTTGCTAAATCTTGATTGTGTAGAGATTGTTGAGGATTCCAATGATACGGCCCATCCTGTTGGCGGAGAGGATGCTGAGATCCTGAATGTGTCTGGCCCGTTACCTTGGTTTGTCACCGTAAGTGTAGTAGTGGCATCTTGTCCGGGTTGAATGTTGTAGAGGCCAGAGTTTCCTAGTGACATTATCGCCCCATGAGATTGGCCTACAGTAACAGTCACTGTGGTGCGGCACTTCCAATTATTGCCATCTTTACCTTCGATGTAGAACTCGTTTTGAGTGTTAGCTTCAACAGAATCATCTGGCGTAATCTCGATTGTGAACTCCTTCTCACCATTGCCGTCGTTGTAATTCAACATTCCACTTGATGCTCCGTCAACTGATGCCCAATTTGACTTGCTACCGTTGAATCCTACAGTTATTGACCAATCGGTGTTTCCTTCGTTAGAATATGTTGCTACTAGAGTGCCGGTTTCGCCTGGTTCAAGCGATAGACTTGTCTTTGAGAGCGAGGAAGAGCACTTCTTTAATTCTGGAACGAACAAGCTGAACTCCTCAGTATCTGATGCGCTACCGTTTGGATTCTGGTCGTTGGTTACAACACCTTCAATCTCCCAGCAATACTTGTCGCTTTCCTTGCCTTCAGGAACTTCCAAAGATATTGTAACCCACTCTGAGGAGCCGTTGTCCAAGGTTACGGTTTCAGGGTCGACACTAATCGACATACTACTATCGGATTTACATCCAGACCCGCTTCTTGGGTCTACGGTTAACTGGATTGTTTCCTGTACTCTTCCTGTATTCTCAACTTCAACATCCCATTCGATGGTTGATTCTCCATTCCAGGTTGGGTTTACAGGAGCATCAATAGTGAGGTCGACTGCAAACACTGCAGAGCCTGCGCCATCTCCAGCGGTTGTTTCAACATCTTGAGATTGTTGAGCTGGTTGACCTGGTTGGTCAGGTGGGGTGACTTGTTCATTCGCATTGGCTGTTACAGTAGTAACACAAGAGTCTTCAGCGTTTTGTGCCAGAGTGACATTGAGGAATGTTTCACCATAGTCTCCTGCTTCGATGGGTTGCCCAATTTGCCCAACTGTTGACGAGTAGCCAGTACAGTCTTGCTCATTGGTTGCAGCCAAATTTACCGACACAGGGTTAGCACCGTTGTTGTAGACGCGAACGGTGTATTCAGCAGTCTCCCCCGGATTAACAGTTTGAGCGCTTGGAGAAATGGATACCGAGATGTTTGCATCTCTTCCAGAATCATCCGCAGTAACTGGATTTGCCATTGCTGGAACCAGTGAAAGTAGCATCAATGCGATCAGCAGAGTACTGGTGATGCCTTGACCGGCTTTGGTGTCTTTTCTGCGGGGTTCCATGAACCCCGGTCGGGGTAGTCACATGAAAAGGCTATGCACAAATGCTCATTCACTCAACATTTACGAAAGCCGTCGAACTTGCACCACAATTGACACAGGATTCAACCTTGCATACAGAATGATATCTCGCACCGCAAGAAGGACATCCTTGCATCATTGATAGGATCGGTTGTCTACAAGCAAAACACGGAGTCGCATTAGATTGGGGTGCTGGAGCAGCAAAGGACCCTTGTGCTGGAGCTGAGGTTGGAATTGATGCCTCGTTCTTGTTTCTTAGGAAAATTACGAGTCCAACAATAATGACTAGAGGAATGATAACCAGAACCGACAAAATCACTGGACTCAAACCCGATGATTCATCTGTAATCGCTTCTCCTTCACTAGAAACATCCAACACTAGATTCGAATTAACTACGTCATCAGCTCCGCTGATAGAAATCGAAAGTGTTCCTTCTCCAGGCTTGGTAGCGGTAATGTCTAACCTAATTTTCTGAGATTGGCCTGCTTCGAGGTTTACCGAATCAACTCCATCAAACTCCACATTCCACCCACTCGGAGAGGTGGTTTCAATCGCACCTGACACCAGAGTGTTTCCAGTGTTAGTAATTGTCAACTGAAGTACTGAGGGTTCATTTGTTTCGAGATTCAATGGCCCATCTACCTTCCACGAAACCTCTTTTGAAAGTGCAACAAGCATGGTTACTGTTTCATTTACTGAAACTAAATCACTGGACAGTGTAACTTTGAACTCAGGTTCAGATGCAGGGTCTGCCATTGCCGATATGATGATTGTACATGTCATTGGCTTGATATCTCCCTTTGAGACAATTCCAGGCGAAGTACAATCGCCAAGAAGATTGTTGTCCAATTGTAAAGTGACAGAAGGATCCCATGACACGCTTTCGGTATTCTCTACTAACCAAGTGTAATTGATTGGAACACCTGTTGGGTGTTGCCCCGGGCCGAAAATGTTGGACCATGTGTCTCCACCAATTTCAACCGATGCGAATGTGATAACAGGATTTGGTAATACCACAACTTCAATCTCTTCAGAATGGAACCATGAATACTGACTAGAATCCATAATCAACTTGATCTCTCCACTCCTTGCATCTTGTTGTGCGGTGATTGAAATTGCAAAATTTCTAGATTCCGTCCAAGATAAATCGAACTCTTCGAGTACTGTATTTTGCATCCATCCAAGTGGCAATTGCAGAGTCGGATTTAGCATTAAATCGACATTACCTCTATTCTCTACACTGTATTGTAAAGAAATCGTATTCCCCGGTGTTATCGATGAGAATGAAGATTCCAAATCCACTGTAATGTGTGAAACCTCTTCGACTACTAACGGCAAATCATACTCCACAATCCTTGCCTCTTCGCTCTGTGAAACTACTTTCAGAACAACTGTCAATTCTGCACCGGCTAAAGTCATGACTTGAGGAGGAGTAAATGAGATTCCAATGGTCATCTGACCTTCCTCCAGCATCAATCCGGTCGATGCTGAATTTGCACCTCCTTGAGCTGAGAGGTCATCGAAACCTGCATACCAGCCTGGAGGAGATTCCAGGAATAGGTCATATCCAATATCGCTATTTCCTAAATTGAATAACCTGATATCGACTGATGTCACATTGGAAGGATTGACTGGAATTGTTGTGTAATCAAACTCTATTCTAGTGTCAGATAACACAGGTACATCTAACATCAGAACATATGGACTGCTTACATCATTGTCTTCATCATAACCTAAGAGATTGATTAGATACATTCCCGGCTCGGGACCTGAAGGATGAACCAATGTGACATTTACCAAAGATCCTTCTTGCCCATCTAGTTCGAAATCTGTTTGGTCTAGGCCGACATACCAAGATAACTGGGCGTCGTTTGGACCAGTAACACCTGTTGATGAAATCGATGCGTTGGTGGGTAGTAAGGCGGTATTGGTTAGTGTAACCTGCCAAGACGAGGAAGTGGCATTGATATCACTAAGAGTCGCAGTAGATGATGCAGACTCAATTCTTACTCCGGGAGTTGTGACATTGACAACAACATCCATCCGATTATTGCCTTCATTGATTTCATCAATGGTGTCTGATGAATCCACCAAGAACGTCAGAGTTCTTGCTCCAGCGGTCTGAGGTTGCCAATTCCAAAACAAGACCTTGGAACCACCTGGTCCCAAGTTGAAGGTCTGTGAATTTAGGTACAATCCCTCTTCTTGGAAGATAATTTCAACACTTTCTGCTTCTACGTTGCCTAAGTTAGAAACTTGCATCTCAACCAAGACATCATCACCGACTTGAGGGATTGCAATATCTGTAGTGAACGATGTCGGGATTGGTGAAGGGTCTGGTCTCAAGTCGTTGACGCCTACGCCTGAAACTGCCACTGCGAAAGGTTGAGCGCGTGAACCAGAATGACCTGCGTCGGTTACTTTCACTGTCCATAATCCCATCTCGGCAGAATCGACCAATACCACTTCTACGTTGTTCAATGTGTCATAATTGCCGCCTTGGATTGAGCGGCCTTGAGAGAACTCGTTTCCTCTGTACTCGACTCCACTAGGAGTTGTAACCAACAAATTGAGATTGTTGACTAATTGTGTATTGGAAAACCTTGAACCTCTTTCATCAGACCATGCAACTACTGCTTTGAATGCCTGATTTGGAGTTGTAATGTTGAATGAATAACTCTTGGAATTACCTGTCGAAGATAATACTGAACGGTCATCGACCCATATTCCCCGACCGTTGTTAGGAGCGAGGGTTCCTTTGAGGTCGATTCTACCCCACCCCTCGTCCATGTTCGGAATATCACGAGTGCCAACATCTCTAGCACCTAATATCATCAATGCCTTGACCAAAGCACCTTGAGGTTCCGGTCTTTGAGCTACTTCCGTAATGTATTCACGAATCAATGCTGCAGTACCTGCTGCATTCGGTGTTGCCATGCTCGTACCTGTGTACTCTAGGTACCAATTGCTAGTCCATGTCGCTCCACCGATATCGGTTGCTTCTTGTGCTCTGCAAGAGCGAACATAACCGCCTGGAGCGAGAATGTCTGGTTTGATTCTGCCATCATCAACAGGACCTCTACTAGATCCATCCATAATCGAGTTCGGTGCTCCAGAATATCTGTTCTGAGAGTTACCAACCGTGATGGTATTCTTTGCTGTACCAGGGGCGCCTATTGTGTCACTGTTTGGACCATCGTTTCCTGCGGCAAACAGAACGGTCAATCCTTCTCTGCCGCTGTAATATTGGTCATAGTATCGCGCTCTATCATCAACATCCTCCGATGTTGATGTGTATACTCCCCAATCTGATGATGATGATGAACCCCAAGAGTTTGTGTGGGTTCTTGCACCGTTATTGTAAGCCGTGTTCAGCATATTGTTGATGCTGGACCATTGGAAATTCCCATTGTTATCATTCTCCATAGCCTGGAAATACAACTCAGCTTCAGGTGCAATACCAGCATAATTTCCTCTTGTTCCATCGCCAAGAACCGTACAGGCAACGTGCGTACCGTGCCCAGAATGAGCATCAGCTGTAGAGCCATCTCCGATTACATCCACATTGCCGATAATACGATTCCCGAAGTCGCCATGGTCATGGTCCAATCCCGAATCCGCAACTGCGACTATTTGTCCAGAACCATCGAGGTCTGTAGTGTAATATTGCTCCATTGCATTGATATTCATATGGTTTCGAGATTGGTCATTCCAAATTGTAAGGCTTGGCTGTGGCCCAACCCATGCTACTGAAGGTTCAGCAGCAATTTTTGCGATAGAGGATTTGGTAAAACCATCGTAACGTCCGGTTTCTGCAAGCTTTGATTCATCCAAGAAATTGTTTGCGACAACATCTAATTCCTGATGTAACTTCATTCCCCAGTTATCAGAAATATCAACGCCAGGCAATAACGTATCCGCACGCCATGATTCTATTCTAACTGGCGTGTTTTCTAAAGACTCCATCACAGTAAAATCGACCAGCATTGCCAAAGGCACTGGTTGTACAGATGCAACACCTTCAATCGAATTCAAACCATTAAGACCATTTTGTGTCCCCTGAATCATTAATCCGGATGGGTAAATGAACTCTCTTACTGCGACCCCAGGATGGTCAGAAATTGCGCTCCTAACTTCAGAGATTCGATAGTCTGTCGAAACTAGAACCAATGACAAATCAGGTCTAGAAACCAATAGCTCTTCAGGAATATCGGTGTCAAATAGAACTCCAGAGGCGTCGTGAATTCCTAATCTCGAATGGGCTAGAAGAGGACGCTCCTCGAGTGCCAGCGATTCATCTAATTCACCCACTAAATTGCGGATTGAATCTTCAGGTAAATCGAACCTAATCCACTCTACAGTGGATTCTTCTTCATAGGTTATCGGTTGATTAACAACCGGTATTCCTGAAAGAAGGAATATAATGAGCAGCAAGAAGGCTCTACGCACATTCCTAGGGCGTTGAAAGTCCGTTTTAGGAGTTGCCTTGTATAGTCTCAAAAGAACCACGTTACTTCTTCACAGTCGTTATGGAATTTCTCCGTGATATTTTCCGAAACTATGTGGATGAATTGCTCCTTGTTTTCTTCGCCCTTGAAGTTGGTCCAAATTATCTCAATCTGAATTGTATATTCTTCCCAGACGGAATAACCTAGAATCTCTAGCTCCATCTTGTCGCCTGAAATACTAGTATGACTAGGTATAGAATCGAAAGTAACTTGCAAACTGTCCAAGACTGTTTTCTCAACATCTACAAACTCAACTGTGAGAGTTACATCAGTGATTTCTCTACTACCATCATTCACCAATTCTGCTAGAACGATGTGCCCATTTCTTTGCAAGTACATAACTTCGATTTCGACATCATCGCGCGGAATAACCCAATACCAAGTCGAAACCAATGCCCCTAGTAACATCACCAAAACAACGCCCGCCAATGCAACCCTCATCGGATGGATTCTCTCGGCGATTTCTTTGACACGTTCGCCGATTTCCTGAGACATTTCATGGAGTTCTTGCTCCATGTCCTCATCGTAATCTTCGCTCATCCCGTCACCGCCGCTATTAGAGTCGCTACGCCAGATGAAATTGGATCTCCGATCATTATGTGCGTTGTTTCTATTTCGCCACCTGTAAGGCTGCTAATCAAAGATAAATCTGAGACTACCCCGTTAACTCCTACGCTCGATGCTGTAGGAATTCCGCCTGTGAATTGGGCATCTAGTAATACACCTCTAGCGTCTATGTCTGTACCCAACACATCCACTTCCGTGTGAGCAGTTGCTACAATTCTTCCCCCTGTGATTCCATCTACAACAATCACTGGATAGCCTAATGGACGGTAAATATGGACTTCAGCACCTTTGAGATTCTCTCCAACCAATTCAGCAGATACAATGTTTACACCATCTTGGATTTGGGAATTGCTTCTGCGAATGTACAATTTTTCAACACCGTTACCTGATGCCGAAATACTTGCACCATAGTCTTCAGTGACTTCCATGGTGAATCTGTCAGGCAGATTTTCAGAAAGCATCAGATTGTTACCTCGTATGTTTTGTGATTTTCCTTTAGTTTCGATAAACAAATCCATCTCATCACTGTTGGAAGAATACGCCATCTCGAACATTCCTTGGAATGAGCGCTCTTCATGAATATCGAAATTACTAGCTGGTGCGGCGAGTAAATGCATTTCTCCAGGAACGTCTCTGATGAACATAGTAGATGGCCACCAGATCCCATCTACCAGTCTTAATTGTTGTAACATCATTGAATCTGCAGAATCCCGTCCATTGATTCTATCTGCAGGTGGGACTGTTAAATCAGCCTGCAAAATATCTCCGATCTTTGAATACAAAGTTGCATTCTGGGGAACATCAAACATCATCATTTCAGTCCTAATTCCCCTCAATTGATTGTTTTGTAAAATCCTAGCATTTTCTAATCTCTCACCGAGTTTGTATGACATGTCGATGGTAGTCCTTGGAATTACTAAATCAGATTCTGTGGATATTGTAGCGTTGATATTCACATTCCGCGAAAGTTCAGTATCTAATCCTGTGAGCACCATCGTCGTATCAGTTCTAGTCAATCCATTCAATTCGATAGTGAGTACTGGACGGAAAGGTGTCCAACCTTCAAGCGATGCTTCAATAGTAAATTGAGGCACCTCGTCCATAATTTCCACCATGTAAGTTAGCTTGATCAAACCAGCAGGAAGTTGAGGCATCCATATCTTACTGTGCCAAGAACGTCTTTGTTCGAATGTTACACCTTCTTCTTCCAGAGTGGCATTATCCAATAATTTCAATTCTCTAGCCGAAATGTATCCGTCTTCCATAGCATCAACCAATGATTCGGCATCGGATAATCCACCCCACGTCAGGGCCTGAATTACATCATTACGTTCTTGTTTTGTAATTCTAAAGTCTTCGAGCGCATCGCTAACAACCGTTCTAGAACTTTCTGTAAATTCAGGCATCAGTGAATAATTGAATATCAATTGTGTAGCTTCCAATACTTCTCCCGAAATGCCATGAACCCATCGAGGTTCATCGGGAACATTTACTCCCTTTTTGACATCCAAAGTGATATCAAATTCTTCGCCAGTTTTCAAATTAAGTCCAAGGCTCAGATTCTTTGCAATGTTCGAAGCATCGCCCAAATCGACCATGCTCTCCACTGCGAAATCATTGACTGAAGAGCCAAAATCAATCATTCCCGAAAGGAAGAACGAGAGAGCAAGAATACCATCTGCGTCGCCGAATTCTGGAATTGAGATGATGTCTGAATTCTCAGAAGACGGTAGTGAGAGAGTTACATTCGCCGGCAAGGGGTCAAGATGGATACGTCCGGAAAGACCTAGGAATTCATCGTTCCTATCGCTTACATCTTCAAGCAGGACGCTGAAAGGTGCTGAACCGGTTCTATTCATCACTAGCTCACTGTTTCCTGTTGGACCAAGTGCGCCCGGCTCTTGAGGAGGGTTGAGAACAACTGAAGTTAGATTTGACAACTTCAGAGACATGCTGGCCTCACCGATGTTTTGATCTATCCAGAATCTTGCATGGTCATCATCCATAGTAAGTGGAGTCGAGGCATTAGAAATCTGTACCTCTATCGAGTCGATTCCATCAGGGGCATACATTGCGAGTGTGTCGCCGAGTTCTAACTGGAATTCTGAAGGCAGTCCATTCAATCGCAAAGCATTGTATTGGCCATCACCTTCTCCGCTGTATGTAATCGTGCCAATTTCATCGGTTGCCGAATAAGTAATCACTGAACCCTGTTGTGAGATAGTAAGGTTACCTGGGCGGTTTGATATTGATGCAAATTGTTTGACTTCACCATCAGTGGTGTTGGAGAAATGAGTTAGATGGCCGATAATTAGTTCTTCACCAGAAATTCCTGATAGCGATATTGTTCGCAAATCTGTATCTTGGTCGTAAGAGTACGATACTCCAGAAATATCTGTCATCCGCACACTCATTCCAACCGGGACTAATGGGCCATTAATACGACCATATTTTCCATCAACATTCCCGTTATTGTCTGTGTAATCAAGGTCTTCAGCAAGTAGAATGTGGTCCTTGCCCATTACCGGATGTGGACTGCTGCCAATTGCTAGACTAAGGCTGGATAGCGTGGTCTGCGAACGAGTACTTCCGTCGCTCCAAGTTTCTCGAACTTGGTCATACATCTGTACGAAAATCTCGCCGCTGGATTCGCCTGCAGTTCCAACTATCGCTTCTGGTAGTCCATTCAAAATGGTACCTAAGTCGAGAATGATTTCAACTAAATTGAGTACTACATTATCCAAAACTTCGCTGAGCAAATCTGGTGCGGTACCAAATTCAACTCTTACCCGATTCGAGGATGGAATCTCAAATGTTCCGAATACTGCAACAACTTCTGGTAAATCAACAATCTCAACCTCCATCGAGGATGAATCTATTGCATAGCCATGTCTTTGGAAAGTTGAAACATATTCCAATTTATCAATTCTTTCAGTACCTGCAATTAGTATCAAACTGTTCCATCTGTTGTCACTTGGGTCTAGCAGTAGACTGGAATCTGCGACGTTTGTAGAATCGTCTGCTGTGTAATTCTTAATCGAAATAATCAGGGATAACCTGTTAGGCATTTGACCAGGTAGATTCGATGAGCCTGGAGCTTCTCCTATCAAAGTGAAAATCGCATCGATTTCCTCTTGAGGAAGTGTACCTTTCGGCATATCGCGAACCCAACCTCGTGAATCGGTAATGTTTCCAAATTGTCCACCTTCTTCGATATGAGCAGAGCGATCTTCGAAGTAATGGAAATACAAGTCGGCATCTGTGTCACTAAATATCTCAATATTGTCAAATGAATTTTCTCCGGCGTTATCGTTGCGAATTACCAAATCAACTTCTTCTGGAATCACTGTATCTCCTAGCACGGGATGTAATCCCACATCGATATATCCTAATTCATCTAAAGCTCTGAATCCATCTATATCTGGTTCTTTAAAATGCACATAACCAATACCTACAGAAAAACCACACTTATGCATTCTACTCTCTGCATCGTGGTCTGCTATCGGGTCATACCAAGATGAATCCTCACAATCGGTTTGCTGATTAGCAGAATTTCTGTTCGGATTGGATATCATAATCGCATAAGGGGCTGATACCGATGTGACTTCAAGTCCTGAATCGTCACCTCCGTTGAAAATATTCAACACTTGGATGATATTGGTGAAAGTGTCAGTTACCTTCAGAGTCATTTGGTCAAGGCCGACGCGTACTTGGAAATCATGCGGCGGTTGAGTAAATCTTGAATCAATAACTAATGCGTATGATTCTCCATCGCCGGTGAAAGTCAAATCGTATGCTACNCCCTTCATCANNGANACTTCCATACTNGCCATNTCATCCCANANTGGGTCGTTGTGGTCTAGNACTCTNACNTTCCATTGGAAGTTAGGGCGAATCCAGATCTCTTCAATTGTAGGAATCAATCCGTCACTCCATTGAACTCCCCAGCCTTCTCCCTGAGTTCCTAGGCCGACAATAGATAGTCCAACGGCAACGTCACTACTACCGTCGCCATCAATGTCTATCGCGTTTTCAAAGATGCCTGCACCATCTAATGACAGTATGTCGCCTGTAAATGTTCCATACTCCCAGGCTTCATGTTGAGGGCCATTATTCCTAGCAGTATAGTTGACATAAACCGAGTATGTGTTTGCACCAATGGCCAGCGGGTCATTGAAACTTGGAGGCAATTCGAACAGTGTGTCCAGCAAATTGTTAGGCCATCCATCTGGATGTGAATCTGGGTCTGTCAAGTAAACATATGGACGAGGGTGAGATGGCTCTAGTGGGTCTGTTTCACGCATTGAAATGTCGCCGATTACACCATCTGTGGCTAGTAGAGCATCGCCGTCACCAATTTCTCTACCCCTGGCTTCTAGAGCGCTTAGAATGCCTTCAGCAGAATCATGGGCAAGTTCATCCTCTCCAGAATCTCTCTGTTCTGTAAGAGCGTTCGCCATTGCTGCAAGGACTCCAAAATCATCTCTACCAACTGATTCATCAGCTGTTACCGGAGTAAATATCGGCAACAGCATCACGATTACTAGCACCACTGCTACCTTTCGTGAATCCAGAGGTTGCGGTACTCCGCGGTGGAGCATACGCACGCCTTCAGATGACATCAGTACTAATTCGGTTCCTACACCCAAATGAAACCATCCCTCTCGCGGGCGCGATTACGACGCTTTTCAGCGCTCGACAAATTGTTCGCTACCACATGAAGGGCAAGCGACTACAACACTACTCGTAGAAGGCGGTAAATTGACTGAAAACGGCTTACCACAGGACGTACATTCACTGCGAAGACTGTGAGATGCAGGTTTAACAGACTGGGGCAAAGATACGCCTCCGCTTCTGACTCTGCCCATAACAGGAGCAGATGGAGCAACTGCCGGTTTAGCTGGCTCGTCTGCAAATGCTGCTAAAGCGGCTTCAGCGATTGCCGGATCGACCTGCCTTACTGTCGGACTCGGTCTGAATCCAGAGTTAGGGTCTTGTTGAGAATCATTGCCATAAATTGCTGCAAATTCTTGTGCCTTAGCCTCAGTCTGCGCTTGGTCTGCAGACATGATTACGCTGCCGTCGGTTATGCCTGCCATTTGGTAAGCGTTTGCAAATGCAGGTAATTTTGTTCCTCGAGCAATGCTCTGAATTCTTGCTTTAGCCTCTGCTTCTGATAGCCCACTTTGCATCAATAATTCAACTGCATGCCTTCTTTGGATTCCTTTGTATCCAAACAAAACAACTCCTGAAACAACAATTATTACTGCACAAATTATTGCTACAATCGCAATCAATCCGGCTTCACTGGGTGGCTCTTTAACTTGAATCTCAAAAATTTCGAAGTCTGTGTTATTTGATTGGTCGTACACTGTAACTGCAAATCTTGCTTTTCCTACATCATCGAATGAAATCGCTAGCGTAGACCCTGTATAATCAGCATCATTAGTCGAATCGCCATCTCCATTTGTATCTGTTGTCAAATCTAAATCCCAAGTAAATCGCAGGTCTTCTTGCGAATCCCATGTGTCTGCAGCTTTAATTTTCAACTCTATTTCTTCGCCTTGTTCTACCTCAGTAATCTCCGTGATATCTGTGGATACCAAAATCGGTACTGTGGAATCATAAACAACAATTGTCGTGTTAGATGAACCTGTATTTCCAGAAGGGTCGCTGACCGTTAATGTAACAACATAGGTTCCAATCTCTGACCGATTGAAAGTATATTGTGATGCGGACGACATGGGCTGACCATCTACGCTCCATGAAGCGGATGCTATTGCATGGTCGTCATATGAATTAGAAGCCTGTAATACCACATCAGATAGGCGCAGTACTCTTCTATCTCCATTCAAATCGATTACGCCACCCTGCCCTGTGATTACTGCAATAGGGTCTTCGACATCCACCACTTCGACTTGGTGTGACACTACTGTAGTCTCACCAGAATGAGATTGTGCAGTAAGATTCACTGTCTTGATTCCTGGGGTTGACCACGAAGCCTCTACCAAAGTTCCTGTTGCATCTACGGAACCATCAGAGTCGAAATCCCAAGATAGTGAAAGCAATTGTTGAAGGCTATTTGGAGTGCCGCTAGCATCCAATGTGATCTTCTCATCTATGGTCGTAGTCGAATCTGAATAGTCGACAATTGCCGGTGCAAGCACGGGGTCAAACCAGGCTTTCACGGTAAAATGAAGTCCTGATGAACCTGCTTCTGCCATCAGGTTAAGGTTTTGTAAATCCAAAAACTGAGGAACTGTCCAATCGATTTGAGTAGTATCTTGGCCACCAAAATCTTCCATTCCTGTGTTAGAAATAATGAGGTCTCCAGATAACTGATTATCAGATTGGATGAACATATCGCCGCTACCGGCAAGCGGGTGTGCCCAATAAGACAAATCCGTTCCAGAATCAACGCTGAATGAGGCCAAGTTAATTCTTTCACCAGGTTGCAAAATGAATGTATCATGCAAGAGAGGATATTCTTCAACTGAAGCAGGAGCGAGTTGAAGTTTGAATCTAGAGACCATTCCACCTTGGTCCCCTAATCCCTCATCTCCATCGTGAGCTGAATTGTCGAAAACGATGTACCAATTTTTCGCATTAATTGACTGAGGAGGAGCCCAATCCAGCCATTCTGAGCCAATCATCGACTCGAAAGAAGATTCTGCGTTAAATGACGAGCGATAATTTTGGCCATTTTTGTAGGTCTGAACCGCATTTTGGTCAAACATCAAAACGTCCATTGCATCATCCAAAACCTCGATATCAATCGCAAGAGTAGTGGTATGGCTCCTAACTCCGATATCAACAATCAAGCACGCACCGGGTTCTACAGAAACACCTGAACTTGATGTGACTACATCAGAAAGGTCGAATTCAGCACATTGAGGTGCTGCTCGTCCTTCTGTGGCTGAAACCATGGGTGCAATTAGCAGCCCGGCCAGCAAGAAGATGAGTAAACGTGGGCGACTCATATTTTTGCAAACAAGCATCTCGGTTTTCAAATTGCCTCAAACCTGTTGAGTCCAACCTTCTTCTGATTTGATTAAGTGTGTCAGAGACAAATCATCATTCAACACTAATCTGTCTCCATCTGATAATGCAACTACAGATGCATGTATTTCTCTAGCTTCTGCTAGAGATTCGTCATGGCTATCCAATCGCGCTGAATAATGAGTGAGTGCGAGATGTTTAGCGTTGCATTCAACGGCGGTTCGAGCTGCTCCTGCTGCGGTTGAGTGAAGATGTTCGTTAGCAATATCTGTATGAGATTGAAGGAAAGTTGCCTCGTGAATTAATAGGTCGCAATCTGATTCTATTGCCTGTTCTGCTGTGTCGCCTGAGATGATGATTGACAAACCTGGAATTTTATCTGAGCGGAAATCCGTCGCCTTCAGTATATCTCCATCGTATTCTACATCATTACCAGCAGCTAGAGATGCTTTGATATCATCCGGTAAATGCTTAGAAGACTCTCTATCGAACTTGCCTTTCCTCTCACCAATCGAGATTCTCCAAGCACAAGAGGGGACGGTATGTTGAGTACTGTGCGCTGAAATTTTCACTTTTTTCATCGGTTGAGGCAAAGAGATTTGTGAGCCATCGTTCATGTTGACCCATCTCTCACCGTCGCCAAGGACCCATTGAACCTCGTATCCAAGTGCTTCACTTGTCGCTCCTAAGTCCATCCACATATCGTACTGGATAACTAAGTCGGAAGAAGTTACTTCTGGTTCGGTTTCACTACCTAGTAATGCATCTACGACTTCTGAAGTAGTAGGTCCAATCACCCACAATTTGTCCTTTCTACCATCCAATGCCATGGTTTGCATCCATGGTAAAACTCCCCATGTGTGGTCTAGGTGTCCGTGCGTCAACAAAATTGCAGACACCTTGGACATCTTCAATCGGCGCCCGCCGTAGTTCTTCATTTGCGAGCGGTGTTTTACCAAACGATTTTGGAAGCCTTCTCCACAATCTACGACGAACATTCCTTCGGGGGTTTCGACTATTGAACCTGAAACTGAGCGACCCTGGGCCGGTCTAGCAGAAGAAGTTCCCAACACGTGTACTTCGAGGCTCAATCACTCACCTCAGTGTTCGTAAGGAATCGGTGTTTTTGGGAACCAACGCAGAATTACTACGTCTCCGATAGATCTGACCCATCGCCAAGGAATAGTAAGGTGGACTCCTTTCTCTACCAATTCGTCTGGGCACCCAGCTACGAATAGGTGTGTAGCACACAACTGTGCACCATCGATTACAGTCTCACCGACCACTCCGAGTAACCTACCATCTGGGAGGTAGATCTCCTTTCCATTAAGTTGTGAAACGCTCATCTCACCTAACACGGAACCCCTCCTGTGAAACACCGAGACAAGCGACCCTCAATGAACCCAACGGATAAAATTGGATTTTCCTACTGGAAATCAAACTAAACAGATCGGATTGACCGAACCTATGGGTGAAGAAAATCACTTGCCGATGTTTCCACGAGCCTTTAGAGAAGGTCGCAGCTTTTCTGCACCCTTGCCCTTGTTGTGTAGACCACGTCCGCGCTTACCTGCACTGGTCTTGCCACGGTATGCACGTCCACGGTGGTGGGATTCTGCAATCCATCCTAGGTCCTTATCAGACTTGATTGCTGGGTGAGATGGGTCTAGCATGATGACTTCGTAGTACTTGTGCTTACCATCTTGACCAACCCAGTAAGAATTCAGAACTTCCAGGTTAGGGAAGTGGCGGTTAACACGCTCTTCAGCAATTCGCTGGGTGTTCTTTGCCATTGTGATCTTAGCGATACCAGCCTTAGATGGTTTGCGCTTCATGTGAACCTTGCCCTTGCGAAGTCCACCACGGCGAACTCTTGTTCTGACCATAATGACGCCTTGCTTAGCCTTGTAACCAAGGCGGCGTGCAGCGTCAATGCGTGTTGGTCTATCGATTCTGCAGTTAACTGGTTCACGGCGCCACTGGACCATACGGTCTTGACGCTGCTGATGAGATTGAGTTGCTTTTGGGTTGTTCCATGTTGCACGAACATGCTGGTAAAGTCCCTTAGCCATGTACATCACCTACTCCTTGGAGCATTTTGCCGACTTGCCTCCCCTATTTGAAGACCGCGACGCGGTTTTTCACCCCCCTACGGGGGGATTCACTCATGTGTGAGTTCATTCTCGGGGGTGTGTGTCCCTTCAAATCACCGGCGAGGAGGATGTCCTCGAGGCTCTGAAAAACGGAGTTGAAATCAAACTAGTTTTGGTTGATAGGGATCAGGATTGCTCGGAGATTATCGAGATTTGTAATTCAATGAATATTCGTGTCGTTGAAGGTTCTTCTACTGACCTTTGGAGAATGAGCGCAAACGGGCAACAGAAAGCCCTTGCGTTGATAGGAAGAGAGCCTCAAGGAACGCTTGAAGAAGTCTTTGAAAGAGAAGGGGCAATCTGGCTTTTTGACGGTGTCGAATACGCTCCAAACTTAGGGTTCGGAGTTAGAACTGCAGAGGTTAGTGGAGCTGCCGCTGTAATCATCAACGTAAGCAAAACTCACGAAGAAAGGAGAACTATTCGAAGAGCTTCAATGAGAGCGACCCGATTCATTCCGGTTGTTTACGCCACAACTGATGAAATCCTTGCGGCATGTAACCGAAGGATAGTCGTCGCAGAAGATGTTGGCGGAAAAGCACCCTGGCAGACTGACTTAACTGGAGATGTTTTGCTCGTTGTAGGTGCAGAAAATGCTGGGGTATCAAAGGAAGTCTTAGATGCCGCTGACGAGATTGTCAGACTACCGATGCCCGGCTTCATTCCATCTTACAACCTACAAGTGGCAGTAAGTGCTCTAGCTATCGAAAGAATCAGGCAAATTCAGTCAGAATAGAAATTACCGTTTTGTTACCAAACATGCTAAACCGGATGAGATTTTATTAATCCAATAGTCTTCATTAATCCATGCAAGGGATAGAATTCCTTACCAGATTGAGAACACATGTGGACTCGGGCAGGATTCCTGTATCTGTCTACAATCAAATCCATGAGTATGAAGTCAATATAATGGCACAAACAAAATCTGATTTTACTACGCCAGTAGTACCTAATTCAACTATCTTGAATGAAGAAGATAAACACAGTTGGAAAAATTCTTTTTTCAAATTCTCTAATGGCATTGGAGCGGCGTTGGCTATTTTCATGGTAGTAATTGGAATAGTGTTGATGCTTTCTGAAATAACCGACGGGTCTGAGGAATTCACCGGCCTAGGAATGTTGATTTTTGGAATATTTGCGGTAGTATCAGGATTTTATTTCACACAGATAATGAATTCATCCGTAGATGAAAGAAACCGTGCGCAATTTCTCATTAATGAATCAACAGTAATTACTTTCGGAGTTTCTTCCTTGCTGTGTTGTATCTTCATGATCGATCAATTCGAGATTGAAGGCATGTTTCTTTGGCTCCCCATGCTAATTTCGTTTGTAGTTACATCTTACATGGCAAGAAAGCTAGATGCAATAGTATCGATGATAATTTCCCCTGTCCTTTTGGTGTACGTATTTATTGCATCACTAATGGTCGATAGTACAGACGAAATGGCTTTTGCTAGTTTTGTAATTACGGGAGTTGTGATAGTTGAATTGATATATGGTTGGATAAATGACTCTGCGCAAAGCTCGGTATTGAATCAAAGGGTTTTGATGGCTGCAATAACCGCGGGTTTTGGTTGGAATACAATTTTCACTTTCGTAGATTTGTGGAGTACTGGAGATAACTTCGATAGTGTCCTGCTAAACGTATGTTTTGTAACCATAGTGATTTGGCTTATTTCTAGCGAGTTATTGCACGCAAAGTATGGTTCCAAAAGCATCAGTAGATTCTATGATAACTCTCTACCCGGACTTACGGCTTCTTTGATTCTTTTTGCTTGGCTACCAATAACATATTCTTACACATTATTCGATGATGGGCATATTTTCGCTGTTGCGTTTTATCTTGTTCTAGCGATTATATTTGCTAAAGGAAACCCATTCATTAGAAAGGAAAAACATGGAGTTTCAAGATACCTTACAAGCTTGTTACTCGTGATTGTTTCCGTGATTAATTTCTTCATTTTTACTTTCGATGTCTTCGAAGAATTAGCATTCATTATTCTAATCCCAGTTGGAATTATTGGATTGATTTTGGCTGTTACTAAACTAGGCCGGAATACTGAAACTCCTACTAATTTCTAGATTTCATAGATTGCTAACAAGCGTTGATAAGGAAGTTATCAGAGCGCAATTCGTGCGATTAGAGGACGGTGTAGAACTACACAATGCTGTTTCCTCTTCCAAAGTGATCCATATTTTTGGGGCTGGATTGGACCCTGAAAAACCAGCACACAAAGCGGTACACGAATTGAGTGCCAGAGGTTGGGCAGTTGCTCCAATCCATCCTAGAGATGCTGGTTCAACAATCAATGGATTTCCAATTAGACCTAGCCTGGATGATGGAGTAGCACCAGAAATTGTAGTCCTATTCCTTGCACCGGAGAGAGCCAGAGGCGTAGTTAGAAATTTGATAATAAATCAAAATGCAAAGAACTTCCCACTGGTTTGGTTCCAGCACGGTGCAGAAGACGAAGAGGCTATCTCCGCATTAGAAGAAATGGGCGCTGATTATGTCATTGATGATTGCATAGTTGTGAATAGCAACAGTAACGATCTACGCTGTGAAAATTCAATTCTGCCTCAAACATGGTGCCTACAAACTGCATCTGAAGACGGAGACGGTTGCTCTGTCTGGACTGTGCATTCAAGTGACTCTGAAGGCGAAGTGAGAATAACTAGCGAGTTGGAATGGGTAGGCTCTCTGGATGATTTATCTAAATCAGAGCATACTATTCCGAGATACATTAGGTCGCTCAAACAAAATAATGAATCCCTTCTAGAACTTGCAAACAGGTTAGCAAACTAGCCCGGTTTTGCGGAGGAACGAAAATGAAAGCCGATGATGCAGATGACTTGGCTTGGATTAAATCGATGATGAAACAGGAGTTGGATTTACGCCCTCCTTCACTTGCTCGACTCGGCAAAAATAGCATTATTATTCGTAACAAATCAGGGAAACCTACAGGGCACGTTACGCTTAGCAATAGATGGCAAGGATATGAAATCAACAGTTTATTCATAGACACTGCGCATCGAGGAGAAGGGCTTTCTCATGTATTATTGAGTGAAATTAAACGGAGCCGAGTCTTTTGTTATACACGTGATTCAAGATTACAATCTGCATTGGCAAAGGCAGGTTATTCAAGAGCTAAGTTTCCTGGATTTGTTGCTTCAATGAATCTGATTCTAACAAGAACAGCAATGTTTGCTTGGATGCTTCTAACTTTAGATTTCAAGCGAATTTTCCATCAGATCAGACATCTATCCAAATACAAACTGTATATGAAAAAATGTGATTTTGTAGGCATTAATGAGTAGGTTCAAATAGGCCCGATTTCTGTTCAGATTCGGAGTCAACGATGCTTGCGCAGTGTTGTGGCTCCATTTGTCGACAAACATGGTCTATGCATGACATTGACCAAATTACAAACTAATGAATAAATAATGATATAATGAGATACAGAAAATATGGAAGTTATATGCTAGGAAAGGGAATATGCATACAACTCGGTGAAAGGATTTGATGTTCTTTACTCCACGGGTCGCTCCCGCTCCCAATTAAGACATCCCCGGGGTCCTACAAAGGGCCCCGGGTCCACTAACCGTTTCTAAGAATATCATTCAACAAAATCAAATTCACAATACAAACGAAAGTGGTCCCCGCTCCCAGACTTGAACTGGGGACACCCTGGTGTCTGCTGAGACGTTTGGAATTTCCAACTACAGCCAGGTGCTCTACCAACTGAGCTAAGCGAGGCAATGCCTGCGACCAGCCTCGTGTATATCAATACTTCAGAGTGAAATGGCAGCGAAAATAGGGTCGCGAAATGGGCTCGCGACTGAGGCTCGCGAGCATCACGGTTAATAGTGAAATGAACAGCCTTGTTTTTCTCGGAGGCGTAAGGGATGGGACCCAATGCAACACGCACAACTAGGCCGGCAGACCAATCGTTGAATGATATGGTTGCTTCACTCGCACAAGAGGCAATTGAAAAAGGCTCTACTGCATTGCTAGATGAAGACATGGGCGGCTTCGGAGTACCAAATCCTCGCATCTTAATTGTGGGCTGTGGAGGTTCAGGAAACAACACCCTAAACCGAATCACACACCTTGGAGTTGAAGGAGCGGTTACAGTCGCAATCAACACTGACAAGCAGCATCTAGATCACACTCGCGCTCTGCAGAAATTATTGGTTGGCAGGCACATCACAAGAGGACTTGGAGCAGGTGGAGACCCTGGAACTGGCCGCAGATGTGCGGAAGCAGGCCGTGAAATGATTCAGAAAATTGTAACAGGTGCAGACTTAGTTTTCATCGCTAGCGGATTAGGTGGAGGTTCAGGAACAGGTATCTGTCCAATAGTTGCTGATGAAGCAAAAAGAGCCGGAGCACTTGTTGTCGGAATCGTGACCACCCCATTCCATGTCGAGAGAAGACAGAGAATGAACAGAGCCTTGGAAGGTTTAGAGAGCCTGCGCCAAGTTGCAGATGCTGTATTGGTCTTGGACAACAACAGATTACTCCATTTCGTTCCAAACCTGCCTCTGGATGAGGCTTTCTCAATTATGGACCAACTGGTTGCAGAAATCGTAAAGGGAATTGTTGAGACAATCACCCTACCTTCTCTAATCAATCTCGACTTCGCAGATGTCAGAGCAATCATGAACAATGGTGGCGTTACTATGATGCTGTATGGTGAGAGTGACCGTGGGCCTGAAGAAGTGGTCCACGAAGCTCTAAACCACCCATTGCTAGACGTAGATATTTCAGGTGCAACCGGTGTACTAATACATGTTACGGGTGGCAAATACATGACTCTTGAAAACGCATCTCAAGTTGTTGACTTGATGACTGCAAATGTTAGCGATGAAGCAAATGTGATTTGGGGAGCTAGACAAGACCCTGGATTTGGTGATACGATCAAAGTCATGGCAATTATCACTGGAGTCGGCGGTTCAGAGATGAGAACTGCACGAATGACTCCTGACAAACTTGGAGATATGTTGAAACTAACTCGGTCGAAATCCCAAAGCGGAAATTCGGTCGGATTCCAGCGATTTGACTGATGCAAGAATATAGCAAGGTCCAAATCCATGCGGTGTTAAGGATACACCATGCGAGCACGTAGTGCGATGGCGATTTTGTTGGCTCTTTTGGTCAGTGTGCCAGTAGTTGGAGGAACAACAACGTCTGCTATGCAAGATGAAGAAGAAATAACCGACCCGTGCATGGAAGACCCTGAGCAACCTTGTGAAAATCAAACCGTTCTCTACCTATGGTCAAACGGTCAATCCACATTCTGGTCACATTTCAACGCAAATGAGACCGATAATGCTGGAGACAACATGTATTCACAAGAAAAGAAAAGCGGAGTAATTAGCGTAGACCAGCGTTTTTCAATGAATCCTCAGTTGAACAAGAGATTGAACATGACTCTCGACGGTGAAGTCCGTATCGTTCTGAATATTTACCTTGATGGAGATTGGACGAATAATGACAACAATGGACCGTGTACAAATGACTGTGAAGAATTGAATGTCACATTGTGGGCTGGAGCAACCAAAATCATCAGGCAGCACGTCCCTCAAGTCTCTACAGGATGGAACCCAATCACAATCACGCACAGGATTACCGAGGAACAAGTATTGTGGGATGCATCAACTGCCAACCCTTCGATTCAACTTGAAATGAAAGTAAAGGGTGACGAGCAAACAGGATGGCTAGGAACCACACAAGGAAACGCTGCAAACTTCTCTCTGAAACTATCAGGAGATGGCAATACTCGTGTTGAATTACCTGTTGACCCAACATCTTGGGATGAAGCATTCCAAGCCGGNGAAGATGGNATGCCTAAGTCNGAAGAACAACCAGGATTCCTATTCATGGCTGCAGTAGCAACAATGACTCTAGCCGCGGTTTATCTGCCAAGCAGAGAAGAAGAATCACAAGACAGAAGAAATTGAAGTGGAATCTAAGTCCGCTTCATTCTGGTCTCCAGTTGTAAGGTTCTTGATACTACATCGTGAGTTTTCTAGGTCCTGAGGACCAACGATTACGACATTAGTAAAGCCATTCTTTGAAGCCCAATCCAGCGACTTACCGATGTTCTTTCCTCTAAGGTCCAATTCGACTATGTGACCCATATCACGCAATTCTTTGACTAGAGATAGCACCGCATGTGCATCGATTTTGAAAGGCAAAACCAGCGTACTCGGCTTTGGAGTCTCTCCGGGAACTACCTCGTTGCGGCCTACTCTCTCAGCCTGAGCTTCAAGCGCTAGCAAAACACGGTCAAATCCAAGTCCAAAGCCACAAGAAGGATCTAAATCTTCTAGGCCGAATAAGTGCAGTAGTTTGTATGAACCGCCTCCAAGAACTTGCCCTTCTCCGCCAAGTTCTGCAACATTAACTTCGAAGACCATTCCTGTATAGTAATCCAATCCACGAGCAACACACAAATTCACTTTGAGTGAAGGCGGTGTTGGTGCAAGAGCACTTAGTGCTGCTAACAATTCAGCCAACTCATCTAATGATTCGTGCGATACTTCCAATGCAGACAAAATCTCTCTAGCCGAATCCAGAGTTTCTGAACCTCCGTCTAATTCAGAGAGCTTGCGCAAGTTATCCAGAGCCGTAGATGAGATTCCATTAGATGCAAACAATTCTGCAAGGCCATCCCAATCACCCTTGTCCAGTAGCCTCATTGCACTGGCTACTGGTGGCTCTGGTTCTCCTTCCTCTGATAGGCCCAGTCCGGTCAGAATATCTCGCAATACACCAACGTGTCCGATTCGAACTTCGTAATCAACAAGTCCGCAAGACTCCAACATATCGATTGCTAAAGAGACTACTTCGGCTTCTGCTAGTGGTCCGCTTGCGCCAATCAATTCCACACCATACTGGAAGAATTCTCGATACCTACCTTTCTTGGATTCCTCATAGCGGAAACATTGTCCGTAGTAGGAAAGGCGGAGTGGCTTTGAGGAACTGCGCATTTCTTCACTGATCATTCGCATTACTGGTGCGGTTAATTCAGGGCGTAGGGTTAGAGCCCTGTCAGATTTATCTTGGAAGGCATACAATTGCTTTACAACACCTGGGCCTGATTTTGCTGTGAACAAATCTAGAGATTCAAATATTGGAGTTTGAACTCTCTTGAAACCGTGTGATAGTGCCATTGATTCAAGCAAATTCTCGAATGCTAAACGCCTATTCATCACCTCCGGGGTGAAGTCCCGAGTTCCACGTGGCCTCTGCACCATCATCCTAAGGGGGAAGCATCCAGCATTTCAGATAAGCGGCTAAAAATTTGCCAATAAGGGGGTATTGGAACCAGTGTGATGGCCCAGAACAGATTATTCCTCTTCTAACAAAGTGTCAAGGTCAGGGGCTTCAGGAATCCCTTCAGCCGGTTTGTCTAGTTTGGACATTTTCTGAACCAATTCCCAATCTGGTTCTTCAGGACCTTGCCCTGGTTTCAATGCATTATCCAAGGTTAACTCGATTACTTCTGATTCCTTTTCATTTACAATTGGTGGTGCGATTTCTCTCTCGACTGGCTGGATAGGTACATCGATTCCCAATTTGTTCCAGACTTCAGCAGATTGGGTCTCATCCAAGGATTTACCAGCCCGTTCTTGCTTCTCTTTCTGCTTCATTTCGAACTCTCGTCTTGCAGTTTCTTCCGCTTCTACTTGGGCTTCTATGCCAGCCCACATCTCTGTTTCCTCTGCTTCGATTTCCTTGCGCCTTAGCACTTCTAGAGCAAATTTACTGGGCATGTCGAATCTTTTCCAAAACCATCTAACTATTGGGATTAGAATAATTGCGATTCCTAAACCTATTCCTATCAATTGAAATAGGCCTAATGCCACATTTTCACCCCACAATTTGTTTCAGTCTCAATGAACTTCTCTGCTCATTAGGTGCTCCCAACCTTCAGGATATTCGCCCAATTCGACAACAAGTTCGTCCGAGCCACCAGGCAACATCGAGATATCGACATCCGCACCTTCTGGAATATTTCTGAAGAGCGGTCGCTCAACCAATTTGTGATTGAATGCAATGAACCCAACAGCTACGATTCCCCAGAACAGTAGAATAATCGTAATTCCTGAAGGGTTCGTAGGGTCCCAAACATTCGGAGTATTCGCAATCATGTCTCCAAAGTATGACAAAATCAGAACAGAGAACAAGAACGGGAATGCGAGGTACATGAGCAAATCCCACCACCTTCCAATCCAAATGTCATTGTCTCCTGTGTTGATGAAATCATCACGGAATGCAGAAACACCAACTCCAAGATAGCCACTAAGTCCTGGTGCAGCTTCTCCTGCCTCAACTTGATGACGCCACTTTTGGTAACCATATTTCCAAATCGTAAATGCGATGAATAGACCGCTGAACATCAGTCCGTATCCCCAAATGTGGTCTTGAACTTCCAAGAATTGAGGGAAAGCAGTACCATCATCTGCCATAGTAATCCATAACATCGCTGAAGGTAGACCGAAGATGAATATTGCAATCGACGTTAGCAAAACTGATTTCTCACGCTCATAACCATGGTCTACGAAATTTCTCACACACAATTCAACGGTTGAAATCATCGAAGTAATCGCAGCGAAAGACAGCGCTAGGAAGAATCCTGACATCATTACCCATGCACCTATTCCGCCACCTGGGGCTTGTGCAAACACTTCCGGTAGTGCTAGGAAGGTGATTGCTGAGGAACCACCTGTAACTGTGTCCAGTGGATTTGCAGATACTGCGAAGATTGCAGAAAGTACAGTTAATCCAGCAATGATTGAAATTGAATTGTTAGCTAATCCCATTGTGAAAGCATTCAGAGTTGTGTCCTCATCCTTTCTCATGTAAACAGAGTAGGTGATGACCATACCCATTCCTGCAGAACAAGACCATGCAGATTGAGATAAACCGTTGATCCATATTGCAGGGTCGCTCAATGAACTCCAGTTAACTGTGAACATGAACAAGAAACCATCGAGTGTTCCATCAGCCATGTCCATGTATAGAGATAGACCTAGGGACATGAATAAGAGAACGAACAACGAACACATCAGTATTACATTCACCTTTTCGATGGCCTTTGCTCCTTTCCAAATCGCTAACAGTGTGATTGCAATAACCAAAAATTGGAAGAAAATAACCGAGCCCGAAGACTGCAAGAATTCATTCCATACCAATTGAGTATCGACATTTTCACCAACCAAACCATTGGTGATTCCGAGTTGGAAATATTTCAGACACCAGCCTGCAACGACAGCATAGTAAAATCCGATTGCAGTTGAAATCCAAGCAGTCCACAGACCCATCCAAGCGTATCCTTTACCTGCGAAAATGCGAAATGTTCCTATCGTTCCAGTACGGCTTCGCTTACCAAGTGCGAATTCCGCAATAACCAATGGGATAGACCAAACGAATAGGAAGAATAGCCAAGGAATTAGAAATGTTCCACCGTCATTAGCACCGACCATTCTTGGGAAACGCCAAATGTTTCCAGTTCCAATTGCAGCTCCGATTGCGGCGAAAATCAACCCCATTCTGCCACTGAACTCGTCAGAGGATTGGCTCATGAAGAGCCCTCCTTAATCTCCTCAGCTTCGATAAGAATTGATTCTGGAACAAGAACTGCGTCCATTTCATCTTGGTCATCCATCATCATTCGTAAACATACACCGAGTCCTCCCCAGACGAATACTACGATTGTTCCGAATAACATCAAAGAGCCAAAGATGGTCCCATATGGCGCTCTATAATCGATTTTTATCTCGTAATATTGAGAGTTTGGCGGATATTCAATCTTCTGAGTTCCACCGAGAGTGGACACCATTGCCTTGTAGTGCAAATATCCAGATTCATCATCTTCGATTGGAAGATTGGCCACAACCTTGTATCCCTGTCCGGTATCGTTCAGAAGGTCACAGGTCTCTCCTTTGGCAACGGAGAATCCAGCCATTGACCAGCTTTCTGTGTACCATTCTTTAGGACCGTAGTCAGATTGTTGTCGACTTGGTTTAACCATACGATACATAATGTGAGAGTTGCGCATTTCAAGATCAATCGCAAATGAGTTGTCCAGACACATCGCTACTGGAACAGTTCCTGATGCAGGAATGTTCAGTTGTTCCGGACTCTCTAGAATTTGGTTTCTAACAACATTATCCATAGCTAAGTCTGCTCTTTCCTTTGGATTGTCAGCAATCTTCGCCATATAGAAAGCGATTCCATTGTTTCTTACCGCAATGTGGTCAATATCATCTTCATGCTGATGGAATGCAGTTCCAATTTCCATGGTGTAGCAGTAAGAGCCGTGAACGCCATAATGCCAATCGCAGAAGTCACCGGTAGTTGGGTACAAATCAGAGGATTGCATATTGGTGTAATCAGTCATCTCAGCCATTTGGTCTCCGTGATAGACCAATTGGTCATGGTCAACTGTCTGACATCCTGTGCAGTGACCCCACGGATACAATACCAATTCAGAGTAGGAGTGGTAAGTCAGAGTCGCTTTGTAATCGGACGCCCCATCGCCATCATCATCGTTCATTTCAGTCATGTCCTGAATGAATTTAGTCTCTGGTTCTGAGTTGCCTCCAGCCCAGTCTTCGTCGAGTTTTCCGTCGTTGTCATCATCCTCTCCATCGACGTTGTCCTCATTAACAAGGCCGTCTCCATCGTTATCCGTAGTATCATACGGACCCGTGTAGACATCGTTGTTCGAGATACCTGCTCTTTCATCTTCAGCAGGAGTGCATGTACCTGGAATTAGAGGAACTGTTGCTCCCAATGGCCATCCCCACTCGAACTGATAATTACGGTTCAGGTCTACGCCGTCACAATCCTCGTCAACTTGCTCATTAGGGTCTGGAAGAGGCTCTGGGCCATTGTTTCTCAAGTTCTTTCTCCATCCTCCGCTGGGGCAAGATTCCCAAGCTGGTGCTGGACAGAATACTGTCTGATCATAGATGAAACCATCAGTNTTCAGNAGAGGAATAAGGTAAATCTCACGATTGTTGATTAGGTTGGTTAACTCGACTTCACTGAAGTCTTCGTCGACTCCATAATCTCCAGGATTGCACGGCTTTCCATCACCGTTGCTATCTTGGTACTTTTCTTCAAGAGCAAGGCAATCTCCGTCATCGTCGACATGGCCATCTCCATCTGCATCGCCCCATGGGTCTTCATCGAACTGACCGTCTCCATCATTGTCTACTGGCCCGCCATCATAGTAGTAGGCAACGGTTTCCAAGAACAGCATCGGAGTAGTATGACTCATCCACTCTCTTGCGTGGTGGTTTCCAACGATCATTATGTCAGGGCGGTCTTCATAATTTCCAGTATCGCCATTGAAAGCATTGTATTCTCCTTCTTCAACATCTTTGGTAATCTTCAACCAAGGCGAAGAATGACCGTAGTGCCACCCTTCGTATGTATCAGCCGATGTTTCCTCGCCTCTAGCGTTAGTACCGCCGTTTAATCCTTCATGGAATTGTATGATATCAGGATTATCTCGGGCGATTTCCATCATCCTTGCCCTGATTGCTTCAAAGGTATAGTACTCCTTGAATTGCATCATTTCGTCGCCACCCCAAGGGAAAATATACTCACACTGAGGATTACCTTCTGAATCGAATTCGCAAGTGATGTACTTGCCTTCATCATCTTGGTCCCACTGGTCCCATGGCGCTAGACCTTCATCGTCATCGGCTTGCATGTAAGCCGAACTCACAGCAGGAGACAAAAATGAGAGCAAGAAGGGTAGTAAAAGAATCGTTAGCGAAGTCTTTCGTGATTCAAATTGCATGGCTACCGGCTTAGCCAGCACACACCCCCTCTTCAAAGCGTCGTGTCAATGAATTAGCCCCTTTAGGGGGCTATTTTGTAGAAATCTATGCGAAAACAACATCACCCTCGATATTACAGACGATAGCATGCAGAGAATTATCGAAGCCATTCCAGGACATGACAAAGAGGTTTATGGAATCAGTATGGAAAGCGTAATTGCCGCCTCCATTCTAGTAATTTTAGTTCTCATTATCAGGGAAATTACCGGGATAGTTTTGCCCAAAATATTCAGCAGTGTTAGCGTCGGCAGCGAAGTTGCAAAAGAAGCGCTATCTAACTCAGGCAAGGCCTTAGGCATAGCTGCTGGTTGTTGGGCTGGAATGTACCTTATCGAGGAGATGGAGTGGGTGATGTCAACATTACAATTAGTAATGGTAGTTGCAATCGTCGTAACTGCATTCAGATTCGTAGGCGTAATCCACGCTTTCGTAATGTGGACAGATGATGATGGAGAACTCGATGGATCGCAGAAAACCGTAGTTTCTGCAGCAGAGAGCATCATGAGATTTCTGATTGTCATTTTCGGAATGGTATTCATCGCTGATGCACTTGGATTCGATTTGACTACAATGGTGGCAGGATTGGGAATAACCGGTCTGGCTCTAGCACTTGCAGCACAAGATACAATTTCGAATATTTTCGGTGCAACTACCGTTCTTCTTGACAGGCCTTTCCAAGTCGGCGACTGGGTAGTAATCGGTTCTGTTGAAGGAGAGGTAATGGAAATTGGACTGCGAACGACATTAATTCGAACAAGCCTAGATACCGTGGTTACAATGCCAAATGCAAACCTTGCAAACACCCCGGTAGAGAATTGGGGTAAGCGCAGATTTAGGAGATGGCAACCAATCTTCAAATTGGATATCAATTCCGACCCGGTGAAGGTTTCAAATTTCTGTGACGGCGTTGCTGATCTAATCGCTGGACATGAAAAGACAATGAAGGAAGAAGACTCGTTTGCTAGAGTTTCTACACTGGGGCCCGATGCTATCGATATCGGTTGCAATATCTATTGGAATATTAGCAGTGGCAAGGTGGAAAGAGAAGCAAGAGATGGATTCCTTATCGAAGTAATGCAATTGGCAAAAACTCACGATTTGAACTTCCACGATAACAGAAGGCGTCACAGCTCCTGACGCCAATCNGGTTCAGTGAAAGCATAAGCAGTTGCGGAGATTATCCAGATAATGGCAAACGTCCAATATCCGATACTTGGTTGACTAATCTCTCCCGCTCTATCGAGCATAAATGTGGCAATCAATCCAATAATCCCGAGCGGCGACCCCATCAACATCAATCGCATGATTCCCAATTTGGCTTGGAATCGGTCTACTCCAGATAGGTATTCATCAAGTTCAGCGGAGTCTAAGCCGAAAGCGACAGCCTCTGCTTTATCCAACAGATTCAGGTCGTACTTGATGTGTGCAACACCTCCTGTTGCGGTTCGCATAACATCTTCTCCCCAATATTTTGAAGGCATAAATTCCCGCCATTTTAGCAGAACTTTGTGTTTAATCGCTTGACGAATCATTGGAAGATTGGTGTCTTTTTTCCAGAGCATCGCTTCGCTAAATGGAATCGGAACTGGCCTCATTCTATCTAATTCAATTCTAGGTATACCAATCGTATTGTGACTGTGTGGCGCTCTCCACAAAGTATTGGTTTTCAGGGTGTCCTCGATTTTTTTCAGCCTATCATTCCAGCCATATTCATCCTGAGGAGTATCCCATTTGCCATTGATTAAGGCCTTGTGAAGTTCGGCTAATGATTCTGCAGTTATCTTTGCAGCATCTGTTTTTGGATAGACCAAAATGTGATCTCCATCCTTATCAAGTCCAGCAAGTGGAAGTTGCAAATGTGCATCTAAAGCATGCCTAAGTTGAGGATTCCTCCAAAGTCGAGAGGTTTGCTTTCCTGTAGGAATTGGTACAATCAATGCTTTGTAATCACCGATATCATACCACATTCCGGTTCTATCTTCTCTGATTAACACCATTTTTTCAGCCTGTGGCCAGTCGCCCCAACCCCCCTCAAGGCTATTCCACCATTCGATGGAAACATCAGGAATGTGCAAAGGCATCGTGCCCCAGGAGGTCGTAATAGAGCCCTCATCATGACTCAGCGCGACGCCTTTCGGCCACCATGGACGACCCTCCATGTTTAGGGCCGAAGGGTCGGTGGGGATTAACTCAAACGGTTGAAGCGGATGGGATGCACAGAGGGGGCGATGAGATGGGTATCAGTAATCGTCTCGGTGATGTACTCGGTAGTGCAGTTGAATCGAAACTACTTCGAGAAGTCAAACAGCATCCTGAGAAGGTTAACCATCTAGCAATTATCATGGATGGAAACCGAAGATTTGCTTGGTCTAAAGCTCTCAAAACCGGTTTGGGACACAAAATGGGGAAGATGAAATTAGAGCAAGTTCTAGACTGGGTACTAGAATTGGAAATCCATTATTTCACAGTGTACGCATTGTCAACAGAAAATCTCAATCGACCAGCAAATGAGTTAGAAGGGCTATTCAAACTCTATGTAGAGGGACTCAAGGACATTGCAGAAGATGAAAGAATCCATGAGAACCGAGTCAAAGTCCAAATTATTGGAAGGAGAGAACTCCTGCCAGAATCGGTAAATGAAGCCATAACTTATGCCGAAGAGAAAACCTCTGAATATGACAACTACACATTCACGGTGTGCCTTGCATATGGCAGCCGTGAAGAAATGTTAGGAGCCATAAAGAGTATTGCAAAAGACCATTCAGCAGGAGAATTGGCTCTCGATTCAATCGATGAGGCTGAGGTTAGTCGCAGACTGTACACAGCAGAAATGCCAGACCCTGACCTTGTCATTCGGACTTCTGGCGAAGAGCGCATTTCCAATTTCTTGTTATGGCAAATGGCTTACTCTGAACTATACTTCACCGATGTTTACTGGCCATCTTTCTCAAAGAAAGAGTTGCTAAAAGCCATTCAAACATATCAGGCACGTAAGAGAAGATTTGGTGAGTAGAATGGCTGCTTGTGATGAATGTGGCCAATGGGCACAGCCATCTTTGGCCGTTGATGCAGTTGTTGTTAGAGGCGATGAAGTGCTACTAATTCGCAGAGGCAAACAACCTTGGGAAGGCATGCTGGCATTCCCTGGAGGATTCGTTGACAAGGGAGAAGACCCTGAGGTTGCTGTAGTTCGCGAGTTGAAAGAAGAATGCGGGCTTGATGGAGAAGTAGTGCGTTTACTCTGTGTCAAAGGGGACCCTGATAGAGACCCTAGGGGACATGTAATCTCAATTGCGTACGTAGTTTCTGCACATGGAGAACCGATTGCCGGAGACGACGCAGCTAGCGCTGAATGGCATCAGATTTCACTGGTCAAAGAAATGGCGGGAGACCATCTGTCAATTCTTGAGGAGTTCAAGAATCTCTAACCTAGTATTAGGCCAACCCGGTTCTTCCAAAGCATCGGTCAGATGGATCCCTGCAAGCCAGGCTGCTAAAATCGATTCGTCGTGTTCCTTGGCAATGAACAATGGATAACCATCATTCACTAACCTGTCCAAGAACCCTCTACGTGCTTTACTGACAAGCAATGTTGGAAGGCCGAGCAAAACGGCTTCACTAGCCAAAGTCACGGACTGAGTGATCACTCCATCCATACCCGACATAGTTGTGGTCAAATCCCAAGGATTTCCTTCAACCTGATTTTCATCAGCATAACTCAAATCTAAACCATCTAACCAACCCTCTGGAATCGATAGTATCTCATCACTATCATGGATTCCATCACCTTGCAATCTCCTTACCATTATCTTAGGAGGGTCAGAGATTGAAGATGGCCTCAAGTGAGGTTGTAAGTGAACGTGGCCATGCAATCCATCAATACGGTGAAAACCGCATTTCTTTTTCATCAAAGGACCGGCTAAAGAATCGATGAAATGGTTTGGAATGATGACATCTGTCGGAGTTGCTAATCGATGTGCTAAATGGTTAATCTCAGTATCTGTAATGTAGATTTTTTTTGCTTTACGAGGAGCCACTCTCAATTCTAAAGGTGCGCCAACACTGACGACTTTTGATACATTTTTGAGAGCCTTTTTCGATGCTCTACTGCGCTTCCAAGCTTTCTTCCATCTTCCTTTACCAACAGGCCTAGGCACCCAAACCGTCTTCCTGCGAGGTAGATGTCCATCGCAATATTCGATCATTGAACGGACCTCCACTCTATCGCAAGCGATGATGACATCATCAACTGAAGATAACTCTCGCATCAATGGAGCTAACAGGCGCGCATGAGCGGGATGGTCAATCACCCAACCAGTCGCCATGTACTGTCGGAGATGACGGGCTATTTTGATGTGCCACCGTTTGGTGCCCGTGTCATGGCGAAGAAAGCGATTAGCGTTCCTGGAAGTAAATTGTACGGTCCTTACACCCCCGGGGTGATGGCAAATGGGATGATTTGGCTATCGGGACAAATCGATGTAGAAGCAGGAGACGATACTGCATCACAAACTGCAGGAGCACTTGCAAAAATTGATGCTTTATTGGAAACCGCTGGCGTGACAAAAGATGCTGTGTGTTTTGCACAGGTCTTACTGGACGATATTGGAGACTTCCAAGAGATGAACGAAGTCTACGGTGCTTGGGTTGAGTCTATGGCTGTTAAACCTGCTAGAGCTGCATTCGAAGCAGCGGCATTACCTGCAGGTGCGAAAGTCGAAATTGTGGTTCAAGCAATCGATACCAACTGTTGCTGAGTGAGTAAAATGCCGGGCACACCATACCTCGAAGAAGAACCACGAGGTTTGCTAACTTGGCCTAAGTTGCTGAAAATTAGTGTTCCAATTCTGGCCGCTTTGACTGCGGTAGCATGGTGGAATGGACTTCTCCTAGAGTGGGGAATCCTACTAACCATAGCATTGACAATTTCATTTCTCACAAGGAGATGAAATACATACGAGAAGACCCGCAGGCCTACAATATGGGAGAGTGGCCAGTACACTGCTTCAAGGCCTACGATATTCGAGGCCTATCAGGAGACGAACTGTCTGATGAATTCGCATATAGGCTAGGTCGTGCCATGGCAACATACCTTGACTGCTCATCATTTGCAGTGGGTAGAGACATTCGTGAATCAAGCCCCGGTTATGCATCTAATCTTATCCAAGGTCTAGTTGATTCTGGAGTGAAGGTTCTAGATTTGGGAATCGTATCGACTGGTTGCCTGTATCATGCTTGTTGGACATTACCGGTTGATGGTGGAGTTATGGTAACTGCATCTCACCTTCCAATGCCTACGCATAATGGATTCAAAATGTGCAGAGGGACTCTGCCTCTTGCAGGAGAAGAGATTCAAGAACTGAAGGATGTATTCTTGGCTGGAGATTTCAAAGAAGGAAATGGAGAGCGTATAGACCACCCTCATGAAGATACATATCTAGAGGCAATTGTTGCCTCCACTGGAAAATTGGCTAGGCCGGTCAAAGTTGCAGTCGATTGTGGAAACGCGGTTCCTGGCCCAGCAATGTCGAAATTATTGGACATGATAGGAGCAGAACACATCGACCTGTACTGCGATTGGGACAATACTGAACCAAATCATGGAGCGGACCCTACTCGAGAGTACAACATGGTAGACCTCGCTAAAGTTGTCACCGATAACGGCCTCGAGTTGGGATTGGGTGCTGACGGTGATGGAGATAGAATTGGAGCCGTTGATGAAAACGGTGATTTCGTTTATCCTGACAGATTAATCGCTTTACTTGCAGAAGATGTAGTCGGTAAAGAAGCCGGTAAAGATCTGCTAATCTATGATGTAAAATGCTCAATGAATGTAGAGAAGGCAATCATTTCTGCAGGAGGCAGACCAATGATGGCAAAGACTGGTCACTCATTCATGAAGCGAGTTCTTGCTGCTAATCCTGATGCATTGATGGCTGCTGAAATGAGTGGTCACATTTTCATGGCAGACCGCGGTTGGTACGGATTTGATTGTTCACTTTACAATGCTGCAAGGATTCTCGAACTTTGGTCGAGGCGTGAAGGGCTGTCGTTTAGTTCTGAACTGAACCGCCTTGCTCCTAACCTTCCAACCACTGGTGAAGTCAAAGTCCCATGTCCGGAAGAGGAAAAATTGCAAATCGTTGCGGCGATAACTGAAGCATTCTCCAATTACGAATCTTCAACCATTGATGGTGTACGAGTTCGTTTCAATGACGATAGCGGCGAGCAGAAAGCTTGGTACTTAGCAAGAAAGTCAAACACTGAACCAATTCTAGTCATGNGAGTTGAAGCGAATGACCAAGAAACTCTAGATGAGATTCTTGCAATGATTGATGAAAGGGTATCACCAATAATCGACATCAGCAAATTGCTGAACTAATCACTCATTTGCTTCGATTTCATATTTCAGTGAAATCAATTCCCATACGTAGGAAATTTGCTCGCCATTGTCATTTGATTGTTGGCCAGGAGCCAGACAGTTTCTTTTGTTTACATCTACTGAAATCTGTAAGATGTGCTGTCCAAAACCAATACCATCATTATTATCTAACTTCTCTTTAATTTCTGATTCACTCATGTTCGAAACATTAGTGTTAACTATAGTTGAATCGTACCATAGAATGCTCACTTCATCACCGGATGAGACTTGCTCTGTGGTATGTAAATCGGAGTGCATCAAGTGTCCCGTAACATCATCATCGAGGGGTTGTCCCGGGCCACATGTAGGTGGTGCTGATTCATCATCAGTAAAGGTCAATATTGCTCTAACTCCAACAATATTCTTACCCTCAATTTCACTATTAATTGAATCTGAGTTGGACGATAACTCAAGAGTATCGCCGTCATTAACATACTCTTCTCCACTACCCAGCACATGATAATCATAAGTTCCTGTTATCGTGTAATTTCCTATAGGACCAGATAGCTGAACTTCGTCAACATTGCTCGCGGCATAGTTGAAGTAAACTGGGAATGCTATTGCAAAAAATACCATTCCAGCTACCAGAATTTGTGTTCTTTGGTCGGTTTTTAGGTCATCCATGAACGCCATAACTTCGCCTCCGATATCTTTGCTGTGCAGGTGGTAGTTTCCAAGGGTTTTGGTTCATTTCTTCTCCCACTTGGTCAATCCTAACTTGGCAAAGGCCTTGCGGGAACGTCTGAAAACGGGTAATAGATAGCCGATTCTACTGCGTTCTCCAAACGACCATTTCCATGGACAGCGAGGAAGTGATTTAGCCCACTCTCGAATCAAATCCATCGCTTCTTCATTCCCTTGACCACCAGGAATTGTCCACGCTGTCATATTGATTGCTCCAGCACTACCTTTGGTCTCAGCCCAAGAGTGCATTTCCAAACCTTGTAACGGCCCTTCCATCAACTCCAAACCGAGTGTTCTCGCACTCTGCGCCATTGGAATAATGATTGCAAAACGGTCCACTAGACGACTTCCTTCATGAGTCGTAATCGGCCAATCCTTTGATTCTGCGATCAGGCGGAAAGCTTTGACATTCTCAATTGGAGAGGTTGAAACCTCGAGAATGAACTCCTTACGCTTGAGCATTAACTAAACCCAAATGGTAGGATATGAAGAAGGTAGGGGGTGCATTCCTCAAACGAATGCTGGAAAGGCCACAAACCTCCCCTCACATGGAGGGGAGGTTGTGGATGGTCCATTCACGGTCTGTCCCGCAATCCCCAGCCCAACTATGTGGGCGAGGCTGACCACGGACTGTGGACCGCTTGGGTAACCGTAACTGGACCCTGCTCACGCTCAAGGCCAAATTGGCCCACGTGTTCTATTGGATCAGTTCGATTCAATCCTGACTTCAGCCGAAGAGAGAGCCTAGACCCTCGAAGCCGCCACCGTCGTCTTCTTCCTCTTCTTCTTCTTCCGCAGCAGGTGCAGCGTCGTCAGAAGCAGCAGCTGCAACAGGTGCAGCAGCAGCAGGGGCAGCAACAGCGGTAGCCATAGCTTCAGCGATGTCAACGCCACCAAGTGAAGCAACTAGTGCCTTCACACGGGCAGCGTCTACATCAACACCTGCAGCCTTTAGGACTGCAGATACAGCGTCGTCATCAATTTCTTTTTCAGCAGAGTGCAGAAGCATTGCAGCGTATACGTACTCCATTCATTTTCACCTCAATATTTTTCTTTTCAGCCGAACAAGGACCCAAGGCCGTCGAAACCGCCTTCTTCCTCTTCTTCTTCTTCCTCTTCAGCCTCGGCAGGGGCGTCATCGGTGCTCGGAGCTGCTGCTGCAGCGGATGCTGCAGCAGAAGCGGCTGCGCCAAGAAGTTGGCTTAGCTCTTCGTCGAGTGCGTCAGCAGACAAGGATCCCGCTAGGCTCATTGCGCCACGGTTTGCTCGTCCGATTAAGTGCGGCATAGTCTCTGTAGTGACGATTGCCGCTTCCAATGCCAATGCAAGCGCTTCTCCGCTCGCCTTGGAAATGAGTGTAGGTGTTGTCTGTGATGTGAACCAACTGATGTTGCATGCAAGGTTGAATGCACCTGCTCCAAAGCTGATTAGGTCAGCCTCGAATTGCTCATAGTCGATATCCAGAGTTGCTGGCTTGAATCTGGTTCCATCTTCGATAGTTCCACATAGTCTCAAACCGGTTACGATTGGGTTAATTCCAATCTTAGAAAGCATCATACCAAGGTCTCCCTCGAATACTTCTCCTTCCTTTAGAATAGTAACTTGCTTCTGAATTTCAACGGAACCTTTCACGATCTTAGCAGGGATTCCCACAGAGTTCAGTTCACCGACAATTGGACCTGGAGGCATTCCTGTATCCATCTTCTCAACGATAATGTCGTGAGGAGCAACATCGCCTGGCTTTGCAGCACGACCTGCCTCTGTCTTCTTTAGTTCAGAGAAAACCTCGAATGAGTTCATGTCTGTTTGAACAAGTGCTGGTTGAACAGCAGATGCGTACAACTCTTCCAAATCTGCGAAATCGTTGCCGACAGCTTCCCAAGCCAACTTCATCAAGCGCTTCTTAGCAACTTGAATGTTCATTGAAGAGCGAAGACCAGCACGCATTCCTAGCATTGCTCCAGCAGGAACACCGTGAATATCGATAACAGCGACTGTTCCGCCTTTCTTCAGCATATCAGTCAAAGAAGCGACAGTGTCCTTCTTCCATGGTGAGACCTTAGGAATCAATTAATCACCTCGATTCTGCTTGCTGGTCCCATTGTTGTCTTGATGTATAGAGAGCGAATGTTTCCAATTCCACGCTCTAGCTTAGAAGTTACACGAGTGTAGACTTCCATTGCGTTCTTCAATAACTCTTCATGGGATTGAGCACGAGTTCCAAAAGATGCTTGGAAAGTAATCTTGTCACGGGACTTGATTACAGTAGTTGACTGCAGACCATTTGCGATTACAGATGGGTCTACAACAGGAGGTACTGGGCGTGGCATCTTACCACGTGGACCGAGGACTACACCGAGATAGCGACCGATAAGACCCATGTGTGGGACTTCTGATAGGAAGAAATCATACGAGTTCGCCAGTTTCTTTGCGGTTCCTTTGTTCTTTCCAAGTTCTTCGATTTCTGATGGATCGATAACGTGGATTCCTGCAGCCTTAGCCTTCTGTGCAGCATCAGATGCTGCGAACATTGCGATTTTGATAGCCTTACCACGGCCGTTAGGAAGACGGATTTCTTCCTGGATACGGTTGTTAGGATTCTTCAAGTCAACGTCCTTGATTGTGAAAGCTATGTCTAGCGATTCAACAAATTTACGTTCTGGAGCGCCTTCGATGGCGTTCTTGATTGCTTCAGATATTTTTTCTTCCATTTTCTGTCACCCCTCCGGTCTGCGAGGAACTAGTCCTCTCCCGCGGTCCGTGAATCAGTTCAAGCAAAGCGTGCGTCCCAATCTCCATTTTCAATTGTTTTCAGTGCATCCTTAGCCCAGAGGCCGTCGATCTTCACACGCATAGCGACACAAGTGCCGATGACCTCGCGGGTCTGCGCCTTTAGATCTGCTCCGGTAAGGTGGCCGTCGTCGTTCTTTTGACGAGCAACGTCCATTGCTTTCTCGAGGCTCAAGTCCTCGACTGCAGCGTCTAAGCTACCATTGCACTTCTTTACACCTAGAGCTTTCTTGATTAGCTCGCTGGTCCAAGGCTTTGGCATGCTTGTTCACCTCTGATACTCACGGACGTGAGCAAGTTGCCGACTTGCCTCCCCTATTTAATCGCGCCGCGTAGGTTGCGATGTAATTCTATGCGGAATTACTGTGATTCATCGGATTGTAGATCCTTGTAAGAAAGATATCCTGCGATTCCCAAAACGAGTGTGGTAAGCAATGCGATTAGTGGGAGAATCATCCAAATTGCAGGAGGTGTTCCATCATAACCGTGGTGCCCAGTCATGTATCCCATTCCTCCACCAACAATTACCAAAACTGATGCTGAGGATAGCATTGCCATTTGCGCAAGTGGCTTTCCGGTAACAAACAGTCCTGTTCCTATTGCGAAAAGACCCATTGGAAGCATGTGTAGAGCCCACATCTGTTCATAGGCTGCATCGTGATCACCAATTGGTTCATCATCCCAAGCCCATTCAGCCCATTGCTCGCTGTTGGCCATACCTAAGCAGGAGATAATGACGACCATTACGCCTGCTGCTATCATTAATTTCTTCGGGTCAAGGAGTTCTTTCATATCCATGTTACAAGCAACCGAAGAGCCACTTATAGCCTTTCAGTATTTAGAACAATGCCTAACTCCCTTTCGGATAGCGAATGTGATTATTCGACACGCTCTAAGACACGGACGTGGTCTCCACGCATCTTCAAAGTCATTGGAATAGGTTGTTCATATAATTCCATGCTGACTTCTTCCTTAGTTTCTACAACGCTAGTAACACGGGCCTTCTCTCCCTTGAAAGCGCCAGTGACGATTTCGACAATACAGCCGACTTCGATACCACTGGTAACAGCCTTTGGCTCAAGGTAAGGTAGAATGTCTCTTAGAGGTGCTTCACCAGGAAGTACGGTCTTTGCGTTCTTCAGTGGAGTTTGGTTTAATCCACGGCGAGCCTTTGGATCACGGCCACCTGAGCGACCAATCAACTTCTCTACGTGATGCAGAGCGTTAGATTCGACCATAACGTATCCACGCATTCCAGTTGGGTGTAGGATTGCGAAGATGTTTTCTTGGATTCTAGATAGTGAACCTGAACCCATCAATCTTGCTTGCATTTCATCTGCAACTCTCTTCTCAGAACCGATTGCAGTCTTTACGATGAATAAGTATGCAGCTACTGAACCGTACATCTCACGGAACAATTTGTCGCTGTCTTCCATTTCAAGATTGGAGAACATGCAGAAACGAGGCTTGCTGTTTTCTCTGTCTTCCCAACCGATGTTTCCTGGGTCAACCCACTCTGCTTCTGTGTAGCGTCCAGCAGGAGTCACCTCTTTGCTAGTAGATACTACGAGGCATGGTGCAATGTCTTGCAAACGACCATCAATGTCGATTCCGAGAGCAGGTCCATCACGAACATATTCCAAATCTTCCATAGGGATTCCTGTGCACTCAGATACACGGTTTAGAACATCTTCTTCTGTGTCTCCGATTCCATAAACACCGTCCCAAAGGTCTGCTGAATCTGGGTCAGCAGCGGAGCGGCGAAGTAGTAACAATTCTTGCTCATGGCGAACAAATGCGATAAATGCGTCAGTCATTTCTATTCCTCCAATCAGATTCCAAATACATCATGGATAATCCATGGGATGAAGTTGTCCATTAGAATTAGCATAACGAATCCGATGAAACCTAGTACGAACAAACCAATTCCACAAATGATTGATGTTTGCTTGAATTCTTGCGGAGTTGGCTTACGAGCCATGCGAATAATACGGGCCCAGCTACCGCGGGAAATCTTGCGGAATTGCGCTTCAATAGCGTCTTGCCTATCCTGTACCTTATCCTCAAACGAGCGACTTTGGCTATTTTCATCTGACATGGTTTCACCTCAGGGGGTTCTGTGCGACTTATGGCCCTCATTTAACCTAAACGGTACAGAGTCGACCAATTATCGACTGGTTCAAAGCACACTTGTGCCTCGTTAGTGTCATGGCGGAAAGAGACCCATATCAGGTTCTCGGTGTATCGCGTGGAGCCAGCGATGCGGAAATCAAGAAGAAATTTCGTAAACTTGCTCGCCAATATCACCCCGATAGAAATGAAGGCTCAGCCAGTGCTGAAGCAAGATTCAAAGAGGTTCAAGCAGCATTCGATGCGATCGGAACTGCAGAAGCTCGGCGCAAGCATGAACAGGAACAAATGTTCTCCGGCTTCGGTGCCGGAGGGAATCCATTCGGGAACCGTGGAGGCTTTGCAGGCATGGGTGGCATGGAGGATGTTTTTTCGCAAATGTTCGGTAAAAGCATGGCCGGTGCACAGCAACAACGTTCAGCCCCAAGACCGCCTCAAGAAAGGGGTCACAATGCAAGTGCATGGATCGATTTGACTCCAGAAGAAGCAAAAGAAGGTGGCTCGTTCAACATCACTTACACTCAACTTATTCCTGGTAGTCATGGCAGTATTGACCGCAAACGCAGAACACTGAAAGTTACGGTGAAACCGAAATCCAAACACGGAAGTGAAATCAGAATCAAAGACCAAGGTCACGGCCATCCTCAAGGGTTGAACGGTGACCTGATTGTAACTATTCGCGTTGACCCGGGAGAAGGATGTCGCTGGGACGGCGGTAGAATTGTCAAAGAAATAGAGGTCCCTTACTCAACTCTAGTTCTAGGTGGAAAGGTTACAGTAACTTTGCCGGATGGAGTAAAGGGCAAAATCACAATCCCACCTTTGTCTCAAGTCGGTGACCGCCAGAGAGTCAAAGATATCGACATAGAGTTTATTCTTGCAGAAATTGAAGAATTGGATGATTCTCAAACCGATGCAATACAAGGTCTGAGAGATGTTGGACTTTAGTAATCCAACGGCTAATGAGCATCAGTATAACGTTTTGAGCAGATGCGGGGGGCAGGATTTGAACCTGCGAACCAATAAGGAATGGGAATTCAGATTATGAAGAGTTTGCATTCGCTTTGAAAATCGTAACTTGAACAGTTATTGTCACTTCTTCATCAGAATCATTCAGTAACGGAGGGGATTGTGTATTCAATTCAACGACCACGGAAAAAGTTCCAACCCCATATCCTGTTTGCGTCCATGGTTGAAGTACTTGATAGGAGTTAAGTCCGGTTCCGTTAGTAGTTAATCCATCGAAATCTGGATATGTTTGTAGCATTAATTCGATATCTGAAGCATCGTTTGATGAGCCAGATAGCGTGTTCCGATTATCATTCCATTGGGCTTCCATAGAAGTCTGACGAATCGATGATGAGACAGAATCTGCAGGATCCGCAGGGAGACCTGAGGTTTCTGAATATGAGATGATTGATGTAATGTTTCCAACTCTGTAACCATCCGGAATTTGCTCTTCTGATATTTCATAGTCAAACTGTCTTTGTTCTCCATCGCTCAGAATTACTGTGTCCTGAAAAGAAATTGTATCTAATTCAAACGAAATTTGCCATTGATTCTCACTATCAATTAATTCTCGAACTTCTTCATTCAGGTTCGATAGATCTACCGATGTGTAAATCAGAATAATTGCTGAAATTGCAAGAACTGCAATCATGGTTTTATTGCTACTTGGATCATCGACCAACGACTTTAATCCATTAAAATCAAATTCCACATCGTCGCTCAAACTCCCACCTCCATAGATGCAAATAACCAGCTAACAACAAGGGAAAATATCAGCCATGATGACAGCACAATAGTGAGTCTTCTAATTGATTCATCAGATATTTCATCCCCTGAAATTTCTGTTTGTTCTTCGTTTCCGTTTACAAACCAACTGGTTATCTTTTCTTCCCATCCTACGAAGAAAGCGACAACTGCAGCGAGTAGAGACGCTGTGAGCATTTGCGGGACTGGAATTAACGATTGAACTAATTCAATAAAACTAGATGATATAATCAATAATAACAGCAGAATCATGATCCGCAATAGGCCACGATTTTTTTCTGACTCGGTGTCTACGAGCCTGTATTGAACAAGGATGTAGACAAACAAAATCGGTACAAAGAGGTAAGAAATTATTTCGATTGTCAACGTGCTCCAAATACCGAATGCAACTGGTAACTCCTTACATTCTGATTCATAACAACTAACCAATATTTCTGTTAGAGCCAAGTCTATGAAGTAATTTACAAAGCCAATAAGAGCCACAATAAAGACAATTACCGAAGTAAGTGATGGGCCTTTGCGGAATGTCCTAATCGATTCCCCTGCCAACAGCGTTAGGATCGTAGTGACACCTGCTACCCAGATGAGGTTGACGCCCAACAAATACAGGAAAGAAAACTCTTCTGGTTGAGATGCCAAAATCCCTGAAAACCACGTATTGTTATACATCGTAACTGTGGATAGCCACCAAATCATTGTTGGGGAATAAAATGCAATCAAAAGCAATCCAGAACCTTGGGCACCAGATCTAGCCTGCTGATTAGCATTTTTCAACTCATCAATAGTACATCTCACGTAAATTGTAAGCCAGATTAAAGCGGAGGAGAATATCATTATGCTTTGAATAATGGTTATGCTGAAACCACCAAATATTACAATGGTTGGAACAAGGAAACAATATAGCGCTACAGCTCCGATTACGGCAGAGTTCCATTTTCGACCCGATGCTAAGTCAAGAGGTAAATGAAAGGCTAAGACCAATGTTAAGATATTGATTCCAGTTTGTAAGCCAAACATCATGAATACAATTGCATCGTACGTTGTGATTCCTTGTGGTTGGAATAACCCAAATTGAATTTCAGCCCATCCAAATACCAAATCTGGATATTTTAGTTCTATAACTGTCCCCAGAAGGTAATACAGGCCAATCAAAATGAATGTCCAGCCAAATAAAAGAGCCGTGAATCTCTTGTGTGAATTGTAATTTGAGGACCGCTTCGCAAGGATGATTGTGATTACTCCCAGAATCAAATCTGTTATCGCTGCAACCGGTGCTAAAGATTCGGTCGCCACAACCCATCCGTGTCAGTGAGGGTTTTATTTCTTAACTGAATAATAGCGTGACACAGTTAGATGCGGGGGGCAGGATTTGAACCTGCGAACCAATAAGGAATGGGACCTAAACCCACCGCCGTTGACCAAGCTGGGCGACCCCCGCGCAGAGTGGGCGTGAACTATCTCCCAAATGAATACAACTGTTCAATAACAAGAAGTTCGGAGACTGTCCATGGCGGACTTTGAAGATGTATCAAATATCTTAGTCCCTCATAGAAAAAAGGTGCATGTCGCCATATTTATTCTTACAATCCTAATGATTCCTGGTGCTCTAAAAGCACTAGAACCAATCGATATGGAATCATATGACATGGAATCGCCAGAATTAACCGCCGAGCGAATAATCAACGAGGAATTCTCCACCACGGAAATTATTCTCGGGTTCGTAGTAAGCGTGAGAGACCCTGCAATGGTTGGTTCAACTCAAGACCCCGTTCCTCTAATCGATGGTGGAGTTCCTGACTGGTCTGGATTTGCTCAAGTGGAAGAAATTGTTCCAACTGGAGAAAAGTGGGAAGGAATTACTGCAGTAGATGGAGGAATCCTCAACCTCACTATACTTCGAGAGATTGATGCCAAGCACGATGTCATTCGAAACCACGTCCTTGGTCAATACATGAAGCCGTTCATCAACGATGTCACCGAATTACAAACCGATGGCGTGATGAGCCTAGCAGACATATTCAGAGGATTCATGGCGAATGAATCAGTTCTAACCAAACCAACAATGACTCTAGCCGGATTAGAACCACCTGCAACAAATTGGTACGATTGTGGCCCACTCGAGTGTTTGACTTTCGATGATGAAGGTGTCACGCAAGCTCACATAGATTTGGCAGCAGAGCGCATGGCTAGCGCCAACGGCTCGGATTTCTTGCGCTGGCTGTCATTAGATCGAGGATTCGTTAGCGCAGAAGAAAATGTAGGAATTGTTGGCGGCCCAGTTGGAGGTTCTCTGAATGTTGACGGCACTTGGGATAACGCAAGGCCGGGCCCTGGAAGATGGTCTGCATCTGCATCTTGGTTGCTAGTTCAACTAGACCGTGCTGCTCTAGAGGAAGCCGGTTGGACTACTGTTTGGAAGGATGCTCATTCAGAAACCGACATCAGAAATTCGGATGATGGATTGGTCATTGGGGGTTACAGATTAAGCGGTGTTGAATTGTTATTGCACCCTCCGAGTTACACATCTGAGTATTGTATGAGCCTAGAATCTCCGTGTTCAATTGAATGGTCGATGATGGACCTGGAAGGCCACCTGCGAAGTAATGATAACAATTCACTCACCCTTCTAGTCGGCCAAGCTGTGAATGTTGAAGTCAATCGAGAATTACAGAACTCTGGCGGTCTGATTTTCGCAATGGGTGCAGTCATAATCGTCCTGCTGTATGCTTCCTTGAGAAGGTGGTCTGATGTTGCGATTGTTACAATGGCACTTGGAGGTGCCTTGTTATGGATGCAGGGAATGATTGGTCATGCAGCATCATTATTCGGATGGTTTGGCATAGACCTAATTTCGCGTTCTCAATTCTCCAACCTACTGCCGATTCTAGTTTTGGCATTAGGTATCGATGATTCACTGCACGCTCTTCACAGATACAAGGAAGAGAGAAACCTAGGAAAGTCAACTACTGAGGCTGGAAAGATCACAGTCAACAGAGTTGGCCGAGCAATCATGCTAACCTCATTGACAACCATGGCTGCTTTCTCAGCCAACCTATTCAGCGATGTTGCCGCTTTGAGGTCATTTGGAATCGAGGCTGCATTAGGAGTACTTGCTGCATTCCTACTGACAGGAATCTGGGCTCCTCTAGTTAGGGTTTCATTCGATGAGTGGCTCGAAAAGCGAGGCAAGAATACCACTCCTAAAGCTAATCACTACTTCGTTAACAAAGAAAGATTACAGAAAGTTGCAATACAATCTGGTACCGGAAAAAGACCGATTATCATCGCTTCGATTTGTCTTATCCTAGCGCTACCTGCAGCATGGGGAATGGTTCAGTTGGAGGGTGATTTCCAAGTTGATGACTTCCTAGATGATGAATCAGATTTCGCCTTAGGTGTTGGAATTGTCACCGACAGATTCTCTGATGAAGGTGAGCCTGCTATGCTGTATATCGAAGGTGATGTTGCTGAACCTTCTGTGTTCAGAGCGATAGACGAGTTCAGACAGAATTCGAATATCAAAACCGAAGGTGTAGTCGATAAAATGACCAGAACTCCTGATGGCTCTGTCGATATCTTGGCAATCGATGAGTTCGTTTTCGCTGCATCAGCCTCACTGATGAGTAATCCGCAACCGTTCTTTGATAGAGGATATAACGAGTCTAACTGTAGCACTTCGGGCGCTCTGAATGCACCCAACATGGACGACAAAGATTGTCTGATTTTCTTCTATGGAGTTTTGTCACTAGATGGTATCCCCGGGACCGAAGTTCCATCATCATTGGTTGATTTGTACATCGACCCAGGTGTTGAATTGAACCCGCAAAGAGTTTGGGAGTCGGTGGACGGCGAGCCTGTTTCATATGAGAGAATGATTATTCGGTTTGGAATAACATCTCCAGAGCACTTCCCAACTATGGGTCCTGGAATTGAAGAAATCAAGCGTGATTTGAGCCCGCTACTGAATCTTTCAAGTGGAACTTGGGAAGAAGTCGGTGATGAAGAGGAAGACAAGCCTCTGACTTGGGTTATGCTGACTGGCAAGCCTGTTACACGATTTATTGCTGGAGATAAGATGCAATCTGAAATGCAATCTTCACTGTTCTTGGGTTCACTATTCGTCTTGATCACTCTATCAATCGGATTCCGTTCAGTTAAGCAAGCAATGGTATCTCTAACGCCAATTCTGCTGGTCGTCATTTGGCTGTATGGCTTGATTTACGCATTTGGATATTCTCTGAATATTGTCACGGTGACGATAGCGACGATATCTTTAGGTGTTGGAATTGACTACTGTATTCACGTTACTGAAAGGTATCGCGAAGAGAAAGAGAAAGGCAAGAACCACCAGCAAGC
>FUFK010041941.1_pt2 | contig 79022 bp, 61 predicted proteins | sample 1021851 | NCBI WGS metagenome assembly FUFK01 (sample SAMEA51879418, study PRJEB19060) | metagenome | reverse complement strand
CGGGAAGGGGTGCTGTCGCGGAACCGGCGCTGCTCTTCGATGATATCCATGCCAACCGAATGGCTGCGGGGCGGACACGTTCCGGAACGGGGNTGGTAATTCGGCAGNCGGCCGGTGGGTTCGCCGGTACGCCAGTTCCCNCGCGCTCGCTCCTTTAGCCCCGGATAGAGGCGACTNGCNCGCCGCTTTCCTACAGCGTNCGGCGATCGGCATGAGGGGCCCGCTCTTTGANCGCGTGAAATTNCTACCCTGCCGGGCGTGACCGGTGCAGTGCCTNATACTGCCGGAAGGTCACACATGCGCNGGCGTTGCCGGGGGCAAGCTGCTGGCTGCGCTGATCATTCCGGGAAGNTCACGCTTTTCGCAGGCGCGTAAAGCGGTCCATGTTCAGCCGAACACCGCCACGCATTGCATGCCNTCGAGCATCTGCTTGCCNTCGGCGTTCCACAGCCGCAGCCGTTCNGAGGAGTAGCCATGCGCAGCGTGCTGGCTGGCGTTCTCGCTCATCCACCAGCCGTCGCGGGTCGCGGGCGCGGGNTCGAGCAGGTTGAACGACCAGTTGACCGAGCTGATCGGTCCCTGCCGTTTCATCGCGCGCATCGCGCCCGGGGGCAGGACGTCGCCCAGCAGNATGAGCTCGCTCACCGGGTCGAGCCCTTCGCGGTCGGTCAGCCGNGCCCAGCGGCGCACCACCGGGTCGCCCGGGCCCTGCTGCTCCTGCGCGCGGCGGATCTCGAAGTTGNTCTGGATGAAGGCGGGNCCCTTGCCGTGCATCGCGTTCTCGGCTTCCTCGGGCGGACCGGGCCANTCGCCGACCGGTGCGGCATCGTGCATCGCATTCGCCTCGCGCTCGGTGCCGAACAGCCAGAAGGCGGTCAGCGTGCATTGCCCCTCGCACCAGATCTCGCTGCGCACCTGNGCGACNTTGCGGCCCTGCCGGACGATCTCGCGGCGNAGCTCGNCATCGGGTCCGGTAGGGGCGACGAAGGCGACCTGGGCGCCGCGCAGCGGCGGCAGGTCGGGGAATGCGCGGGTAACCGCGGTATAGGCGATCAGCGCGGAGGCGCCGCCGTAGAGCGTGCGGCCCTGCATCCAGTGGTCGAGCCCGGAAAAGCGCGTTTCGCCGCCTGCCGCGGTGATCGGATCGAGAAGGTTGGCAATGCTCATGCGCAGGGTCATTGCCCCTATCCGGCCATGCGTCCAGACTGACGTTACGTAAGGCATCACTGGGCGATTGCCTTTGCCGCGGAGAATCGCTAGTGCGCCGCTTCCTTCCCGAGAGGGAGGGCGAGGCCCGATGGCGGAGTGGTTACGCAGAGGACTGCAAATCCTTGCACGCCGGTTCGATTCCGGCTCGGGCCTCCACTTCCCGCGCAACCCGCGAAAGTGCCGCTTTAGCTCAGTTGGTAGAGCACATCATTCGTAATGATGGGGTCACAGGTTCGAGTCCTGTAAGCGGCACCATTCACGGCCGAGGCCGAAAAGCGCCCAGCCCGCTCCAGCTGCATCGCCGAATGAACGAGAAGAAGCGCGAGCGTGGTCCGGCATTTGCGCGCGAGCGTTGCGGCTCCGCCCGCCGTGTCGCCAAATGATTTGGCCGATCACCCCGCCATGTCGGACATTGCCGGCACGGCGGCGGGTGGTCTAGTCCGACAGGTGTAGGGTCGAAATCTGCAGCGCCGCCCCAGGGAACCTCCGGAAGAAGTCCGCGCGGGCAAGCTCGGTTCCGGTCGCCGCGCACACATCCAGCAGATCGGGCGCCTTCGTCCACTGACCATCCCGCCAGCACCACGGCAGGGAATGCCTGGTGTCGATTATGACTGCAGTTCCTTCGAGCTGGTAATAAGCGATCTGCACGGCGCCCTCGTCTGTTCGGCGAGACGCCAATAGAAAATCGGAGGGCCGATACACCCTAGGATTATCACTTAGAAAGCCGGGCGGCGGGGACAGTTTGACGCGAGCACTGGCGCGCTGGCAATCCGGGAGCAGGAGCGGCCGGGAAGCCGCGCGGTCAGGCGGTTTCCTTGTCCGAATATCCGAANCGAAGCGCGCAGGCTTCGTCNACCGGGACGGCNGGGCTGAACAGGTAACCCTGCCCGTAATAGCAGCCAATCTCGAGCAAGGTCCTTCTCTGCTCTTCGGTTTCTATGCCTTCAGCGATCACCTCGATACCGAGGCTGCGGCTCATCACGACCATGGCCTGAACGATGTTCTTGGACATCACCGAAGTGCATATGTCGCGTACGAAAGAGGCATCGATCTTGACCCGGTCGATCGGGAAATCGCGAAGATGGGTGAGCGAGGAATAGCCGGTGCCGAAGTCGTCGAGGGCGATCCTGATCCCGCGACTTCTCAATTGGTCCAGAACGCTTTTCACATTCTGGTTGTCGCCGACCATCAGCATGGTTTCGGTAATTTCCAGGGTTACCCAAGCCGGATTGATGTGGTGTCGCTCCAGCGCCTCGAACACGCGGGGTACGAAGTCGCGGCTTATCAGGTCGGCTTCGGTGGCATTGATGCTGACATATTGCACTCCGCCATGCGCGGCCATCAGGCTCGGAAGATCGCGCGATACGTTCTCGAACATTCGTACGCTGATCTGGCGGGAAAGGATGGGGTCCATGATCGCGGGAATGACGGCGGATGCCGGTATCAGCGTATCGTCTGCGGTTTTCAGTCGCATGAGCGATTCGAAACCGATAAGCCGGTTGTCGGTGATCTGGATGATCGGCTGGTACCCGGACTGCACCCGGTCCTCGCCCAGAGCCTGGGTTACGGTCTCTATGGCCCGCCTACGCTCGACATGCGGCAGTTCCATGGACGAGTTGTAGAAGTGGACCGTTCCCGGTTCGCGTGCCTTGCCATGATACAGCGCCAGATCGGCCTTGTGGATCAGCGCGTCGAGGGATGCGAGCGCCGTGCTCTCCGCAACGCCGCATGTCGCGCCGACACCGACGCCGCCTTCTCCCAGGTCGACCGCCTCTTCGATCGTCAGCAGCAGGTTGCTGGCGAAGTCCTGAACCTCGTCCTCCGACATCGATAGCGGACTGAGCACCGCGAATTCGTCGCCGCCCCACCGGGCAAGGATCGCGTTTGCGGGTACGGCGTCTTCGATTTGCTTCGCAATTCGCCGCAAGAGCTTGTCGCCCGTCTGATGGCCGAAAGTGTCGTTGACGAACTTGAAGCCGGTAAGGTCGAACAGCATCGCGTAGAAGGTGCAATTGATCGCCGCNGCATCTTTCAGGCGCTCGACTGCACGCGCTTCGAACGCATTGCGGTTGAGGAGGCCGGTCAGATCATCGTGACTGGCCGCATAGCGCAGGTCCAGCATCGCCTGGAGCTTTTCCGTAATATCGCGGACAGTACCGATCATCACGGATTTGCCGCCCTTGGCATTCTCGACGAACTCCGCGATTATCCGGGCCTGTCGTCTTTGGCTCCCCCCGGCCCACGATCTCCGCGGTGAAATCGAGGTTCTTCCCTGTCCGGCGGGACTCCAGATAGAGCGCTTCGACGCGCTCGCGTTCATGCGGGGAGTAAAACTCGAGGGTATCGTCGAGCGTCATCGGACGCTGCTGATCCAGCCCCATGATCTTGTAGGCTTGATCGGAAAAGGTCAGCGACTGCGTCTCGACGTCGAATTCCCATGAACCCAGCTTCGCGATTTTTTCCGCTTGCTGGAATGTCCTGACGCTTCGTTCCAGCCTGCGATGCGACTTGGCCAGTTCGTCTCGCGCGGCAACAACCGCGTCGATGTTAAACGCCTCGACGATCGTCCCGACTGTCGATCCGCTGGAATCGACCATCGGAGAAGCGGTGTAGGAGACGTTGTAGAAATTGCCGTCCTTGTGGACGAACATGTCTTCGCCGCTAATCTGGTGGCGTTCGGGAAACGCCCGGTCGATGGGGCATTCTTCGATCGGGAAGGGCGACCCGTCGGGGTATTGGTGATGGATCAGGCCGTGGAGGCACCGTCCGACCGCCTCTTCGAAACTGTAACCGGTCAATTCTTCGGCAGCGCGATTCATGAAAGAACAGTTCTGCTGCTCATCCATCATGAAGATGGCCATCCTGGTGTTGTTCAGGATGGCATCCAGCCGGGAGCTGGTCCGTTCGAGGCGGTCCCTGATCGAGTTGAATTCGGAAATGTCCCGGATCGCTGCGAAGAAAACGAACTCGCCCTGGGATTGGATCAATTGCAGCGAGACCAAGACTTCGTAAGTGCTTCCGTCTTTTCGGCCGTGGACCGTCTCGAAGGAAAGCCTGGGAACTTCTGCGGATAACAGCGGGCCGACGAAGGCTTTGAATTCTTCTTCGGAAAACTCCGGCTTCAGGTCCCAGGGGTGCATTTCGCTGAGTTCTGCCAACGAATAGCCGAGGTTTTCGCGCGCACCCCTGTTGACCAGGATAAAGCGGAAGTCATCCGCGGCAAAGACNTAGATCTCGGACGCCGACTGCTCGACGACTTCTCCCAAACGATCCACGCCTAAAGTTGACATCCGAACCTCATCCTAGGGAGTCTGAGTATCGCAAAGAAGGTAAACCAAACCCTTCATGCCTATCACGCGTAAGGCCTCGTTCCCGATTGACCGGCTGTATCGCTGCGCGCTCGCGGCGGGAGGGCCGCTATCGGCGATGGGGACCTCGTTCCCGTGCTGGTCCGGTCAACCCACGATTGAAGATTGTGCAGGAGGAGGCGGGCTTTGGGGGCCGGCATGCGCGCCCGCCGACCATGCTGTACCAGACGGTGCGGAAAGCCGGGGCGCCGAGCCGATCCGGCCACAGCGGCTTTTCGGGAAGCCACCGGCGGCCCCTCCGCGCGCAGGCGAGAGCGGCCTCAGGCGGGGATGAAGCAGCAAGGGTAGCCTGCAAAGCGGTTTCGACGAGCCGCCGAGCCCCATGTGGGTTCATTTCTGACAATCCCCAAAACCTAGCGGATTGCGACTCGTGTTATTATTATTTGAAACCAAGCTATCAAAAGCGGGAATCGGAAGCAAATTCCCGATATTTTTCTTACGATTATCCGAGCAGGTGCAAGCGGTGTCATGCGCTGTCACCGGGGCGCGCTGGCGCCTGTCCTGATTCATCCGACCGGCCGACGCCTGGCCCATGCTGCCGAGGGGCAGGTGGACTGGCGGTCAGCCCAGTCTGTCGTGAGACATCCGTGATCAGGTCGTGGTTCCGGGAAGCGTCAGCCCGTTGCCGTGCCAACAGCAGCAGCTAGGGACCGGCCATGCTAGCCGTGCCGCTGTACATCTCTCGCCCGCGGGCCCGAAGCGGTCAATGCCGCTGGTCAATGATTGGATGATGACTTGCCGGCGGCGCACCCCATGAGGGCGGGCTGGAAGCCAGCCGCGCCGCTCATGGGGCGTGTATCATCCACGCACGCCGTCACGAAAGCGAAACGTGCCGTTTCAGGTGGTGGTCGACGCTGCCGAATTCGGATTCGAAGATCGTCAGGCGCTTGAAGTAATGCCCGATCGCATATTCATCGGTGACGCCGTTGCCGCCGTGGATCTGNACGGCTTCCTGGCCGATCAGGCGCGCGGCCTGGCCCACGCCGACCTTTGCCGCCGAGGCGGTGCGCTTGCGTTCCTTTTCGCCGGCATCGAGCTTGATCGTGGCGAGATAGGTCAGCGAGACCGAGGTCTCATAGGCGGTATACATGTCGACCATGCGGTGCTGNAGCACCTGGAACTTGCCGATCGGCACGCCGAATTGTTTGCGTTGCCGCGAATATTCGACCGTCATCGCATGCGCGACCTTCATCGCGCCGCAGGCCTCGGCACATTGCGCGGCGATCGCCTCGTCNGTNACCTGCTCGATCAGCGGGAGCGCGGCACCTTCTTCGCCGATCAGCGCATCTGCGGGGACCGAGACATTCTCGAAATAGATTTCCGATGCGCGGCGCCCGTCGACGGTTTCATAGTCGCGCGTGACGATNCCGTCGGCCGATTTATCGACAATGAAAACGCTGACGCCTTCGCGGTCGCGGCGGTCGCCGCCGGTGCGGGCAGTGACCANGAGGTGGCTGGCCCAGGGGGCGCCGATGACCACGGCCTTGTGGCCGTTGAGGACGTAGCCNNCGCCGTCTTTCTTCGCCGTCGTCTCGAGATCGGCATAATCGTAGCGGCCACGCGGCTCGGCATAGGCGAATGCGAAGACACGTTCCCCGCCGATGATGGCCGAAAGGTGTTCCTCGCGCTGGGCGTCGCTGCCGGCATGCTTGAGGAAGCCGCCGGCGCAGACCACGGTGGGAACGAAAGGTTCGACCACCAGGCCCTTGCCGAATTCTTCCATGACGATCATCGCATCGATCGCGCCGCCGCCAAAACCGCCGACATCTTCGCTGAAGGGCATGCCCAGAATGCCGAGTTCNGCGAGCTGCGCCCAGATTTCGGGGCGCCATCCGGCATCGCTCTCGATGGCAGCGCGGCGCGTTTCCCAATCGTATTGTTCACGGACCAGGCGCGAAAGACCGTCGCGCACCATGTCCTGTTCTTCGGTGAAGTTGAAATCCACGTGTCGTCCCTTTCCCGTGCCGTCCGGCGCTCTCAGAGCCCGAGGATCATTTTCGTAATGATGTTGCGCTGGATCTCGTTCGATCCGCCATAGATCGAGGTCTTGCGCATGTTGAAATAGGTCGCCGCCGAATCGTGAGCGTAGTCGGGGCCGATCGGGTATTCGTTCGATCCCGTGTCGTTGGCNATNCTGCCGTAATANGGGGCCGAGTAGCTGCCGACCGCTTCGAGCGTGAGTTCGGTCAGGCGCTGCTGGATTTCAGTGCCCTTGATCTTGAGGATCGAGCTTTCCGGTCCCGGNCCCTTGCCGGCCTGCTCGCCTGCAAGCGTGCGCAGTTCGGTGATCTCGAGCGCGGCGAGGTCGATCTCGAGCTGGCTCACCTTGCGGGCNAAATCCAGATCGTCGATCAGCGGTTCGCCATCGAGCGTTTCGTTGGCNGCAATTTCGCGNAGCTTTTCGACGCCGCGCTTCGAGCGGGCCACACCGGCGATCCCGCTGCGTTCNTGAGCGAGCAGGAACTTGGCATAGGTCCAGCCCTTGTTCTCTTCACCAACGAGGTTTTCGACCGGGACGCGGACATCGGTCAGCCAGGTTTCGTTGACCTCGTAACCGCCGTCGAGCAGCTTGATCGGCTTCACNTCGACACCNGGCGACTTCATGTCCACGAGGATGAAGCTGATGCCTTCCTGCGGCTTGGCGGCGTCCGGATCGGTNCGNCAGAGGAANAAGCCCCAGTCGGCATATTGCGCCAGCGTGGTCCAGGTCTTCTGGCCNTTGATGACGTAATGATCGCCGTCGCGCACCGCCGTGGTCTTGAGCGAGGCAAGGTCGGAACCCGCGCCGGGTTCGGAATAACCCTGGCACCACCATACTTCGCCGCTGCGGATGCCCGGNAGGTGCCGCGCCTTNTGCTCTTCGCTGCCGAAGGTGTAGATCACCGGCCCGACCATNGAGACGCCGAACGGCAGCGGCATGATCGCATTGACCCGCGCGTTCTCCTCGGACCAGATGTAGCGCTGGGTAGGCGTCCAGCCCGTGCCGCCATACTCGACCGGCCAGGCAGGAACCGACCAGCCCTTTTCGCCGAGGACCTTGTGCCANGCGAGAAAATCCTCGCGCGANAGGTCTTCGCGCAGGCCCACGTCGCCAAGGTGCTTGGGGTAATTTTCTTCGATGAAGGCGCGCACTTCGTCGCGGAAGGCCTGCTCTTCAGGGGTGAATTCGAGGTTCATATGCTCAAGCTCCGGTTTCCATCCGCTAAGGCTCGGAATTCCCCGTCCAGTTTCTACCGGGTCGGACCATTCGGCTAGGTGAAGGTCTTCGCGAAGCGCGGCGCCTTTGACAAGTGCAAGCTCGACAAATCCTATCTGAAGCGCGTGCAATCTACGCTTTCGCCCGCTCGATCACGGCGGCCGGGGCCNGCTTCGCGCCGGGCCCCGGCCGTATGGTCACTTGAGCGGCAGGATGCGGCCGATGATNTAATCCGCGGCTTCCTCGGGNGTCATTTCGACCGTGTTGACNCGGATCTCCGGGTCTTCGGGAGGCTCATAGGGGCTGTCGATCCCGGTGAAGTTCTTGAGCTTGCCNGCGCGCGCCTTCTTGTAGAGNCCCTTCACGTCGCGCGCCTCGGCCACTTCCANCGGCGTATCGACGTGGATTTCGACGAACTCGCCCGCGNCGATCATGTCGCGGACCAGCTGGCGATCCGCGCGGAACGGACTGATGAAGGCGGTGAGGACGATCAGCCCCGCATCGGTCATCAGCTTGGCCACCTCGCCGATGCGGCGGATGTTCTCGATCCGGTCGCTTTCCGTGAAACCGAGATCCTTGTTGAGGCCGTGGCGGACATTGTCGCCATCGAGCAGGAAGGTGTGGCGGTTCATCAGCGCCAACTTCTTTTCGACTTCGTTGGCGATGGTCGACTTGCCCGANCCCGACAGNCCGGTGAACCACAGCACGCGCGGCGTCTGGTTCTTCATTGCTGCGTGATGATCNCGGGTGATGTCGGTCGGNTGCCAATGGACGTTCTGGCTGCGCCGCAGGCTGAAATGCAACATGCCTGCGCCGACCGTGCGATGGGTGATCTTGTCGATCAGGATGAANCCNCCCAGCGCACGGTTGTCGGCATAGGAATCGAACACGATCCGCCGGTCGGTGGTGATCTCGCACACGCCGATCTGATTGAGGTGAAGNGTCTGNGAGGCGAGGTGCGACCCCGAGCCTGACGGATTGTTGACGTCGATCTCGTATTTGGGTTCCGCCNCGGTCACGCTGACCATCTGTGCGCCCAGCTTGAGCCAGTAGGCNCGCCCGACGACCAGNGGTTCGTCGTCCATCCACACGATGGTCGTCTCGAACTGGTCGGCGACTTCGGGCGGACTGTCGGCTGCNGCCAGAACATCGCCGCGCGAACAATCGATCTCGTCGGCCAGCGTGATGGTGACCGACTGGCCGGCAACCGCTTGGTCCAGGTCGCCATCCATGGTGACGATCGACTTGACCGTGCTGGTCTTGCCCGAGGGGAGCGAACGCAGTTCGTCGCCGGGTTTGACCGTGCCGCTGGCGATCAGGCCGGAGAAGCCGCGAAAATCGAGATTGGGGCGATTGACCCATTGNACCGACATGCGNAACGGCTTGGNCTGACTGGCGGTGTTGCTGACCTCGATGGTCTCGAGGTGGTCGATCAGGACGGGACCATCGTACCAGGGCGTGTTGCCGGATCGGGTGGTGATGTTGTCGCCGGCAAGGCCGGACATGGGAATGGCCGTGAAATCCTCAACTCCGATGCTGTCGGCGAATTTCCGGTAATCGGCCACGATCGCTTCGAACTTTTCCTGATCGTAGTCGATCAGGTCCATCTTGTTGANGGCCAGGACGAGGTTCTTGATGCCGAGCTGGTGACACAGGAAGCTGTGACGCCTGGTCTGGACCAGCACGCCCTTGCGCGCATCGATCAGGATAACCGCGCAATCGGCGGTCGAGGCGCCCGTCACCATGTTGCGCGTATATTGCTCATGTCCCGGGCAGTCGGCGACGATGAACTTGCGTTTCTCGGTCGCNAAAAAGCGATAGGCGACGTCGATCGTGATACCCTGTTCGCGCTCGGCGGCGAGCCCGTCAACGAGCAAGGCGAAGTCGATCTCCTGCCCCTGCGTGCCCACGCGTTTGCTGTCGTTNTCGAGCGCGGCGAGCTGGTCCTCGAAGATCATCTTCGAATCGTAGAGCAGGCGGCCGATCAGCGTCGATTTGCCATCATCCACGCTGCCGCAGGTGATGAAGCGCAGCATCGACTTGTTCTGGTGCTGCTCGAGATAGGCCTCGATATCGTCCGCGATCAGCGCGTCGGTTTTGTAGATGGGATCGGTCATCAGAAATAACCCTCCTGCTTTTTCTTCTCCATCGACGCGTCGCCCGCGTCCTTGTCGATCACGCGGCCCTGTCGTTCGCTGGTGGTGGTGAGCAGCATTTCCTGCACCACTTCCTGCAAGGTGGCGGCCTCGCTCTCGACCGCGCCGGTCAGCGGGAAGCAGCCCAGCGTGCGGAAACGGATCGAGCGTTCGGTGATCTCGGGCCGGTAGCCCATCACCTTCTCGAGCCGGTCGATGTCGTCCGCCATGAACAGCCCGCCCTCATGTTCGTAGGTCGGGCGCTTGGCGCTGAAATAGAGCGGCACGATCTCGATGTTCTCGGCCATGATGTATTGCCAGATGTCGAGCTCGGTCCAGTTGGAGAGCGGGAACACACGGATGCTCTCGCCCTTCTTCTTGCGCGCGTTGTAGATGTTCCACAGCTCGGGGCGCTGGTTTTTCGGGTCCCAGCCATGCGTCGCCGTGCGGAAGGAGAAGATGCGCTCTTTCGCACGGCTTTTCTCCTCGTCGCGGCGCGCGCCGCCGAAGGCTGCGTCGAAGCCATATTTGTCGAGCGCCTGCTTGAGCCCTTCGGTCTTCCACATGTCGGTATGCAGCGGGCCGTGGTCGAAGGGGTTGATCCCGCGCTCCTCGGCTTCGGGATTCTGGTGAACGATCAGTTCCATCCCCGCATCACGCGCGGCCTTTTCGCGCAGCGCATACATGTCCCGGAACTTCCACGTCGTATCGACATGCATCAGCGGGAAGGGCGGGGGCGACGGGTAGAAAGCTTTCTTGGCGAGGTGCAGCATGACGGCGCTGTCCTTGCCGATCGAATAGAGCATCACCGGCCTGTCCGCCTCGGCGGCGACTTCGCGCATGATGTGGATGCTCTCGGCCTCGAGCCGCTGGAGGTGAGTCAGGGTCTGGGGTTCGGTCATGTGGGGCTCCGTAACACTTGCCCCAGAGATAGGAGCGGATCGTCAGGATAGACCTCCCAAATGGGAGGTGATAGAAAAGCTTGCATGCGGATTCCCAATCTCGGCGAGACCGACCTGCTCGTGCCGCTCCATTCGGGGGTGTTCGAGCAACCCATGTGGCAGACATTCCTCCGCCAGTTGCGGCGTGTCTGCGGCGCGCGGGGTGCGGCGATCCGGTTGGCGAGCGCGGGTGAGGGGGGCGATATCGCCTTGGGCGACGGGGCCCCGATTGCGGCTGTTACTGCCGCAATGCGCGAGGNGCGTGTCTATTCGGGTGGCGATCTGGACGGTCGCGAGGATGGCCTGCGCGCCGTCCGCGTGAGCGGAGCGGACATCGACCTTACCCTGTGCGTGCTCGCGGACAACGCGCCGGGNGCCGAAGTCGCCAGCCTGCTATCGGCGCTCNTCCCGCATGTGCGCGTGGCGCTCCAGGTCGTCGCTTCGATCGAGCGCGAGCGCAACCGCGCTTCGGTCAGTGCGGAGGCGTTCCGGCGGATGAATTTCGGCTGGATCGCGCTGGACCAGCGTTGCCGCATCGTCGATATGGATGCGCAGGCAGAGCGCTTGCTCGAACGCTCGGGCGTGCTGCGCCGGGGGCCGTATGACCGGTTGGTCCCATCTTCTCCCGTGATCGATCGCCAACTCACCGCGCTGGCGAAAGCGATGGCGCGGGACCGCCGCCACCGACCGCGTGCCATCAACCTGGCACAGGATCCGTGGATCGATATCCTGGTGGCACCGATGCGGATCGATGCGCTCGCTCGCGAAAGCGAGGCGGTGGCAGTGGTCTATCTGCGCGGCGACCGGTCATCGAGCGCCGACCGGCACGAACAATTGGTCGATCTGTTCGATCTGACCCCCGCCGAAGCGCGGCTCGCCTGGTCGTTGGCGCAAGGGCTCTCGATCTCCGAGGCGGCGCAGGCGCACGGTCTGACGGTGGAGACCGCGCGCTATTACTCAAAGAAAATCTACGCCAAGACGGGCGCGCGCGGGCAAGTCGACCTGGTGCGCAACATCCTGACCGGCGTGCTTGCGCTGGCCTAGTCGGTTCGCGCGGTCAGCCCGGGCCAGAACGCATCGGCCCCCGCATCGACCACCAGCTTGCCCAGACGCTTGCTCCAGTAGGCGTCGTTTCCGTATTCGGACCGCCATTGCCACAGCCGCCGCGTCAGCGGATGAAGCCCGTATTCCTGCGTGAAGCCGATCGCGCCATGGACCTGATGGGCGACCGTCGTGCCCACCTCCACCGCGCGGTTGGCGCGCAGTTTCGCTGCGGCAATTTCGAACCCGGCATCCCCGCGCTCAAGCGCCTGTGCCGCACCGACGGCTGCGCAATTCGCGGCAGCCGCCTCGCAGGCGAATCCGGCGAGCGACTGCTGCACGGCCTGGAACTTGCCGAGCGGCCGGCCGAACTGTTGCCGCTCGTTGACATAGCCGACCGACAGCGCGAGCGCCGCATCGAGCGCGCCGGCGATCTGCGCCGTGCGCGCGAACGCCATCAGGGCGAAGTGCGCTTCGGTGCCTTCCCCGGCCGTCTTGGCAACGATCATAGCGGGCAGGTCGATGGCCAAGGCGTGGTAGCCGGCGAGGCGGAAAACGGTCAGCGCGTCCATCCAGTCACCGCCGAAACCGCCATCGGCTTCGGGCATCAGCAGCGCGGGCAGGCCCAATTGTTCGAGCCTGGCCCCGTCACGGTCCATCGTGGCATCCGCGCCCAGTTCGGCAAATAGCGGATCGGCCATTTCGGCCAGCATGCGCCTGGTGTCGCTCATCGTAGTCCCAGCCCCCGGGCGATGATGCCCTTGACGATTTCGCGTGTTCCCCCGCGCAGCGAGAAGCTCGGGCTGACCTGCAGCAGGTAGAAGCAGACCGCCTGCACGACCTGTGCATCGATGCGTTCCCAATCGACCGCGGCCTGCACCAGCTGCGGGATCGCCTGTTCGTAGGAATTGCCGAGGTCCTTGACCATGGTCGCCTCCAGCGCCGGGTCTTCGCCGCGCGCCAGCTTGGCAGCGACCGATGCGCTCATCAGCCGCAGGGTCCAGCCTTCCGCGGCCAGCCTGCCGACCAGTTCGGCCAGCGCGGGATCCTGCGCAGTTTCCGCATGGCGCACGAGTTCGAGGAACAGCACCATCGACGACAGATAGCGTTCGGGTCCCGACCGTTCGAGCGAGAGCTCGGCAGTCGCTTGCTTCCAGCCGGCACCCTCTTCGCCCAGCAACGCATGCGCTGGCAGGCGGACGGCGTCGAAGAACACCTCGTTGAACTCATGCGCGCCGGTGAGGTCGGTGATCGGTTTCACCGTCACACCGGGCGTATCCATCGGGATGACGAATTGCGACAGGCCCTGCTGGCGTTCGCTGCCCGCTTCGCTGCGTACCAGGGCGATCATGAAATGGCTGACATGCGCGCCGCTGGTCCAGACCTTCTGCCCGTCGATCACCCAATCCGAGCCATCGCGCCGTGCCGTGGTGCGGACCGAGGCGAGGTCCGAACCCGACCCCGGTTCGCTCAAACCGATGCAGGCGAAGGCTTCGCCGCGCGCGATCTCTGGCACCCAGCGGCGCTTCAGTTTCTCGTTCCCAAGCCGCAACAGCAACGGCCCGCTTTGCCGGTCCGCAATCCAGTGCGCGCCGACCGGCGCGCCCGCGGCAAGCAATTCCTCGATCACGACATAGCGTTCGAGCTGGCTGCGTTCATGCCCGCCATATTCCTTCGGCCAGGTCATGCCGAGCAGTCCGGCTTCGCCCAGCTTTTTGCTGAATTGCGGGTTTGCCTTGGTCCAGCAATTCGCACGGCGGACCGGGTCGCGCTCGCCATGCGCGGCCACCAGCGCGCGCACCTGTTCGCGCAGGTCCGGCGCGGTCTCGGGCCAATCGACGGCTTCGGTAACGAAGGTCTGCATTGCTCTCCTCTTCGGTTCCTCTCTCCCCAATTTGAAGCCGCGCCGCAAGACCCGTTGCATCGAGCAACGAATTTCGACAGTGTGATGTTAACAGACGAATCCCAGATTTGCGCGAGGAGAGAGACATGACCGACTACAAGAACCTGATCGACGGCAAGATGGTCGATAACGGCGAATGGCTGGAGGTGCTCAACCCCGCCACCGAACAGGTCGTCGGCCGCGTGCCGTCCTGCGGCAAGGAAGAACTCGACAGCGCCGTTGCAGCTGCACGCCGCGCCTTCACCCAGTGGAAGAAGACCACCGCCGAAGAACGGCAGCAGGTCGTCCAGGGGATCGCTGCTGCGATCAAGGAGAATGCGGATGAGCTCTACCGCTTGCTGACCAGCGAGCAGGGCAAGCCGCATGCGCAGGCGCAGCAGGAAATCTACGGCGCGGCGGGCCTCGCNGCCGCCCAGTCGACGCTCACGCTTGACGATGTGATCAACCAGGACGACGATACCCGCCTGTCGCGCACGCGGCGCGTGCCGGTGGGCGTGGTCGGCGGCATCGTGCCGTGGAACTTCCCGATCATGATGGCGATCCAGAAGATCGTCCCAGCGCTGGTCGCGGGCTGCACCATCGTGCTCAAACCGTCGCCCTTCACGCCGCTCACCACGCTGCGGGTGGCCGAACTGATCAAGGATGTCGTGCCCGCGGGTACGGTGAACATCATCACCGGCGAAGACACGCTCGGCCCGCTGATCACCGAGCATCCCGATATCGACAAGATTACCTTCACCGGTTCGACCGCTACGGGCAAGAAGATCATGGAAGGCGCCTCGGGCGACCTCAAGCGCATCACGCTGGAACTGGGCGGCAACGACGCTTCGATCGTGCTGCCCGATGCGGATGTCCAGAAGGTGGCCGAACAGCTGTTCTGGTCGAGTTTCTCCAACGCCGGCCAGGTCTGCATCGCGGCCAAGCGGATCTACATCCACGAGTATATCTACGACGACCTGTCGAAGGCGATCGCGGACTACGCCAAGACCGTGGTCGTCGGTGACGGTTCGCAGCAGGGCACGGGCGTCGGGCCGATCCAGAACAAGAAACAGTACGAGCGCGTGCTCGACCTGATCCAGGACGCCAAGGACAATGGCTACAAGTTCCTCACCGGCGGCGACAAGGATCCTTCCGGCACCGGCTATTACGTGCCGATCACCATCCTCGACAATCCGCCCGAGGATGCGCGCATCGTGGCCGAGGAACAGTTCGGCCCGGTCATGCCGCTGATGAAGTTCGCCAGCGTCGACGAAGTGATCGAGCGCGCGAACAATTCGGAATACGGTCTGGCCGGTGCGGTCTGGACCAAGGATACCGACAAGGGCGTCGAAATCGCCGAACAGCTCGAAACCGGGACCGTCTGGATCAACGAATTCATGCAGCTGTCGCCCTTCGCGCCCTTCGGCGGGCACAAGCAGTCGGGCTTCGGCGCCGAATACGGCATCGATGGGCTGAAGGAGTTCACCTATCCGCAGGTGATCACGGTCAAGCGCGACGCCGCCGTCTGATCGATATGCTTACTCCGGGCGGGGCGGGCCGAACCCGCCGCCGCCCGGGGTCAGCACCACGAAGGTATCACCCGGCTGCATTTCGGCACTGGCGGTAGCGCCCAGATCCTCGCGGGACCCGTCCGCGCGCTCAACCCAGTTGCGGCCCGGCGCGGCATCACGCCCGCCGGCAATGCCGCGCGGCGCGATCGCCCGCCGGTTGGCGAGCATGTTGGCGTGCATCGGTTCGAGGAAGGTGATCCGCCGCTCCACCCCGTCGCCGCCGCGAAATTCGCCATCACCCCCCGACCCCGCGCGGATCGCGAAGGCATCGACCCGCACGGGTAGGCGGGTCTCGAGGATTTCGGGATCGGTCAGCCGCGAATTGGTCATATGCGTCTGCACCGCGCTGGTGCCGTCGTGGTCCGGACCCGCGCCCGAACCCCCGCAGATCGTCTCGTAATACTGGTCGGCCCCGTCGCCGAAAGTGAAGTTGTTCATCGTCCCCTGGCTGGGTGCCAGGCGGCCGGTCGCCGCAAACAGCGTGTCGGTGACGACCTGGCTGGTTTCGACATTGCCCGCCACCACTGCGGCGCCGGGGCGGGGGTTGAGCATCGATCCTTCTGGGATCACCAGTTTGACCGGCCGCAGGCACCCGTCGTTCATCGGGATGGCATCGTCGACCAGCGTGCGCACGACATAGAGAGCGGCTGCCCGGGTGATCGATTTGGGAGCGTTGAAATTATCGGGCAGCTGGTCGCTGGTGCCGGTGAAGTCGAACACGGCCGAGCGGCTGGCATGATCGATCCGGATCGCGGCCCTGACCACGGCACCATTGTCCATCGGGTAGGCAAACTCGCCGTCGTGCAGCCGGGACAGCAGCCCGCGGACGCTTTCCTCTGCATTGGCGAGCACGTGATCCATATAGGCGGAGACGACNTCTGCGCTCTCGTCGCGCGCNGCCGCCTGNAGCAGTTCCATCCCCCGGGTGCACGCTGCCAATTGAGCGCGCAGATCGGAAATGTTGCGNTCGGGNTTGCGCGCCGGATAGCGGGCTGATGCCANCAGCTCGCGCACGTCGCTTTCACAGAAGCGGCCTTCATCGACCAGCAACATATTGTCGATCAACACGCCTTCCTGTTCGATCGTCCGGCTCTCGGGGGGCATCGATCCGGGCGCGATCCCGCCGACGTCCGAATGATGTCCACGCGCGGCCACGAACGCATCGGGTTCGCGGCTGTCCTCGCCATAGAACACCGGGACGATCACGGTGATATCGGGCAAATGGGTGCCGCCGCGATAGGGATCGTTGAGCATGTAGGCATCGCCGCGCCTGAACCCGCGACCGTCACGGGCTTCGCCGCGGGCCTCGATCACGCGCGCAATGCTGTCGCCCATGCTGCCCAGATGCACCGGGATATGCGGGGCATTGGCGATCAGTTCGCCGGCCGCATCGAACAGCGCGCAGGAAAAATCGAGGCGCTCCTTGATGTTGACCGAGGTGGCGGTGGATTGCAGCACGACGCCCATTTCCTCGGCAATGGCCATGAACAGATTGTTGTAGATCTCCAGCCGGACGGGATCGGCGAGGGTCCCCGCCGCACTGCTGCGCGCCAAAGGTTCGTTGCGCTTCAGGATCAGGCTACCCTCGACCGCCCGCTCCGCCTGCCAGCCGGGTTCGACCACCGTGGTCGAGGCCGGATCGATGACCAGTACGGGCCCCGCGACCGGTTCGCCGCAAACCATTGCGGCGCGGTCGATGGTCTCCCAACCGCCCGTGGCAGCCGTGCCCGATGATACCGGTTCGGCAACCGCTTCGCCAAGCCCGCCCGAAGTGCCGCTGGCTTCGACGCTGAGCGCTTCGACGATGATCAGGGCGGAGGCGTCCGAATAGCCGAAACGCTGGCNGTGGAGCGTGCGGAAAGCGGCGTCCATATCCGCGCGATCTTCGCAGTCGAGCGTGAGCACGCTGTCGCTGCCGGCAAACCGCAGCCGGGCGCGGCGTTCGAGAACGATCTGGTCAGGCGCGATGCCCTGATCGACCAGCGCGGCGCGGCTATCCGCTTCGAGCGCGCCGAGTTCGGCGGTGAAGTCTTCGGTCAGCGGACGCACGAGGCTGACCTCGCGGATCGCCTTTACCGGCGCGAGCCCGATGCCATAGGCGGACAGGATCCCCGCCAGCGGATGGACCAGCACTGTGCCCATGCCCAGTGCATCGGCCACACGGCAGGCATGCTGTCCGCCCGCTCCCCCGAAACAGGCGAGCGCATAAGTGGTGACGTCATGCCCGCGCGCGACGCTGATCTTGCGGATTGCATTCGCCATGTTGTCGACCGCGATGGCCAGGAAGCCTTCGGCAATGTCCTCGAGCGAACGGCTGTCGGGCAGGCCAGCGGCGATGTCTTCCAGCCGCGCGCGCGCCGCGGCTGGATCGAGCGGCTGGTCGCCATCGGGGCCGAAGACGCTCGGGAAAAACGCTGGATCGATCCGGCCGAGAAAGAGGTTGCAGTCGGTCACCGTCAACGGGCCGTCCTTGCGATAGCAAGCCGGGCCCGGATCGGCGCCTGCGCTTTCCGGGCCGACGCGGAAGCGCCCACCATCATACCGGCAGATCGAGCCGCCGCCTGCGGCCACCGTGTGGATCTGCATCATCGGTGCGGCGATCCGCACTCCGGCTACTACGCTGTCGGCAGTAAGCTCGTATTCGCCCGCGTAATGGGTGACATCGGTGCTGGTCCCGCCCATGTCGAACCCGATGAGCTTGCGATGGCCCAGCGGCTCGCTCGCCGCGACCATCCCGACCACACCGCCGGCCGGGCCCGAGAGGATAGCGTCCTTCCCGCGGAAGGCGCCCACTTCGGCCAGCCCGCCGTTCGACTGCATGAAGCGCAGGCTGTCGGTCTGCGGCAGGCCTGCCTGCAAGGCATCGGTATAGCGCCTCAGAACAGGCGAGAGATAGGCATCGACCACCGTGGTGTCGCCGCGCGGAACCAAGCGGATCAGCGGGGCGACCTCGTGGCTGACGCTGACTTGGGAGAAGCCTTCCTCGCGCGCGATCTCGGCGAGGCGTTCCTCATGTGCTCGGTAGTGCCAGCCGTGCATCAGGACGATGGCCAGTGCATCGAACCCGTCGGCCTGCAGCGCAGCGAAATGAGCGCGTGCCGCTGCTTCATCGAGCGGGGTCAAAACCGTGCCGTCGGCACCGACCCGCTCGTCGATCTCTATGACACGTGCGGGCAATTGTTCGGGCAGCAGGATATGCCGTGCGAATATCTCGGGGCGCGCCTGGTTGCCGATCCGCANCGCATCGCCGAAGCCTCTCGTAATCGCGAGGGCCAACCGCTCGCCCTTGCGTTCGAGCAGCGCATTGGTGGCTACGGTCGTACCGATCCGCANTTCGGCGATCGGGCCCACCCCGTGACGGTCCATCAGNCGCCGCACGGCTTCGCTCGCGGCATCGTCGTAATGGCCGGGGTTCTCCGACAGCAGCTTGTCGGTCACCAGCCGTCCTGCGGGAGTCACGGCGACGACATCNGTAAAGGTCCCGCCGCGATCGACTGCGAAGCGCCATGCGCCCGAATTTGCCTTGGCATTCATGGCCCAGGGCTTTGCACGCACCGACGAGGCATTTCAAACGCCGCGACCCGCGACGCTGCCGGGACCATCGGATCCCGCATCTGCGTAATCCCCCGAACCGGGAATTAACTATTTAACATTAGCTATATCCGCGGGGCGAGCGGGGGTTCGCCGGAAAAAGACGGGGAGCCAGAATGTCGCAGCAGGCACTTTTGCCGAGATCGGCCGAACCGAGCCGGTTCAATGACGACGATTGGGCACGCGGTCATGTGGCCGCGGGCTTCGAGCCGGTAGCAAATGCTTTTGCAGCGACCATCCGGTCGGGCGCGGCACTGGGCGCTGCCTGCACCATCATCCACCGCGGCGAAACGGTGGTCGACTTGCAGGGCGGGTGGCAGGATCGATCGCGCCAAGTGGCCTGGCAGGGTGACGATATCGCGCTGGTCTATTCGCTCACCAAGGGGGTGACCGGAATGGCTGCGGCAGTCGCCGTCTCGCGCGGCCTGTTCGCCTATGAAGAGCCGGTCGCCGATATCTGGCCCGAATTCGCCGCGCAGGGCAAGGGCGCGGTGACAGTCGGCGAAGCGCTGTCCGAACAGGCGGGGCTCGCGGCTATCGATTTCAAGCTCACGCTCGATACCATGGGTGACGAGGACGCCATCTGCGCTGCCATCGCGCGGCAGAAGCCCAATTGGACACCCGGAGACTATGCGGGCAACCATGCCTATACGCTGGGCTGGATCGCCAGCGAGCTGATACGCCGCCGCGATCCGCATCGCCGCAGCCTGGGCCGGTTCTTCGCCGAGGAAATCGCCGTCCCGCTGGGGATCGACGTCTTCATCGGGCTGGACGAAAGCTTCGATCGCAGCCGCATCGCCCGGATCGCTGGCTTCGGCGTGCCCGACCTGTTCCTGCACCACACCACCATGCCCTGGCCGCTGACGATCAGGATGTGCCTGCCTGGCACGCTGGCGTTCCGAACGCTCAACAACCCCTTGCTGCTGCAGGGGCCGGGGGCGCTCGACTGCGAGGCTTTCTGGCGGGCCGGGCAGGGGGCCGCCGGGGGGATGGCCTCTGCACGCGGGCTGGCCGCACTCTACCAGGTCTTTGCCGAGGGCGGGGAGCGCCTCGGGATCACCCGCGCGGTGATGAACAAGATTTCCTCGGGCCATCGCTATCCGCGCAAGGGCCTCAAGGACCGGATCCTCGCGCTCGACATGTATTATTCGCACGGCTTCGAGAAGCCGTTTGCGGATTGGGAATACGCCCGTAGCCGGAACGCCTTCGGCAGCTTCGCAGTGGGCGGTTCGCTGGCCTACGCCGATCCCGAGGACGAAGTCGCCTACGCCTGGATAACCAACCAGCTCGGCACCGGAAAATGGGACGACCCGCGCGAGAAGATCGTCCGCGACGCCTTTTATGCCTGCCTGGAGAACCGCTCATGACTATTGCCCAGATCGTTCTGTCGGACCTCCATCTGGGGGCCCGCGACAGCCTGCTTACCCATGTGCTCGGCGGCGGGGAAATCGCCCGCGAACCGTCCCCCGTGCTGGCGGCCTTCGCTGCGGGCCTGCGTGCGACGCTGGGGGATCGGGAAAAGCCCCAGCTCGTGCTGCTGGGCGATGCGCTTGACCTGGGTCTGTCGCCCTTCGGCGATGTGTCGAAGGCGTTCCTCCAGCTGATCGATGCGTTTTACCCGGAAAACGGGCAGGAAATCTTCCGCCGGGACATCGTCTATATCGCGGGCAATCACGATCATCATTTGTGGCGCATGGCGCAGGACCACCGCTTCGTGACGCAGCTGCAGGACGGGGAGATCCCGGGCGATCTCGAACACATCACCCCGATCATCGGACANCCGACGCACNGCTGNCGGCTGATGGAATCGCTGATCGCGCAGCGTCCGCACCTGGCCGGCGCTTCGGTGCGGATCGCCTATCCCAACTGGGGCCTGGCCGATGCCGATCGCAAGCGGGCGGTGGTCATGCATCACGGACATTATCTCGACGGCATGTATCGTGCGCTGTCGAACATGCGCGGCTTTCTCGAACAGACGCCCGCACGCCCGGCAACGATGCANCAGCTCGAGGCGGAGAACGGCCCGTGGATCGATTTCCTGTGGTCGGATCTGGGCAGCGCAGGCGAAGTCGGCGGGCAGACCGGTTCGCTCTACCAGACCATGCTAAGCGCCGGCGCCAGCCACGATTTNGCCGAAAGCATCGCGCGGCGGCTGACCGGNGGGTTGAACGCGAAGCTGGGCATCAATCCGCAAATGCAGCTGAAATACGGAATCACGCTCGACAATCTTATCCGCGCCGGGGTCGATCTGACCGNGGGACGCGCCGCCGAACGCCAGCGCGAAGGCTATGGCCACGTACTTGGCGAAGCCGAGATCGACGACATCGGCTGGTATCTCGGGCAACCCATGGCTGCCCAGNTNNGCGAGGAACTNGGCGAGCTGCCCCGCGAAATGCAGTTCGTGTTCGGNCACACACACAANCCGTTCCAGGACGAATTGATGGTCGATGGCTACGCCACCCCGGTCGGNGTCTTCAACACCGGCGGCTGGGTACTCGACGAACCGACGCTGATGCCGGTGCANGGCTGNGCCGCNATGCTGATTTCCGACGAGCTCGAGGTCGCCTCGCTGCGGCTCTTCAACGACCCAACCGACGGCACGATGGNGCCGGTTCGCGTCGAAGGCAGCGGGCGCGTGTCGCGGCTTGTCGATGACGCGAGTGAGGCAGTGGCGGGCGCAGCCGACGAATGGGCCGCATTCTCCAGCGAAGTACACGGGCGCATCATCGCGGAAGCCGACCGGCGNGTCCGCGACATGCTCGACCAATCGAACCACGCCGCGCGGGAGGCAGCAGAATGACTACCCAGAAACGCATCGCAAAGCNTCTCGACCAGGCGCAATCGCANTATACNGTTCTCGTCGTCGGCTCCGGCTACGGTGCGGGTGTTGCGGCTTCGCGGCTGGCTCGTGCCGGCCAGCAGGTCGCAGTGCTCGAGCGCGGCCGCGAACGCCTGCCGGGCGAATATCCGAACAAGCTCGCCGATGCGCAGGGTGCGATGCAGATCAATGCGAAGGGCGGGCGGATCGGTGAACCCGACGCCCTGTTCGAACTGCATGTAAACGACGATCAATATGCTCTGGTCGGCTGCGGGCTGGGCGGCACATCGCTCATCAACGCCAATGTCGCGCTCGAGCTCGACAGGCGGCTGCTCGACCAGGCGCATTGGCCCGCAGCCTTTCGTGACAACCGCAGCGAGATCGACGGTTATTTCGAACGGGCGCGCGAAATGCTGGCGCCCAACCCCTATCCCGACAGCCATCCCGTACTGGGCAAGCTCGAAGCGCTCGAACATTCGGCCAAGGCGATGGGGCAGCGTTTCTACAAGACGCCGATCAACGTCACTTTCGAGGACAAGATCAACAAGTTCGGCGTTCCGCAGCCGGCCTGCACGAATTGCGGCGACTGCGTTTCTGGTTGCAATGTCGGGGCGAAGAACACCACGCTGATGAACTACCTGCCCGATGCCGCGAACCACGGGGCGGACATCTTCACGCAGGTCAAGGTCCTGTGGATCGAACGCGACGGACCGCGCTGGCGCGTCCATATCGAGCCCAATGGCGAAGGGGCTGCGCAGGGCCCGGGCAGCATCACGGCCGACCATGTCATCCTCGGCGCGGGCGCGCTGGGGTCGACGGAGATCCTGCTCCGCTCGCGCGAGAAGGGACTGCCGCTGTCCGACCGGCTGGGGGCGAATTTCTCGGGCAATGGCGATGCGCTGGGCTTCGCCTATGACAGTTACCTGAAGGCTGAAAAGCAGGGCGATACGCTGACTGCGCAGCCNCTCTATGCGATTGGCGTNGGCGCTTCGNATATCGCGAAGGATGCCTATCCGGGGCCCTGCATTACCGGCGTGATCGACATGCGGGCTACCGAGGATGTCACCGACGGGCTGGTTATCCAGGAAGGTGTCGCNCCGGGGATCATTGCCACCGCGCTCGCGCCTGCATTCTTCTTTGGNGAGGCGCTGGCNGATGGGTTCACGCGGTTCGGCATGGACCAGGTCAAGCCGCGCCTGCTCGATGCCAAGGCGATGGGCGAAGCGGTTCAGACCGATCCGGGAAGCATCGCGCAATGGGCATACAANGGGCCTATGGCGCGNACGCAGACCTATCTGGTGATGAGCGTCGACGATTCGGGTGGGCAGCTCGCACTCGAAGACGACCGGCTTGCGATCCATTGGGCCCAGGCCGGCGAACAGCGCAGTTTCCGGCGCGACGACGACCGCATGGCCGAAGCCGCGCGCGCAATCGATGCGCAGTATTTCTCCGATCCCCTGTGGAGCGACCCGTTCGGCAAGAAGCTGATCACCGTCCATCCGATCGGTGGGTGCGGGATGGGTGACGATGCCGCGCATGGCGTGGTCGACGATACCTGCCGCGTGTTCGCCGGGACGAGCGGAGCCGAGGTGCACGAAGGGCTCTACGTTTGCGACGGGGCGGCGCTGCCCGGGGCGGTGGGCGTCAATCCGTTGCTGACGATCACCGCAGTGGCCGAACGCGCGATCGAAAAACTGGCCCGGCGACAGGGCTGGCAGATCGATTACACGCTGGGCAAGGAAGCGCCCTTGCCAGCGCCAGTGGAGCAAGCCGCAGAAAAGCCGCAAGCCGACCCAGCACCCGAACCCGCGGCGGCCACGACCGCCCACGGCATGCGGCTCGACATCGCCAAGTGGGTGCCCGGTCACGCAATCGAGGCTGTGGCGCAAGCCGTCGAGAAAGCCGCACGGCATTTCAGGACCGGGGCGATCGATGAAGGCAAAGCAGCGATCCGCCAGCTGGTGATCGACCATCCCAATGCGATGAGCCCGGGGCTGTCGTTCACCGAAACCATGGCAGGCCACATCAGCGCCACCGGATGCCATCACCGTCCGTGCGGCCATGTCGAGCGGATCCGCGACGATTATGCCAATGGCGAAGCCTGGGGGCGCAGCGAAGGCAGCGCGTGCGATTTCCGCCTGACGGTGACCACAGACAACCTCCATCGCATGCTCGAGGAGAAGGACCATCGCTCGCGGATCACCGGCGCGGTGACGGTCAGCGCGCTATCGCCCGATCCGCTGCCCGTTCGTGAAGGGACCTTCCGGCTGCTGGTCGCCGATCCCGAACGGGCGGAAAGCTGGACGATGCTTTACGACATGGTCCTCGAAGGACCTGGAGGCCCGGTTCATTTCCATGGCTTCAAGACGCTTGCGCAGCGCGGCAAGTCCGATCCGTGGACCGATCTGACCACTTTGTTCGTAACGCTGCGCACAGGCGAGGATGCGACGGGCGAACTGATNGGGCGCGGCGTGCTGAAGNTGGGCATCGATGAATTCATGCGCCAGCTGACGACGATCGAAGTGCACGACAGCAATAGCCTGATCGGTCACGTGGTGAACCTGATCCCGCAGGCGCGCAAAGCGATCGAAACCTATTTCGTCGCCAAATATGCGGGCTTCTTNGCGATGACTACGTTCCGCGCCTATGGCGGGATGCTGGCAACGCTCAACGATTTCCCCGCNAAGNACGCGGCCGGCCTGGTCGCGCGCGCCTTGCGGCTACCCCCTCCCGAACGCCATGTCGTCCCGACTGGCGATGGCATCAACATCGGCCTGACCCGCTATCGCGGCGGCCCGCGCGGGCCGCTGGTACTGGCGCCGGGACTGTCGGTGCGCGCCTCCAGCTTCGCGACACCTACGTTCGAGGAAAACCTCACCGAAAGCCTCGTCGCCCAGGGCTATGATGTGTGGCTGTTCGATTACCGCGCGAGCGCGGATTCGGGCAATGATACCGAGCACCCGCCCGAGTTCACGATCGACGACATTGCGCGGCATGACTGGCCTGCGGCGATCCGCAAGATCCGCGCTGTCACGGGCGCCGACAGCGTCCAGGCGATCGCGCATTGCGTCGGTTCGATGAGCCTCCTGATGGGTATCGGCGCGGGCTGGGTGTCGGGCGTGCGGTCGATGATCGCCTCGCAGCTGACGCTGCATCCGGTAACCGACTGGCTCAACTACATGAAGGCCGATCTCGGCCTCGTCGGCGCGCTGGAACAGGTGTCGATGCTCGATGGCCATCTCCATTTCGTCGGGCGGGGCACCGAAGAAGATAATGAAATCGATGCCATCGCCTACCAGATCCCGGTGCCCGAAGGGCAGGCCTGCAAGAACCCGGTATGCCGCAGGGTATTCGGGGTGTTCGGTCCGAGCTGGGATCATGCGCAACTGGGCCACGATACGCATCTGGCGCTGGGCAGCATGTTCAGCCGTGTTGCGCTCAAGCCGTTCGAACACCTGCAGGACATCATGCGGCAGGGGCTGGCAGTCGATGCGGCGGGAGATGCGGTATATACAACGGAGGATGCGGCGCGGCGGCTGGCGTTGCCAATCAGCTTCCTGTCGGGCGCGACCAACAAGCTGTTCTATCCCGAAAGCGGGCAGCGCACTCGGGTCTGGCTGCAGGACCGCAACGACCGCGAGCTATACCAGCAGCGGATCGTGCCCGATTACGGCCATATGGACTTGTTCATAGGGCATAGCGCGCATCGCGATGTCACGCCGGTGATCCTCGAACAGCTCGAATGGCTGGACGGCCGGGCGCAGCATGCGGCGGACCGCCACCAGGCGTAATCGCTCGCTTTTGCAGTGCAGCGGATAACGCCCGCTGGCGCGCGCCGAGGGCTGGTGTTGGAGCACTTGGCTGCGCTACGCAATTTTTCGCGTCGTGGAGGTTCGGCAGTTGGACAAGATGTTTCGCCGAGAAATTCTCGAGGCGATCGGGCACGGGGTGGTGTTCACCGATCCCGCAGAGAAGATCACTTACGCCAATCGCTATTTCTTCGAGATTACGGGCTATGACGAGAGCGAGGTGCTCGGGCGGACGTGCCGGTTCCTGCAGGGGCCCGAGACTGCGGCCGAGACCAAGTGGCGGATCCGGCAGGCGCTCGATGCGCGTACGCAATTCGATGGCGACGTCCTCAACTATCGCAAGAATGGCGATGCGTTCTGGAACAGCATGTCGATCACGCCGCAGTTCGGCGACGATGGTGAACTGATCGGTTATGTCGGGATCACGCGTGACGTTACCGAGAGCAAGGCCCGCCAGCTTCGCAATGAAGAGCTCGAGCAGCAGTTTCGCCTGATCTTCCAGAAGATCCAGGCAGGTATCGTGGTCCACTCGCCCGAAGGGGATGTGGAGATGATCAACCTGCAGGCTTGCCGCCTGTTGGGTCTTTCGCACGATGAAGATGCCGCACTGGGCGAATTCGAGGAGCTTACGCTCATGCTCGAGGACGGGACGACGCTGGCGAAGGAGGACTATCCGGCGCGGCAGGTGGCGGCGACGGGCGAATTCAAGCGCGGCCTGATCGTCGCTCTTGCACAGGACGGGCTGAAAGATGTGCGGTGGCTGTCCTGCAGNGCCTTTCCNATNTGCAACGACGCTGGCGAAGTCACGGTCATCGTATCCAGCGTGACCGATATCACNCATGCGCGNGAACAGCAGTTCGCGGCCCAGCGCGACCGCGAGCGGTTCGAACTGGCATCGCGCGCCGCGAAGAGCATGATCTTCGACTGGAACCTCGTCACCGGCGCGCTCTGGACNAANCAGAATTTCGAACGGATTTTCGGAACGCAGCCNCCGGCCGAAATGAATTTGGACAATGTCGCGCAGTTCGTCCTCGAGGCCGAGCGCGAGACTACGCATGGCCAGCTGCTCGAGGCGTTCGAGCAGGGCAGCGAACGGCTCGAAGGGGAATTCCGCTTTGCCCGGCCGCGGGGCGGCGTCGGGATCGCGCATGCGGAATTCATGATCCATTACAATGACGAAAAACCGGTGCGTATCGTCGGGGCGATCCGGGATCTGACCGAGCTGCGGCGCAAGGAACAGCGGCTGGAAACCTCGGAAGAGCGGCTGCGGATCGTGGCCGAACTGTCGAGTGACATGCTGTGGGAACTCGACCCGCGCACCGACCTGTTGTGGCGCGCCAGCGAAGGGGTGGAGCGGCTCGGGCTCGATCCGTCGCTGGCGCCCTATTCGGGCGGCGTGTGGCACAACACCATCCTGNCCGAAGACCGGCGGGAGGTGATCGCTTCCTTCTGCGAGGCGATCGAAGGCAAGGCGGATCGCTGGCGCGCCGAATACCGGATCGAGCGCGCGGACGGGTCACACCTCCTGGTCGAGGACCGGGCGGCGATCATCCGGTCGAAAGACGGCACGGCAATCCGCGTNGTCGGGGCGGTACGCGATATCACCGAAAGCCGGCGGCTCGAGGACATCCTGCGCGAGAACCAGTCGCTCGAGGCTCTGGGNCAGCTTACCGGTGGGGTGGCCCACGACTTCAACAACATGCTGATGATCATCATGGGCAATGCAGAGACGCTGGCCGAAGATCTCGCCAGTCCGTCGGACCGCGAACGGCTCGAACTGATCCACTCGGCGGCGCGCAACGGAGCCGAACTTACCAGCCGCCTGCTGTCCTTCGCGCGGCAGCAGCCGCTGGCCCCGCAACGGATCGATATTGCCGAACAGATGGCGCAGGCAGCCCGCCTGATCCGCCACGCACTGCCCGACCAGGTGGAACTGACGGTCGATGTCGAAGGCCAAACGCTCTATGCCGAGGTCGATCCCAGCCAGCTCGACAATGCGCTGGTCAATCTGGCGCTCAATGCCCGCGATGCAATGCCGCGGGGCGGTTCGCTCTCGCTGGAAGCGCGCCCGTACCGGGTCGAGGCCGGCCTGCTCGATTCCGTGCTGGANCCTGGCGACTACATCCGGATAGCGATGGTCGATACCGGTGCCGGGATCGAGCCGGAAATTGCGCAACGCGTTTTCGAACCCTTCTTCACCACCAAGCCAATCGGCGATGGAACGGGGCTGGGGCTCAGCATGGTCTATGGCTTTGCCAAGCAATCCGGCGGCNACGCNCTGNTGGAAAGCAGCCCGGGCAAGGGGACGACGGTCAGCATCTTTCTTCCGCAGGCAGCCGGTGGACGGCCCGTCCCGCGCTCAAACGACGCAAGCCCGCGGATGGGCAGGCAAAACGCGACCATCCTGCTGGTCGAGGACGATACGCAGGTGCGCGACTACGTCGAATGGATCCTGAACGCCGAAGGATATTCGGTGCTGAGCGCGTCCGATGGCCGCGAGGCGCTTGAGATACTGGAGCAGCATACGGAAATCAGGCTGATGTGCACCGATGTCGTCATGCCCGGCAGGATGGACGGTATCGAACTCACGCGCGAGGCACAGCGCCGCTTACCCGGCCTCAAGGTGCTGGTGATTTCAGGCTACGCGAGCGAGGCATCGCTGCGCGAGGCGCTCGATTGGAGCGATACCGCCTGGCTGCCCAAACCGTTCACCCGCCGTGACCTGGCGGGCGCGCTGGCGCAGATGGAGCGAAGCTGACCGCGCTCAGCAGTTGACGGATGCGGGCCGGGCGGCGAACTTCGCCCTTTCGAAGGTCAGAGCGAATTCCACCGCGTTGCGGACCTCCAGCTTCTTGAAGATATTCGCACGGTGAACCTCGACGGTTCGCGGGCTGATGTCGAGCGCGCGGGCGATCTCCTTGTTGCTGCTGCCATGCACGATCTGGCTCGCGATTTCGCTTTCACGCGATGTCAGCCGTGCAATCAGCGATTTGCACGCTTCCACTTCCGCAACCTGCCGCCGCAGTTCCACCGACCGTTCGATATGCCCGGCGATCTTGTCTGCGAAGCTCTTGATCGACACCGGCTTTTCGACGAAATCGACCGCACCGCATTTCATGGCTTCGACGGCAAGGCTCACTTCGCCATGCGAGGTAAGCATGATGACGGGGATCGCCTGCGCTTCGGCCGGGATCTTGCCCAGNACNCCCAGCCCGTCGAGTTCNGGCATCCGCATGTCGAGGANNACGCANTCNGGNATCTCGAATTCGAGGCTGTCGAGGAAATCCACNCCGCTGCGAAANGGNCGGCAAACANAGCCGAACCGTTCGAGCCCGCGNACCAGCGTCTGGCGCACACCGGATTCGTCATCGACGATCGCGATGCGGTGNTTNGCGTCGTTATTGGCGTTCGTNTCCTGCNGATCAGCAGTCAATAGTTCCTCCACCCCTGCTNGGTCGTATCGGCGCATCGAGNCGCACANNACAACCCNTTTCCGGCCGGAACCTGCNCTTACCCCGCCNTCGAGCAATCGGCGCGCCCCGACAATGGATGTGGGGGTTAGCCGAATTATCATTAACATCGTCGGAACGCAAATTTGCGGCGCATAAACAAGATGCTATCGGACGGGGCCTAGGATGGGGCGCGGCTGCATTCTACCCAGCGAGATCGGGGGGGCGACTGTTCGTGCAGCTAGACTTGCGTGAACGCTTCATTTGTCGTCGGTGAAGGCGGCGACGGCAGAGATCGACATGGTCGGAACGCCCAGAAAAATTCTCAGGACCGTTACTTGGGTCCTTCGCGAAGTGCGCTCGCGTAGCTTTAAGGGCGCCCTATCAGGACTTGAGCCAGGTCCTGATAAGGAAGGCCACCGTTCCCAGCACTGCGACGCTCGCGAGCCAGATTGCTGCCATCCATCCCAGCCGCTTCCACAGCGGGCGATCTTCGGGCTGCCCCATCAATGGTAACCTTCGTCGCCCACCTTGCCGCGAAAGACCCAGTAGGCCCAGGCGGTATAGGCGATGATCAGCGGCATGGTGATGGCAACGCCCACCAGCATGAAGATCTGGCTGCGTTCGGGTGCCGCGGCATCCCAGATGGTGACGCCGGGCGGGACGACATAGGGCCACATGGTGAAGCCGAGCCCCGCCATGCCGAAGAAGAACAGCGCCAGGCTGAGCCAGAAGGGCTTGCTGTGGCGCTCGACCGACAGCGAACGCAGCAGGGCGATGGCGATAACTCCGGTCAGGATGGGCACGGGCGCAGCGAGGTATATCTCCGGCGCCGTCAGCCAGCGATCGGCATATTCGGCGTTGAGGAAGACGTTGTAGAGGCTGACCCCGCCCATCAGCGCGAGGGTGGCCCATGCCGCGCGCTTGCCCATCTGCCGCGCGTGGTGCTGGCCAGGCCCGTCGAGCTTCCATACCAGCCAGGTTGCGCCGAGCAGGGCATAGCCCGCCACCGTGCCGAGCCCGGTCAGCAGCGTGTAGGGCGTCAGCCAGTCGAACCAGCTGCCCGCATAGGCGCGGTCGACCACCTCGATCCCCTGCAGCAACGCGCCCAGCGTCATCCCNTGCGCCATCGCCGNGACCAGGCTTCCGCCGGTGAAGGCGGCATCCCACAGCCGCCGATGGCCAGGGTCGCGCCAGCGGTATTCGAAGGCGACTCCGCGAAAGACCAGCCCCAGCAACATGGCGATGATCAGCGGATAGGTGGCGGGCAGGATCACCGCGTAGGCCAGCGGGAAGGCAGCGAAAAGCCCGCCGCCGCCCAGCACGAGCCAGGTTTCGTTGCCATCCCAGACCGGGGCGATCGAATTCATCGCGCGGTCGCGTTCGGGCCCGACTTCGAAGGTCGGGAAGAGGATGCCGATGCCCAGATCGAACCCGTCCATCACGACATATGCGAAGACCGCAAAGGCGATGATGAACGCCCAGATCACGGTGAGGTCGATATTAACGGCCATCGGTCGCCTCCTCCTGATTGCGCGGCAGGGTGCTGGGGTCGCCCGGGTTCTGCGACGGCCCCGGGGTAATGCCGGCGGTACGGATGGGGCCCGTATCGCCGCGCTTGACGCCCTTCTCGCCGACATGGGGCGATTTGCGCATCAGGTGGAGGATGTACCACACACCCGCGCCGAAGACCGCGAAATAGACCAGGACAAAGGCCACCAGCGATGCGCCGACCGCGGGCGCATCGAGCGGGCTGGCTGCATCGGCCGTGTGCAGGAGGTTGTAGATCACATAGGGCTGGCGACCGACCTCGGTCGTGATCCAGCCGGCCAGCACTGCGACAAAGCCGCTGGGCGCCATGACCAGGGCCGCACGGTGCAGCCACTGCCAGTCGTAGAGCTTGCGCCGGAACCGTGCGACGAGGCTCCACAGACCCAGCCCGAGCATGGCGAAGCCGATGCCGACCATGATGCGGAACGACCAGAACACGATGCCGACCGGCGGTTCCTCGTCGTCGGGAATGGTGTCGAGCCCGGCGAGCGGGGCATCGAGGTCGTGCTTGAGTATCAGGGAGGACAACTTCGGGATTTCGAGTGCATATTTGACGCGTTTTTCCTCGCTGTCGGGAATGCCGAACAGGATCAGCGGCGCCCCGTCGGGGTGGCTCTGGTAATGGCCTTCCATCGCCATGACTTTCTGCGGCTGGTGCTCGAGCGTGTTGATGCCGTGCATGTCGCCGGCGACGATCTGGATCGGCGCGACGATTGCCGCCATCCACATTGCCATGGAGAACATCTTTCGTGCGTGCAGGTTGGTGCGGTCGCGCAGCAGGTGCCAGGCGCCGACCCCGCCGACGACGAAGGCAGTCGTGAGGTAGGCGGCAGTCACCGTGTGGACCAGGCGATAGGGGAAGCTGGGATTGAAGATGATCTCGAGCCAGCTGTCACCCGGCAGATATTGCCCGTTGGCGCCGATCTCGTACCCCACCGGCGTCTGCATCCAGCTGTTGACCGACAGGATCCAGAAAGCGGACACGAAGGTCCCCACCGCGACCATCAGCGTGGCGGCGAAATGGAGCTTCTTGCCGACGCGGTTCATGCCGAACAGCATGACGCCGAGGAACCCGGCCTCGAGGAAGAAGGCGGTCAGGACCTCATAGGCCATCAGCGGGCCGATGGCGGGGCCGGCAATGTCGGAGAAGACCGACCAGTTGGTGCCGAACTGGTAGCTCATCACGATGCCCGAGACGACGCCCATGGCGAAGGCGATGGCGAAGATCTTCAGCCAGTATTTGAACAGGTCGAGATATAGCTGCTTGCCGGTCTTGAGCCACAGGCCTTCGAGCACAGCGAGAAAGCTGGCGAGCCCGATCGAGAATGCCGGAAAGATGAAGTGGAAGCTCACCGTAAAGGCGAACTGGATCCGGGCGAGTAGAAGTGCGTCGACGCCTTCGAACATGACTTTTTCCCTATCTCTCTGCCTGTCTAGCGGAGCGGGGGGCTCGGGGCCCGTCCGATTTACGCAAGGGGTGTTGCATTGGATCGGCGTTCGGCGCGCCAGCGATAGAAGGTCTTCTCCGAAATGCCGATTTCGCGGCAACTTTCGCATACGCCCCGGCCGGCGGCAATGAGCGCCGCGATCCGGCGGCAGCGGGCGTCCTTGTCGGGGATGCGCGGCATCAGATCATCCCCCGCGCCATGTCGGAGGGCGGCACCTCGGGCGGGCCGCCATTGGCCGCAAGCTCGCGAAAGGCGCGGTTCTGCGACAGGAACACCCGGCCGCTGAGCTCGGCGACGAAATCCGTGCGGTTCAACCGGTCCATGACCGGCCCCTTGACCTCGGACAGGTGCAATCCGATCCCGGCGTCGGCGAGGCGATGATTGATCGCCTCGAGGCTTTCGAGGCCAGAAGCGTCGATCTCGTTCACTGCGCTGCACATCAGGATCACGTGGCGCACTGCGGGCCGGTCGGCGACTTCCTCGAGGACATATTCCTCGAGCCAGCGCGCGTTGAGATAGGTCAGGCTCTCGTCGATGCGGATCGACAGGACGTGCGGCACGGTGAACACGTCATGGCGGTCGATATTGCGGAAATGCTCGGTCTCGGGAACGCGGCCGACGATCGCGGCATGCGGGCGGCTGGCGCGCCACAGATAGAGCAGCAGTCCCACCGCTACCCCGGCGATCACACCCAGTTCGACGCCCGCCACCAGAGTGATGACGATGGTCACCATATGCGCCGCGAAATCGGCCTTGGAATAGCGCCACAGCTGGCCCGGTGTCTTCAGATCGACAAGGCTGAGGACGGCAACGATGATCGTCGCGGCCAGTGTCGCGATCGGCAGGCTGAACAGCAGCGGTGTCAGGAACAGCCCCGCCAGCGCGATACCCACCGCGGTATAGGCGCCCGCAGCGGGCGTTTCCGCACCGGCATCGAAATTGACCACCGACCGGGCGAAACCNCCGGTGACGGGATAGCCGCCCGAAAAGGCGCTGGCGATGTTNGACGCGCCGAGGCCGATCAGTTCCTGGTTCGGCGCGATCCGCTGGCGGCGCTTGGCGGCCAGCGTCTGCGCGACCGACACGCTCTCGACAAAGCCGATGATCGAGATCAGCAGCGCGGGCACCCANAGNTGNGCAATCAGGTCGGGATTGGTGGAGGGCAGGGCAAATGGCGGTAATCCCTGCGGGATCGCCCCGACGAGGTTGACCCCGCGCGCGCCGAGGTCGAGCGCGAGCGCCGCCACGATGGTTGCAGCGACAGCGGCAACCGGCCCCGCCTTGGCGACGATATCGGCGGCATGCTGCGTCAGGCCCAGCCGGACCAGCAGCGGCTTCAACCCCTTGCGCACCCAGAACAGGAACAGCGTGGCGGGCAGCCCGATCGCGAGCGTCCAGGGATTGATCTGGTCGATGGCCGCGGCAATCCCGCCGAGCATGGCGGGCCAGGTATCCCCGCCCGCGCCGACACCCAATATGTGCTTGAGCTGGCTGGTCGCGATCAGGATCCCGCTGGCCGTGATGAAGCCGCTGATGACCGGATGCGACAACAGATTGGCAAGGAAGCCCATNCGCAGCANGCCGAGCACTGCCAGCATGATGCCGGACAGCGCGGCGAGCGTGATCGCGGCTTCGAGATAGAGCGCCGTGCCCTGCGCTGCCACCGCACCGGCCGCGCTTGCAGTCATCAGCGAAACTACTGCCACCGGCCCCACCGCCAGCGTGCGGCTGGTCCCGAANATCGCATANGCCACCAGCGGCAGGATCGAGGCATAGAGACCCACGACCGGGGGCAGGCCCGCCAGCAGCGCATAGGCCAGNCTCTGCGGGATCAGCATGATGGTGACGACCACGGCCGCCACCAGATCCCGCGTCAGAACCGTGCCGTTATAGGAGCGGCCCCATTCGAGAATCGGGAAGTATTGCGCCAGCGCATGCGCGCGCTGGCGCTGCCCGGGTGCGCTTGCCGGTGCCGCGCTACCTTCGGTGCCGGCTGGTTCCATCAGGCTGCGGTCTTGACTTGCGGCCGTGCAAGCCACTCATGGCCCTTGAGCATGCCGTTCCAGTAGATCCACGGCAGCGCCTCGGACTTGAGCAGCCAGCTGAGCCTGCGCGGACGGGTGCCGTCGATCAGCCAGGTGGGCAGGCTGGGCAGGAGCTTGCCGCCATACCCGAATTCGGCGAGCACGATCTTGCCGCGTTCGACGGTCAGCGGGCACGAACCATAGCCGTCGTAATCGGCGACCGGCTGCTTGCCGTCGAGCACAGCCAGCGCGTTGACCGCGACGATCGGGGCCTGCTTGCGCACGGCGGCTGCGGTCTTGGCATTGGGGCTCGACCCGGCATCGCCGAGCCCGAAGACATTCGGATAGCGCACATGGCGCAGGGTGATCGGATCGATATCGACGAAGCCGCTTTCGGCCTGCGCGAGCGGGCTGTCGGCAACGAACGCCGGGGCGACTTGCGGGGGAACGACATGGAGCATGTCGAACGCGACCGTTTCCTCGCCGGCTTCGGTTTTGAACGTGGCGGTCTTTGCCGGTCCGTCGACCGCGACAAGTGTTTGGTTAAGCTTGAGGTCGATGCCGTATTTCTCGACATATTCCATCAGCGCGGGGACGTATTCCTTGACTCCGAACAGCACTCCGCCGGCATTGCGGAACTCTACATCGATATCGCCCAGCACGCCGCGATCGGCCCAGGCGTCGCACGACAGGTACATCGCCTTCTGCGGTGCGCCCGCGCATTTGATCGGCATCGGCGGCTGGCTGAAGATCGCCCGGCCTGATCTNAGCGTACGAACGAGGTTCCAGGTGTAGGGCGCCAGGTCGTAGCGATAGTTCGAAGTGACGCCATTGCGCCCGAGCGTCTGCTCCAGTCCCTCGATCTGTTCCCAGGCGAGCCGTATGCCCGGTGCAACGATCAGCAGCCGATAGGCGATCGTGCTGCCATCGCGCAGCGTAAGCTGGTTGTCTTCGGGCTGGAAGGTCGCCGCCGCCTGCCGGATCCAGCGGGTGCGTTTGGGCATGACGCTGGCCATCGGGCGGCAGGTCACGGGCGCATCGAACACCCCGCCGCCGACCATGGTCCAGCCGGGCTGGTAATAGTGGTGTTCGCTCGGTTCGACGATGGCGATGTCGAGCAGGGGCCGTCGCTTGAGCAGCGATGCGGCGGTGGNGATGCCGGCCGCNCCGCCACCGATGATGACCACTTCGTGCGTGTAGCTGCGTGCCATGCCAGATCTCCGGTTTGCGGGTGCTATTCGGCCAGTTGCGATGTGAGCGCGGACAGGTCGTAACCCGCGGCGCCGGCTTGCTCGAGGCGGTCGGCTACGCTCAATCCTTCGGGATTGGCGAGCGCATCGAGCGTGATCGAACGGGTGCCGGTGCGACAATAGGCGAGCACCTTGCCGCCGGCTTCGCGGCGGACCTGCCCGAAGGCGGCAACCGCTTCGGCAGGAAATGCGCCGCCGGCAACGGGGATATGGTGGAAGCGCATGCCGGCGCTTTCCGCCGCCGCGCGCATGACTTCCGCGGCGGGCTGGTCATCGTCCTCGCCATCGGGGCGGTTGCAGACCAGCACGCTGAACCCGTCCTGGACCAATGTCGGCAGCGCTTCGGGCGAAAGCTGCGGAGCCACTGCAAAGCGATCGGTTACGCGTTTGCAGGTCATGCCGATTTCGCTTCGAACAACCGGACCAGCGCCATGCCCGCCAGCATCGCGGCGACGAATATTGCGGCCGCACCCGGTTCGATCACCAGAGCGGCAATTCCGGGGCCGGGGCACAGGCCGGCGATGCCCCAGCCAATTCCGAACAAGGCGGCTCCGCCGATCAGGCGCGGCGTGAGATCGGCGCGGGTGGGAAGGTGGAAGGCCTCGGCCAGCCACGGCGTCTGCATCCGCGGAACCGCTCGCCAGACAACTGCCATGACGAGCACTGCCCCGCCCATCACGAANGCGAGCGTCGGNTCCCACGCGCCGAACAGGTCGAGGAAGCCGCGTACGCGCGCCGGGTCGGTCATTCCGCCAAGTGCGAGACCGGCGCCGAACAAGGTACCCGAGACGAGGGCGGGGAGGGCGGGGCGGGTCATCGCNGCACCTCCATGCCCAGCGCATTCATCGCGGCGACAGTGGCGATGCCCGCCGCCATGAAGGTCAGCGTGGCAACGATCGAGCGAGCGGACAGGCGGCTGACGCCGCAAACCCCGTGACCGCTGGTGCACCCGCTGCCCAGCCGCGTCCCGATACCTACCAGCAGGCCCGCGACAATCAGGACCGGGGCGCTGGCGAAGCGGGCTTCGATACCGCCTTGCAGCATGGACACGACCAGCGCGCCAAGCGGTAGCCCGATAACGAATGTCCAGGCTCCGCTGCGGGCAATGCCGCTGCCGCCCAGCCCCGCAGCCTTGGCCGCAATCCCGGAAACGCCCGCGATACGGCCCAGACCAAGCAGCATGACGGCCGCGGCAAGGCCGATCAGCACGCCGCCCGCAAGGCCGGCGAGCGGGGCCGCCTCGGNATAGCCNGGCAGNGTCATACCGCGTTCACCGGGATCTTGATGTAACTGACGCCATTATCTTCCGGTTCGGGCAACCGCCCGCCACGGATGTTGACCTGCACCGAAGGCATGATCAGCTTGGGCATGTCCAGGGTCTTGTCGCGGCTGGTCCGCATGGCGACGAAGTCTTCCTCGGTGACACCGTCCTTCACATGGACGTTTTCCTCGCGCTGCTGCTTGACCGTGGTCTCCCAGGCATATTCGTCGCGGCCCGGCGCCTTGTAGTCNTGGCACAGGAACAGGCGGGTNTCGTCGGGNAGCGACAGCAGGCGCCGGATCGAGCGGAACAGTTCGTGTGCATCACCGCCGGGGAAGTCGGCGCGTGCGGTGCCGAAATCGGGCATGAAGATCGTGTCGCCGACAAACGCCGCATCACCGATGATGAAGGCCATGTCCGCGGGCGTATGTCCGGGCACGTGCAGCGCGATGCCCTCGAGCTCGCCAAGGGCGAAGCTTTCGCCATCGTCGAACAGCTTGTCGAACTGCGATCCGTCGCGCTCGAAATCGGTACCGGCGTTGAACAGCTTGCCGAACACTTCCTGCACGCGGATGATCTCGCGGCCGATCGCCAGCTTGCCACCCAGCCTTTCCTGCAGATAGGGCGCTGCCGAGATATGATCGGCATGCGCATGCGTCTCGATCAGCCAAGTAACTTTCAAATTATTCGAAGTGACATATTCGATAATTCGGTCGGCAGAGCCGTTCGAAGTCCGGCCCGAGGCCGCTTCGAAGTCGAGCACCGAGTCGATGATCGCCGCCTCCGCGGTCTTGGGATCATGCACGACGTAGGATATGGTGTTGGTGGCTTCGTCGAAGAAGCCGGCGATCGAGGGGCGGCGCGTCTTGTCGTCGCGGGCGCGCCCGATCTGCTGCGTGGCGTGGGCGAGTGGTTGGTCGGTAGCCATCGGACTTACTCCAATAAATTACATAAACTATGTATATGTATTGCACTATTGATGTCAAGTGGTAGGAAGGCGCGATGAGGCAGGACGCGCACAACCCCGGCGATGCATCTGCGGCCCCCTGCGCGGGCCTGCGGATCGGCGACATGGCCCCCGATTTCTCGGCGCGCAGCACTACGGGCGATGTCCGTCTGTCCGATTACCGCGGGCGCTGGCTGGTGCTGTTTTCGCACCCGGCTGATTTCACGCCCGTCTGCACTACCGAATTCGTCGCGCTGGCGCGTGCGGCGGGTGATTTCGCTCAGCGCGACTGCGCGCTGATGGCGCTGTCGGTGGACAGCCTGTTCTCCCATTTCGCGTGGCTCAGGATGATCCGCGACCGGTTCGATGTCGAAGTCCGCTTCCCCATTCTCGAGGATCCGACGCTGGTGATCGGCCGCGGTTACGGGATGGTCGCACCGGGCGACAGCGACAGCGGCGCCGTACGATCGACCTTCTTCATCGATCCCGAGGGGGTGATCCGCGCGATGACCTGCTATCCTGCCAATGTCGGGCGTTCGACACCCGAAATGCTGCGCATGCTCGATGCGCTGCAGGCGGTCGACAAGGATGCATCGCTGGCACCCGCGAACTGGCAGCCGGGCGAGGCACTGCTGGGCCAGCCACAGGCGGACCTCGACAGTGTCTTCGCGGCCCAAGGCGAGGCCGACTGGTTCCTGGGCAAGGCCGGGGCGGGAGCGCGCAGGTGAACGATGACGATCTGGTCGCGGCGCTGAAGGCGGTGGCCCACCCGGTCCGCTTGCGCATCCTGCAGACGCTGTCGGGCGCCGAACGCAATGTCGGCGAAATCGACGACGCGGCGGAGATCGGACAGCCGACGCTGTCGCAGCAGCTGGCCGTCCTGCGCGGTGCCGGGCTGGTGGCCACGCGCAAGGACGCGAAGCTGGTTTATTACCGGATCGACGAAACCAAGCTCGGCCACGTGACCGCCGCGCTGGCGCAATTCGCCGGCGAAGCGGTGGGGTCAGAAGCGCCGGTCCGTCGCCGCACTTCAGCGCCCGGCGTGGCCAATTTTGCCCAGCTCGGCTGAGCTGGGGCGAATTCCGAAACTCCCAATAAGCACGCTCCCTGATCATGATCAGGGAGGCGGCGAATGGTGCAATTTATGCACCATCGCGCAGCAGAAAACGCAAATGAGAATGACTTGCAATAGAAGTTGCGCGGGCTTAGGCGGACGCTCCAAGCGAATCAGCAGGGCCCAGCACACGTGTTCCGAAAACTCCTTCCCGCAGTCTTTCTCATCCTCGCGACTCCGGCCGCGGCAGGCGCCCAGACACTGCCGCACGATCTCAGCGTATGGGGCATGTTCGCGCAGGCNGACTGGGTGGTGAAACTGGTGATGGTCGGGCTGGTCCTGGCCTCGGTCGCCACCTGGACCGTCCTTATCGCCAAGCATCTCGAGCTCGCCCGCCAGCGCAAGAGCGCCGAAGCCTTCCGCGACACGCTGGCCGACGCGGGATCGCTGGCGCAGCTCGATGCCGCGTCCGCCGCGCATCCCATCGTTAAAGAGGCGCGGGCGGAAATCGCCCAGTCCGCCGATGCTCTGGCGGATGCCGAGGGCCTGAAGGAGCGCCTCGTGTCGCGCCTCGACCGCTATGAAGCGAAAGTCGCCCGCAAGATGACGCAGGGGGTCACGATCCTCGGCACCATCGGGGCGACGGCGCCCTTCGTCGGCCTGTTCGGCACGGTGTGGGGCATCATGAACAGCTTCATCGGGATTGCGGAATCGCAGACCACCAATCTCGCCGTGGTGGCGCCGGGCATCGCCGAAGCCCTGCTGGCGACGGCATTGGGCCTCGTGGCCGCCATCCCCGCCGTGGTGATATACAACCATTTCGCGCGTGTGATCGCCGCTCATCGCGCCGTGGTCGCCGATAGCGCGGCCGCCTTGCTACGCATCGTTTCGCGCGATCTGAGCCGCGGCACGCTGCCCGCGGTCGAGGGCTGACCATGGCGCTCAAACTTGCTTCGGACAGCGAGGACCTCGCGGTCGCGCATGAAATCAACGTGACGCCGTTCATCGACGTGATGCTGGTGCTGCTGATCATTTTCATGGTCGCCGCGCCGCTCGCGACCGTCGACGTCAAGGTCGATCTGCCGGTATCCAACGCGCAGGCGGCGGCCAAGCCCGAAACCCCCGTCTACCTTTCGCTACAGGCCGACGGGGCCATCCTGGTAAACGAGGACGCGGTCGAGCTCGGCGGGCTCGGTATGGCGATCGAACAGGCGACCGCAGGCGACCGTGAGGAGCGCGTTTTTCTGCGTGCCGACAAGGCGATCACCTATGACGAGATCATGCAGGCCATGAACGCCCTGCGGGCTGCAGGCTACGTCCATGTCGCTCTGGTCGGCGCGGAAGCCGCCGGAGCGGCGCAGTGATCGATATCGGGGCAGGCCGCAGCCACTGGATGCTGGGAGGCGGTTTCGCGATCGCCGGCCATGCAGCCGTGCTGGCGGGCGTGCTCCTGGTCAACACTGGGCCGGTGGAACCCCCGGTCGAGGATCCGGTGGTGCTGGTCGAGCTGCCACCGCAGGCGGCTCCAGCGCCTGCGCCGGCCGTTGTGCAGCCGGTCCAGCAGCAGGCCGACTACATCCCGCCGCAAACCTTGCCGCCGCGCGTCGAAGCGCCGCGCGTGAACGCACCTTTGCCGCGCGAATTCGTCGCTACGCCGCCGCCCCCGCCGCCGCTTCCTGCCCAGCGCAGCGCAAGCCCGCCGCCGAGGCCCGCTGCCCCGGCCGCGCCGCCGCGCGCTGCCCTGGCGACAACACCGGCGGGCAGTGGCACCGGAACCGCGGCTACCCCCGGCGACGATCCGAAGGCGAAGCGCGAGGAAGCCGACTATTATTCTCTGCTCAGCGCGCATCTCAACCGCAAGAAGCGGTACCCCAGCGAGGCCAAGAAGGCCCGCCAGCAGGGCGTCGTCACCGTTCGCTTCACCGTCCATGCGGATGGCCGGATCAGCGGCAGTTCGATCCGCACATCGAGTGGCCACGACCTGCTCGACCAGGCCACGCTCGACCTGATGGAGCGCGTCGCCCCGCTGCCCAGATTCCCGCGATCGATGACGCGCGACCGCGTCACGATCTCGCTTCCCATCGACTACTCACTACGCACGAAATGAGAGAAAGGTTTTACCATGAGGGATCGTAACCGGGGCGTGATCCGCCCGCTCAGCCTGCGCGGTGCCGGACGGGGCACTGCTGCGGCGATGGGCCTGTCGGCCGCGTTGATTGCCGGCGGTGCACAGGCGCAGGATGCCAATGGCGAAGACGAAGTCGTCCTCGACACGCTGCAGATCGAAGACGCCACCGCTGACGTTAACCCCAACGCCCAGCCGGGCGTACCCTACAAGGCGCGCACTTCGGGTGATCTGCGCCGCGTGAAGCCGCTCTCGGAAACCCCGCAGACGATCCAGGTGCTGACCGAACAGCAGCTCGAGGAACAGGGCGCAACCGACCTGCGCGACGTGCTCGACAATGTCCCCGGCGTGACCATCGGTACGGGCGAGAACGGCAACGCCTTCGGCGACCGTTACATCATCCGCGGCCACGAGGCCCGCAGTGACGTCTTCGTCGACGGCCTGCGCGATCCGGGCATGACCACGCGCGAGACTTTCGCGGTCGACCAGATCGAAATCACCAAGGGGCCGAGCTCGAGCTTCGCGGGTCGCGGTTCGACCGGCGGCGCAGTCAACTCGATCACCAAGAAGGCCAGCACCGATTACCAGTTCACGCGGGTGGACGCGGGCATCGGTACCGATGACTATTACGGCGTCACGCTCGACGCCAATGTGCCGCTGACCGATACGCTCGCGCTGCGTGCCAACCTGCTCTACGGTTACGAGGAAGTGCCCAACCGCAACTTCTCCGACCGCGAGCGTTACGGCGCCGCTGTGTCGGCCGCCTTCAAGCCCAGCGAAGTGTTCGAACTGGTGCTCGACTACTATCACCTGACGGCGAACGATACGCCCGATCTCGGCGGCTACGTTCCCCGGCCGACCGGTACCGGCCCGGACGATGTAACGGTTTACGAACCGTGGGACGACGTGCCCAATTACACGCAGAACGGCGACTTCCTGGATTCGGATGTAGATACGGTCACCGGCCGCATCTACATCACGCCGTTCGATGGCTTCACGATCGTCAATTCGACCCGCTACGGCGAAACCAGCAATGGCTATGTCCTTACCGGTCTTCGCGGCGGTGCCTACGACCCGGCGACGGACACCTACGCTCCGGTCACGCTCAGCACGCACCAGGGCAACCAGGAAGTCGAATATTTCGTCAACCAGTTCAATGTGCTGGGCGAATTCGCCACCGGCACCGTGCTGCACAATCTGATCGTGGGTGCCGAATATTCGAACCTCCAGGTCGCCAATGGCACTTACGACCTGACCGCGAACGGCGCGACCAATTGCGTCACTGCCGGGCGCGGCGGACTAAGCCCGAATTACTGCATCACCGATGAGAACCGCAATGTGATCTTCGGCGAGAACGAAATCCACAATATCGTGCAGCGCACGATCGCGGATGGCAGTGTCGACAGCGATTGGCAGGTCGAGACGCTGTCGGTCTATGCGATGGACACGGTGGACTTCACCGACTGGCTGTCGGTCCATGGCGGGATCCGCATGGATGCCTTCAGCTACAGCAACGTGGTGACCAGCCGCGGCACGGTCACGCCCTACACCTACAGCGATACGCTGTGGAACGGCCATGCCGGGATCGGGGTGAAGCCGCTTGAAGAAGTGTATGTCTACTTCAACTACGGCACGGCCAAGAACATCAACGGCGGCGAATCCGATCTTGGCGGCAATTGCGGCTACGGCGGCATCTGTGTCGACGACGGTACCGGCATCGGCGATGGCAGCCCGGAAAGCAGCGAGAGCTTCGAACTCGGCGTCAAGGCCGACCTGTTCGACGATCGCTTCCTCCTGACTGCCGCGGCGTTCCAGATCACCAAGGGCGACGTGTTCGAATCTGCCGGCGACGGTTACAGCGCCGGTGGCTCGCTTAACACCGGCGAGAACCGTGTACGCGGTCTCGAATTCGGGCTGGTCGGCAACATCACCCCGCAGCTGCTCGCGCAGGCGGCACTGACCGTGATGGATTCGGAAATCACCGACTCGAACGACCCCGACAAGATCGGCCGCCGGCTGAGCAATTTCGCCAACACGCAGTTCAGCGGCCAGCTGCGCTACCAGGTCACCGATGCGATCGCCTTCGGCGGCACCGCGACCTACAAGAGCGCACAGTACACCGGCCAGCCTGACGATGCGGCGAGCTACGACAGCAATCTGGACATCTTCACCTACCGCGTGCCGGATTACTGGACCTTCGACGCCTTCGCGAGCGTGGATTTCAACCAGAATTTCGGTGCCCGCGTAAACGTGACCAACATCGGTAACGAGGATTACTACGTCTCGGGCTATCGCTCGGGTCACTTCCTCTACAAGGGTGACGAACGCCGGGCGACGCTGACGCTCACCGGCAAGTTCTGATACGGCAGGGCGCGGGCTTCGGCTCGCGCCCTTCCACTCTTGCGACAAGACGACACTGCCATGCTGACCATCATCGAGAACCTGCTTAACGATGAAGAAGTGCGCCGCTTTCACGAGCGCTTGCATGCTGCCGACTGGCAGGACGGGGCGGGAACCGCCGGTACCCGCTCGATTGCTGTAAAGCAGAACCTCCAGCTCCCCCGGAAAGATGCCTTGGCGCAGGAACTGGGCAATGCGATCCTGCGGCAGCTCGGCCAGCATCCGGAATTCGTTTCTGCATCGCTGGCGGAGAAGATCTGGCCGCCGGTGTTCAATCTCTACCAGGACGGCGGACAGTACGGCACGCATTCCGATGCGGCGCTGATGCGCCTGCCTGAAGCGGACCTGACCATTCGCAGCGACCTTTCGGCCACGCTGTTCCTGTCCGACCCGGACAGCTACGACGGCGGCGAGCTGATCGTCGAGGAGCAGTTCGGCGCGCAGGCGGTCAAGCTGGCGGCGGGCGACATGGTCCTCTACCCTTCGTCGAGCCTGCATCAGGTGGCGCCGGTGACGCGCGGGCAGCGGATCTGTGCGATAACCTGGATCCAAAGCGCGGTCGCGGATACGCCGGCGCGCGCGCTGCTGTACGATCTCGATCAGTCGATCAGGGGGCTGACGCCCGAGCGGCCGAAAGACGATCCCGAGATCAACCGGCTGATCCATGTCTATCACAATCTTCTGCGGCGCTGGGCCCAGGTGTGATCGGCACGCGGCGGGCATTGCTGTGGGTGGTGCTAGCCATCCCGGCGGCGCTGATGATCCAGCGCTTCGCCAGCGGCGAGGCACTGGCGATGGATTTGTACCATCCGAGCGGCGAGATGGCAGTGCGGCTGATGATCCTTGCGCTGCTGCCCGGTCCGCTGGCGGATGCGCTGGGGCACAGCCGCTTCCTGCGCGGCTGGCTGGCGATCCGCCGCAATTTCGGCGTGGCCGCATTCCTTTACGCGCTGCTGCACCTCGTATTCTATGTGCTCGACATGCGGATGATCGCCGCGATGCTCGATGAAGTGGTTATCCCCGGCATCTGGACCGGATGGCTCGCCCTCGTCTTGATGCTGGTTCCGGCGGCGATCAGTTCCGACCGGGCCATGCGCTGGCTGGGCCGCCGCTGGAAAAGCTGGCAGCGACTGGTGTACCCGGCAATCCTGCTGGCGCTGATCCACTGGCTGCTGCTCGATTGGCAGTGGGGGCCAGCACTCGTTCATTTGGCGCCGCTAGGGCTCGCCTGGGCCTTACGTTTTGCGCTGCGGCGCCGGAAATCGCTATCGAGGAGTATCGCATGACCTTTCGCCAAAACGCCAAACGCTCTGCTCTTGCCGCTGCCGCATTCGCAGCACTCGGCCTTGCAGTGCCTGCGCAGGCCGATGGCGACGTGACCTGCAATGCCGGCCCGCAGAAGGCTTGGCAGAAGATGTCCAAGCTCAAGAAGAAAGCCTGGCTGGAAGAGTGGGAACTGCTCAAGATGCAGGTCGAGGGCGATTGTTACGAAGTCTATGCGCGGACGAAGGAAGGACAGTCGATCGAGGCTTTCTTCCATCCCGTTACGCTGAAGAAGCTGGTGGTCTTCCGCCGCGGACAGGAAATCTACCGCGCCGACGGTTTTACCGGATAGCGCCCGTTTGCGCTGTTCGGGCGCATTCTCGGCTCAGGGTCAGTCCCGGTCCCCGGCGATCACCCGCGCGGCAATTTCACCGATCCCGTCGAATACCGCGGTGGCATGCTGGCCAGCGGCTATTTCGTGCACCCCGGTAATTGCGCCGCTCGAAATCCACCAACCCGCCTGCGGATCGATGCCGCGCTCCGCCAGATTGTGCAGAAGGAAGGCCGCCGCGCCGAATGGCCCGTCGAGCATCGTCGCAGTCGTCGCACGGCCCTTTTCCTCGCCGTCGATCGCAAGCGTGACCCCGACCTCATCGAGCCGCGACCAGTCTGCCCGATCGACCAGGCGCCCCAGCAGCAGGCCCGCGTTATTGCCATGGTCGGACACGGTCACGCAGGGGCCGTCGCGATTGATTGCCGCATAGGGCGAAGATGCCACCTCGAGCCCGATGCGGACCTCGTCGACCCAGTCCATGGCCTGTTCGGGGGAGGTGGGCGGCGCGGCCTCGCGCGGGGCGAGCCGCAGCATGAATTCGGCCTCCATGGCAGCGAAGCCGCCGCTGAAGATCGGAAATTCGGCCAGGCCTTCGGCTTCCGGTTTGATCGTGTCGGCGAAAGCGGGCCCGATCAGGCGATTGGCTCCCAGTTCATCCCTGGCGGGGGGATTGATCTTGCCCACCTTCCAGCCGCCGATCGGGCGATCCCACTGTTCGAGGGCGGCATCCTGGATGGCATAGGCCCCGGCAAGATCGGTCGGCCGGCGCCCGGGATATTCGGCCAGGGTCTTCCAGTTGCGGCGGGCATCGACAAAGGCGCGTGCAATGTCGCCGGCTGCGGAATTCATGGGGGCCCCTCTCGAAATATCCCACTTGCAGGGTGTCTTTGACGAAAAAGGAAACCGGTGTCAAAACGTATTTCGCCATCGCCCTGCGGATAGCGTTCAGCTGCGCCCTCCCATTTTCCGAGGCGGCGGCTATGAAGATGGCGCACAGCAAAAGGTTGCGACAAATGGCAAAGTCCGGTCCGGCACCTACGATCAACGACGTAGCGCGGGTTGCGGGCGTCTCGAAGAAAACCGTCAGCCGGGTGATCAACCGGTCCCCTCTGCTCAAGCAGGCCACGCGCGAAAAGGTCGAGAAGGTCATTGCCGAGCTCGGCTACACGCCGAACCCGCAAGCGCGGGCCCTGGCGCTGCGGCGCAACTTCCTGCTCGGGCTGCTGCACGACAATCCCAATGCGCAGACCGTGCTCAATTTCCAGGAAGGGGTGCTCGACGCCATCCGCGACACCGAATTCGCACTGGTGGTGCGGCCGGTCGATCGCCATTCGCCTACCATGCTCGACGACATCCGCAATTTTCTCGAGCAGCAGCGGCTCTACGGCGTGCTGATCCTGCCGCCGATTTCCGAGAATGACGAACTGGCGGTGCTGTGCCGCGAGATGGGTTGCGGCTATGTTCGCATGGGATCTGCAGCGCTCGACGAGGCGGAGCAACTGGTCCAGTCGAACGATCGCGAAATGGTCGAAGGGGTGGTCGATTACCTGGTCGAGATCGGGCATACGCGGATCGGGTTGATCGAAGGGCCGCAGGGTTTTCGTTCTGCCTTCGAACGGCGCGAGGGTTTCCTTACCGCCATGACGCGGCACGGGCTGGAAATGCCCGACGACGCGCTGGTGCAGGGCAATTACCGGTTCAGTTCAGGGGTCGAGGCGGCGAACCGGCTGCTCGACCAGAACCCGCATGTCACCGCGATTTTCGCCAGCAATGACGAAATGGCCGCGGGCGCCTACCACGCGGCGCGCGAACGGGGGGTCGACATCCCGCGGGATCTTTCGATCGTGGGATTCGACGATTCCCCCATCGCCGCGCATATCTGGCCGCCGATGACCACGGTCGGCTGGCCGATCCGCGAAATGGGCAAGGCCGCCGCGCTCAAGCTCGTCGCGCCCGATACGGCGGAAGCCAAGCCATCGTGCTTTCCCGCGCGGCTGGTTACGCGCAATTCGGTCGCCCCGCCTTCCAAGAAAATCTGATCCGCCGCTTGAAATAGCCTCCGGTTTGCGGATACAACGCGCTTTGACACCGGTTTCCTAACTGGACCTTTGGAGCCGCTCGATTTCGCACCAGCGCCCACTGCGGGCAGGGAGAACCCATGAAGATCGCTCTCATCACCGAGAACAGCCAGGCCGCCAAGAACGGCCTCATCTACGATGCCCTCAACACCGCTGCCGAACCGTTCGGCCACGAAGTTTTCAATTACGGCATGTACACCGCCGAAGACAGCGCATCGCTGACCTATGTAATGAACGGCGTGCTGGCGGGCATCCTGCTCAATTCCAAGGCCGCCGATTTCGTCGTGACCGGCTGCGGCACCGGCATGGGGTCGATGCTCGCCTGCAATGCGATGCCCGGCGTGTTCTGCGGCCTCGTGATCGACCCGACCGATGCCTTCCTGTTCAACCAGATCAATGCCGGCAATGCGATCGCGATGCCCTATGCCAAGGGCTTCGGCTGGGCCGCCGAGCTCAACCTGCAGGATTGCTATCGCAAGCTGTTCGAAAACGAAGCGGGCGCGGGCTATCCGCGCGAGCGGGCCGAACTGATGCGCAAGAACCGCGGCTTCCTCGCCGACCTCAAGGCTGCCAGCACGCATGACATGCTGACCGTGCTGAAGAATGTCGATCAGGACCTGCTGCGCGCCGCGATCGCGGGCGAACGCTTCGCAGAATATTTCTACGCCAATTCGCAGGATGACGCGATCAGCGACTATCTGCACAACCTTTGACCCCTTCGGGAATCGCATGACCGGCATGAACCGGCACCGGGGGCAGGGGATCGCGTCGTCGCGGGGCGATCCCCACCGCACCATACTGGGAGAGTGAATACCATGGCCACCACCCCCTTCGACCTGACGGGGCGCACTGCGCTCGTCACGGGTGCCAATACGGGAATCGGGCAGGGCATCGCCATCGCGCTGGCACAGGCCGGGGCCGATATTGCCGCAGTGGGCCGCAGTCCCGCCGACGGGACGGCCGAACAGGTCCGCGCGCTGGGCCGCCGCTGCGAGCTCGTTTCCGCCGACCTGTCCTCGATCGAACCGGTCACCGAAGTGGTCGACACGGTTGTAGGCAAACTCGGGCGTCTCGATATCCTCGTTAACAACGCCGGGATTATTCGCCGCGAGGATGCGCTCGACTTCTCGGAAGAGGACTGGGACGCCGTGATGGACACCAATCTGAAGACGCTGTTCTTCCTGTGCCAGGCGGCCGCGCGCCACATGACCGGCTGGGCATCGCAAGGTGGCGAACGCGGCAAGATCGTCAACATCGCATCGATGCTGACCTTCCAGGGCGGCATTCGCGTGCCGAGCTACACCGCCAGCAAATCCGGAGTCGGGGGCCTGACCAAGCTGATGGCCAATGAATGGGCGCCGCGCGGCATCAACGTCAACGCGATCGCGCCGGGCTATATCGCGACCAACAACACCGCTGCGCTCCAGGCGGACGAAACGCGCAATCGCCAGATCCTCGAGCGGATCCCGGAACAGCGCTGGGGCGATCCGGCCGATATCGGCGGCGCTTCGGTCTTCCTTGCCAGCCGCGCGGCGGATTATGTCCAGGGACATATCCTCGCGGTCGATGGCGGATGGTTGGCGCGATGACCGCGTCGCCGAAATCGGGCCACGTGGTCTGTTTCGGCGAGCTGCTGGCGCGCCTGTCGCCCGAGGCGGGGACGCCGCTGGCGCGCGCGCACACTCTCGCGCTCGCAATCGGCGGGGCCGAGGCCAATGTCGCCATCGCGCTTGCCAGCCTTGGCCAGCCTGCCGCGATGCTCAGCACTGTGCCGGACAATCCGCTGGGGCTCCGCGCGCTCGCCGCGCTGGGCGAAGCGGGTGTGGATCAGCGCTTCGTACGCCGCGCAGCGGGCCGGATGGGACTGTATCTGTTCGAACCGCCCAGCGGTCCGATCGGGGGGCGGGTGACCTACGACCGTGCGGGAAGCGCCTTTGCCATGGCGCAGCCGGAAGATTTCGACTTTGCCGGAGCGCTCGATGGCGCGCGGCTGCTGCATCTTTCGGGCATCACGCCTGCGCTGGGCCCCGACGGGGTGGCGCTGGCGAAGAAAGCCGTTGCCGCCGCGCGTGCGGCAGGCGTGCCGATCTGCTTCGACGGCAATTACCGCGCCAGTTTATGGGATGCCTGGGATTGCAATCCGCAGGCGATCCTGACCGAACTGGTCGAAGCGGCCACCATCCTGATCGGCAATCACCGCGACATCTCGCTGCTGCTCGGCAAGAGCTTCTCGGGCGACGGGCCGGATCGCCGGCGCGAAGCCGCCGAAGCCGCCTTCGCGCGCTTCCCCGACCTGGCGGCGATCGCCTCGACCGCGCGCCATATCGAAAGCTCGACCACGCATGGCCTCGCCGCCCGGGTCGACCTGCGCGAAAGCCATTGGCAGACCGACGAGGTCCGGATCGCCCCGGTGGTCGATCGGATCGGCACTGGCGATGCCTTCGCCGCGGGCGTGCTGCTGCGCTGGCTGGAAGTTGGGTCCGCGCAGGAGATGGCCAAGACAGGGCTGTCGCTGGCGGTGATGAAACACGGTATTCCGGGCGACACGATCGCGGTCACGCGCGCTCAGCTGGAGAGCTTTCTTCCGGCAGGAGCCGATGTCAGCCGCTGACGGCATGACCCGCCGCGCTGCTCTGCGCGGGGGCCTCGCAGGGGGCGCATGGCTTGCGGCCCCGGCGGTGGCGGCAGGGAGCAGCGGCGACCCCCGGGCTCTGGCCTACCGCGGCATGATCGATAGCGGGGTGCCCGCATTTCTCGGCATTCGCTATGCCCGCGCGGCGAGGTTCGACCGCCCGGTGCGCGAGCCTGTTCCTACCGCGCCCACGCCCGCGACGCAGTTCGGTCCGCTGTGCCCCCAGCGTAATCCGATGTCCCCGGCAATGAGCGAGGACTGCCTGTTCCTCAACATCTGGACGCCGGATGCCCATCCTTCCGCGCTCCGCCCGGTGATGGTCTATTTTCATGGCGGGGCCTACAATTGGGGCTCGGTCACCGACCCGCTGACGCATGGGGCGAAGCTTGCCGAAGAGGGCGATGTGGTGGTCGTCACGGCCAATCACCGGCTCAACCTGTTCGGCTATGGCTGGCTGGGACCGCTCGGTGAGCGATTCCGCCACAGCGGCAATGCGGGCCAGCTCGACCTGATCTGCGCGCTCGAATGGATCCGCGAGCATATCGGGGCCTTCGGCGGGGACGCGGACCGCGTGATGGTCTTCGGCCAGTCGGGCGGCGGCGCCAAGATCGCGACGCTGATGGCTATGCCTGCAGCCGATGGACTGTTCCACACGGCCGCGACAATGAGCGGACAGCAGGTCACCGCGCAGGGGCCCGGCAATGGCTGGCGGCGAACGCGCGCCCTGCTCGACCATCTCGGGTTGCCGGAAGACGGCGCTGCCCTGCTTGCCCTCCCGTATAAGCGCTTGCTCGAAGGCTTGGAGGCGAGTGATCCGGTGCTCGGGGGCAGCCTCTATTTCGGCCCGACACTGGATATGCTGCATCTGCACCGCCATCCGTTCTGGCCCGATGCCGCGCCGCAATCGCGGCACATCCCGATGATCCTCGGCAACACGCGGCACGAGACGCGCGCCTTCATCCGCAGTGACGGGCCCGTCGTGCAAGGTCTCGACTGGCAGAATATCGCCGAGCGGCTGGCCCCGCAGATCCGCATCGATTTGCCCGCGGATTGGGTGGTCGCGCAATATCGCGCGCAGTTTCCGCAGTGGTCGCCCGAGCAGCTTTTCTATGCCGCGACCACCGCCGGACGCAGCTGGCCCGGACAGGTGATCGAGGCCGATGCGCGCGCCCGCGCAGGGGCGCAGGCCACCTGGGTCTACCAGCTCAACCGGCCCAGTCCGATCGATCCCACGCGCGGTGCGGCGCATACCGACGATCTGCCCTATGTCTTCGGGACGCTCGCTGCACCGGGCAGCTATTCGGGAACCGGGCCACGCGCCCGCACGGTCAGCGATGCGATGATAACTGCCTTTGCGGGCATGGCGCATACGGGCAGGCCGGGGCTTCCATCATGGGGGCCCTATACGCTTGCCGAACGCGAGACTTTGGTGATTGGCGAAGAGAGCATCGCGACCGAGAACGATCCACGCGGGTGGGAGCGCGAGCTGTGGGCGCGGGCCCCCTATATCCAGCCGGGGAGTTGAAACTCGGGCAGACCTGATGCGGCGGTCCGTGACAGTCGGCTGGCGGCTGGCTTGCGGCATGAAGACATACCGCCGCGAAGCCGCCTACCTCTTAAAAAGCCCCGGCATGGTTATCGATTGGTGGCGCGCATCTCACGGTCGCGGGGCGAAAGATGCTCCTGCGCACCTTCCTTCTGGCCTGGCCAGATGCCCGACTTCGGGGTCATGGTGGCAAGGTCCCAATCCGCTTCAATGAAAGGCGCGCTCGTCGCTTCGAATTGCGGATAGCCGCCGACCTCGTCTTCCGAATCGATCACCTCGCCGCGTCCTTCGGCGATGTAGAAGAGGACGCGGATTTCCATTTCGCTGCGATCCCACGGGCGCGCGCCCGAGGTTGCGAGCAGGACGGTTTCGACATCCTCGCTGGGCATGATCGAATAGCCGTCCAGATCATGCAGCGGCGTATCCTGCTGAAGGATCTGTGCGCGTGTGTGGCCATAGCGGCCGAACATCGGCAGGTCGTTCCCGTAACGGTCGATCGCGACATTATCGCGGCCATAGTATTGCAGATCACCAACACCGCCGATCGTCAGGAACGGCAGGCCCGCATCGGTGCTGTTGCCGCCGCGCATGACATTGCCCACTGCGGTAAGCCGGCCGTCGACCGGCGCGTGGCCCGCCCATTCCAGATCCATCAGATTGTAATGCACCGCGCGATATTGCGGATCGTAGATCAGATTGTTGATCATCAGCGCCTCGACCCCGCCCTTCAGCAGCGGCGAGCGTTCGACATTGTGCGCCCAGACATTGCGTTCGAACACGATGCCGGTGGCATTGTCGTGGATCAGCGAACCCTTCGAATGCTCGCCCTTGGGGTGCGTCGAATCGGCCAGGCCCTCGGCCGCGAGGTTCGACCGGAAGACGATGTTACGGCTGGTGCCTTCGCGCCATTCTTCCACCGTATCTCCGGTAAAGCGCGGGCCCGAAGCGGACATGTTCTCGTCGACACCCCAGAAGAAGCTGTTGTTCTCGATCAGCAGATTGTGCGCCGAGCGGGTGGAGAAAGCGTCCACTTCCCAGCCGTGGCGTTTCGGCAGGCCGTCGCTGCCCACCGCCACGCGCAAATGGCGGATGATGACATCATGCGTGTTTACATTGATCCCGCCGCGCAGGATGGTGATGCCGGGCGAGGGCGCGGTCTGGCCCGCGATGGTGACATGCGGCTGGGTGATGGTGAGCGAAGACCTCTCGAGGTCGATCGCGCCGCCGACTTCGAACACGATGATCCGCGGTCCTTCGCGGTCAAGCGCGTCGGCAAGGCTGCCGGGGCCATCCTTTGCAAGCGTGGTCACGCGGACGATCTGCCCGCCCGCGCCGCCGTCGGTCGGTTCGGCAGCATTTACCGCTACTGGCGAAGCAATCACAAACACGCACAGCGCGAGCAGGCAATTCACGATATATTTCATGACCGTTTCCTCTCCGTTGATTGCATCCTTGACACTGAAGGCGAGATCGAGCAAGAAGAATTGACACCGGTTACCAAAACAGCCGGGTCGAGGGAATTCAGAGTGTCGGGGAGGGGTGCGGCCAAGGCCGCTATTTCGCTTCTCCAAAAAAGACACCGGTGCCAATTTGGAGGAGGATGCGATGAGGTTTGTGGTTCCCACGGGGAGCGTGAAGGCGGCTCTGCTGGCTGGCAGCGCGCTGGTAATTTCGACGCCTGCGCTTGCGCAGGACGCGGGTACGCTCGATGCCGAGGAGGTGAGCGATGCGGCCTCGGAAGCCTCGGGCGAGATTTCCGAAAGCGATAACGTGATCATCGTGTCCGGCTTCCGCCAGTCGCTCAATGCGGCCATCGCGGCGAAGCGAGAGGCGGTCGGCCAGGTCGACGTAATCGTAGCGGAAGACATCGCGAAATTCCCCGACACCAACCTTGCCGAATCGCTCCAGCGTATTCCCGGCGTCGCGATCGAACGCGATGCGGGCGAGGGCCGCCAGATTACGGTCCGCGGCCTCGGGGCGCAGTTCACGCGGGTTCGCGTCAACGGCATGGAAACGATCGCGACCTCGGTCGATGGCGCCTCGTTCAACCGCGACCGCGCGTTCGACTTCAACGTCTTCGCATCCGAGCTGTTCAATTCGATCGTCGTGAACAAGACCGCTTCGGCCGCGCTTGACGAAGGCTCGCTGGGGGCCGTGATCGATCTCAACACCGGCAACCCCTTGTCCTATGGTGCGGGCCTGAAGCTCGTGGGTTCGGCGCAGGCGCGCTATAACGATCTGAACGATGATCTGGCGCCGCGTGTCGCGGGCCTGCTCGCGTGGAACAATGCCGACGAGACCTTCGGCATTTCCGCATCTGCGGCCTGGACCAAGTATGAAACGCCCGAACTGGGCAACAATTCGGTCCGCTGGGCGAACAATGCGACCTTCCGTTCGGTCGATGGCGTCGACTGCGCGGCCAATCCGGCCGATTCCGGATGTGTCGAGGTGCGCGAGGCGTTCCATCCGCGCATCCCGCGCTACGGCCTGGTCAATCACGACCGCGAACGCCTGGGCGCAACGGCGGCGATCCAGTTCCGCCCGACCGATCGGACGGATATCGAGCTCAATGCGCTTTATTCCAACTTCAAGGAAGACCGCGACGAATATTGGGGCGAAGTGCTGCTGCGCTCGAACGAGGACGAGATCGACCTGTCGAACTATGTGATCGACAGCGACAACAATCTGATCAGCGCGGACCTGCAGAACGCGTGGGTTCGCAACGAGCGATACCACCGCGAAAGCGAAACCGATTTCTACCAGATTTCGGGTCGGCTCGAGCAGGCGTTCAGCGACACGTTCCGCGTTTCGCTGCTGGCCGGCTTTTCCAAGTCGGACGCCACCATCCCGGTCGAAACGACGATCATCTTCGACGATCGCGATGGCGAATACAGCTATGATTACACCGATATGGAATTCCCGCGGCTGACCTTCGAATCCGATGTCACCACTCCGGGCGCATTTCAGCTTGCCGAATTCCGCGACCGGCCGAGCTCGGTTGAGAACAAGTTCAAGACCGTCGCATTCGATCTCGAATGGGAGCCGACCCAAGGCCTGAAGCTTTCGGGCGGTCCGTTCTATCGGCAGTTCGATTACGCGACCGAAAGCGCGCGTCGCGACAGCCAGTACTGTTCGGTCTTCACCTGCGCTCCGGGGGCCTATGGCGCTCCGGTCACGGGCGACCTCGCCGAACTGTTCGAACTGGGCGATGCCGGTCAGCCGGCGGGGAACACCAATAGCTGGATCGTGCCGGACCTTGATGCGGCGATCGCGTTCCTCGATCTCTACAATCGTCCGGCCGTCACCCGCGAGGGCGATGTGCGCGGCGTCGAGGAAAAGGTCACCGGGGGGTATTTCCAGACCGACTTCGAAATCGACCAGGGTATGCGCGTGACCGGTAACTTCGGTGCCCGCTACGCGCGCACCGAGCAGGCCTCGCAAGGGTTCAACAACGGACAGTACGTCACTGTCGAACGCACTTATGAAGACTTCCTGCCCGCGTTGAACCTGAATGTGTTCCCGAGTGACGACTTCATCATCCGCGGTGCCATCGCAAGGGTTATCACCCGCCCGTCCCTGGGCAATCTGACGCCGGGCGGTTCGGTCGATGAATTCAACTTCCGGATCACCACCGGCAACCCGTTCATCGAACCCTATCGGGCCTGGAATTACGACCTCTCCGCGGAGTGGTATTTCGCCCCGGGTGCGATCCTCTCGCTGGCAGGCTTCATCAAGGAGGTCGAAAGCTTCCCGGTGGGCAGTTCGCAGCAGATCACCTATGCGCAGAGCGGGCTGCCGCTGTCGCTGCTGACTTCGGGGACGCCGGCCTACGATGCCATCGTCAACGGGACCGACCCGAACCGCGAGTTCGAATTCCGGTCGACGACGAATGGCGAAGGCGCCACGATCAAGGGGCTCGAGCTCGGCCTGCACCTGCCGTTCTCCGTTTTTTCCGCAGGTGCGCTGTCGAACTTCGGCGTGCTGGGTAACGTCACCTATGTCGACAGCTCGCAGGAAATCGAGTTTGAGGGCGAGACTTTCGAAACAACCTTCGCAGGGGTTTCGAAATACTCCGCCAACGGCACCGCGTACTATGACGACGGGCGCCTGTCGGTGCGCGTTTCGGCCGCCTATCGCGACGGATACAACGCCGGCGGCAGCGGCAATGGCAACTTCCTCGAAGGCTTCAGTTCGTCGTTCAATCTCGATGCCGCGATCCGCTACAAGCTCAACGACTTCATCGAGCTGACGCTGGACGGAAACAACCTGACCGACGACTACCGTTTCCGTTGGACCGACGACGTCGCTCGCCGGAACTACGAAAACAACCACTTCGGCCGCATCATCATGGCCGGTGTGCGCTTCGAATACTGACCCGAAGCCCGTGACGACGAAGAGGACCCGCGTATGAGAAGTGATCGACGGTCGCTTCTCGTCGCGGGTCTCTCGCTGTCGGGAGTTCTGGCCGGCGGGGCGGCTGCGCGCGCCGACCGCAACCCTGCAGATGCGAAACTCGCGGCGCTTGAACTCTGGCCGGGGGGCGCGCCCGGCTTGCCCGATCGGCCGCCGCTGGAACGCATCACCGACCGGGCGGCAGACCCGTCCTACCAGGACCGCGCGGTCGCCGGGATAACCGCTCCGCGTGTGAGCGTATTCCAGCCCGAACGTCCCACCGGGGCAAGCGTCCTGCTGCTGCCGGGCGGCGGATACCGCCATGTGGTCGTGGACAAGGAGGGGCATGAAATGGGCCGGTGGCTTGCCGGCCGCGGCATCACCGCTTTTGTGCTATTCTATCGTTTGCCCGGCGACGGTTGGGCGGCCGGACCCGACGTGGCGCTCAGCGATGCGCAGCGTGCGATGCGGCTCATTCGCGCGCAGGCGAACCGCTTCGCGATCGACCCGGCGCGGGTCAGCGCCATGGGCTTTTCCGCGGGCGGGCATCTGTGCGCCGATCTTGCCACGCGGTTCGCGAAGGAAACCTACCGTCCGGGCGACGCAGCCGACGCGCTTTCGGCCCGTCCCGATGGCGCGGCCTGTATCTATCCGGTGATCAGCATGGATCCCGCGATCGCCCATGCCGGTTCGCGCCGCCTGCTGATCGGCGAGGGGGCCAACGCCACACGCGAGCGTGCGCATTCGCCGGACCACAACGTCGCAGCGGACACTCCGCCAATGTTCCTGCTCCACCCTGAGGACGACGGCTCGGTCCCGGTGGAAAACAGCCTGCGGATGCGGTCCGCACTCAAGGCACAGGATGTGCCGGTCGAGACGCATTTGTTCGCCAGCGGCGGACACGGGTTCGGGCTGCGCAGGGCGGTAGGCAAGCCGGTGGAAAACTGGCCCGAGCTCTGGCTGGCCTGGGCCGCAAGAAGGAAGCTTGCATGACTATCCGCCGAAGGGATCTCCTGGTCGGTGTCGCCGGGGCCGGAATGTGCGCATTCTCGCCCGTCTTTACAGCGCCCCTCGCTGCGCGAACCCACACAAAACGCAGTTCCGGCGGCTCGTTGCAGACCTATCGCCGCGGGTTCGACAATCAGCGTGTCCCCGACCTTGGCAATGGTAGCTTCCTCAATCCCGTAGTGTCGGGCGACCGTCCGGATCCCGCGATCCTCAAGGATGGCGCCGATTACTACATGACCTTCTCCACCTTCGACGCCTATCCGGGTCTGACGATCTGGCATTCGCGCGACCTGGTGAACTGGCGGCCGCTCGACGCCGCGCTGACGCGCAATATCGGGTCGGTCTGGGCCCCCAGCCTGCACAAGGACAAGGGCCGCTACCTCCTCTACATCCCGGTGAAGGCCAAGCCGCAGAACGATATCTTCGTTGCCTGGGCGGACGATATCACCGGGCCGTGGAGCGACCCGATCCCGCTCGGCCTGCCGAACCATATCGACCCCTGCCATGCCGTGGCCGAAGACGGCAGCCGCTGGTTGTTCCTGTCGGGCGGCGACCGTGTTCGCCTGTCCGACGACAATCTCTCGCTCGCCGGCGCGGTCGAGCATGTCTACGATCCCTGGCGCTATCCGTCCGACTGGATCGTCGAAGGCTTTTCTCCCGAAGGTCCGAAGATCCACCACATCGGCGGCTGGTATTACATGATCACCGCAGTGGGCGGCACCGCCGGTCCGCCGACCGGCCACATGGTGATCGCCGCGCGCTCGCGCTCGCTCCATGGTCCGTGGGAGCATCATCCCGGCAATCCGCTGGTCCGCACCGAGAGCGGGGATGAAGCCTGGTGGTCGCGCGGCCATGCCTCGCTGGTCGAAGCGCCCGATGGCAGCTGGTGGTCGCTCTATCACGGCTATGAAAACGGCTACTGGACGCTTGGCCGCCAATGCCTGCTCGATCCGGTGGAATTCACCCCCGACGGGTGGTTCCGCATGACCGGCGGCGACCTGTCCGCACCGATCGTCAAACCGCGCGGCGGGGCGGCGGTCACGCATGGCATGCCGCTGACCGACGATTTCTCCGCCCCGCTTGCGCTGGGCAGCAAATGGGCCTTCTTCAAGCCCGACGCCGATGAAGCGGCGCGGGCGACCAGCGGCAACGGCGTGTTGCGGCTGAAGGGCAAGGGCGCGGCGCCGTCCAGCGGCTCGCCGCTGTTGCTGACCGCAGGCGACCGATCCTATCGCTTCGAATGCGATATCGAACTCGCGCCCGGCGGACGGGCGGGGCTGATCCTGTTCTATGACGACAAGCTCTATTGCGGGCTGGGTTTCGATGCGGAGCGCTTCGTCACGCACCAATATGGCCGCGAGCGGGCAAGGCCGGCAAATCCGCGTGGTGGGCGGATGCGGATGCGCGTGACCAATCGGCGCCACATCGTCACCTATGATACCAGCGGGGATGGCGGGAAAACCTGGCACCGCTTTGACCGCGGGATGGAAGTCTCCGGATACCACCACAATGTGCGCGGCGATTTCCTGATGCTGCGGCCCGGCCTCTATGCGGCGGGGCCGGGCGAGGCGAAATTCCGTGACTTCCGCTTCACCGCGCTCGAAGATTGAACAAAATGACGGGGAGCGGAAGAAACATGACGAACGGGCGCATGGCGCTGTCGCGGCGAAGCGTGCTGGCCGGCGGCATGGTGCTGGGGGCNGGCGCGATCCTGCCCGGCTGCAAACCGGTGATGTCGGGGCTGTTGACCGGCGCCGACGCGCATCCGGGCGATTACCCGACCGTACGCGCGGTCGAGTTCATGGGCCGCTATCTCGATGAGAAAACGGGCGGTCGGCTGGGCATCAGGATGTTCGCCGGCGGCCAGCTCGGCAGCGAGACCGATACGCTGGAGATCACCAGTTTCGGCGGGATCGATTTCAACCGGGTGAACTTCGCGCCGCTCAACTCGATCGAGCCGATGACGCTGCCCTTCTGCCTGCCCTTCGTGTTCGATTCGGTCGCGCATATGCGGCGCGTGGTCGACAGCGAAGTGGGCGACGAAGTCATGGCCTCGCTCGAACCGCACAATCTGATCGGCCTGTGCATTTACGATTCGGGCGCACGCAGTTTCTACAATGTGCGGCGCCCCATCACCACGCCGGAGGATCTGCGCGGGCTCAAGATCCGCGTGCCCGCATCGGACCTCTATATCGCGATGGTCAATGCGCTGGGCGCCAATGCGGTGCCAATCCCCTTTGGCGAGATTTACCAGTCGCTTGCCCAGGGCGTGATCGACGGCGCGGAAAACAACTGGCCCACTTTCGTGGGCGAGCGCCATTACGAAGTCGCCAATTATCTCAGCCTGACCCAGCACCTGCTGACCCCCGAGGCGCTGGTGATGAGCAAGGCGAGCTGGGAGCGGCTGTCGCGTGCAGACCAGCTGCTCGTGCGCGAGGCGGCCAAGGCTTCGGTGGTCGAGATGCGGCGCTTGTGGGACATTCGCGTTGACGAAGCCAAAGCTGCGGTCGCCGCGTCGGACGTTGCCGTGAACACGGTCGATACCGAACCCTTTGCCGCGCTGATGCGGCCGGTGTGGGATCAATTCATTACGACACCCGCGCAGCAGGACATCGTCCGGCGCATCCGCGACATGAGGGAAGGATGACTATGGCCGCGACCCTATCGCGCTGGTTGATCGGCTTCGGTTCGATCGGGCTTCTGGCGATGACCGCGATCATTGGCTGGCAGGTGTTCGGGCGCTTCGTGCTCAACTCGAGCCCGTCTTGGACCGAACAGGCTTCGCTGATCATGATGATCTGGTACGTCATGTTTGCCGCCGCCGCGGGCGTCTACGAAGGCTTCCATATCCGTATCGCGCTGCTCGAGGAAAAACTGGGCGACCGCGCGCGGCCGCTGCTGCGGATCGTCGCGCTCGTGATTGCCGCGATCGGTCTGGTGCTGCTTGTTTACGGCGCGCAGCTGTGCTGGGCGGTGCGCGGCAATGTCGTGCCCTCGCTCGGCGTCAGCCGCGCCGTAGCCTATGTGCCGCTGCCCGTTTCGGGACTGCTGATGACATGGTTCGCGCTGCCGCAGCTGCTGACCGGACGTCATCCGGCGGACGATGCCGGGGAAGGGGAGCGCGGCTGATGGAACTCCTCGTCCTGTTCGGCGTGCTCTTCGCCATGCTCGTCATCGGCGTACCGGTGGCCTTTTCCCTGCTCGCGGCGGCGCTCGCCTGTTTCCTCGCGATGGATATCCCTCCCATCGTTGCGGTCCAGCGCGTCGCCGCGGGGATCAGCGTTTTCACGCTGATGGCGATCCCCTTCTTCATCTTCGCGGGTGACCTGATGTACCGCGCAGGGATCGCCGACCGGCTGGTCCGCGTGGCCGATGCCGCCATCGGGCGCGTGCGCGGCGGGCTGGGGATCGTCGATGTCGGCGCCTCGATGATGTTCGGTGCGGTGTCCGGCTCGGCTATCGCCAGCGCCTCGGCGATCGGCTCGACCATGGTGCCGCTGATGAAGGAGAAAGGCTATCCCGCAGATTATGCGGTCAACGTCACCGTTACCGCGGCGATCGTCGGCCTGCTGATCCCGCCCTCGCACAATATGATCATCTATTCCGCCGCCTCGGGGATCGGCGTATCGATCGGCGACCTGTTCCTTGCCGGCGTCATCCCCGGCGTGCTCACCGGCCTGATGCTGATGCTGGTAGCGTGGCTGGTGGCCAAGCGCGGCAAACTGCCGCTGGGCCGCTTCCCCGGCTGGCGCGAGTTCATCCTCGCAAGCGCCTATGCAATCCCCGGTCTGATGACCGCAGTGATCATCATGGGCGGTATCCTCAGCGGGTTTTTCACGCCTACCGAGAGCTCGGCTATCGCAGTGATCTACACCATGCTCATCGGGACCTTCGTCTATCGCAGCCTGGGGTGGAAGGGCATGTGGGAAGCCGCCGGGAAGTCGGTGCGCACCGCTGCGATGGTCTTGTTCATCATCGCTGCCGCCACCGCCTTCGGCTTCGCGCTCGCGCTGCTCGAAGTGCCCGCCGCGATGGGCGCGCTGATCGGCGTGATGACCGACAATCCGATCCTGACCCTGCTGATCATCAACCTCATGCTGCTGGCGCTGGGTACTTTCATGGACATGGCCCCTCTGATCGTCATCACCACGCCGATCTTCCTGCCGGTGGCGATGGATGTCGGGGTCGATCCGGTGCACTTCGGGATCATCATGATGCTCAATCTGGGCATCGGCCTGGTCACGCCGCCGGTCGGCTCGGTGCTGTTTGTCGGCTCGGCAGTGGGCAAGATCCCCGTGACCGCGCTGGTGAAGACCATCTGGCCGTTCTATCTCACGCTGATTGCGGCGCTGGTAGTGATTACCTTCGTGCCTGCGCTCTCGCTCTGGCTCCCGGGGGCATTCGGCGGGTGATCACAGGGTCACCCCGCGTTTCCAGATCGAAATGACGCGCTGGTCGCTGCGTTCGGCGGCGGTGGGCTCGCCGCTGGCAATGGCGAGCAAATAATCCGCAAAGGCGGCATCGACCGCGTCCACCCCTTCGGCAAGCGCGCGGCCTGCGTCGAAATCGATCCAGCCCGGCTTGGTTTGCGCAAGTGCGGTGTTGGACGAAATCTTGACCGTGGGCACCGGAAAGCCGAGCGGCGTGCCCCTTCCGGTGGTGAACAGCACCAGGGTCGCCCCCGCCGCGGCCAGCGCGGTGGAGGAGACCGCATCATTGCCCGGCGCTTCGAGCAGCGTCAGGCCCGGCCGCGATACAGTGCCGCCATAGTCGATCACATCGACCAGCGGGGCGCAGCCGCCCTTCTGCACCGCGCCCAGCGATTTTTCTTCCAGCGTGGTGATCCCCCCCGCGATATTGCCGGGCGAGGGGTTCTTCGAAACCGGTTGGCCCTGGTCGAGGAAATAGCGCTTGAAGCGGTTCACCAAAACGCCTGCCTGCTCGAAAACCTCCGGTGACACGGCGCGCGCCAACAGCGCTTCCTCGGCGCCGAAGATCTCGGGGATTTCGGTCAGCACAAGGCTGCCGTCCGACCCTGCGAGACGATCGCTGAAGCGACCGAGCAGGGGATTGGCAGTCAGCCCTGACAGCGCGTCCGACCCGCCGCATTTCAGCCCCACGGTCAGCGCGCTCGCCGGCGCGTCTTCGCGCATTACCGGAGCGAGTTCAGGCACCAGATCGGCAATTTGCGCAAGCAGGCGTTCGCGCTCGTCGCCCGGGTCCTGCGCGCGGACGAGCCGCAGCTTAGCGCGGCTACGTTCGGGGACGCTGGCAACAAGGTCATCGAGCTGGTTGCTCTCGCAGCCGAGCCCCACCAGCACCACGCCGCCCGCATTGGGGTTGTCGCACAGCGCGGCCAGCAATGCGCGCGTGCCCGAAAGATCGTCGCCCAATTGCGAACAGCCGTGCGGGTGAGCGAACCCCACGATTGCATCCACGCTGCCGCGATGGATTGCGTTCGCTTCGCGCGCCACCAATTCCACCAGTGGTGCAACGCAGCCGACGGTGGGCAGCAGCCAGATCTCGTTACGAGTGGCAAAGCGCCCGTCGGCGCGCCGGTATCCCTGCCAATTGCCCAGTGGCGGGGAGGCTTCCGGGCTCGGCGCAGGCGGCGCAAATGTGCCATACTCCATCTCCCCATCCAGCGCGGTGGCGAGATTGTGCGAATGGACATGCTCGCCCGCTGCGATCGGCTGGCTGGCAAGGCCGATCGGGGCGCCATAGCGCAGGACCGGTTCGCCTTCGTTGTGGGAGCGGAGGGCGAATTTATGGCCCCTCGGGATCGCTTCGGGCAGCCGCAGGGCGATCCCGTCCAGTTCGATCCATTCGCCGGCCTTGTGATCGCGTAGTGCGACGCCGACGCCATCGGCCAGGTGCGAGCGCCAGACATCGGGCAACCTCATCCCTGCGGAAGCGCTGTCGGCCTCGGTCATTGCACGTCGCTCCTTATCCCCCTGGCTCGCCGGTTGATTTCCTCTCCGGTAAGCGGCAGAACCCATTATTGACACCGGTTACCATAGTTCGTCGCGGGAGAGAAGAATGAGCACGCCCCTGGAGCTGCATGAGGATCGCCTGTTCCCGGCAGAGCCGGGCATCCGCGCCCTTGCGCGCGAGCTCTATGCCGATGTCGCCGATCTGCCGATCATCAGCCCGCACGGGCATACCGACCCGGCGTGGTTCGCTCATGACGAGCCGTTTGGCAATGCGACCGAATTGCTGCTGCATCCCGACCATTACGTGTTCCGTATGCTGTATTCGCAGGGGATTGCGCTGGAGGATCTGGACATCGGGGGAGGCGAGGCCGATCCACGTGCCGCGTGGCGCATCTTCGCCGACAACTATCACCTGTTTCGCGCCACGCCTTCGCGGATGTGGCTCGACTGGGTCTTCGCCGAGGCCTTCGGCATAGAGGTGCGGCTCGATGCGGGCACGGCCGATCATTATTTCGATACGATCACCGAGAAGCTGCAGCAGGACGATTTTCGCCCGCGCGCGCTGTTCGACCGCTACGGCATCGAAGTCCTCGCTACGACGGAAAGCCCGCTCGACCCGCTCGACCATCACCGCGCCATTCGGGCCAGCGGGTGGGGTGGCCGGGTCATTACCGCCTATCGCCCCGATCCGGTGGTCGATCCCGAGTTCGAAGGCTTTGCCGACAATCTGCGCGCATTCGGCGACCTCACTGGCGAGGATACGCTGTCATGGCCGGGCTATCTCGCCGCGCACCGCCAGCGGCGCGAATACTTCGCCGCAATGGGGGCGACCTCGACCGATCACGGCCACCCCAGCGCAGCCACTGCCAATCTGTCCGATGCCGATGCGGCGACCCTGTTCGAGCGCGTGAAGCACCGGGGCGCCTCCGCCGCCGATGCCGAACTGTTTCGCGCGCAGATGCTCACCGAAATGGCGGCGATGAGCATGGACGATGGCCTGGTGATGCAGATCCACCCCGGCAGCTTCCGCAACCATAACCACCAGCTGTTCGCGCACTTCGGCCGCGACATGGGGGCGGATATCCCCACGCGCACCGACTATGTGCAGGCGCTCAAACCGCTGCTCGACCGGTTCGGGAACGAGGCGGGGCTGTCGATCATCCTCTTCACGCTCGATGAAAGCGCCTATGCGCGCGAACTGGCGCCGCTGGCGGGGCATTATCCGTGCCTCAAGCTCGGCCCGGCGTGGTGGTTCCACGACAGCCCTGAAGGCATGCGCCGCTTCCGCCAGATGACGACCGAGACCGCCGGCTTCTACAACACGGTCGGCTTCAACGACGATACCCGCGCCTTCCTGTCGATCCCCGCGCGGCACGACGTCGCCCGGCGGGTCGATTGCGGCTTTCTTGCGCAGCTTGTCGCCGACCACCGGATCGAGGACTGGGAAGCCGCCGAGGTCGCCCGTGACCTCGCCTATACTCTGGCGAAGCAGGCCTACCGCCTGTGAGGCTCGGGCCTGATACGCTGGCCCACCTGCCTGCCGATGTCGGTATATACTCTTACGACCGGGACGCGCAGAAGATCGGCATCGTTCATTTCGGGATCGGGGCGTTCCACCGTGCGCATCAGGCCTGGTATACCGATTGCGCGATGGCGGCGGGGGACCGCGACTGGGGCATATGCGGCGTTTCGCTCCGCTCGCCCGACGTCGCCCGGCAGCTCAATCCGCAAGACGGGCTCTATACGCTGACCGAACGGCGGGGCGATGCTGCGCAAACGCGCGTTATCGGGGCGGTTCGCGAAGTGCTCTACGCCCCCGATCAGGCCGGGGCGGTAGTTACCCGGCTTGCTGATCCGGCCTGCCATATCGCAAGCTTCACCGTCACCGAGAAGGGCTATGCGCGCAGCCCTGACGGCGGGCTCGACCTCATCGCGGGACGCAGCAGCTTCTATCCCTTGTTGGCGCAAGGACTGGCCGAGCGCCGCGCGCGCGGGCTGGGCGGCCTCACGCTCCTGCCCTGTGACAATCTGGCGGAAAACGGCAAGGTGTTGGCGCGGCTGATGGAGCAGTGGCTGGCGGCGGACATGCCCGACATGGTCGAGTGGTTCCGGCGCGAATGCCGTGTCCCGTCGACGATGATCGACCGCATCGTGCCGCGCAGCGGGCCGCAGGATCTGGCTGAGCTCGAGCAGCACCTCGGAATGAGCGATGCCGGAGCGGTCTTTACCGAGCGGTTCAGTCAATGGGTGATCGAGGACGACTTTGCCGGCCCGCGTCCGCAGTGGGAGAACCACGGCGTGGAGTTGGTCGATGATGTCGCCCCCTTCGAGACCGCCAAGCTGCGCATGCTCAATGGAGCGCATTCGCTGCTTGCCTATTGCGGGCTCGAGGCCGGCTATACCTATGTCCACGAGGCCGTCGCCGATCCCCGCCTCGCCGCGCTTGCCGAGCGGCTGATGCGCGATGAAGCGATCCCGACGATCACTGCCGCGCCCGGTCAGGATCTCGCGGCCTATGCCGCCCAGTTGATGCAGCGCTTTGCCGACCCTGCGCTGATGCACCGGCTCGACCAGATCGCGATGGATGGTTCGCAGAAGATCCCGCAGCGCTGGCTCGACACGGTAGCCGTCCTGACACGCCGCAGCCTGCCCTGCGACGCGATCGCTGCAGGTTTTGCGGCCTGGGTGCGTCACCTTGCCGATGGCCGCTGCGTCGATGATCCTCACGGTGAAGAACTGCATGCGATTGCCATTACGGGAGGCGCACGCGGTATCGTCGACCGGTGCTTGGGGGCAGGAACCGGCATGACGGCGCTATGGTCCAGCTACCAGCATCTGGCACAGACCCTGTTATCAGCCGAACGAGAAGTTTGAGATTTCAATTCCGCTCAAGCTTAAAAAAACCTTTCCGGATACTTACGGCTGCAAACCAGATATTATCCAAAACTTGTTTACCGCGATAAGTATTCTGATATTGCGCAAGTACAGGCGATAGCTAATAAGTTAGTACTGATATAACTATCTCTTAGATGCCGTATAGCGTCAACAATACCAGTCTATACTTCACAATATTGCCGTTTATCGCGATGGTTAAGTCATAACTTTTTCAATCAATATCTTGAGGTTGTTGTTTTACCGCATCTCAAAGGCAGGTTCGGAAGGGGTTCGGACATAACTTGCCCCCTAATCGGGCGTTGGAGGTCAAGGCCCGCCAATGCTCGTTTCTGTAATCGGCATATTGATACTGGCAGTGACAGTGCTCGATGCGCTGCTCACCGTGCTCGATGCGAACGGGCGCAGCCTGTTTTCGACGCGCGCCTACCGTTTGTTCTGGTGGATAGGCCGCCACTGCGCGAAACTGCTGCCCTATCCGGTCGCCCAGCGCGCGCTGAGCATGGCCGCACCACTGATGATCGCGTTGATGATCGTCCTGTGGGTCAGCGGTATCGTGACCGCCTTCGCGCTGATCTTCTTCGGCGGCCTGTCGGTTGGCGATTTCATCACCGGGGGCGGGTCGCAGCCGAGCCTCGCTGCTGCTTTCCGGCTCAGCTGGGTCACGCTTTCGACGATCGGTTTCGTCGAGATCAGCCCGTCGAACATGGCCTATTCGGTCGCAGTGGCGCTCGAGGCGCTGCTCGGCAGCGTGCTGCTCACTTTCTCGATCACCTACTTCCTCAGCGTGCACCGGCGGATACTCGATTACGACCGTGTGGTCGCCGATCTGCACCACCGAATGGACGGCCGCGACGATCCGCTGGAAATCGTCGCCGAGCGTTATGCCGCCGAGGATATCGACGGCCTCGAACGCTGGCTCGAGCGGTTGCATGACGGGCTGATCGGCATGCACCAGGGCCTGGCCCGGTATCCGATCGTCTATTTCTACCGGCCCCAAGAGCGCGGACGTAGCCTGCCGAAGACCCTGCAGGCGCTGGGCCGGATCGCTGACGGGCTCACCCACTGCCTGCCATCGCCGTCGCGGTCCGACACCAGCCCGGCCTTGCGCGCGCTGACCGCGGGAATGAGCGACCTGGTGGGCGATTTGCGCGAAGCCTATGTGCCGATGCCCGTGGGGCCGACACCGCAGCCGGTATCGCGTGCCGAATTCGAAACCACGATGCGCAGCGACACACTGCAGGGCGCGCCATCGGTCATGCGTTACCGCGAAATATGCCACGCGCTGGGTGACGTCGCCGACACGGACAGTAGTCCCGGCGATGCCTATACCCGCTATCGCAACTGGTTCCTTGCCGATCGGCAGACCCGCGCGTTCGTCGCGGCGGTGAGCCACGATCTCGGCTATGACGAAGACCTGCGCCCACGGCGATCGTCCTATCTGGCGGCGCTGCTCAACCGCGGGCCCAAGCAACGTCCCCAGGCGCTGCACGCGCGGCGAGCGCAGCCATGAGAATACCGATCAACTATTCGGCCATTCTGGGGCGGCTGCGGATGCGGGTCCACCGCGCTTTCTGGATCGCGCCCATGCTGGCGATTTTCGGGGCGATCGCCACTGCGGCATCGGTCGCGCGGCTGGACTTCACCACTTCCGCAAGCCTTGGCGGCGTGCTGACCACGGGCGGCCCGGTGGGCGCGCGCAATCTGGTCGAGATCGTGGCGACCACGTCGCTGACCGTGGTCACGATCGCCTTCTCGGTGACGATCGTGGCGCTGCAGGTCGCGGCAGCGCAATACTCCCCGCGAGTCCCGCGGCAATTCATTCGCGACCGCGCCACGCAGTTCGTGATGGCGGTGTTCATCTTCACCTTCGTCTACAGCCTCACGGTGCTCCGCTCGATCCACGAGAAGGAGGGGTTCGTTCCGCAATTCGCAGTGACGCTGGCATTCCTCTTTGCGCTCGCGAGCGTTGTCGCCTTCGTTTATTTCATTCACCACATCGTCCACGCGGTCCGGATCGAGCAGGTGCTGCGGCAGGTCGAAGAGCACACCGTCGCGTCGATTTCCGCCAATTACGAAGCGCTCACCGACGACGACCCCAAACCCCAACTGCCCGACATACCGGCACACGCGGTGCCGGTCCTCGCGCCGGCTTCGGGCATCATCCAGCGGATAAATCCCCGGCTCCTGCTGCGCTATGCGCAGAAAGAGGACCTCGTTATCGAATACACCTACCTGCTCGGCGACCAGGCGGTGATGGATACCGCGCTGGCGTGGGTGTGGACGCGGGATCCCGACCGGGAGCAGCCCGATCCCACGGGCGATTTGCGCAAGCGCGTAATCCGGTCGTTGCAACTCGGGCATGAGCGCAGCGTCCAGGCGGATGTCGCCTTCGGGCTGACCCAGCTGGTCGATATCGCCCTGCGCGCGGTTTCGAGCGCAATCAACGATCCCACCACTGCTCGTGCATCGATCCGCTCGGCGGAAATCGTGCTCGTCCAATTGTCCAAGCACCGGCTGGGCGACCGGTTGATCAAGGATGACGATGAGATCGTGCGGATCGCGGTGCCGCGGCGGTCTTTCGGCGACTATCTCGACATGGTCGTCACCCCGCTCAGGAACACCTGCCCGGGCGACATGGCGGTCATGCTGCGCCTGTGCGAAATGCTCGAGGATGTCGGTCGCGCCGCCGCGCATCGCGCCGAGCAGCGCGAGCGGATCGCCGCGCAGACCGAACTGGTGAAACGGGCTGCCATACGCGCCGTCGAAGAACAGGCCGACCTCGACAAGATCTTCCGCGCCGCGCATTCGGTCGAAGTCGCGCTGGCGGGAAAGCCGCCGCAGCTGTCATGACCCTGCGCCCTTCCACCAAGGTCCGCGCGGCGACGTTCTTCCTCCTCGGCGGTGTGACCAGCACGCTGTTCTACTGGATCGTGGGACTGGCCGCTTTCCTGCTCGCGGTCATCTTCTCCGCCCGTTTCTACACCGAGGTCCTGTGGTTCGACGATATCGGCTATCTCGATGTCTATCTGACCATCGTGAAGACCAAGATCTGGATGGGGGTGGTGCCGTTCCTGTTCATGGCGGCAATGGTCGCGGGCAACATGCTGCTGGCGCACAAGCTTGCGCGAGCCGACCGGATCATTTCCGCAGACGAGCGGCGCGTGGACAGCTGGCGGCGCACGGCCGAACCCTATTTCCGGCCTATCGTGCTCACCATCGCGCTGATCTGCGGCTTGCTGCTCGCGCTGCAGACCTATCCGCACTGGCAGGACTACATCCTGTGGGCGAATGGCGAGCAGTGGGGGCGTAACGATCCGCAGTTCGGGCGCGATCTCAGCTACTTCATGTTCGAGCTCTCGCTGCATGTCGCGATCAATCACTGGCTTTTCGTCTGCGTGCTGGTGGTGCTGCTGCTGACCGCGCTGACCAGCTATGTGTTCGGCGGCATCCGGCCGCAGGCGCCCAATTCGATGCTGCCGTTCCAGGTCAATCTGCATTTGTCGGCACTCGTCTTCGCATTGATGGCGCTGCTGGGGTGGGGGATGCTGCTGCAATTGCACCTGCTCAGCTATTCCGAGCGCGGTGTGGTGACCGGGCTGGGGTTCACCGATTCCAATGCCAGCCTGCTCGCCTACAAATTCGTCGCCGCGGCAGTGGTTGCCGGCTTCGTGATGTTCCAGGTCAACATCCGCCGACCCGGCTACATCATCCCGACCGCTATCATCGTGTACCTGATCCTCGTCGGTCTCTCGATCGTGCGGTTCTATCCCAACCTGTTCCAGCTGATCATCGTCGAACCGCAGGAGCTCGAACGCGAGCGGCCCTATATCGAGGACCATCTCCAATTCACCCGCTACGGCTTCGCGCTCGACCAGGTCGAACGCCGCACCGCGTCGATTGCAGAAACGGGCGATCTGCAGGCGATTGCGGGCGACCGGCGCCTGCTGGAATCGCTCCGGCTGTGGGATCCGGCCACGCTGCTGATCAATTTCCGCGAATTGCAGGCGTTCCGGGCCTATTTCGATTTCACCGACATCGATGTCGATCGTTACCGCATCGACGGCGAATTGCAGCCGGTCATGATCGCGGCGCGCGAGGTCAATACCGAGAACCTGCCCGAGCATTCGCGGCGCTGGCAATCCGAACGGATGATCTACACGCATGGCTACGGTCTCGTGTCGGCATCGGCGGTCGAATCGACTCCGGCAGGCCTGCCGAAATTCCTCTCGGGCGACGCGCCAAGCGCCGGGATGGGGCCGCTGTTCGTACGCTATCCGCAGGTCTATTTCGGCGAAAATTCGCCCGAGTTCTCGATCGTGGGTACCAAGACGATCGAACTCGACCGGCCGCAGGAAGGGCGCAGCTTCGCCAAGCACGAGTACGCTGGCGGGCAAGGGGTTCCGATCGACGGGCTTGTTCCCCGGCTGCTGTTCGCGACCCGGTTCTGGGACCTGCGGCTGGCGTTGACGACGCTGCTGGGGGACGACAGCCGCATCCTGTTCCACCGCAATGTGCGCGACCGGGTCAAGCGCGTGGCGCCGTTCCTCGAAGTGGATTCCGACCCCTATCCGGTCGCCGCCGACGGACAGATCAAATGGGTCATCGACTGTTACACGACCAGCGACATGATGCCCTATTCCAAGCGGGTGAACCTGGGCGACCTGTCGCAGGTCTTTCAGGGCAAGCAGGAAGATTCCGGGATCATTCCGGCCGAGTTCATCCGGCTGCTGGAACGGCGCACGCAGCGCGCGAACTACGTGCGCGGCAGCGTCAAGGCGATCGTCGATGCCTATGATGGCAGTGTGACGCTGTACGTCACCGACCCGGACGACAAGCTGCTTCAGGCCTGGCGCCGCGCCTTTCCCGACGCCTTCACACCGGTCGAAGAAGCCAGCGCGGAGATCAGGGCGCATTTCCGCTATCCGCAGGACCAGTTCCAGATTCAGTCGGTGATCTGGGCGGATTATCACATGCGCGCGCCCGACGCCTATTATGCGCGCGAGGGTGCNTGGCAGATCCCGCAGGACGCCAATTTCATCTCGCTGCGCCGCGAACGCGCGCGGCCCGGCCACGAACAGCGCAATGCCGACCTGCGGCCCTATTGGCTGAAGACCCGCTTTCCCGGCGAGGAAGACGCCGAATTCGCGATCGTCCAGCCGTTCAGTCCCGAAAGCCGCAACGTCCTGTCGGGCTATCTGGTCGGGGGCAGCGACGGCGACCGGCTGGGGCGGCTGACCTCCTACGAATTCGCTCCGGACACGACGGTTGTCGGGCCCTCGCAGGCGCAGGCGCGGATCGATCAGGATCCGCGGATCTCGGCATGGATGACGCTGCGAATGCAGTCCGGTTCGCGCGTCTCGCGTGGCAAGCTGCTGACCGTGCCGCTCGACAATGCAGTGCTCTATGTCCAGCCGCTGTTCGTCCAGGCGGACAAGTCGAGCGTGTCCGAACTGCTCGGCGCCCAATTGTCCAGCGTTCCCGAACTCAAGCAGGTCGTCATCGTCTTTGGTGACCGGGTGCTGATGCGCCCCACGCTGAAGGGGGCGGTCGCCGCCCTGTTCGAAGACGAGAGCGAAGGCGCCGCGCCCGATCAGGCAACTGCGGATACCGAAACACCCGCTTCCCCCCAACCGACGCGCAGCAACTAGGCGAGAAAGGCCCAGCCATGCTTACGATCATCCTCATCCTGGTCATCGTGGTCATCCTGGCCAGCCTGATCGTCGCCGCCCTGCGGCGCCACGACAGCAACAACTATTTCGATCAGGATCGCCAGCCGTTTTACGCCGAGCCCGACGAACTGGTCGATTGCGGCCTCCTGTATTCGCAGAAGGACTACGAAGGCAAAGAGTCGCACACCTATACGGTAACCCCGGCGGGGGAGGCCGGGCTGCGAGCGTGGCTGCGCGAGCCGACCAACGATCCCGGCTTCCTGATGCGCAATTACGCCGGGATCGTCGAACGGCACGACCCGCTCGAGGTGGCGCGCAGCCGGCGCCCCATCCATGCCGCCCGCAAGGCCGAATACGAACGCCTCGAGCAGTTGCTCGTGAACCGGCCCGAGTGGCGCTACGCGCTCGCAGCCAGCCGGCTGGGCATACGCTTCGAACGTGCCTGCCTGACCTTCTGGAACGATGTCGCGAACGAGCATTCGGCCGAGCGCCGCGACCAGAGCGAAGCGGAGTAACCCCATGCTGCTCATCATCCTGATCATCGCCTGCATCCTCGTCCTGCTTGCCTATCTGGTGGTCACCGTCAGGCGGCACGACCGGAACGCCTATGCCGATCGCGAGCGCGACCCCTTCTACAGCGAAATGGCGCGGCTCGCGGCGGCCGGGCTGCTTTACGAGGAAGAGGAACGCAGCATCGGGCGGCAGCGCCACTCGTTTATCGTAACCCCGGCGGGCGAAGCCGTGCTGCGCAACTGGATGCGCGAGCCGATGAACGAGCCGGGCCTGCTGCGGCTGTATTTCGCAGGCATTGTCGGCCCGGCCGATGTGGTCGCCCTGGCGCGCGAACAGGCGGCCAAATGCACCGAGCGGCTCGCGAAATTCGACCGCGTCGACGAGCTGTTCGGCCGCAAGCAGGGCTGGGAGGACGAGCGCGCGCATCTCGAGCTGGGCCGACGTTTCGAAACCTTCTGCCTCGAATTCTGGGAGCGGCAGGTCGACCAGCCATTCAACGCCCATCTGTTCGCCGATGACGGCGGCGAGAACGAGGATCCGGGCACGGACGACAAGGCACCGCGCACTGGGGCCCAGCACGAGGACACGGCCTCAGCCGACCGATCCGACGCGGATTAGGGCTCCGCCCGCGATTCTCACTGCAAAGGAGGAAACAATGAAGAAGCTCAACACCCTGGCCGCGGCGACAGCCGTATCGGCGTTAAGCGCAGGATATGCGGCCTGTGCACCATCAGCCGCAGCTGCGCAGGATGGCGGCGCAAGCGGCTCCGGGTCGCTGGTCGAACAGGCCGACGCGGTGACCCGGGAGGCCAGCACCGCCGAAATCGTCCAGCGCTCCGACCAGTCGGGTACGTTGGAAGAAGTAACGGCGATCGAGCTGTTCACCGGCCGGCAGCTACAGCCCGACCCGGCCCGCGGCATCTTCCAGAAGGCGCGCGGGGCGACGGCGCGGATCACCTATCTCGGGGTCGATAATGCCGCGGCCATCTACCAGAGCGACGACGCGGGTGATGGAGCCGACGGCTCGTCCGCGACGATCCGCCTGGGCAATGACAGCGCTGCGGGCACCGACAGCACGGCCTATATCGATCAGCGCGGCGACAAGGGCGTGGTCGATATCCGCCAGCAGGGCGATGCCAATTTCTCGGTCGGCATCCAGCACGCCAATGCCGCGGGCAGCGCCAGCGGTGCGGAACAGACGCATACGCTTGCGGGTCACGACCATCGCAGCGAAATCGTCCAGGAAGCGAGCGGTACGCTGGCCGATGTCACGCTGTCGCAGGGCGGGGGCAGCACGGGCCAGGTGCGCCAGACCCAAATCGGCGCCAAGGCGTCGATCGCGATCAAGAATGGCCCCTCAAGCCGCGCGCGACTGGTGCAGACCGGTTCGGGCCGGGGTAACGTGGCCGACGTCGATGTGGATGGCGGCGAGAACACCACCGATATCTCGCAGCGCGGCGAGGATGGAGCGCACGAAGCCAGCGTGGCGCAGGCGGGCGAGAAATCGGAAGTTGCCATCGTGCAGGAGGGCCGGAAGGGCAATGTCACCACGATCGACCAGAACGGGACCGATGGCAGCGCGGTAGTGCGGCAGGAAAATTCGCCGAACAACAAGGCGCAGATCGATCAGGCGGGCGCGGGTTCGGTAAGCCTTGAAGGGCTGATCGAGCAGAGCGGCGCGGGCGGCAACAATTCGGCCGATATCGACCAGACCGGCAGCACGCACACCGCGGTCGTCCGTCAGCGTGGCACGGGTGGCGGCAGCGTCGCGGGGATCGACCAGTCGACCGACTACACCGACGAGAACGAGGCGACGGTCGACCAGGTCGTCGATGCCGCTTCGGGTACCGACACGGTCGACATCGATCAGGGCGGCAGCGCGAACCGCGCGACGATCGAGCAGAGACGCGGGGGCGGCGACACGGGCAGCAATGCGAGCGTCACCCAGCCGGGTGGCCGCGGCCGCGCAACCGTAGCCCAGGAAGGGCCCGCGCTGAAAGCCCAGATCGACCAGAACGGCAACGCCAACGAAGGCGAGATCAGCCAGAAGGGCACGGGCACCGCCGGCCAAGCGTCGATCAAGGCGGGCAGTGGGACCGACAACAACATGGCCCGCATTTTCCAGGAAACGGGCGGGACGATCGCGTCCATCGACCAGACTTCGCCCAACAACGAGGCGACGATCGAACAGGCCAATGCGCAGCCTGCGGCGGGAACGGTCGAAGCCGATATCGACCAGAGCGCGGATGTGCAGAATATCGCTTCGATCGTGCAAACGGGTGGGGGCACCGTCCGCAGCGCTTCGCTGGCGCAGTCGGGCCGCGAAAATGACGGCGCGATCGACCAGTCGGGCGCGGCGAACGGCATGACCGCGAACGTCCAGATGGCGGGAGATCTCAATACGGTGCAGCTAACCCAGGACGCCCAGGGCAATGGCAACCTCCAGGCCGAACTCAAGCAGCAGGGCGACGGGAACTCGATCACCTGGGACCAGCGCGGCAGCGAACTGGGGGCCACCGTCACACAGCAAGGTTCGGGGAACGCGGTCGAAGTGACTCAGTCGGGCAGCGGTTACGATGTCAGCATCACGCAGAACGGCGACAACAACAGTCTGCGGATCACCTATTCCGGTCCGTCCGAGGGCGGGGGCGGATTCACCGTGGTGCAGAACGGCGGAGAAACCCGTCATGCAGACTAGCCTCTGGCTCGCTGTCGCAGGATTGGTTGCGGCCGGGCCAGGTGCGGGGGGTGCAGGCTGCGAAAGCCGCGCGGAAAGCTATTGCAGCGATGCCGGTGCAGCGCCGCAGGGAACGCTGGTGACGAGCAGCGCGACGATCGGCTTCGCAATTGCTGAGGACGGTTTGCGGCTGACCGTGCGCCGTCGCGGATCGAGCGCCGAAACCGTCCTCGACCTGCCCTATCCTGCCCCCAAGCGCGCCCGCCATGCGGACGGGGGCGGGGCGGGCGGCGCCTGCGATCCGCCGGCCGGTTAGCCCCTGGGGCCGGCACCCGACAGGCGGATCCGCGCTTCTTCGGCGATGGTTTCACCGATTTCGGTATAGAGTTCGGCAAAGGCCGCGGAGGACCGCCAGGCGACGCCCACGCTGCGATATTCCTGCCATCCTTCCGGTTCGGCGATGCGGACGACATCGAGCCCGCCTGCATCGGAGCGGATGTAGAGTTCGGGCAGTATCGCCAGCCCGACGCCCGAGCCGACCATCTGCTGCACTGCGTCGAGGCTGGTGCCTTCGTAATCGGCCAGCACGGTGGCATCCAGATGTCCGCAGATAGTCTCCAGCTGGCGGTGGTAGTGGTGACGGTGGTCGAGCGTGAGGAATGTCCGGCCAGCGAAGTCGGCAGCGGCCAGTCGCGGTCGTTCGTTCAGCGGATCGTCGGGCGGGACCACGATGCGCAGCGGCTCGCGGAACAGCGGTTCGATGGCGAGACCCCGGCCCGCTATGGGCAAGGGGGAAAGCACCATGTCGAGTTCGCCGGCCGCCAGTTCCGCGTGCTGCTGGTCGGGAATGCCTTCGCGGATGTACAGCCGCAGCCCCGGATAGCGCCGATGCAGCGTCTTGATCACGCTGGGCATGAGGTAGGGGCCGAGCGTTGGCGTCACTCCGAAACGGATCGATCCCACGAAGCGTTCGGCCGCGCGGTCGGCGGCGTCATCGAAGTCGCGCACCGCATTTTGTACATTGCGCGCCGCGCTNAGCAGGTCGCGTCCTGCCGGGGTCAATTGCATGCCCTTGGGGACGCGTTCGAACAGCTTGAGCCCCAGGCCGGTCTCGAGCGTGCGCAACTGCTGGCTCAAAGCCGGCTGGGTCAGCGCAAGGGCGTTCGCCGCCTCGCTCATATTGCCGGTGTCGGCGAGCTTCGCGAAGATCGCGATCTGCTTGAGAGTAGCCATGCTCTCCCATTAGCTTTTCTTATGAGNTCGGCGCAAGAATTCGAATTGGATTATAGTGCGGGCACCGCGCATATCGGCTCGACACAACGATGGAGAGCGACATGACCAAGAGGTCACCCGATGAAAAGATCATGAAGCCCTATCTGCGCCGCATGCTGCGCGAACATCGCGCGCTCAATCGGCTGATCGATACCACCAAGGTGATCGGCGCGACCGAGGACGTCAAGGCAATGAAACGCCTCAGGCTGCGTCTCAAGGACAAGATCGCCTCGCTCCAGAACCACTATTACGGGCGCAGCTTCCCAAGCTGACCCGCAGGCGGCGGCCGAACTCCCCCTCCCCAACCAAGCTCAGGAGCCGGCCGTCGCCTCTTCTCCCATGACCCTACTCACTTCCACCGAGCGCTTGCGCGCCTTCATCGCCAGCGAGAGCGCGGGCGGCATCGTTCTGATCGTCGCTGCCGCGGTGGCGCTGGCCATCGCCAATTCCGCGCTGCTGCCCGCCTATGAGGCCTTCCTCGCCACCCCGGTGGTATTCAGCGCGGGCAGTCTGGTCGCGATCGACAAGCCGCTGTTGCTGTGGATCAACGACGGGCTGATGGCGCTGTTCTTCTTCCTGATCGGCCTCGAGGTGAAGCGCGAGATCGTGACCGGCCAGTTGCGCAGCTGGAAACAGGCGTCGCTCCCGGTCTACGCCGCGATTGGCGGCATGGTCGTGCCGGCGCTGGTCTTTGTGGGCCTCAATCTCGGCTCACCGGAAAACCTACGGGGCTGGGCAATCCCCGCGGCGACCGATATCGCCTTCGCGCTGGGCTTGCTCGCGCTGCTCGGATCGCGCGTTCCCGTCGCGCTAAAGGCGCTGCTGCTGGCGATTGCAATCATCGACGATATCGGCGCGATCGCGATCATCGCGCTGTTCTACACCGAGAACATGAACCTTGGCGCGCTCGCCCTTGCCTTGGTGCCGGCTGCAGGGTTGCTGCTGCTCAACCGCGCGGGTGTTGCCCGGTCGATTCCATATTTCCTGCTCGCTGCATTCCTGTGGATCTGCGTTCTCAAGTCGGGCGTGCACGCCACGTTGGCCGGTGTGGCCACCGCGATGTTCGTGCCCATCGCGGTCGGCGACGAACGTCCGCTCGAGCGGCTCGAACATGCGTTGCACCCCTGGGTGGCCTTCCTGATCCTGCCGATCTTCGCCTTTGCCAATGCCGGCGTGTCGTTCGCCGGGGCCGGGATCGACGCGTTGCTCGCACCGCTCTCGCTCGGCATCGCCGCAGGGCTGGTCGTCGGCAAGCAACTCGGGATATTCGGGGCCTGCTGGCTGGCGGTGAAAAGCGGGTTGGCGACGCTGCCCGCGGGTGTGAGCCTGCTCCACGTCTATGGCCTGTCCTGCCTTGCCGGCATCGGTTTCACGATGAGCCTGTTCATCGGCAATCTCGCCTTCGTCGATCCCGGACAGATCGCCGCGGTCAAGTTCGGCGTGCTGGGCGGATCGCTGGTCTCGGCGCTGGCAGGCATCCTGATCCTCCGGTTTGCTGTGCGCCGGGCCGATGGTACCGTTACTATATGATATCTGCTCTTTTATTCACCGTCTTCGGTCTGGTCGCGCTTGTTTTCGGCGGCGAATTGCTGGTGCGCGGCGCGGTCGCGCTGGCCGAGAAGGCGGGCGTCAGCGCTTTGGTCATCGGGGTGGTGATCGTCGGTCTCGGCACGTCCATGCCCGAACTGGTGACCAGTATCGAAGCTGCCCTCATGGGATCGCCCGCGATCGCCTGGGGCAACATCGTCGGCTCCAATATCGCCAACAGTCTGTTGATACTGGGCGCCGCCGCGCTGGTGGCCCCGATGGCGATTGCCTCGACCAACCGCTGGCGCGATCCGGTAGTGGCGCTTGCCGGCAGCGTGGTGCTGTTCCTGCTCGCGCTGACCGGAGTGGGCAGCCTGGTCATCGGAGTGCTGCTGCTGGCGGCCCTCGCCGGCTATATCGCCTGGTGCTACCGCGAGGAACGCCTTGCCGACCCTGCAGTGGTTCATAATGCGCCTTACGATCGGGCGCAGGCACTCGAATTGACCGATACAGGCCTGCACGGCGCCCGCAATGGCTGGACCCGGCCGGTGATGTTGACGCTTATCGGGCTGGCCGTGCTGGTCGGTGGCGGGCGCCTGCTGGTCGACGGGGCGATCGATCTCGCGCGGATCGCGGGGCTGAGCGAGACCCTCATCGGTCTGACCATCGTCGCGATCGGCACGTCGCTGCCCGAACTGGTCACCTCGGTTGTCGCTGCGCGCAAGGGGCAGCCCGAAGTCGCGTTCGGCAATGTCGTGGGCTCGAACATCTACAACCTTCTGGGGATCGGCGGCGCCACGATGCTGATGGCTCCCGGTGCGGTCCCGGCAGGGCTGCTGCCGCTTGATATCGGCCTTGTCGTAGCCAGCGCGGTGGTCATCCTTTTCCTCACCGCAGCCCGCGGAGTGTCGCGCCTGCCCGCTTTCGCCCTGCTGGCGGCGTATGCCGGCTATCTCGGTTTCCTCGTCCTCACCGCATGAACCAAAGGAGCATAACATGATGTCTCGACGCAATGTACTCGCCGGTGCCGCAGTGGCCGGCGGCGCGATGGCTGCCGGTACCGGCATGGCCGCGGCCCAGGCCCCGCAGCCCGCCCGGCTGGCCCCCGTGGTCGACGGCAAGACCGCGCTCTCTCCCGATCAGGCGCTCGAACTGCTGATCGAGGGCAATCGCAACTTCCTTAACGACGTGCCGACGGCCGCTCCTGTCGGGCGCGAGCGCCGCCTCGAGATCGCACAGGGACAGGCGCCGTTCGCGGCCTATGTCACCTGTTCCGACAGCCGTGTCTCGCCCGAAATCCTGTTCGGCCGTGGGCTGGGCGAACTGTTCATCATCCGCAATGCGGGCAATACCGTCGATACGGTGGCGCTGGGCTCGATCGAATATGCCGTGGCAGAGCTGGGCGTGCCCCTGATCGTGGTCATGGGCCACGAATCCTGCGGCGCGGTCAAGGCGGCCAAGGCAGTCGTCGACGACAACGCCACCTTCCCGGGCAGCATCGGCCGCATGATCGAACCGATCATTCCCGCGGTTCTCGAAGTCCGGGGCAGCGAGGGCGACATGCTGGACAACGCCATCCGCGCGAATGTGTCGCGCGTGGTCAAGCAATTGCGCACCACGACCGACCCGCTGCTGCTCGACCCGCAGGCGGCGGGCAAGCTCAAGGTCGTCGGCGCGCATTACGACCTCGACACCGGCAAGGTCGACTTCTTCGACCAGCCGTAGGCGCCAGGGCGTGTCCCGGTCCCCGGCCCGCCGCCGCGCGGGAGGGGCACCGGGACGCGATCGCCACAAAGTCTTGCTGAACACAGGCGGCGCGATTGCAGTGCCTGCGCACCGCATCCCTCTTTCCCCACAGCCGTATCCTCGCCGGTTGAGCGACCGGTTCGGCGTTCGCGCCGGACGGACGTTCGCCTTTCTCAAGAGGGGATTCGGATATCGGCCCGAGAAGCCAATGGCGGAGACGGAGGATTTCTTAGGTCTCAACCTAATGAATTGAAATCTTTTTCTTATCCTTCAGCCGCCTAGCCCGTACCCACAGTCGTTACCACACGTCCAAGTCGTCATTGATGTTCGACGGTTAAACAATGCCTCATTGCGGCACTGAATGTCCAGAATTTTCCACCGCTATCCGTCGTCGATTGCAAGGATGAGCAAGCTTCGAACAGGTTTGTTTCTCGGTGCAACGTCGATACGCGAAATGGCGTNCGAAAC